>Ga0307513_10000105_pt1 | contig 119236 bp, 153 predicted proteins | sample 15_EM_MG_FD_202174 | JGI IMG/M metagenome (GOLD analysis project Ga0307513, IMG submission 202174) | Populus trichocarpa ectomycorrhiza microbial communities from riparian zone in the Pacific Northwest, United States - 15_EM | ecosystem: Host-associated > Plants > Roots > Unclassified...
TAGGTTGATCGACTACGACGATAAGGCCTCGTTACCGTATCTCGCCGCTGTGGTGAGGGAAATTCTGAGGCGAGTCCAACTTTCGCTCGCGACGACAGCTAGGAAGTCTGGTTTTAAGACCTATTTTGCGGTTCACAGATGGGGTTGCCCTGTACCTCTAGGTAAGGATAAACCACAATGGCTCCGCGATATAGGCAGTCCAACATATATCATCCTAGCTCTTCCACATCTGTTGACCGAACAGGATAACTACAGAGGCTACGTCATACCCAGCGGAACGACGGTTCTCGTAAACGTTTGGTACAGTTGTCACGCTCCTTGCAAAGTGTTTAACAAATCTGAGCGTTTTTATTTTTGTTCTTCAGGGCGATAACACGTAACGAAGCCATGTTCCCGTCGCCGAACACATTCGACCCAGAGAGGTTCTTTGGCCCGGAAAAGATGGCAAGTGATGCCTCTCAGCAGGTCGAGGCCGTGTTTGGGTTCGGAAGGAGGATCTGTCCAGGACGCTTTTTTGCAGAAGGGAATATTTGGTTGTTCATGGCGAACATGATTGCGACTATGGATATCGGAAAGGCTGTGGATGAGAGAGGGAGGGACGTCGAAGTAAAGGTTGAGTATTTTGGTTCAGTTGTCAGGTGAGCCGCCATTCTGGATGTCGAGCTGAATTTATTCTAAACGTTGAGCAGACACGTCCGGCCGTTTAAGTGCAAGGTTGTGTATCGATCTGAGAGGGCGAAAGTGCTCGTCGAACAGGTCAACTTACTCCATGGCTGAAGGTTGTTGTAACATCACGTACCTGTACTATGTCTCGTAGTCTGCCTGGGCTTGTTGTACGAACGAATCTTTAGAGAACTATTTCAATTGTCTTCGCTTGCCAAGTAACCCACTCCTTTGTAAACGAAGCTCGGTAACCTCAACAGATTTTGATGGACTCGAAGAGAGGAATAATCGGAGAGTTATATACGAAGGTCCCGCGACACGGGTAGCGTTCATCGGGATAACATGAGCCAGCTTCCACGAAACCTCTGGCCTGCGCTTGGGCGGATGCATCTCGGATCTGCAGGTACTGCATAACCCAGTGCCCTGCCCACTCCTGAACGGAACCGCCTATTTTTCAACGTACATAACTCCTTCGGGTTGACTCCGCTCATAACAGACACGGGGTTAGCGTGTATCACCTCCCACGTGGAACGGTCAATTTTGTGGCAACATCAATTGCAAGGGTTACACACTGGGAAATGCAAGAAACATGCAGAATGGTTTGAGTGGAATCGCGTAGATTGGTGGAAACCGCCTTCGGATATAGGCAACCTAAACAAGACAAAAAACGACATAGCACGTATACTTGTCCGGATAGTACATCTACCACTGACTCCGACTGTGTCCCTGGGAGTTGGACGCCGGCGAGCAACCGCACAGGCTACGATAAATCTGGGAGCTTGTCATCCACCCTGACCTCCATACATGGAATAGAATTCCGGAACTGTTGAATTTACGCGAGGTCCGGTGGCTCCATGGCGGTCATCAACTTCTACCTTCCTTTGCGATGTTGATGTATACAAGGTGTTTTCTCACAATCCATTAAGCTCACTAAGTTTGATCTAATTGGCTTTAAACACGAATTTTTGCTAGTGGGTGGCTGTCCGTAGGACCGCACTGTGTACACACGAGTCTAGACGAATACCTAGGGAATTTTAAGGGTCGAATCTAGGAGTATGGTAGAAGTACGCGAGTAGTAACATGGGGATGACCAGGTACAACACTGGCGCCTAGGTCGAACGAACGCTGAAGAACGATAATGAGGTGTTTCCCGTGGATTTATCGTAGGGGGCGTTTTCTTCGGATTTCGTCTCCGTCTTGCGTGGACGCAACTTCACGATTCGTGTTCGCCATACCTCCTCGCGGGAGGACCCAAAGTACCGTGGGCTTTCGAGACACCAATGGAGGTTGCCAACGATCCAATGACAGATGGTGTCGACGTAACGGTTGACGTCTCGGTCGAGATCCGGTCCCCAGGACGGCAGCTTCCTTCTCTCCGCGATGAAGCGACTCATGATATCACCGAAGAGCACGTCACCCCGGTCGGCCGCTTCCTGGAGCGTGAAATTATTCGCCTCCATCAACACCGTCAGGACGTTGCTCCCCTCCAGACCCCTTGACTGCTCTAAGTCGTAACTGTAGAGATCCTGGGAAGGGAGGGGATCAATTGGCAAGTCAAATACAAGGTCAGGACGACGGAGGCTCACGTTTCCCCACCATATGAGATCACAACCCAAGTCTTGAAGATTCTTGAACGTCGGGTGTTCGACCACCTCGTCGGGGAGATCGATATCCAGAGCATATTCGAACAGGCCAAAGCAAGGATAAGTTGCGCTGTTGTCCCGTCGAAGTCTATCGAACGAGACAAGGTCGAGGACCTTGCCTTGCACCCTGTGCTCGGCCTCCTTTCCGACAGCGTCGACATAGTCGGCGCAAGCCTGGTAGAATCGGCGCTGGCAATTGGGCTTGGCGTGTTTGTACAGACGGGCTGTGAATCTTGAAGGGGACAGGTCATTGATTTGAGTGAAGATGAAGAGCATGAAATCACCGACTCTCTGGTCATTTGAGCAAGTCCAGACCCGTCGTCCCAAGACGGATCATTAAGAATGTTGAGGAGTATCATACCCGTACTAATAGCGCCTTCGCCGTTTTGTAGGTCGCTTATCTCGTCGATGAAGAATAGGATGTTGACAAGGTCACAGCAGACCCTCAAACGCTCGTGCGGAGCAAATGGATGGCCGTGGGCGACCAGGAGCTCGTTGTTGTTCGCGATAATCTGAGCACGCTTTTCATCGCTGAACAATTTGAAGCTATTGACCCAAGCGCGAGATTCTGCGGCGACGGTGTCATAGTGGGGGTTGGTTGCGACCTTGAAAGGGCACATAGAATGAAGATCGGGAAGGGTAAACTGCTGCATGGTCTGCGGGGGCTCCGTAGGAAGATGTTGGGGGCGCAGGGAGTGGAGCGGGGCACTGGGGGATCCTGGTGTGACCCCCGAATCTTCTTATAAGTACCTATCTCGCACGAATTCCGAAGCCAGGAACGTGGACCTCGCGGTCTCCGGGTTTTGGGTCACAAAAATCACATACCAGGTGCCCACTCCGGAGCCCGCTGGCTTCCCCCAGACCACGCGAGGTGTGCTGATACCTGCCGACGGGGTCAGTGGACAACGATCAGGGATGAATGACACAATCGCCCGTTGTGCGACCAGTATCGCTCGTGGCGTTTGTTCGTACACCCGACTTTCGTGCTCTTATCGCGTTTTACTCGATATGGCGGCATCTCTGAGGGTCCCGAGAAGCACGTTGAGTGGCCTCCAAGGTCCCTGGATGGGTACACCATCTGGAGAATGGTGGCCCACGCATCATCAATCCGCCTGCCGAGTGAGCGACTCTCGGGTAGAAGGTATTGAATGGAGAACTCAACCCCCCGACCCAAAATCGACCCGAAACCCGCCCGAAACCGAGTCCATCGCCTTCTTGCCGAGAAATCGGAGGGGTGCGATTGCCGATGCGGCCGTTTCCCTCAGGTTTCTGACGAGTGTCGCTGCGGCAGCTGTCGTGGTCAGCGAGTGAAAAGCGCTGCAGATCCACCAGCGAAATTGTCGGTCTATTCGTAAAGGTACGCGGTGGTACGCGGAGGTCCCGGAGGGTACCCGGCTCGCGTGCCACCATTCATCTGAACTCCGAACTCTTCTTTTGCACCAGGTACACGGTGGCACGCGACGGTATGCGAGGATGCTAGAGGGGGCATCGGCAAAATCCTCCACGCGCTTGGTCGCGCCTGCCACGGAAGTGAAATCAGCCATCACCGGGTTATCCCCCCAGCGTGACACACCGAAGTTCCATCCTTCGCCAAGTCTATAACAACCGACACTTTCGTGGCCTATCTACGAAAATGTCAAGGTAAGTGCACCAAGACACTCCCCTCGTGCTTCGTTATTGTTTCAATCGGTTTTCGCTTGTCAAGCGATGCCCCCTTTTGCAAATGAACCTCAGCAAACTGAAGGTTTTCCGGCCACCCACGCACCTCTTGGGTGGTTCACATCGCTTCTAGGTCAGGGCGATCCCGTCTCATCCCCCCCAATATATATAGAAAGGTGGGGATGAGGTTACGCTCTAGGCTTGCCCCTGCCTTCGCTTGCTATGCCCCCACAGCTATCAGAGTTGTTCCACGCCGCACTCCCGGTCTCGTGTTCTGGGACCATCGCCATTGCTTCTCTCACCTTGGGATTGACATGCGTAGCATCTTATTTTCGCTGGAGGAGGAGGGTAGCGTCGTACCCTCCAGGCCCCCCACCGGACCCCATCTTTGGCAACGTCCGGCAGTTGGTCAGGATCGACAACCAGGAACGAGCGTTTGCTGATTGGCAGCGGGTATACGGTTAGTCGTCGATCGTCTGTCGTGCTGTATCCCCTGCTGATATGTTATCTTGGTCAAAGGTGACATCAACTACCTCAGCATTTTTAATAGGTCGGTTTTGATCCTCAATTCCTTTTCTGCCGCAAGGGATCTCCTGGAGAAGAGGAGTTCGATCTATTCCAGTCGCCCGACATTGGTCATGATCTCTGAGATGTAAGTCATCGTTCACCCGCATCCACCGATTTCGATTTCATGAACCCGAAACAGGATGGGCTGGGGAGATATCCTGGTTCAACTCCCATCCGGACCTAAGTTTCGCAAACATCGCAGGATTATTCAAGATCATTTCAGCCTACGCTCACTAGAGAAGTATGCTGCGTTGCAACGACAAGAAGTGTACAAGACGCTCCTGGACATCGGGAACTCTCCAGATGATATCCTCATGCACATGAAAAGGTAATCCCTTTCCATGGGGACTCCTGGGCTCACGTTGACGTTCACGTAGATTCGGTACAGAACGCGACTTCTTGCAAACTTGACGAAACTGACCCACATTAACGTTGCCCAGTGTGCGGTGTCGTACTGAATCTCACATATGGGTATAAGGTGGAAAGCACCGCAGATCCACTCGTCGTCAACGCCGACAAGGCGACGGGTAACTCTGTGAACATCTCAGGACCGGGTTCTCTTATGGTCGACTTCGTTCCGATTTGTACGTTTGTTTGACTTGCTGTCTTTGTGGGACTGGGACTGATCGCATGCCGGGCGCAGTGAAATACTGGCCGACTTGGATGCCGTTCTCGGATTTCAAGAAGCACGCTGTCTCTACCCGTGCCCTGGTCGATGACCTCATGAACGTCCCTTACAACTGGGTCAAGGGCAGGATGGTTGGCTCGACGAATTGCTTCGTGGATTATCTTCTCGTTGACCATAGATCTTGTTTTTAGGCCGCTGGAGAGGCAACACAATGCATCGCTGCTGACCTGCTCGAGACTATGAGTACTCAAACTGGGCCATACAGAGAGGTGGAGACGATCGACGACGATGATATCAAGTACATAGCGGGAGTGGTGTACGGAGGTAAAGTTCTTTGCTCTCCCACATCCTCTTGGGTAATACTCAATAGACCCACGATAGCTGCAACGGACACCGTTAGTATCCTGTCGCTTCACACTTGACGAGGCACTGAGTTATCAACTGTCCAGACCGGTTCGACATTGGCGACGTTCTTGTTATGCATGGTCAATCACCCAGAAGTGTTCAAGAAGGCCCAGGAAGAGATCGACCGGGTCATCGGAAACGACAGGCTGATAGACTATGACGATAGAGACTCGTTGCCGTATTGCGCGGCTGTGGCAAAGGAAGTTCTGAGGTGGGTCCGGTTTTTGCTCGTGACGGTACCTGGGAAGTCGGTTGTGTGACCCAATTTGCGGTTCACAGATGGGGTTGCCCCGCACCTCTAGGTAAGGATAATCATAGCGGCTCCGCGATATAGGCAGTCCAACATGGACCATTCTAGGTCTTCCACATATGTTGGTTGAAGAGGATAACTACCGAGGCTACGTCATACCCAGCGGAACGACGGTTCTGGCAAACGTTTGGTGCAGTTGTCACATTCTTCATCACAAAAGATTTAGGAAAATCTGAGCGTTTTTGTCGTGGTTCTTCAGGGCGATGACGCGCAACGAAGCCATGTACCCGTCACCGAACACATTCGACCCGGAGAGGTTCTTTGGTCCAGAAAAGATGGCAAGTGAGGCCTGTCAGCAGGTCGAGGCCGTGTTTGGGTTCGGAAGGAGGGTCTGTCCAGGGCGCTCTTTCGCAGAGGAGAATCGTCGGATGTTCATGACGAACGTAATTGCGACTATGGATATCGGAAAGGCCGTGGATGAGAAAGGGAGGGAGATTGAGGTTAAGGCCGAGTATTTCGGCTCCCTTGTCAGGTGAGTCGTCATTCTGGATATCGAGTTCGGTTCATGCTAAAGGTCGAACAGACACCTCAAACCATTCAAGTGCAAGGTTGGGTATCGGTCCGAGAAAGCGAGAGCACTCGTTGAACAGGCCAACTTACTCCATAATTGAGGGTTGTTGTAACGCTTACATACTTGCATTATGTTTTATGTGTTCTGTCTGGGCTTGTTGTACTTACCAACGGATCCATGGAGAACCGCCGAACAAATGATATGATATGCCGCCCCCAAAATTTACCCCGCCCCGTATTTATTGTCGTTTACGACCAAACCTCTCCCACATGTTAAGGATTCGGGGACGCAAGCGAACGACTCCCGCGATCCTACCCGTGTGGTCGTGGCTCGCTCGCGACTCGAACGTTTTTTTTTTTTCTTTTTGGCTCAGTGGGTTGTTGTCCTTTGGTCGATGGTGGACTTTGGACTTGTGTTCTACAGCGATTGGCGGCCTATCTATGGGGATTCTCTTGTTGGAGGGAAATCTCGGGAGCTATTATTTGCTGCGTAAGGTTTGACTATGGGTAGGAATATCGCTAAAGGCTACAATCACATTACATTTCTCTCTAGATAAGCATACGCGTACACGGTGGTGGGCGGTGAATGAGGGTTACCAATAAGCTACAATTGTAATACCGAGCGGAATGAAATTTTCATCCTGTTCTTGCATCATCAACCGGAACGCAAACTCGAGGGGGGGAAAGGGTGAAGGGAAGCGCCTACAAGACGCGTGTACGATTCGGAAAGGCCACCCGTGCCTTCAATAATACAGTCCTTCCCTCCTCTCTCTACAATCCAGGTCTGTATTTCGGCGGAGGTCGGGAAGGTGCGGGGGAGAAGAGATATGGGGATGGAGCGATGTTGTCATGTCAAGTGACCGTCCCTGACGATCGGTGGGGGGAATTGAGGGATGTATCGTTCAAACAGCAGTCGTGCTACTCTGGAATGACGGAGTCGATTGTTCGGCTGGCTTTGGCGCATATCGTGGCAAGGACTCGATAGGCCTGGTCAACACGAAGCCTTTCAGCCCTGCCGCCTTCTCTCCCTGCCTTCCGAAACCGAACCCACTCTTATTGGAGGTGGAGGTGGTCGACCTGGACACTCCGCTATCACCGGTATCGTTCCGAGGGATGTGGTTGGGGGTATCGAAGACGTTGGACATGAAGCGGGGAGGTTCGACGCCGACAGCCCTGCTGAACTCCATACCCTTCTCTATACCTCCAAGAACAGGAGGAGGGAGGACGTCCTTTGCACGCTCCTTCCAGGCAGTGATGGAACGACGAGGCTTGGACTTCTCACGGAAGATCAGCCCAACGAGGATGTTGACACAGCCGAGGGAGAAGAGGAAGAAGGCGGAGACGAGGGTGAAGCTGTTAACATGATGGGAGAGGATTGCGGCTCCAATCCTGTCGTTATTCAAGGCCAAATTAGGACACCATTAATTAAGCGCGGACAAAGGGAGGCGGGACTCACAAGCACTGAATGACACCGAGAGCACCGACACCAAAGTCGACTCCGAGGACGGGGAAGAACGTCTTGAAGAATTTCGAGGGCCAACCGATTTCGGAGAGGAAGAGGATAACGACTTGTCCGATGATCAAAAGGCGGTTGAGGACGGCCCAGAAGACGCCGGCCGGTTGGTTGGGAACGGTCGAATTGCTATAGAGATCAGGTTAGCGGAGACGTGCATTGGCCGTCGAAGGGGGACGCACGGGACATAATCGTGGCTGATTGTCGTCGAGTTGTCCGAAGAAACCGTGTGTGAGGAATCGGGATCATCCTGGAAGGAGTTGAAAGCCTTGACGTCCTCGACGAGTGTCATGATGCTGCTCGAAAAGACGAGAATGAGGGAGATGATGCTCAGGGCTCGGATGACATTCAATACGATAAACACGTCTGGGATGGAGAGTCAGCACCCAAGGTCCCAGCCAACCGCAGATATCGTTAGGACTCACAAGCTCGGGGTGGAAGCATGATGGTAGGTGTGGGTGGATGAGACGCGTGAATAAAAAAAAGTGTACGGTGGGGGGCTGCTAGCGACCGGGGCACCAGCGAAAACGAGAGACAATGCTAAGAGGGAGAGAGAGAACGATGGAAGGGACGGAAACTCGTGTCGGGCACGAGGGTCGTTAGAAGAGGATTAGCGGGGGAAGAGACCGTGGAGCGGCGAGACTTCAAGTCTGCCAGAGATAGGTAAGCAAGGAAAGACGAGGACGTGGCTGTTCGCGTCCCGTCCGTCTGCTTTAAAAGCTCGGACTCTCTCTTTCGCCCCCATTGTCGTCGATTGTCCCTCTCTCTCCATTGTTCCCTCAAACAATAGCCTTGCCTTATTTGGTAATCGGTCCTGCCGATGGCATTACGTAATATTCTCCTCCACGCCGAACCCCCGCCTCCAAGCCGAAGAGGAAGACATGCGCTGATGGAGCCTTGACCCGTCTCGAAGGCAATCTACGGTCTTCAGTAAATGGCATCACGAAGGTTGCAGCTCTCGCCTTTCAGTAAAGTCGTACGAGCGAAGGTTTTGGCTCCTGTCCACCGCCTATGGCATTGAATAAACTTCGGCAAAATTCTGAATAGTGGGCCGCAGCCCATTGTCCACAACGGAGGGTTCGGACATTCAAGTCACCCCGGTGACAACGCGATCACCAGGCCCGGCGTCACCAAAGCAACCGAGCGAAGCGTCCCATACTCCGAGAGCACTCCGTACAGAAATTTCTGGCGCACAGATCCGAGGCCGGCTGTTGACCCGCCCTTAGGCGTGATCAGTGCTTACTTGAGCCAATTCAACGTGACCTCTTAGCTCAGTGGTAGAGCGTGTGATTCCAGTCCACAAGGTCGTCCGTTCAATCCGGGCAGGGGTCAGCCCTTTTTTCTTCCCGTTCGAGGATCGATTTCAAATTTGAATTCGACAAACCGCAACCGTTACCATGTTCTTGGAAGCGGCTGGAAAGCTGCTTATTCCAGAACTACTCCGTGTGTTGGACGAGAAGCTTTATACCGAATACCTCCCTTCCCCTTATGGTTTCTGCGGCATCACTTGAGCCCGAGGTACGCATCCGCTATATCACTGGACGTGGCGTTGAGGCCTGACAGTGATCCCTCAGACCGACTTCCTCGAAACCCGAGCGCACGATATCCTGAAATTTCTGCACTCGTTACGAAACATATTGTCGCCAGTAAACAGGTTGCCTCCGGAAATCATTTCCTACATCGCTCGATACGCCCTTGGGGACGACGATGTAGACGCAAGGTCGATTGTTCCGCTCACTCATGTATACCGATACTGACGCGACTCTGTCATGTCTACGCCCAATAATTGGACCTTGATATCCAACCGGTGGAAGAATTTAGCAGCCGTGAGCCTGGAACGCGCCAAGGCAGCCCCTCTCACCGTCAACTTCGACTTGAAGAGAGACCCTAGATTCCTCGATCTCCTGCTACCCCACACCTAAAACCCACATCTAAAACACCGTATCTCTCTCTGTTGCCAGTACCATCCGCGAATTCACTCAAGCCCTTCCGAACTTTCCAAAATCGATGCCCAATTTTCGATCGCTGAGAATCGCGAAACCCCGGGGACCCGACCCAAGGCAACCTCACGATCCGTTCGATTTTTCGGCCCATACACTGAGGTACCTTTCGCTGTATAACATCCCCCTCTACCCTTCGATCCTCAGCCTCAGAACTCTTATTGAACCCCCCATTCTCCATTCCCGCATCGATCTCCACCTAGACACCATTTTGGGTTTTCTAGAGGAAAGCCACTCACTCGAGAGTGCAAGTCTCGATATTGCATTTACCAAACCATCCCTCCGCCGTTCGCGGCGCCAAACTCCGGCCGGGAACCGACTTCGGCACCTAGCAATCTCCTATAAGCACGCGGTGGACGGTCAAGCGCAGATTTCCAACATAGCACTTCGGAGAGGTACAACCCTGGAAATCCACTCTGGTGACATAGGAGGAGGACTGACCGACATTTTATTCGGGGTTTCCATCACGCATCTTTCGAACCTATCGTCCGCGACCTCCATGGAATATATATCCCACAATGGGACGATTCGACTACTCGGACCACACGGAAGATTCTTACATATACGACAGCTTGTTTGATTTAAGGATACCTTTCGGAGAGTTCCCTGTGCTCCCGCTAGACAGCGTCCGATAACTTCGCCTCCATTACGCCCCATTTCAAATGCCAGCGGAGCTCCATCTGTTGTCTTTTCCATCCCTCGAGGTGCTTCTCGCCAGCAGTAGTCTCAGAGGATCGCACCGTGTTACCGGACCCTATATCTTCTTTACCGAAAACACTGGTGTTCCTGGATTGCATTATTACCGAAGATCTTATGGCCCGATTGGCACGGTTTGCTTCCGAACGCGAGGGGATCACCTTGGCCCCGCCGGATCGCGTCACCATCCACAATTCGTCGGGTGGGTCCCTTCCTAGCGCGGCTTCGATTGGGCTGCTCAGGAAACATGTAGCAGTCGTTGAGGTTATCGAGGGGAGGGATTTTCCGAAGGATCCGTTGCCGGGAGATCTGCTCTGAAGGAGCCAAGAGGGCACAGTAGTCCGGCAGATAGCACTTACCATCTTTTACAGTGCCTGTACTATGAACTCCTTTGTATCCGCACCACTTAGCACTCACAATATTGACTCGAAAATTGAACCACCCCCAAGCCGACGGTCACCATCTTCGAGTTGGGCACGCAAACCAGAATCACGGCGTACTCATAGAAAGGTCACCAATGCCACCTGAGACTCTCCCCGGAAAAACCCACGGGGAAGAAGCCTATCAAATTGGAAGCACATTGCGACATATTGTGCACATGTACCACGTGTTCTGGGTGGTGGGTGGGGGCGTGATGCGCCGTGCCACAATCCCACACGCTTCCCAATACCAACCCAACTACCATGGCGGCCGATGCTACTCTCGAGCTCTCCATCGAACAACTCATTAGCGCACTGGACAAGAAACTCTTCATAGAATGCGAGCAAGTACAGTCGGAAATGTCCCTGATCTCCCGTGCTCTGGTGCCCACGTTGACCGTTAAAGTACGGTCTCGGAATTCAGGACAAAACCTCAGATGCTGACAGTATATTTCACAGGTCGATGCCCTAGAGGAACGAGCCAGGGACATCCTACGTGAGGTGGTTACTTTGAGGAATTCACTGCGACCTGTGAATCGTCTCCCTCCAGAGGTCCTCGCATCCTGCGCCACCTTCGTCTCCGATACCGATCCGAGGCCAATCGTCACCTTGACCCACGTCTGTCGATACTGGCGCAGGTCTATCAGCTCGAATCCAAGGAATTGGGCAGCGATAGCAACTGAATGGAAGGGATTGGTACCTCTTTGCCTCGAACGTGCCGGAGCCGTCCCAATAACTGTCGATATTACGGTATCGGAGGTCAAGGGGGACACGAGCTTCCTTGATCCGTTGCTCTCTCACGTCGCGAGGGTTTCCCACCTTTCCTTGACAGGGTACTTGTCCATCGAGGCTGTGGCAAACGATCTTCCCTGTCTCTCCGCCTTTCCAATGCCCAACCTTTCCTCCTTGGAACTCCAGCAGACCGAAGAACCCGCCGAATTGTTCCCGTCCAGTCAAGCTCCTCTGCCCCCCGTTTTTCAAAACGTTTCAAAGCTCGAGTCGCTCCGCCTGACCCGGACACCCCTTTATTCCGCCTTGTTCAGCATCACATCTCTCAGGGAATTGAGACTCACCGGATATACAAGTTTATTCCATTTCGAGGAGTTCGTTGAGTTTCTGGCCTCTAATCTCAAACTCGAAATTGCCGCCTTGGACGTTCGGTTCGTCGAGGGTTCGGTGCGGACGCTCCCCGGCCGAATGGTTGCCCTTACTCGTCTTCGGCACCTGTCAATCACCTGTACCGAACCAATCGATGCAAAGGGGTTGCTTTCGCGCATAACTCTCTCCCGCGGCGTGCATTTGGAGGTTACGTCCATCGGGACGGACCAACCCCGCCTTGATTCATTCCTGCCTTCGCCCCCCACACCCATCCAAAGGGCATTGTATCCAATCACCGCCATCCGGTTTCAGTACAATCCGATGGGTCTCCGCGCATCTGGTAGTAACGGGAGCTTCTCTTTCCGCAGTTCTCATCCTACATCACGCCGCCCGGAGATTTACCTTTTTCCGGCCGCCTCTGTCCGCGAGTTCCACGTGAACATGACACCATGGCCCCTCTTTCCCGCTTTCTTACCTTGGTTATTGCCCCAGTTACCGGGGTTAGAGACTCTAGTCATCACACATTGCGCGTCCTTTCTCACCGCAGCTTTTGACTCGCTGGTGGGACAGCCGCTGCTGTGTCCATCTCTCAAAACCGTGGCCTTCTTCAACTGCACATTAACTCCGGAGGCAATGGTGGAGTTTGGAGACGTGATGGCGAAAAGAAAGGGATCGGGAGCAGCTTGGTTACATCGGGTGGTAATTGTCAGCAGCACTGGGCCGCTGCCGGATTACGCGTCGGTCCAGCGACTCCGGCAGCATGTGCCGCATGTGGACGTTCGAGTAGACGATAAACTCCCAGATTTACCGTAGTGTATACATGCACGATATTTAACTTTTAGACCGTGTGGCGGGAATCACGCATCGGCAGATACATTTGAGGTTGCTTTCGACACTGTCCGGTCTTATGGATCCAGATATGAGGTCAGCGTTCTGCCTTGGTACCGGTCAATTCAGACTGGGTGACTGATGACCGGCCTGCTTGTACCAATCGAAGGGCATCAACCTTTAATCTTGTCAGCCGATGTCCCGTCCCGTGACGCGTGACGCGTCGTTACCGCCATGTCACTGCGGTACCAGGAACCGTTCAAATATGAACACAGTTAATTCCATCGCTGGCGAGTGCAAGTCCGCGGATCCGCATGGCCTAGCTATCACTGTGGAAGTAAACTTTCGGGGTCTGCTGGTAAAAGTCAGATTTCTCGGGACTTGTTGGGTAAATCTTAACGAGCTCAGTAGACGCCCGATTTTGGCCCCTGTACGAAAACCGGTCAAACATTCGGGGTCGAGGGTGAGCTTTCCGACTGTTGGATAAGTTCTCGCAACTGTTAGGAAACAAAACCTTCCAACAACTCCCGGATATTTTACCGACTTTACTTGCACAGTGCGTCTGCCTCGGTTGATTCGAAAAATACCTTCCGGATCACTGCCGCTGCTGTCATCGAGCCCGGTGAAGAATACTCCCCAACATGTACAGAGACCTTGTATGCCCCAGGCTTCGTTCGCAGTCGCTCCGCTCTGATGTACGCTTAGTGTAATCCATGTTGTCATGATCCCAATTCGTGGGGGGTGACTTGTCTACTGTTTTTGATGCTAAAGTTCTGCTGCAGTTGCAGAGCTAATATATGATCCTCAACGCACCACAAGTTCGACCGCGGCGATGGCAAACAACACCGAACGTCCTCTCAAACTTTGTGTCGTGATGACCATCGTACTCCCAGTTGTAACGCCAGCCGAATACAAGAACCCAGCAGGTTACACATTCGGTGACTTCACCAATCGCGAGTCCCGTTAAAATCGCACTGGGTATCCGTTTGACCACGCGTTTCCCGCTTGATGGGCGACCTTTCGGATACGTTTTCGCTCCTTGTTCCTTGACCTCGTGAACGGCACGTATGACTCTTTGCCACGATCTTTATTCCTTCATGTTGACAGTACTGAACCAGACACAGCCGATCCCGGCGCTCACGTTAGTAAAGAGGCGTCCGTCGCTCCCGTCGTCTTACTCTGGGCAGTTTTTGATGCAATACGCTTTGCCGGTCTCCCAGGATGGAGTATCTACGAAGCACCGTCGTCATCGTGCGGTCTGCCGTGGCGATATTGTTCCACCGCGATGTTCCTAACGGCTTCGAATCGCGGGTGCGCGATGGTCTCATTCCCTGCTATCCCGGAGGTTAAGGTGGGAAATATGAATTCCGCTTGGTACGCAGTATTTGTGCCAGTGATAGAGATAGTAACTTGCGGACACGCTACGGTGTCCAGCGTCTGACGTAATTCAATATATCCAGCATGGTTCTTCCTCTCCCCTCGCCACGATCCCCCCTTCCGCCCGTCGCCCGATGAGGGAGATTGGATCCATGTTTCTCGTGTTCTTCACTACTTTCGCACTCATCGCCCTCTGTCCCGTTGCTGTGAATGCTGCCGACGATGACAAAAGGTCTGAGTACGGCACCGTCATTGGCATTGGTCAGTATCTGCCAACGTTTCCTTCCTTCGTCTTCACAGCAATTGATAATGTCTCACAGATCTTGGTACAACTTATTCCTGCGTCGGGTGAGTCGCTCCAGGCACACCCAGTGAGATGGGAGGTTAGGCTGACTGATGCCGACAGCGTTCAACGTGATGGGCGAGTTGAGATTATCGCCAATGACCAGGGCCATCGTATCACTCCTTCATGGGTATCTTTCTCCGACGAGGAGCGACTGTGAGTCTTTTGTGGGTCAAGTGTCGGGTTGGACTTTTGACCGTGCATTCATTCCCCAAGGGTCGGTGACGCCGCCAAGAACGCCTTCCACTCCAATCCGGAAAACATTGTCTTTGATGTTAAGCGTTTGATTGGTCGTGAGATGGACGATCCTACAGTTAAGCAAGACCAGAAGCATTGGTATGCATACCCTCTTCCTGATCACGTCATCATTCAGGCTCTAATTCATTTCATACAGGCCATTCAAGGTTGTCGAGAAGAACGGAAAGCCCGCCATTTCGGTCAAGTACCGTGGCAAGAAGAGGGATTTCACCCCCGAAGAAATATCCGCCATGGTCCTGATCAAGATGAAGGAGATTGCCGAGGTTTACCTTGGAAAGAAGGTTACCCACGCCGTCGTTACCATCCCCGTCTACTTCAACGACGCTCAGCGTCAGGCAACCATGGATGTCGGTACCATTGCCGGTCTCCAGGTCCTCCGTATCACCAACGAGCCCACGGCTGCCGCCATCGCCTACGGTCTCGACAAGAGGGGTGGTGAATCCCTGATCATCGTCTACGATCTCGGTGGTGGAAATTTCGATGTCTCTCTTCTCTCCATTGATGACGGGGTCTTTGAGGTCTTGGCCGTTGCTGGTGATACCCACCTTGGTGGTGAGGACTTTGACAACCGTGTCATCGACTACTTTGTCAAGCTCTACAAGCAGAAGTCTGGTACTGACGTCTCCAAGAACCTCAGGGCTATGGGCAAGCTGAAGAGGGAGGTCGAGAAGGCTAAGAGGTATCTATCTTCCCAGCAGTCCACCAGGATTGAAATCGAATCCTTCGAGGGCGGCAACGACTTCTCCGAGACGTTGACCAGGGCCGAGTTCGAGGAGTTGAACATGGACCTGTTCAGGAAAACCACGAAACCTGTCGAGCAGGTTCTCAAGGACGCTGGTCTCAGAAAGGAGGATATCCACGAAGTGAATACCCTTGACAACCGGACATTGCGAATCCCACTGACGTGTCTTGTAGGTCGTTCTCGTTGGTGGTTCTACCCGTATCCCCAAGGTTCAGCAACTCGTCAAGGAGTACTTCGGAAAGGAGCCTTCCAAGGGTATCAACCCCGAGGAGGCTGTTGCCTATGGCGCTGCCGTTCTTGGTGGTATCCTCACTGGCGACGAGAGCTTAGGCGATGTCGTCCTCGTCGATGTCAACTCTTTCACTCTTGGTATCGAGACCACTGGTGGTGTCATGACCAAGCTTATCCCCCGTAACACTGTCATCCCCACCCGCAAGAGCCAGATCTTTTCCACCACCCTCGACGACGAGCCCTTTATTTTGGTTCAGGTTTTCGAGGGTGAACGTTCTCTGGCCAAGGATAACAACCTTCTCTGTAAGCTTCTGCTCACCGACATCCCTCCTGCTCCACGGGGTGTTCCTCAGATTGAGGTAACGCTCGAAATCGACGCCAATGGTATAATGAAGGCTTCAGTCGCCAACAGGGACACCGGTAAATCTGAATCGGCCACCATCACCAACAAGAATGGATGTCTCACTCGAGGGGATATTGACCGCATGGTTGCCGAGGACGAAGCCCGGAGGCAGCGTATTGAAGCTCTCAACTCCCTTTCTTCCCACATCCATAACCTCAAGTCCCAACTCGGCGACTCCGAGGGTCTCGGTGGTAAGTTGGATGACGATGACAAGAAGACACTCTTGGACGCCCTAGAGTCGGTCACTATCGCCATCGAGAAGGCGCGTCTCGCCCAGCGGGTTTACTTCATGACTGGAGAAGCTGAGGAATTCGGTGATGAGGACGTACCCCGGAAGAAACGCGCCAAAGCTCACAACTTCCAACCTCCCTACGCCCACGGTTTCAAATCCAAACTCAGTGAGTGGATTGACTCTGCGGCTAAGCTATACAGAGGCTCTTTCCCCCCTCCTGGTTTTCCTGATGGTGACGATGAACCCATCCACAATGAATTGTAATCTAGCCATATATTCACGATACGAAAAGAATACTCTACATTGCCCCATACTTATGTCATCATTCTACCCTCACACGAATCTCTAAAAAATTCTTTAGGAGAAAGGAGGTATGGCATTCCCATACTTTTATATAATCGGCTGGGACGACACAGCATCTGTATAAATGCCCGTTCTACGTCGACGGTCGATTTTAAATTTAATCTTTGATCGCTGGGGCTGGGGTCCGTGTCAGCAGGGCGAGCCAACTCGCACCGTGTCGCCATCGCCAATTCGTTAAATGAGCAGCATCCCAGCGTAGTTTCACTGAGCGGCCCAGGAAACACGTAGCAGTCGTGGAGGTTATGGAGGAGGGGGGATTACCAGAGAGCCCGTGATGTCTGCAATGCTTCTGGAAATCTGGCGAGTAGTGCTTGCAAAGTCGCATGTGTGGACTCGCTTGCACCGTACTAGTTGCATTAGGGGCGTTCACGGTTGCAGCGAATGCAGCATTTGCAGCTGCTACAGACGCTGACTAAGCGATCAAATTTCCTTACCCGGAAGGTTACAGCTGTCTACCCTTCGATAGCGGTGCGGCACTCCGGCAGGGTCTGATTTTCTTACTTCGGTTCAAAGTCCGCCGTTGCATGTTTTGAAGCGGTTCTAGTCCCACTACATTCGATAATATTTAAACGCAATACAACTCTTGGCACCAGAACTCATCTGGTTGTGGCGACATCCCCCCCCTTGCGTACGTTCACAAAAAATTATTCTATTTACATACCTACAGTGATACATGTAATATACAAAAATGTGTGTCCCCCAACTGTGAGGCGAGGTGAAGAGCCTCGCGTTCGTCATCATTTGTTACCGAATGTAGTGGGACTAGAACCGCTTCAAAACATGCAACGGCGGACTTTGAACCGAAGTAAGAAAATCAGACCCTGCCGGAGTGCCGCACCGCTATCGAAGGGTAGACAGCTGTAACCTTCCGGGTAAGGAAATTTGATCGCTTAGTCAGCGTCTGTAGCAGCTGCAAATGCTGCATTCGCTGCAACCGTGAACGCCCCTATTGTAGTACTCATGACATCTGTTTGAAAACACAGCCGCCCATTGCTTGGCCTTTGATGCGCGTGGGTGATCGCGACGCGCTTCCAGAGGCTAAACACAGCCATTATGACGCCCGACGCCGCCCTCGAATTCCCCATCGAACAACTCATCGGCGCATTGAACAAGGAGCTTTTCATGGAATGCGCACGAGTACGGTCGACGATGCGTCCGATCTCTCGTGCTCTGGTTGCCATGTTGACCGCTGAAGTACGATCTCGTGAACAGGAAGGAAACCTCAGATACTAACGATGCGGTTTACAGGTCGATGCTCTAGAGACACAAGCAAGGGATGTTTTACAGGAGGTGGTTACCTTGAGGAATTCACTGCGACCCGTGAATCATCTCCCTCCAGAGGTCCTCGCATCCTGCGCCACCTTCGTCTCCGATACCGATCCGAGGCCAATCGTCACCCTGACCCACGTCTGTCGGTACTGGCGCAGGTCTATTAACTCTAGTCCCAGGAGTTGGGCATCGATAGCAACTGGATGGAAGCACTTGGCACCTCTCTGCCTCGAACGCGCCGGGGCCGTCCCTCTCTCCGTCGACATTACAGTACCAGATATCAAGAACGACGAGGAATTCCTGAGGTCATTACTTCCTCACACTTCGACGATTGGTCGCCTCCGCCTCGTCGGGTACTCGTCCATCGAGACTGTGGCGGACGATCTTCCCAACTTCTTCGACTCACCGATGCTCAATCTCACTTCCTTGGAACTTCAGCAGGTCGGAGAACCCGCTGAACTGTTCCCGTCCAGCGAAACCCCCGTGCCCCCCGTTCTTCAGAACACCTCGAGGCTCAAGTCGCTCCGCCTGACCCGGACGCCCCTTTACCCCACGCTGTTCAACGCCACGTCCCTCAGGGAATTGAAACTCATTGGTTACACAAATTTATTCCATTTCGGGACGTTCATTGGGTTCTTGGGCTCCAATCTCGACCTCGAGCACGTCGTTCTCGACGTTCAGTTCTTCGTAGACTCGGTGGAGACAGCTCCCACAAGAAAGGTCGCCCTTGCTCGTCTTCAGCGCCTATCCATCACCTGTTCCAAAGCAATCGACTCACGAGGGTTGCTTTCATGCATATCACTTCCGCGCGGCGTTCATCTGGAGGTTGTGTTCTCTCAATCGATCCAGACCCCCGACTTTGCCTCGTTCCTACCCTCACCCCCAACGCCCATCCATGAGCTGTTGGCTCCGATAACCACTGTCAAATCTCAACACTCCCCATGGGAGGTCTACCTCTCTGGTAATGACTCGGCTTTCTCGTTCCGCTGCCCCAAGCCCCAATCGTACTTTTATATCAAATCCCCCCTCTTTCCTACCACCACTGTTCGCGAGCTCCACGCGAACACTCGGCCCCATAACATTCAACCCTGGTTCCTGTTATCCGTGCTGGAAGGACTGCCTGCTTTGGAAGTCCTCGTAATATACAGGGATCCAATTATTCCCGGGCTGCTTTCTGTGCTAGCCCAGGAGCCGGTGTTGTGCCCCGTTCTCAAAACCATCGCCTTCTTCGATTGCCAAGTAGCGCGGAACCAGGTTGACGAGTTGGAAGCAGCTGTGGTGAAGAGGGGAGGGACGACAGCTATTCGGCTGCACTCGGTGGTGATTATCACTAATAATTCTAGGGCGTCACTGGATCTGGAGTTGATCCACCAACTGCGAAAGTATGTTCCACGTGTGGATGTCAGGGTGGATGATAAACTCCCGGATTTATCATAGTCCATGAACGTTCGATGTTCGGTTTTTGTACGCGTGACCAGAGTTGACCATGGATGAGCGACCCAATAAGAGCATATCCACTATAAAAAGAGCAATATCCCATGATTCCCCGTGGGTTTTCCAGTCTACACCTTTGCCTTCTCACGAATACCAGAAGCAAGGTTTTTGCACGGTACGAACCTGAAGCCCCCCGACGTCGCGGCAGAAATAAAAGAACGAACCGCCCTTATCCCTGCCGCCGTGAGACCCGGAATGCCCGACCGGTGCGCTCGAGACGGTGATCTCGAATTCCATACGTTCGTCTGCCATTGTCTCACCATACGCCGCGGTGGCCGTCGTCACAAGAGGCTGTGGCCTCGAGGCTTGAGCGCTTACCGGGTATCGGACCCCATCATGTCTCCGATCACATTGACCAACTAGGCGCTGGTGAAGCCAATCCGGAGCTCCGCTTCACAAGGCCCTCGGCCTATGGGGGCGATCGTACGCGCGGGTGTGAATCGCCCTCGGGCTGTTCGTTCGAACGTACCCACCGCTCACCCTCTCACATATGAAATCCAGTTTTCGTGTTCTTATCCTGCGTTACTCGATTGGCAACGAGCCTTGAAGACAACAATCAGGACTTATACATATCACACGCACTCCATCTCTCGGAGGGGGGGCTCTCGTGCCGTTGGACAGTAGCTTGCGATTGAACGGGGATCCAGCCCTTGAAGCGCTTTTGAAACTAAGGTACGGTCAAAATCTATTTTGATAGGCGGTCCCGGTCGGGGTCTGGAAAGTGATGGCACGTTCGATGCCTTTGATCCCAACGGATTGTTCAATGACGAGTGACAAATGTCGTGGATTTACAGCCTCGGACACTAAATTCGGCATGGCAGGGATCGAGGCAAGAAAATTGTGCTCAGCCCCATACGCAGAGCGCTGTACTTGCAACCCGAAGATGCGTTCGGGGCGTTCGAGGGGGTGGTATAAAACCGGGCTCCGATGCCAGAGTGAAAACCCATCCCCACCTTCGTCTTCTTTCATCCTCTCTCATCTCCTCCACGAACGACTTCTTACGTTTACTTTACTGCCCATCATGAAGTTCATCGCCACTATCCCTTTCATCCTTGCAGCCGCTCTCCAGGCTGTCGCTCAAACCGCCGATGCCATGAGAGCCGCAGAGCTCGTGGCGGATTTGAAGAGGGCACCTACACAGGTGGCTCGTCTTGATATTCTCAAAGACAACAAAGACGTGGGTACCCGATCGCGATCCACCCGACACTGATCTCACCGCTAACCGTCGGATCCAAATTAGTGGTTGTTCGATTTCAATGCTGGAGTCGGTACCGCCAGGAATGCCGGAGGAAACGTCACTGTCGCCAATGTCGCCAACTTCCCTGCGCTCTTTGCGAATGGCCTGGCTATGGCCGTCGTTCAGATGGCGTAAGTTCTACAAGAGTATTCTTCTCCTTGATTACCTTTCTAACACAGGGCGGACCACCTATCAGACCGTGCGGCATGAACAGCCCCCACACCCATCCCCGAGCGACCGAGCTCCTGTACGTCGTTAACGGCGAGCTGGAAGCTGGGTTCATCGAGGAGAACGGAGCTCGTTTCGTCGTCAACACCGTATCTCAAGGTCAAGGAGCCCTTTTCCCCAAGGGTTCGATCCATTACCAGATCAACCTTGGGTGTGAACCTCTTACTTTCGTCGCCGCTCTTAACGACGAGGACCCCGGTGTTAGTCAGATCGCCCAACGATGTGAGTATCCAGACCCCATTGTTTCTCAAGATAGCTGGTGCTGATATGGGTCCGCATCCGCCAGTCTTCGGTCTCCCACCCGATGTCGTCGATGCTACCCTCGGAGATATCGGCGTTAAGCAGGTCGTTGATATTGCCAACCGTGTAAGTCCTATTCACGATATCCTTGCACCTTCGTTTCACCTAATAACGTCATATTTCTCCTTCAGATCCCGGACAACCTCGCCATCGGTGTCGACAGGTGTCTCCAGAAGTGCAACCTTCAGAGGGGCGAGCAGACCACGACCCAACTGCAACCCCGAATTGAGGGAAACGCTTTCCCCTAGGACTACCATGAGTATGACGTACTAACGAGATGAGAGAGATGCTTTTTCCTGTCTCCGAAGACACTTTTACTGAGTGATCTGAGGGGAGGGTACGGACACTACAAACAATTTTAAGTTATATAATCGATTCTTTAGTCTTTACATCACTATTTCTCATGGACATTGGCTACCCGTAAGACGAAGAATACACACACCCGCTTCAAACAAAACCCATTAGCCGGGACCCCGCGATACCCGAGCACTTTCCGCATGATGTACGCCGATGAAACTAAAAGATCGAGCGTTGAGGTTACACCAGCACACGGTGAGGTTGAAGTAAGCGGGGCCACGATCTCTCCCGACCACGACAACCCGGCTTTCGAGCGAAGCGGCCGCGACGCCGCGATCTCAGATGCGCGGTCTGGAGACAATATCAACGACTCGACGCAACGGATTCGATGGAGTCCGGTTACTTCATGTGCACGACATAGCCTTATAGATAGCCACCGGTTACACAACAAAGTCAATTAACCCGCAAATTATCGTGATCTTGTATCTACACATTGGGGGGAAATCCCCCAAATTCGGTCAATCGTTTCAATTCTGGCTGCAGTACTACATGAAGAGGATTTCCCCAAGACTCGGAAAAAGCGTTCCGGGGTCGGTTAGGCACCTCTTCTTCCATCGATACCACACTATTCAGCGTCTACACCCCGTGTGAGCATCTCGTGTTTACCGTCATACCTTTCAATCGCAGTGGGACTTGGGTGGACCTGGACTGATCGACTCTCGACTGAATCTGACCAGCCCGCGGATGAGATGGATTCCGCCGACCTTGAAGACGTCGAGCCGTTCGTCAGGGAACCGTTCAACACGGCCAACTGTTGGGCCATCGTACTTATGCCACCCCACTTGGTTTGGAAATGGACGCACGCGACTTGGGTCAACACGGTGGCCACATAACGCGAAATTTCCGCAGAAACATTCCTGTGAAGCCGATGACTACGGTGCAGAGTACTTAGCCAGTGACCAGCCGAGTCAAAATGCTCTTCGCGTGTTTGTCCACCTGCCCACTCCGGGCCTAGCTGGGTTTAAACGATCAGACCATGGACCAGGTTTTCCCAGCTCGTCGCTTTCAAGTGGGACGGGAGTGTTAATAAGTACGCCGTGACAGCCATGTAAACTATCGCCAAATTCAGTAAAATTTGGAGCGAGAAAGGCGAACCGTGTGGTGCCCGCTGGGCCATATGGGGCCAGTGTCAAGTGTCAGGTGAAGGCCCGGAGGTGGCCCGTTACGCGTTACGCGTTATGCGCTACCCATGCACCCGTACTCAAAACGCCATGATCCCAGGAAATTAAGTCCACGGCACGAGAACCCGAGCACCAAACATTTGATCATGAATCGGATGGCGGAACTCCCGGTGCCATTGCCCAGGCCGTTTTCCGTTCGGCGTGTCCCTGCTCAGACTGTTTGGCCATGTTTGGACGATCAATATCAATGTTGAGCTCATTTGACTTGTCGATCACACGCGACGCGTCCCACGGTTGATTGTGGCACCCTATACTCACGCTCGTTTCACCATCTACCCGGCTCAGTCTGGGTGGCCGTGAGGCGTTGTTTAGACATGGCCCTCGTCGATTTCCATCAACTGGCCGTCCTATATAACCTGCGTCGTTGCGATGCAGAGTTTCTCCCCAACCACTTTCCTCCTTTCCCCATGTCTGCCACTACGCCGCCGCGTCAACCATCAACCGAGCCTAGCGTTCACTCGCCCCTCCCTGCTCCCGTGTTGCCCGTACCCAAGACTCCACCACGCAGACGCGAACCTGCCACCACGGCAGGCTCGACCCCACTCTCCCGCGGGTCGTCTGTCCTACGGAGGCAGGAAGGTGATACGGACCGAGTGGGCAAGTACACCCGTGCGGATTACGAGAAGTACATTCGTGAAGACCTCAGCTGTCGAGTCTTTGTCGACTTTGAGGTCTTCATGAAGCGTGTCCTACACGTCCCCGACGATTGGAAGACCCGATGGGGACCGGCCATCGACGCGATCAAGGCCGACGCGACGTTCAGCGAACACCACGAGAAGTACTGTAGGTTATGCGAGGAGAAGGGGACAGCCGAGCAGAACTTCTACCCACGCCTGATGGAGATGGCGAACGCCGCTCTCGACGTCATATTTCGGACATATTTCGAGGGCATCCCCTCGGAAAGGCGGCAATACTACCATGTCAACAATTCCAACCACATTAAAGGTGGAGTGATGAACGAGAGGGGACTTTCTCCGGACCTGGTCCTCCTGCAAGAGGACCGCCGTCGCGCCGGGGCGAGTGGATCGCTTCACTGGGCGAACCCTCTGCAAGTGCTCGAAGTGAAACCATACGATAATGCCCTATGCGATGGAAGGAATATGCCCGGATTGGTTGTTGATGGTAAGCGTACAAGGGATTATTTCCGTGTTTGGCTTTAACTGACTTGGATAACAGAAATTGATCCTATCCAGAACCATGCCACCCCTCCCGTAAAGTTGCGATACCGCCGAGCAAAGGGATCGAATCCTCTCGCCACGCCGACAGCCTCAACATCTGACACGTCCCAATCCATTTCCGAGTCGAGCTCGGCATCCAGATCCAGAAAGCGACATGCGGATAGTTCCCCCACACCCGACCCACGGGCCACGAAGAAGTCCAAGGCGAGCTCTGTTTCACATCAGACGACCGATGGCGACGCGAGCGTTCGGTCCGAGGGAATGGATGAGGACCATCCCCCACCCGAACCTGAACTCAAACAGCAGATTGAGCCGGCCCTTCAAGTGTGCAGTTACCTCCTGGAAATGTTCTCGGTCCCTCTACTTCGCTCGCACGCCACCGCCAGCCTCGTCGATCGTGACCGCCTCCAGCTATATCATGCCAACCGTTCGGTGATTCTCGTGTCCTCTGCAATCGACTTTTCGAACGGTGACGGGAAGGACAAGTTTATCGCCACCATAATCGCTTTCCACTGTCTTTCGCTCGAGCAGAACGGAATCCTAAAGGGCATAGCCCCCAGTAACGTCAAACTTCTTTCGAAAATCAGGTTTCCGCAGAAATGTGAGGCGGTGCAGAAAGGGGGCGAGCTGCATTTCTCTGGGAATGGGAAGCTTGAGCCATTCAAGGTTAAACTGGTCGATGTCATCTCCTGTGACCCGGCAATGGTTGGAAGGTCCACGATCGTACTCAATGCAACGTCTACCCAGTGGCCAGACGATCCTCTAGTTGTCAAGATCAGCTGGCCGACTTCTGGTCGGGTTCCAGAGACGGATTTCCTCGAGACGGCGAGCGCGACGGCGGTGGGCAACCACGCATGGGCAACCAACCACCTCCCCAAAGTGTATTACGCAGAAGACGTCGCTTTCGCTTCAGATTCAACTCTGGACTCAGTCGCCGATCTGTTCGAGAATGCAAATCTCGTCAACGGAAAATATGTATACGAACGACGTATCCTCCGGATTATAATTCAGGAAAAACTACATCCTCTCATGTCGTTGTCAAACGTGAAGGACATCGGCCAGGTCTTCGTTGACGTCGCATGCGGTACGTAGATACCCTTTCCCTTCTCAATTCCCACGTGCTTACCCCAATTTAGTCCATCGTTGGCTCTACGACCATCCTGGGATCCTTCATCGCGACCTCAGTTTCAACAACATCATGTACCGCTTCGTTGAGGAGGTGACCGCCGACGGGGAACGAGAGAAGAAAATCTGCGGTGTGCTAACCGACTACGATCTCTCGTCATGGACGAAGTCTCTGAACCCCGACTACACAAAGACGTCCCAGCAGCGGACCGGGACCCCACCATACATGGCGAACGAGCTGCTCAAGGGAACGAGTCCCATTCACCTGTACAGGCACGATGTCGAATCGCTTTTTTACATCATGCTATTGATGTCGGCGCACCACACGATTGGAATCCCCGAGAATGCGGAGAAGCCTCAGGTAGTTGTGCGAAAGTCGGCGATGCTTCCATATCGAGAGTGGTTTAACACACGGAACTACCGCATGCTCGGTTCCCTCAAGGGAACTTTCTTTTCGGATATGGAGGACATAGAGCTGTCCCCAATCTTCGAAGATTTCCGTCCATGGCTCAAGCTACTTCAACGTCATTTCTCGATAGGGTTCAGGCTCAAGCCTCCCCCGGATGACAAGGGGTTTTCACTGTCGTGGGTAGATATTATGCCTACTGCCGATCAGTTCGACAACGAAACCTTGGGAGGATACATCAATTATGCCACCGTCGTTGGACCGGTCCCCTACCTGGCTGGGGAACTCAAAGGACTCGTCATCCGTAACCCAAGCGGTCCGTCAGCGCCTGGACCGTCGACTTCTGCTGGCGCAGCTCAGATCGACAAGTAGGTTAGTTCTTACAGGTTCCACTATCCCCCACCCACTCTTTCCGACTTCATCCACATCAATGTATTTATATAAATCATCACCATATGCATTCGTACTACATGTAATCCCATAATTATTGCTTTCCGGTCACCATTCGAGCACGGTTGCGTCGGAAGCTTCAGATCCTTTCTAAGAATCTTGTGCCATAAGTAAAAACTGCCGTTGCGGCGCCAACGCTCCGGGAATGGATCCTTTGTCGACAGTCGCGGATCCATCATACTGTTCGGAACGCACTTCGATCAGTGCGCGTGCAAAGTCCATCACGTCGCAGAGGCCCTCTTGCTCATCACACGGCGGAACCGGACCTGTCGAGGGCAATGCGAGGGAGTAGAACAGGTGATCTAAAACTAGGGGCGGTGGAGCACAAGTCCCCTACCTCTAGGTCCTCAAGCTCAAGTTCCAAGCTACCGGTCGCTTCACTGAGAACTGACACGATGTACAAAAAACATTAATTAGCGTCAACGTCAAGAAAAACAAGAGACGAGCAAGGGTGTACACTTTAAGAGCTATATAATCTACAAGGAGCGGGAGCAGGGAGAGCAATCTACAATAACTATAAACGTCCACTGGACGCAAATTACACACAAAATCGCTAAAAAGCGGGTATCACGATTACGACGATTACCTGGACAATTCGCCTCCGCGTCTCTAAAAACAACATCAAGCGAACAGGGGGGAGTAAGCAACCACGGAACGTTTTAACGTCTCGATTTTGCACCGACCATCTCCAAATGACGGTACAGTTCGTCGAGCCTTCCGACGAGCTTTTCCATCTTCGCCTTGTTTGACCTGTCAAAAGATCCTTTAGAGGTTTGGAAAGAAAGGACGGCAAGAAATCACTCACGTTGTAATCGGAGCCCGCTCTCTTTTGTCAAACGCAAGATATATCTCATTTCCCTCAGGTTCGTCGACGGTCGCCTGTGCAACCACGTCAGTTATAAACCCTGGATCGAGCCGCAAGATCACCCACCTGGAGGAATCCCAGAATGGCCGTCTTCTCCGCCCCCCCAGCGAGGACCGCTCTATGCCAGATCCGAAGTAGACCTCTGTTATCCAGCGCAAAGGTCCTGAGAACCTCCAGGATCTCTTGGGTATGTGGACTGGCGCTGATTTCATCTTCCATTGCAGCTTGGAACTGCTGAAGGTGGGGGACCCAATACGAACAAGAGTAGCCTAGCGGCTTGCTCATCGTATCGGCTATCTCTTTCCCAAGTCTAACTTGACCGTGATCAACGTACGCACGATGCAGACGGTCCACCAGATAGGTCAGAGTTCGGACCGTTATCTTGGCCAGATAGATCCGTAGGTCCAGAGTCGGCATAATGGGACCGGTGAGTGGCGGCTTCCGAGTCGCAACGGCGACGAATGTCCTCCACGTGTCGTGGAAGGGGCTCAATTCCTCACTGTCATCCCTGGGCATAGGCATGACAGCGCGGAACCTCTCGAGGGCCGCTCGGATGTTTGATGCCTCAAGGTGGAGCAGATCTGCCAGGACGTTGATGGATAACTGACGCTGGGTGACGATGGAACAGCCGAGGACCATCTTGACCTCCTCGTAAAGCTCTGGGGTTTCCTTTGATTTTGATTCCCTCCGGACGTCGTCAAGGGTGACGGAGACGATATGGGCGTACACCTCATTCAGCCTTCGGACCTTGTTGTCGGCGTTTCCGTTGAACGCCACGTCCGTCATCCGCAAATTGAAGAACCTCCTCATTCTCTCCCTCGGATCAGCGGCGTCCTTGGACGTGATGTGCTTGAATAGGGTACTGGCGATGATGAATGGGAGACCCATGCATTTAGTTACGAAACGCCTGAGTTCGTCTTCCCGTGGAAACGCGAAGGCGTCATGGAATGTTGCCTCGCCCTTTGCGGAATCTGAAGAAGAGGTAAGGCCTCTGTACTTGGCGAAACCTGAGCGAAGGAAGATGCCGATATCACGACGGGTAAAGTCGTCGTACTCGGGCGCGTCGAGATCAATCCTTTTGACGACCTGGGTGAGAGGTTCCAGTTCGTCTTTACCGGGCTTGTACATGGCGTCTGCAAGATCCATCGCCCTCCGCAAGCGGGGGTCGTTCCTGCTCGAGATAAAGAATTTGAGGTTCGCAGGCAGCTTTTTCAGGAAGCGACCAAGGTATGTGATGAACTTGGCGGCTTCTTCGATGTCGACACACTCGTCGAGTCCATCGATAATGATTGCGGCGGGCTTGAGCAAGGTTGTGGTGCCAAACGGCTCCACGATGAGCTTCTGAAGTTGCATGTCCAGGCTGGCCCTCCTTCCGATCAAGCCGGGGTAATCTTCCTCGACGGGTAATATTTTTTCCAGGGCGTCCCTGAATTTGTGCCAGTTGGGTCTTTGAGAGAGCTGTGCGACAAGAGTGGGTATGATTTTCTTTGTATCGCTGGAGGCCCTCGGGGACGACGAGCAAAAGAACGAAGCGACGGCACGGTCGCCGAGGGTGTTGACCAAGGTGCGAGCGATGGCAGACTTTCCGGTCCCAGGAGACCCGATGAGCCAGCAAATGCGGTCCTCCACAGAGTTGTCTCGGGCCGGGGCGAGCAAATACGAGGTTACCTCATCAAGGACCTCGCCGCGGGTGTTCGGAGCGCAGGGAGTTGCCTTGCCGCGTCTGGCGCCGTGCGCGACCTTGAGGCGACGGAGGAGGTCTGATGAATGGAAGGGCGTGAACCGGAGCGGCAAGAAAGGGAAAAAGGAAGATTACAAACCGTCTTGAATGGGTTCCTGAGAGAGAGACGGTCAGCGAACGCTTCGTGATGGACCTGAGAGCGGAGATAGCACGCACCTTGGTGTTGAGATTCATAAGCAGCTGCCAGTCCTCCGGCGACGGTTGCGGCACGGCATCGGAGCTGTCGAGTTTTCGGGACGGGTCGACCAACAACACCGCAGCCTTCGACGGCGGGGTCAGAGGCGTCCCGGTTCGCGCAGAGTCAGGAAGACGGCCATACCTTGCATATCGACTTGATTTTCAGCCCATGCTCCGCGTCGTGGTTGGGCAGATGACGTAAATCAAACTGCACAGCCACCAATGCTCTGTGCCAAAAACGGAAACCCGGGCGTCAGCGAGAGAAACGTCCGTGCACGTGTGGTGTGCACGCGAAATTATATGTAAAACGTACCTGATTATGGCCTCGGGTGACAACGTGTGTTTTTCGTCCTTGTTGACGGCCTGGCGGAGGCCTTGTGCTCTGGAGTTGATGTCGGAGAGGAGCGCGGTATCGTCTCCGTTGGACGAGTCAAAGTTTCCGGTGAACTGGCGTCGGTAAAGAAATTTAAGCTCGGCCGGACAGATGTGATGGAAACTTGGCGCACCAGAGCGAGAGCGGCGGCCATTTCGTCGACTGCAATTTTCAGAGCGGCCCAGTCGACGTCTGGGGCGCGTTCCGCCTGCTCGCCTGAGGATGGCTCTGACATGGGAGGGAGGGGGAGGGAGAGAGAGAAGGTCGTGGTCTGTGGGAGAGTTTGAAAATGAAAGCATCAAGAAATTATGGAAACAGCAATTGGCCGAGTCCCAAATCGTCGAGTCTCGTCATCCTCAGCATCATCGACAGCCCTCCGTCGTCCCGCCCGCCGCCTCCCGCCATATTGAGATACTCCCAGGTGATCTCCTCCATCTCCCCCGCACTGCGCCCGAATATCAGACGGACAGCCTCTGGATAATTGGACGACGCGACGACGAAACAGACCGTCGAGCCTGCGAAAATCAATGCCGGCACTGTGGAGATTAACGGAAAGCGCGCACAGAGTCCGCTGATCCTCTGTTCCCCCACCAGTTCTGGGTAAACCTTGTGCGGGACCCTAGGCAACGCCAGGCCCTCGAGAGGGCTCGGCAACACGTCCCCCGTCTGGAAAACCCTCCAACACGCCGGACAGACGCGCGAACACCTTCGGCTCTTGTTGTACCACACGCACTTGCATTACCGCTCAACGCTGACCCCATTCCGCGGTATTCGCGGCTGCACTCACCAGCGCCATCTCCTGCGGAAGAACCGTTCTCAACATCTCCAGCATCTCCTCCTGCGCGAACTCCGCACAAAGCTCGTCGTCCCATGTCGGCTCGGAAGCGAAACTCGACCGAAGAAACTCATCCATCGACCTGACCCGTGGCCCTGTCCCCGGGTCGTAGATCGGAGGCTCCCGAAGAAGCCCCTCCTCCTCTTCCTCCTCTGCGCGTGGCGCAGGGTCCGCTGGTGTCGCGTCCCCGTCGACCGCTGTCGTGGCAACAGGCTCATCCTCAGCCCTGCACTCCGGTGTCCCCTTTCGTTTCTTTCCCTTCAGCGCCTTCAGTTTCTTCTGCCGTTTCGAATTTCGAGGGCCAGGCATTTGTGCGTTGGCGGTGGTCAAGGGGAAAAGTTTCAATTGCAACAGACTCAAACTTCGATCGCGTCCCAGAGCCTGAACAGGCGCGGAAGAGCGGAGTTGCCCCATCGAACCCGGGTGGACCCACCGACAAAACATCCATGGCAATACACAAAATTTCAAACGCTAAATCTTGGCCACTACCATTATTCAATCCCCAAGAATACAGTTCCCAGTAGTTATTTAATGCTTATATACCTCTAATTGTTAACCTCGATCTTTTCCAACCTCGATCCACTGGGGCCCTTTTTAGTGGCCCCGAAATCCGCCTTGGACAGCCTCAAGACCGCGTAGGCGATCAACCTATACCCAACCGTCACCGCGATCAACGCCCCGATGTTCGAAGCAAGACTCGTGTGGTACTTGAGCAGGTCAAGCACCTGTTGTCCCGTTTGAATAGGACAATTGCCGTCAGGAAGCTTCTGTGCGTCCGTGCACGTGAACTCAAAGTCCGTGAACGACCTGATCGAGATGACAGCAGTAGCGTAACTGGCCGGGGAGACATAGTTCAACCCCTTGAAGAACGCAGGCATATCGAGTGACAAGACACCTAAGGACGCCCATCTCAGACGCATAACTCGACAACCAAACAGAAAAGATGCTCACCAGCCATAGTGATCGTGATCGACATCAACGAACTCGTAATGTTCAACGCGAACCCAGTGCTATCAATGATGAGCGTGTTGAAGACGATTCCGAGCGATTCCCCGCAGCTAACCATGCAGAACGAAACCAGAGCGATGAGCAAGTACATCGACACCGTTCGCTGCAGGTTCACTGCGACAAGGAGGAGTGCGAACAAGAGACCCGACGCTATCTCGAATGGTATCTCAAGAATCAGGTATACGAAGAAGAACGAGTTGACAGAGTATGCCCCATCTGCATATTCCTACAGAGTGATCAGCGAACGAATAAGAGGTACAACGAACGCTGCTCCACTGTACCCTGTAAAAGGCATCTCGTTCCAATGGGTATTGCCCAACGTTCTGCAACAAGCCTATAAAGTACACTGTGTCCCCAAGTAAGCTTCCCTGCCACTAACGTCGTGACAAAAACAAGAACAAGAAGACTCACGAGAAAGGATCTGTTGAATAACGCCGAGTCGATTTTGGAACGAGATGTAGTCTCTCTTCAATGGCGCAAAGAAGAGAGCGAGAAAAAACCCGAGTCCCACCACTTGCATGATCCGTGCAACAGCCAAATCCTGTCGCCTCTTGAAACAAAGCAAACCTCGCCTGATCAAGATAGGCATCGCGATGTACATCGGCGTTGGTTCTTTCCCACCCAAACCCGCCAGTCCCAACTCGTCAGCTTTTGGGCCATCCTGAACAGCGAGCTTCTCCGATTCTTGGGTCGTGGCGAACCGGGAAATCAAATTGTCCACTTTCTCTCGGCTAATCGCTTCGTTCTTCTCTTCGCGGAGGTCGACGGAGACGATATCTAGCGCAAAATCGGCAGGATTCGTCGTTGAAGGACAGGTGTGTCCAAGAGAGGCAAAGTATCGGAGCATGTTGCTCCCTCTGCCGGAATAAGCGACTTTCCCGCCCCTCGCAAGGAGCAGGACGTTTCCAAAGTGTGGGAACAGATCCGACCGACTCTGGTGGATTGTCGCGATCACCGTTCTGCCCTCTTGGGCCAAGCCTTCGAGTACCTTGATGATGGACGAAGCTGTGAAGGCATCAAGGCCGGACGTCGGTTCATCGAGACTGCGGAATCTTTGATCAGCGACTCTTCACCAGAAAAGGGAACATGATCAAAATCACATCAAGATTTGAGGTTCGGTGAGAACCTGAACTGCGATGCTGACGCGCCTCTTTTCTCCACCACTGACCCCCTTCAAGAGTTCGTTGCCAATTAAAACCTCAGCACAGTCCTTCAGTCCCATCTTCAACATCACATCCTCCGCCCTCTTCACCTTCTCCTCTTCGCTCATCCACCTCGGAAGCCTGAGGCCCGCAGCGAACCTCAACGTTTCCCGCACGGTCAAATACGGTAGCAGTGCGCTATCATCTTGCGTCACGTATGAGCACAACGATCGCACCTCCTTGTCTGTCGGCTGAGCACCGTTAAACAACATCGTGCCTGATGTGCGGTACCTGGTGAGCAGCGATGATCCAAGTCGTCGAGCCATGGCATTGAGGAGTGATGATTTCCCGCTTCCGGACGGTCCAAGGATGACGTTCAGCTCTCCCGCCTGGAACTTTGTTGAAACGTTATTGAGTACGTCCAGAGTCCTCCCATTCCCGCCCATGAGCGAAGGCTTGTAGATCTCGAGGGCGAGGTCGACCAATTCGACTTCCACCTTCTTAACACTATCCCCATCCCGACTCTTCCTCATGATCTCCTTCCCCGCAGAAGCATCTGTATCGTCGTTTCGTGTCTGGGCGGCAGAGAAGTGTACATCGACCGTCCAGAAATGGAGAATGAAACAGGAGGAGATGCCGAAGAATGCGGCGAGACCAACTAGAGCGCAGAGGGGTACGGTGATCCAATCTTCCGAGAAGGAAAGGTTCTCGAGGATGAACGAGCCCCGGTATTGAATGCACGCAGGATCGGTCCGTGCGTCGCCGTATGGGCAATCATAGTAGCGACCCGCGAATTCGTTGACGGCCGCTGCACCGAATCCGTAGAACTAGACCATACGCAAGTGAGCATCGAGGATCGTGACATGAAGAACCTCTACTTACAATATACGTCACATATTTCATCCATCGAACGTATACCGGAATGCTCGCCGCTTGTGCGAAAAAACCCGAACCGTACGTCTGCACCGTAGCAACCAAGTTCGCCATCAAGGCTGCCCAGGCGAAATCCCTCAGCAGCGCAACGCAGAACAATGCGAAGCTGACTACGATATGATGGATTAACACCACGACCGCAAGGAATATACCAATGTTGCCTTGGAACCCGGCGAGATAAGAGAAGATGAAACAGAACAGGGATGGAACGGTGAAATCCTCGAGGATTCCATGAGCGATACGGCGGCTGACGACCCAAGCGACACCCGTGACCAGGTTTTCCCCCCGTTCTCGATCGAATAGTTGGATATCCGCACGCGTCAGCCGGTATATCTCAAACAGGGTGAAGAGATAAGAATGTCCGATACCTAACATGTAAAATGCTGACTGGGCCGACCGGATGCCTGCCAAGGTATGGGGAATTTTGTAGAACAGAAGACCAGTAAAGAGTCCCATGAGTATCGCCTCCGACCACGAACCGACGAGACCGAAAGGATCGCGGATGCTTGTGAGCAGCGTTCTCGAAGTAAGAACCTGAACCTGTCGCAGAAACGGTGCTGATTGTTTCATCCGTTTCGCCCTCTCGTCTGGACCTCGGGACTTCTCCAGCGCCGTCTTATCTGTCGCGAAACGGGCCTCGGATTCTTTGCTCCAAGCGACCAATAGCCTGTTGACTACCGCTTGTGACTCTTCCTCCGCCTCCTTGGTTCGGGTATCCACTGCGACGATATCGATCAAGTAGTCTGCGGGGTTGACGTGGGGCTTCAACCCTCTAGGGAGTAACCCATCGAACCACGACAAAGACTCGCGCGTTGGACCTGTGTATGCGACGTTGCCTCTCGATAGGAGGGTGAGCCTGTCGAACAGGAAGAAAATGTCTGATCGAGGTTGGTGGATGGTGGTGATGATGGTTCGACCCGTATTCGCGAGATGCTTCAGGGTTTTAACTAGGTGGAAGGCGCTGGTGGCGTCCAATCCTGTCGTCGGTTCGTCAAGGAATAGGATACTCGGATTCCTGAGCATTTGAACTCCAATGCTGACCCTCCGACGCTCTCCCCCAGAACATCCACCCTTTTTAAGTCCGTCGCCGATCCGGGTATTGGCACATTCCTTGAGACCGAGTTCAAGGATGACTTCTTCCACCAGTTGGGTACGCTGCTGAGAAGTGGTGGATGGCGGGAGTCGGAGGGAGGCTGCGTAGAGTAAGGTTTCGCGGACAGTGAGGGACGGAAGTAACACATCGGTTTGTGTAACGTAAGCGTTGGTGACTGTGAGAAGGTCGGATGATCCGTTGTACCATGTGCTCCCGGCAATGGTGAGGTTTGATCCTCGGATACGATGGGAAAGAACATTGAGGAAGGTGGTCTAGAACAACAAGTATCAGGACCGATCTTTTGAACGGAGTGGATGAGGCTAGGGGTGTACCTTTCCGCTCCCACTGCCCCCGATGATTGCAGTGAGAGTTCCAGCGGGAAAATCAGCCGACACATCCTTCAAGATCTTCTTCCTACGAATACCGTCTACCGTACCACCTTCTGCATTGCCAACCTCGGACTTGATGAATTTGGCCTTCAACGTATCCACGAAAGAAGCAGCGACGTCCACTTCGACCTCGAGATTCCGAACGACAATGTCGGCGGGGTGAACGTCGGAGAAGGAAAGGTTCTGTTGGTGGTTGTCCGAGATGTGCCATTCCGCTTCCGCCGTTTCGTGGAATAGCGAATCCTTCCCCTTCACGTCCACCTCCTCGATGCTTCCCTGGATAATCGTCCCCGCGGCATCAGAAGCGGCCATAGCGAGAATCCTGTGTCCGTGGAAGGCGGCAGAGAGAACGAGGTGATTCGTTGGGGCACAGCGGAGTCCAGTCGACCTCTTAAGGTCGCAGGTGGAGGCTCATACGCGACTCGGGATTTGAGGGATTCCGGCAGAGATGGACCACTGTGGGAAAGGTCGGTTGCCTTGCATGGTGACCCCCTAATTATAAGCGTATGGCGCTGACAATGTGAACATTTTGGCAGTCGAGGTATTATCTGAGTTGAAGTGATGTTCGGATCACGGCATCTGCCTTAACTCCGAGTCTCCGACCCTGGTGCGCCGTTCGGCAACGCGGACTGCAGGAGGCCCCGCGTGGGCAGCTTCAGTGTACATCCCCAACTGGTCATCATGGTGGCTGCTCAAGGTCAAGGCACGGCCAGATCGATGATGATCAGCATCTAAGTTTAGTCCACAGGCACCCAGGGGTTTGGGACGGTTACTAGATCTCTGCCGCCTCGTCCTTGGTCGGGAAAGGTGTGTGCCTTAAGCGAAAAATAAAATAAAACAACGGAAGCTGTGCAGTGAACAGCCTACTATGTAGTGACCTCGAAGTACCATTATTCCGGATGGCAGGGACAAGAAACAGCTCTTGGGGTGTTCCTCGGCGATTGAAGTGATCAAGTTGAAGTCGGTGCTGGTACTGTATAATCGTGTATTTAGCGGTATTGGGATGTTTTCAGATGTTTTATCCACGAGTCAGAGGTTAAAAGTCCACGGCCAGGCAGCCCGAAAGTTCGTCGTCAGGTATCCAGTCGCTTGCGGTCTCCAAGAATCTGAGCCGGGGATCACCGAATCGGGAGCATTGGCTCCACGCCCACCCTCACACTTCAAACGTTCAACGTTCAACGTTCACCCTCGAAGCGTTGGGTGCTCCGCGATCCGAACAAAGAACGGTATATCGTAATACAATCTCGAAATAATGGTATCAATCCGTGTATGTAGTCAAAAGCATGAAAGGATTTCTAGGAAATCGGGAGAGCTACTTGGACGGCACAGGGGGTACAGGTGGGACAGAGGGAACAGGCGGTATTCCACCACCTTGACCATCTTGACGTGGTCGATTCAACTTCCTCTGCTCCTTGGCCTTCTCCCGCGCTTCTTGCTCTGCCTGGAGCTTGCTGAGGGTGCGTAGCTGTTGAACGATAAAGTCGGAAGTTCCATTCCTATCGGATGGGGTTAGTCCAACGGGCACATATTTCAGCCCAAAATGGGTACCTCATCCGGAGAATCCTCAGAATTATCTCGCCATTTGAATCCTCCTTGGTGGTCTGCTGTTTCTCTTTCTTCCTGTTTTTGATCGTACCGAGGTTCTTTGACTGATAAACGCTCTTCGCCCTCTTTTTTATGGTCGAGGTCGACCGCAGCATGTTCTGCATCAGCCGCACATATTCTTCCATCAGGGCATCTCTGTTTTCCGCGGCGTTTCCAGTTAACAAAACATTTGATGATGAGAAGTCCGAGAGACGCACGTATGCCAGTCGTAATACAGCCGGATGGAGAGGATCTCACGGTATTTCTGATTCTGAAGTGTCTCCAGTGGTACAGGTCCCTCCCCACCTGCGTAAAGGTAATCCCTCAAGAACTAGGACACAAACATGTCAGCGGATGAATTCCCACGGAGATGCAGCAGTACCTTCAGCCACTTGAATACAATGTCCACTTCTTTGTCAGACAGAGGCTTCATATCACTCGGGTGCTCCGACAGGGGCGGGGTCAACAGGCCCTCTATGGTCATCAGAACTTCTTTCCACACCTTGGACATCACTTGTTGCTTCGTCGTGTCAGAGAGGTGCGTATTCAGTGTCTGCAGATTTGCATCGAAGTAGTCGAATAACGGCACGATGGCTTGTTCGATCTCAACGTCGGTCAATTCCTCGGGACGTATTCTTGGTCTCTCCGAAGCTGGTGGAGGTATTTGCACTTCTGTCGAGGAGCCTCCGAGAGCGGATGTATAGAATCCTCTGACGTTCCCCAGAACTCGGTTGTAGTCCAATGATCCCGTATTTGCGGTTGGCTTGATTAAGGATTTGACCACATTCCGGGAAAGTGATTGGGATATCATCGGTGACATCTGGTGAAGTGGCTGGATAAATATTCCCACCACCATTTGTGGCAACCAAACCTACTTTGTCAACGAATATCTTGACCATCTCGCTTTCTGCCCTCTTAAGCGACCTGAAAGCTCGTCCGAAGTAGAAACCAATCTCGTCCTTTTCGCCTTCCATGCTGACGCGGAGTAGTACTCTGCCCTGGCTATCCAAATCCATCCAAAGATCGTGGGTCAGAAGGTCTCCAAACCTCCGGGGGTCAAGGCAAATGTAACTCCTTCCGACGATATCGTGTTTGCCGACCAGAGCACGATCACGGATGCTAACCATCAGCCAGAGTGGTTTATCGACAGAAAGATCGAAGGTTTCATCCCCTGGATATGGTATTAGAACCACAGGTAGCCCTTTGGGGAAATCACATACATCTTGGATTTAGGGTCTCATAGATGGTCCTCGTCTTGGCCAACCTATTTCCGGTCTCGTCGCTCAGGGTCACAAAGGTATCTAGCTGTGTTGACGGGTTCGAATCCAGTGACACAAGATCTTCCGCGAAGCAAATCTTCACAGTAAAGAGGAACTTCTCACTCTCCCTCTTATCCGGCACGGGGGGCGACTTTGACAAGACCTCCGCGATTTTGTCGGCCCCCATTTGACCGTACATACTATCCAGGAGGCGCCGAGCGGCATCAGCGTTGTTGAGTTTGACACAAGTCTCGGGCAGGAAATTGAACGGTTCAATTTTCTTGTTCTCTGCTTGCGAAGCCAGCTGTTTGGCCTTCTCAATCCAGGCGGAGGACTTCTGTGGCTGGAGGTGGTCGGATGGTCGGGGGAACATTTCGGCCATGAAGAGGTCTTCGATGTTCCTGCAGTAGATTTCGATGGCTTTGCTGATGGTCTACGCAGAGGTGAGTTTTCATATCAACACCAGCGAAAGCGACAAACCTTCGACAAACTAGTATAGAACCGGGCTTCCTGATACTCATCGGACCATTCAAGATCTTGCAAGAAGTTGATTGGACTCCGCAACGAGTCGAACAGGTCGACAATTGAAGAACTATGGCCTTCATCGCCCTCCGTCTCAAACTAGTGTCGGAAGTGCGGATATGAGTGATATATCAGATAGCTCGCTGGGAGAATTACCTTATCGGCGGCGATGGCCTATTGTCAAGTTCAGTACCTGGCGGCGCGTCTGGCGGGATTTCAAAAACTTACGGCTTGTACCCACTGAGTTGTCTTATTATCCGTGTTGACCAACCATTGTCGGACATATGGCTCAAAGAAGCTGGCGACGTCAAACTCAGCATCACCACTATTCGGGGATGGTTAAAGGAGTTCGGTCGGGTGAGAGCGGAATGGACCGACTTTGAACAGAAAGCGTTGTACATGTCCATCATCACTTTCGTCCTCTTATACAGCGAAAACAGGTCTTCGATTGGAACATCTGGTGTTGGTCCGTTCATTGAATCTTGCCATAAACGTTTTGACGATGCATCAAGTTCCATAAGGAATAACGGTACGACGATGTCCACCACCAAGGAAACCACGTCAATCTGCCTGCATTCGCCAATATCAGTGATGTAGTCGTAAGACCAGAGAAGCACAGGGATTACCCTAGAATAGGTTCTTTGAACGCTTTGTTCAACGACTTCGCCCACTTCTCGATCTCGTCTGTCATAAAGAGTAGAGGCAGAGCCCTGTTGACCCCTGGTCGACTCTCCAGCTCTTTGAACGTCTTGTGGTAGCCCGCGTCTGCGGAGATCTTGACTTGTTCCTTGACGTCCTCTATCCTAGCCTGTATATCCACCTCAAACCGCTGCAGGAGACGGTTGTCTTGGATGGACCCGAGTATCTGGAGATATGGCTTAATATCGGACGCTTTAACTTGAGGGACTGCCTCCAGGGCCTGGTATATCGCGCCCAGGAAGACGGAGTATAGACTCCCAAACACGTTCGCAAGGTAGTCGTTCTGGGGAAACGGGATAAGGTAGACTGTGACTTGAAGTCAAGTGCACCTACATCTTGTATGGGCCATTTATCCAGATCTATCTCCTGTCGCACTTTCCTCACGTTGGCTAGCGCTTCAGGTATACACTCAATCGGCACTTCGTTTCGTTCGTAGAACTGCCTGATTAACTCCAGGAAACACGATACCCGATATGACTGGCCAATCCTCCACCTCAGTGCACACTCGTTGATGAGCTCGATGTGCGCTTCAGTGAGGATTCCCAGTGAGACTTCGTCCTCATCGCCTACGTTGGGTGAAAGCATAGCCTCGAGATCCGCAATAAGACATAATTCGAGGAGTCGCTTGTAAAACTTTTTGGGATTTGGTGGGACGAAGGTGTAATGATGACCGAGGGGCAAGTCTTCGTCGGCATCAAGATCTTCTGCGACTGCTTCAAGGTCTCCTGGAGAAAAGACGCTGAGGCGCGAATTCTTGCTACTCACTGAAGGGTTCCTACCGCCAGGGTGGTACGTAGAGTCCCTGTTATTCCCAGAAACCGAATATACCGAGGTCGGTCGCGCGTTGGAGGTTTGTTGGAGGGAACCGAGATCCCCTGGAGTTGATTTTGCTAGTTCGGGATTGAACTTTACCATGACAACCATGAGCTGGGAAAGGTGGGAAGTTTCGAGGGTTCGCCAGTGTTGGAATGCAGCTTCCGATTGGAAGTCTTCCCGACGACCAGGAAAGGGGGAACCAGCGTTAAGGTTCTTGAGACACGTCTAGTCCCTCATAATGAGAGATAATCCACCGGGTATTTGTCGGGGCGCACCTTCAAGTCTGTTAACGCAGCCTGGACGATAAATCATCCATTAGCGCAGTCCGGATACAAGAGAACGTCATTCACCTTCTCGGTACAGAATTTGCTTATCTGATCAACCTCCCCCTGTAGGGCAGGCTCAGGTATTTTGAACAACTTCGCCACGGTCAATACCAGAGGCATGTCAACAATATTCCTGCTTATCCTGTTCGGAGCAGCGACCGAATCACGATCTCTGTTTGTCGAGCTCGAATCATACCCTGAATCGCTGTACGGTGTTCCGGACTGTTGCTGAGGCGCGAGTTTGGTGGTGTAGGCATCGAGCCGTTGCGTCAACTCTGGGGAGACATGGCTCAGTCCACGCAAGCAATCACCGAGGAGTTTGACGAAGAGGGCGATATGGTTGTTCAGTTCACTCTTCCACTTGTCTCCTGCGAGAGAGGGGTCTTTCTTGAGGACATTGGTGGCGTTGGTGGCGAACATTAAGATGAGCTCTTCTATCTTGCGGTTCTCCTTCATTTGCCGGCGGAAGTTATCATCTTTAACCTGCCCATAAAACACTGCCATCGTCCGCCGAACGAGTTGGTCCGAGTAGCTGCGTGTACACGTCACGTTAGTTCATCATCCAGTATGACAAGCTGTGTGCCATGACGCACGCAGGATCCTTTCCCATAGCGATGAGCTGAAGCTTGTATTCCAACACCTTGACAAGATCCTTCGGAAACCTTACGCTCTTGGGACCCTCTCTCAGGTCCTTGAAGAGATCTCCAATCGAGTATATTGAGCTGGACAGGGACGAAATCCTGGGCTGTTCACGTTCACGCTCACGCTCGCGTTCACGGGCTTCGGCCTGAGGGTCATAACGAGCAGCGAGGGTTTTTGGTTGGATGAGATAGCCGAGGTATCTGTGATGCACGGGGCGGAAATGCGGGCGTAGTCGAAAGGAGAAAGGGTTTGGCGATATCAGCCCATTTCTTGGTTCAAAGGCTAGATCGTCAGGTGGACTCACGCTACCCGGAGCACGTAGCTTGAAGCGCAGAGTGAGCAGACGCAAACGAGGAGAGGATGGTGAGACGTACTCAAACAATTCGTCGTCTGAGACTCGATGTTTTGAGATCCGTTTCTCGTGTGATTCGCCGTCATAGTAACTTGTCCTAGACATGGCTTGGGCGTGCAAAGTACAAGTCCTTTCGTCGGTGTTCCTTCACGAATCAGCGGCGCATGTGCGAGGGAGAGCGGCGGGTGGGGTGACGGTGAAGCGAAGAGGATGAGACTATTGCCGTCTTGAAGTGATCAGTTCGCGTCCGGTGGCTCACAGCCCAGCACAGATTATTATATGACAGATGTTGTTTCATTTCGATCTCATACACCGCAACAAAATGGAATATGCGAAATGTACTATGGATAGGGGGTGGAATTAGGGTGAATGCAAAGGAATCTTATCGTGAGCAGTCATAGGACAAAACGCCACCGGTGGCCATCATATACAACGATATCGCCATCAACCTACATACCCTACAGCAGTGCTAATCATACGCCTCCTCAGCGCTACGCCTGACCAGGCGTCGAACCTTCTTCTTGTATCCTAAAGGTAGGCGGTAGTTTAGCGGGAGCGACAGGGCAGAACAAAGGATTTACACACCCTCGAGGTTGGTCCGGATCTCAACAGCAGCATCAACGTTTGCAGGGCTACCAGTCTCAGGACGATCAGAGGACAGGAGAGAGATGACGCTCAACAACTGGGTCAAATGTGAGTTAGGGGTGGTAAACTATACGATGTCCGAGGTAACTTACGATCGACTCGACGGTGTGCACGGGCAGCCACCTCTCTCCAGAATCCTCGTATCCGTACTGATCGTCGCCTGGTGGATGCTAGAAAAGAGAATGAACGACGCCATAAGATTGAGTAGCCTATAACCTACTAGGATCGAGATGCAGACCGAGCCATCTGGATAAACTATCAAAGAACAGGTGTCAACAGAGTACAGAATCGGCAATTAAAAACACGCAACTGTTCGGATGCCACATTGGGGTGATGAAGCGCATCTTTGGAGGGTTCAAGGGATAGTCCTCAGGGAATGTTAACTTGGCCTTGAAGATTCCTCCTTCGCTGGGGTACGAGGAAAGATCAGGTCTAATTGTATCCTATAGACACTGGAATACTTACTAGAGTGTGTCGGCCGGTCTGAAAATGCGTCGGATCGTAAGACAATCATCACCAACGGGTAGATATCGTAGACAGTGGACGTACCCGATAATTATAACTTCCCACTCATACAGGTTGTTATCGTCAAGAAGTCCTTTTTATCACAGCATCCATCTGTTAACGCTATCCCCTCAAGATCAACCGGAGGGTGGTGGATGATCAGTACCTGCTGAGAACCCTTCGACGGGCCGCTTGGTGAGCTCTGTGAGCTGTCTACGAAGCAGCAGGGTGTTGGATGGCTTCGGTGTAGGTGGCTTGGACATTTGTACGCGAGAGAAAGGTAGATGGTGGTTTGTGGTCAAGAGGAGGGATCGTGTTCACAGAAATGAGACCGTTGCGCTTATATAACCACGTGGTCGCTCTCCCCCCTTTCAAGACCCTGGCGAATAACCGTTTCTTCGCTTTGTTGCCTTTAGCCTTTCACTTCCACGGTCATGGCGGGCGATGGCGATGGGGAATGGATGCAGATGAACGACACCCGTTGGCGGGGACTTGGGCTCACGGACTCAATTAAAAATATCGAGGTGAGTGCGAACGAATTGCTTCATAGCCATCGGCTCAACTCCAGCAGGACAAATGGCTGTTGTTGCCCGCCTTTCTCAAGGTGAAAGGGCTCGTGAAACAGCATATCGACTCTTTCAACTATTTTGTCGATGTCGATATCAAAAACATCCTCAAGGCCAACAACAAAGTCACCTCCGATGTTGACCCCCGTTTCTGGCTCAAATACACCGATATCAGTGTTGGTTTCCCTGACCGCACAGACCCGGACGCGATTGATAAAAGCGTGACCCCTCACGAATGTCGTCTCCGGGACACCACGTACGGCGCACCGATTTACGTGACAATCCAGTACACCCGCGGCAAGAAGATTGTCAAACGTCCGAATGTGTGCATTGGACGGTTGCCCATCATGCTAAGGAGTAACAAATGTGTTCTTGCTGGACGCTCGGAGGCAATGCTGGCAAGGATGACCGAGTGTCCGTTGGACCCGGGAGGCTACTTCATCGTCAAGGGCACGGAGAAGGTTATTCTGGTTCAGGAACAGCTCAGCAAGAATCGAATAATTGTGGAGATTGACCCCGTTAAACAGATTGTGCAGGCTTCGTGTACTTCGTGCGTCCCGAATCCGAATAAAGTTTCACTCCCAGAGGTTCCTCACCATGCGTGGTAGTTCGACTCATGGTGGTCTCAAGTCTAAAACCTATGTCGTGACAAAGAAAGGCAAAATCTATCTTCGTCACAATTCCATAGCAGAGGACGTCCCCATCGCTATCGCCCTAAAGGCGCTTGGTATCCAATCCGATAAGGAGATTCTCCTCCTGACCGCTGGCACCACTGAAGCCTATCGCTCTACATTCTCCCAATGTCTCGAGGAAGCCGCTAAGCTCGGTATCTTCACCCGTCACCAGGCTCTCGAGTTCATCGGTGCAAAGGTAAAGGTGAACCGTAAGGCTGTAGGCCCTCGGAGACCAGCCTGGGAAGAGGCTTTGGAGGCCCTAGCAACGATAGTCCTCGCACATGTCACCGTCAAGGGCATCGACTTGCGCCCCAAGGCGATCTTTGTTGGGACGATGACAAGGAGAGTCCTGATGGCGATGAACGACGAGAAGATGATCGATGACCGTGACTACGTTGGTAACAAGCGCCTCGAATTGTGCGTGCAGGAACCAGGATCTAGTCCCTGCGCTGATTGTTTAACTGTAGAGCAGGACAGCTGCTTGCGCTACTATTCGAGGACCTGTTCAAGACCTTCAATACGACACTGAAGTCCGGGATCGACAAGGTCCTGAAGAAACCTTCCCGCACGACGGAGTTCGATGCCTTCAACACTATGCAATTCACCGGAGATCTCATTACGTCCGGTTTCGTGCGAGCAATATCCACCGGGAACTGGTCCCTCAAGCGATTCAAAATGGATAGGGCTGGTGTAACCCATGTGCTCTCGCGCCTTTCGTTCATTTCCGCTCTCGGAATGATGACGCGTATCAGCTCTCAATTCGAGAAGACGAGGAAGGTTAGTGGACCGCGTGCGCTGCAGCCGAGTCAATGGGGAATGCTGTGTCCGAGCGATACCCCGGAAGGAGAAGCCTGTGGTCTGGTGAAAAACCTGGCGTTGATGACCCACATCACGACAGACGTGGATGAGGAACCCATTATCAGACTGGCCCATTTGTTGGGTATCGAAGGTGAGCGGCCCGTGCCTCTTCGTCCTTCCCTGACTGAATACCCGGCCGTCAGACATCTCGCTTGCAACAGGAACGGAGATATATTCCCCTGGAACCTTCGTTGTTCACGTCAACGGCTCCATCATCGGCATAACCCGCTATGCAACTCGTTTCGTCTATAATTTCAGGAAACTTAGACGAGCAGGGAAGGTCAACGAATTTGTTGGGGTGTACATCAACCATCACCAGAAGACAATCCATGTGGCCAGTGATGGCGGGAGGATCTGTCGACCAATGATTATCGTCGAGAACGGCAAACCGAGGGTTAAGACAGAACACATCGAGGTGGAGGCCGATTGTATCCCAATTCATCGGACGGCATCGACTGAAACTTGAACCCGTAGATGCTGAAGCGGGGCAAAGTGACCTTCGACTGGTTCCTGCACGAAGGCTTAGTTGAATACCTTGACGTGAACGAGGAGAATGACTCCTACATTGCCCTCTATGAGTCGACGATAGAGCCCACCACGACTCATCTCGAGATCGAACCCTTCACTATTCTCGGAGCGGTGGCAGGTCTCATTCCTTACCCACACCACAATCAGTCCCCTCGGAACACCTACCAATGCGCTATGGGTAAACAAGCCATCGGGGCAATTGCATACAACCAGTTGAACCGGATCGACACACTCCTCTATTTGATGGTGTATCCGCAGCAACCGATGGTGAAAACCAAGACAATCGAACTCGTCGGGTACGATAAGCTCCCGGCTGGCCAGAACGCTACGGTCGCAGTCATGAGTTACTCTGGTTACGACATCGAAGACGCGCTGATCCTGAATAGGGTGCGTAATTCTAATTATGTTACCCACTCCCCTGCTCCTCTGTCGTGTAACGGAACTGCGTTCCGAGATCTGACCCAACGATCTCTGTCTGGGCTAACCCATTGGGCCTTTTAGTCCAGTTTAGACCGCGGGTACGGTAGATGCCAGGTGCTCAGGAAGTATACAACACTGATACGGAGATATCCAAACGGCACGTGCGTAATGAGTCCCTCTTTTTGCTTTCCCTTTGCACCAGTGCTTTGGATCCGTTCGATCTTTCCCAGCCCCATTCCCTTTTACCCAAAACCTTCTCCCGATTTCCATACTCGTCTCGCTTTCATCTTTGCATTCCCCACGATCGCAATCAGCGGAAGCCTAAAAGGGCGGCATTTCATTCCTTCTTCATTTTGTTTACGTTTTCTGTTGCTATTCAACTACCCGCATCTATTGACACATCACCCCTTCCACACAGATTCGATCGCCTTGCAGATGCCCCCGTGGAGAACGGACAGATTCACAAAAAGTACGATATCATCCAGCCCGATGGTCTCGCGGGCGTGGGAGAACGGGTCGACCCTGGCGATGTGTACATCAACAAACAGACCCCTGGGAACGCCAACGATAACTCCTTTACAGGACAAGCTTCTGCGGTGTCGTACAAAAACTCGCCAATGGCTTACAAGTCGCCCATCCCTGGAAACATCGACAAAGTCATGATCACGGACACAGATAACGACCAGACTTTGATAAAGGTGCTCATAAGGCAAACGCGGCGGCCCGAGTTGGGAGACAAATTCTCCAGCAGACATGGACAGAAGGGAGTTTGCGGGTTGATTGTAAACCAAGAAGACATGCCATTCAACGATCAAGGAATTTGTCCAGGTAAGTGGCTACGATTCATTCCTTGAGTTCCCCTCCGGTTCCTGGATTTTGACCGACACGTCTGTTTGGTGTCTTGAACTGTCCGAGTTCTTGGTCCCTCGTTCCTGGGCTTGATGCGTGCACCAGAGTTGTACACACGTTCATCCCTGATTGATAGATACGATCATGAATCCTCATGGATTCCCGTCGCGCATGACTGTCGGAAAGATGATCGAACTTCTCGCAGGAAAGGCAAGTGTTCCCTCGGTTTCATTGGTCACAGGGCTTTCGTGCCTGTGATCAGTTAGACGCTGGAAGTACTGATTTCGGACCATCACCTTCTAGGCTGGGGTGCTCGCTGGGAGGTTGCAATACGGTACGGCGTTTGGAGGATCCAAGGTGACTGCATACTGGGGTTCCCCATCTCCGGGCATGATTTGTGCAGACCCTTAGACTGACACGCCCTGATACCTTCTCAATCCGGTTTCGATAGGTGGAAGATATGGCTAGGATCTTAGTTGAAAACGGGTTTAACTATGCCGGCAAGGATATGTTGACGAGCGGGATCACTGGGGAGCCTCACGAAGCATATACGTTCTTCGGGCCGATCTATTACCAGGTATCGTCGACCCGAGAAATATCCTTTCTGGAGTCTCACATCACTCTTCCGGGCCCGTTACAGAAACTGAGTGAGTAACACCTGCTCCATCGGAGAGGGGAATAAACTGGTGACCGGTTGACAATGACTCTAACGTTGCGCAACTAAAGAGCACATGGTAATGGATAAGATGCATGCCCGAGCAAGGTCAGTGAGATCCGGACACGCTGGTCTTTGTTGTATTCGGAAGTGGCGTTGACTGGGCCTCATTTCACGCCAGGGGCCCTCGTGCAACTTTGACACGACAACCCACAGAAGGTCGATCCCGGGAGGGTGGCTTGCGTCTCGGAGAAATGGAAAGGGATTGTCTCATTGGATACGGGGCCACTCAATTGCTCTTAGAACGACTCATGATCTCGTCCGACAAATTCGAGGTAAACGCCTGCGAGGACTGTGGCCTGATGGGATACAATGGATGGTGCACGTATTGCAAAAGTTCCAAGAAGATGGCGCAACTTACGATACCGTATGCCGCCAAGCTACTGTTTCAAGAGGTGACCGAACTTTTGTTCTATTCGTGTCCGCATGGGGAAGCGCTGACGCCGGGTAACTGACTGCGGTTCCAGATGATGGCGATGAACGTTGTACCACGGCTAATCCTCGCAGATGCATCATAAATCCACATCGGACGAGCTCATCGGACACCCGGAGGTTTATCGACGCCTAGCGAATTCGTATTGGGACGGAGTCGGGTGATTATTTGTGGCGGTGGCGAGTTCTAGACCACGGACGGCTATTGGAGTTACCGTAGCCTAACGCTGTGAAAAAAGTAGTGGTCTTTGTAGACCGTCTCATTGAAACAATGTACTGGTACCCGTAGACTCACCCGAAGGCCGCAGCGTTGACTCCGTCTGCGATCGGCCACCGGAGGTTGGCGCTCGTCTCGTGGGATTGCGCGTCTAAAGTTGGCGGTGAACCACCACTTACTTTCATTCCTCCTGTTCGTTGAGATCTTTCCAACTCCGGAGAACGATCAATGGGTTCAAGGGCCGGGAACTCTACTGCGCTGAGACGTCTCATGACCGAGTACAAGCAGCTGACCGCCGGCGGTATGATGCTTGACGCTTGGCTTATCACCATTGGATGAGTTCGTTGACGTACGCCTTAACACACTGTAGGGTCTCCAGATGGAATGTTCACAGCTGGTCTGTGTTTTCCACTGCAAACGACGCCCATCCCTATTCGAATGTGCATCAACTGATATCGTCCGAAACTCATGATCCACAGGTCCAATATCAGAATCTGACTTCTTTACTTGGGAGGCATTGATATGTGGTCCGAAGGACACGCCCTTCGTGAGTCAGGCCCCCGTGCGTGCTATCACTCACGCTCAAGTCTCGTTTGCCCTTGGATGGCTGTGTAGGAAGGCGGAGTATTCGCAGCCAAACTCACTTTCGTACGTTTCGCGGTTCAACACGTCCAAAATTTGAGAGATTTGTGCTGACACTAGTCACCCTTTTTCCACCATGCCTTCACCTCCGGTTGTTCTATCTTCCCCCGAACATTAAATCTCGAATGAACCTCGACTGTCCTCGAACGGAAGCCTCCCGACTATCCTTTATCGCCATTCAAAATGAGATTTGATCCCCCTTTGTTCCATCCAAACAGTAAGCATTTTGTCATAACCCGCTGGTCCCTTACTCAATCTAACCCTGACGATTGATAAACCTGTGGACTTGTACACCGCGGCTTAGTCTACCCTGATGGGAACGTGTGTATTTCCATATTGCATACGCCAGGTGATGATCCTACGATGTACGAGCAAGCTTCGGAGCGTTGGAGCCCCGTTCAGAGCGTGGAAAAGGTCATCCTTAGCGTAATATCAATGTTAGCAGGTGAGAGAGCACTCACGTTCAACCCAACGACCTCCATCTACAAATGTTCTCGTCATTCTTCCCATCACCTTCATCTCCATTTCGCTACCTCTACCTTTCCACCGGCCCCACCGCGACAAGGTTCGGAGAACGGGGCCCGATACCCCACCTAATATTTCAATTCCGCCATCCCATCTTTCCTCCTCGGATTGTTCATCGCTTGTTTTTCACCCATCGCACATCACGTCTGCCGTTGCTCATGTTTGACACATTTTACCCCATCCCCGCGCACCCCACTTCATGGCATGCGAATTCAGAACCGAATCTAGAAAGCGGCGCTAACATCGACTGTTGCAAATTGTACCGAGATAACAGACCGGTGAGTATCGTTTCTGCCCTCTTCGTGTTTCATTCCTTGCCGGGTCTTTCCTTATTTTGATTTGCCACCTATCCATCCCCACATCAATTCACCCTATCATCACCCCTTATTCTTTGCACAATTCGCCTTCCCCTTCCGTTATCACGTCGACGGGGATGTTTGTTTCTTACGATATCTGGATGTTAGGAGTACGAGCGGCTCGTGAGGGAGTCTATCAGGCAACAACTCGGATTGTGATCTCCCCGTAGGCTCTTCCAGACCTTTTACACCCGTGTTACGTACCAGTTGCGACCCCCTGGTGGGTCAGGGAACAGGCCACAATACAATTCATCTCGACCCGGACGATATTCAAGGGTCTGGTTTCGAACTTATTGTTTCTCAAACCTTGCGAGAGTTCGGATCCAAACGACGACAGTTCAAACACCCTATTCTCTCTTCAAGAGTCAACTCGGGCTCTATCCGAGAACAGTGCTATTTTGACAGTAGCTGTGGAGGTCGCACAATCCGGGGGTACAGTGGTTTTTACCCTGCGGCTGCCTTGGTTCTCAAGGTTTGTAGGGCACCTATCTTGGGGCAGTCGCCGCTTACGACAAGGACACTGCCGGGCCTCGCCTGCGTGGACGAGGACAAAAGGTTAGACGATCTCGGCCAACAGTGCTATTGCCGAATACTTGGGACCCGAAGAAATCAATGGGTGAAAGTATACGAATGTCATAGGAGAAAACACCCCTCGGCAACATGGCTCCGTATCGATTCTGACCCCATTTCTGTGAGGTCAGAACAACAGTCGACGTCGTGATGCGTCTCGTGATGCACGGAACGAACAAGCGCACACACGGCAGCTCGGGAAATCACGACACTTTGTAAACCCTGCCACTGCCACAGAACAAGGAAGCTAAAATGATTCTCCTCACGAATTTGTCATAGATTTCGATCAGCGGCATTGGGAGGAACGTGAAAGGCGCGCTGGGAAGCAAGTTCTCGCCGTCGGGGATGATGGAATCGATGAAATTCCATATCGGTGGTCCAGGGGTCGGAATCGCATCGAGCAAACGCAAACGACTGATGAAAGATTAAAGGGATCGCGGCGGTTATAGCCTCTCGCTTGGAGTAATCGTTATCTCCCAAGCGGCATTATCCATCCCGTCTGTTGGCTGCGCGGGGTTTATCATCTCGGCGGCGATTCCGTCCGCCCGCGTAGTCGGACGACGTGCCCATACGTACGTACACGGGATACGTAGTAGTACTCATCACCCACCAAACACAGGTCCGATGGACATTTTACCCGAACACCCGAACACCCCGTCGTGGACTAGCAGCATGTGCGTGCATACGCATCACCCTGATTTCCAAATGTGTAACTGCATCATCAACAGGGCAGGGTCGGACCCAATGGGCGAGGCGGTTGAACAAACAGGGGTGCGTGTATTAGGGAATTCGGGGACGCTATGCGGTTAGGGGTGTAACTAGGCGAAGGTATAAGCTACCCGAGAAGAAGTAAAATAATATACGGGCGAAATATAGAGATACGTTAGGCAACAAGAGCAACAAGCGTAGAGGCGGAACAGAATCCCCAGAAGCGGAAGTTCACAAGATGAAAGAGATACAGGGAACGGTCGCTTAAGCGAGAGAGAAGATAGATGCAACATGATACTGCGACAGCGTCCATGGCAGTGCAAGGAAATGTACGTGACATACGGTGAATCACTGTCATTGAAAATGAAAAATGCGGGGTACTTGCGCCAACGTGCGGGAGAGAACATCACGATCGGTGGCGAGGTTTGAATATCCTGGGATCGTATTGAGGACCCTGCTTGCCAAAGATATGTCTCTGGATGTACGAATTCCGTAAGATTCCGCGGGGATCGACTTCCTGAAGCACTCGGACGAAATCTTCAAACCGGGGATACATTCGCTTCAGGTCTTCGGGCTTCAGCGGGTGAGCCTTGGCCCAATGGGGTCGTCCCCCATACTTGAGCATTATCTCCTCAAAGGAAGCGAATAGTTTGCGATACGGCGAGTTAAGCCCATACGGCCTGAACGGGAGGAGAGAGGGGGAGGGGAGCAAGAGCGGATCAGAACCGGGCGGGAAAAAGACAACAACAGAAGGTTCCACAGATTGCGGGGATGAAGAGAAACTTACTTGAATTGAACGATGCCAATCCAGGTGGTCTTCTGACCGTGGCTAGGGCTTAACCAGATTTCATCCGAGGCGGAGAACCGGATTTCGACAGGGAAATGGACCCGAGCTCCCAACCGATCTGTGTGTTCCCGTTCGAACAGGTGTCGTAACTCTCGTAAACAGACTTGGGAGTTGCTGTATGGGATGGACCATTCGGACGTGTACTGCGGAAACTGGCGAACAGGATTAAGTAAGTAACAACTGGTGGAGACGGCGAATTGCGTCATACGCTGCAGTCCAGGTTGAACACCTTGTAGCTATCGTCAACTCGGACGGACTTGCCCCCGATGAGCCACACCTTGAGCCAACCGATGAAGAAGACGAGATCTGGCAGCCACAGCGAGATAAAGAGGAGGAGTTGGAGGACGTGATGGCCAATAAGACAGTCCCAAAACCAATTACCAATCAGCTGCTTCGGCTATATGGGGATAGGCACGGGAAGTCCCGTCGGTCGGTCAGGATAAGCTGATTGGATGACGAAAGCGGGGTCCAACGCACCTCTCTCGTGCGGTACGAGGTGTTGATACGAACCTTGTCCACTTGAGGAAACCACCACATGCGGACGTGTTCGCCAGAGTGAGCGAGCTCGTCCAACTTGTCAATCGTCTCGTCCAAATCAATGGTCTCGGATACCTCCTTGAGGTGAAACGCGGGCTCGACTTGCAGGGTGACGGAGACGAGGAGACCGGTGCTGCCGAGGCCACAGAGGGACGCCATGAAGAGGTCAGGGTTCTCTGTTCGGGAACACCGGACTGGTGTTCCGTCCGCCAAGAGGAGACCGAGCGCGAGCACATGTGTGGAAATTACTCCGTAGTTGATGCCTGATCCGTGTGTCGCAGTCGTTATTACTCCCGCGAGGGTTTGGTCAGATATCGAACCGAGGTTGGACATAGCGAGGCCCTGAGCACCCAAGGCCGCATGAAGTTGGTTGAGGGTGATGCCGGCTTCGGCGACGACAAAACATTTGTCCCTATTGATCTGTTTGAGGGAGGAGAGGACCGGAAAGGGGGAAGGAAGAAGAAATGGGCGTTAGTGGTGGTCGTGCCTGGGCCGTAAAGTGTGAACCTTGATTCATCATCCATCACTTGGTGATGCATGATGGACACAAGGGGCCAGAGAGAAAGAGGAAGAGAGGAGAGACGGCAGCGGAAATTGACTTTGAAAGGCTTAACCGAGAAGCGAACTTACTTGGAGGATCTTATCTAGCTTTGTGGTTCGCAGCATGTACTCGTCGGTGCACGCCAAATCACTGGGGCTGTGGCCGACGCCGACGGCACGGACTGTCTTGCCTTTTCTTCTGGCAAGCTCGAATATCAGCGCACACTGGTGCACAGTCCGCGGCTCGAAGACGAGGCGGGGGTTGCAGGCGTAGGTCCCGGCCCAGTTGACGAAGGTGGCGCGGGGGGAGGAGGGGGAGAGGGTGACCGGTGCTAAGGCGTCATGGAGGGACTGGGTTGAGAGCAGCGAGGGGTCAGACATCTGAGAGGGGGGCGATGCATTTTTTTGGGCACGAAGGAGGGCTCTTATACGAATTTGATGACGAGCGGACGAACGGGTGGCTCCGAGGGGAAGAGCAGCAACGAGACACAAGGTCGGGAGCGGGTTCAGTGGAATAATCGGTTTACAGATCCGTTCTCATGGACAGAGATCTTCGCCTGTGCCGGCAGATGAAATCACTAATTCCCGATAAAATGCTGCCCGCGCCTTCCACCATCGACATTGCGTTGGGAGAATGCCCGGATGTGAAACAATTGATAGTCCGCATCTGGTCCATCCCCCCCCGGAGTCTCCCAGGTCCACCGGTCCTCTTTGCCGGTAACCATCGGCGTTGGCCGCGCTCACACTCCACGCCGCCCTTGCAGACACACACGTATATATAGAAGGTGTCAGGTGTAAGCGTAAAAGACGGCGAGATAGACACCGAACATCCTGTCATATCCTGTGACTCATGCCCTGAAATCAAAAACAACCCGGCCCCAATCCTGTCCTTCATAAATCAGTATGCCCCGAACCTCAGCGCTGTCCAACTCAAGTCCCAGTTCAAATTCTGTCAACCCAATTGTCAACTATCCGCGTGCACTGGAAATTAAACACGGGCCATTCACCTGTATAGAATCCGTTCGGGTGCGGCATGTTGGAGTTTTCCTGGAAACTGGGTAACGATCCGAGGTCTACGGTCCATTTGCACAGTTCCGTGATCTCTCCCTATCAAAACCGGTGTTATGTGCGTCAGTGGCACGAACCACCACAAAAATCATAGAAATGAAAAACACGACCGAGAGATAAGCCATCGAGACACGTACCTCATCGCTGTATCGCATGATGTTGTCGGACCTTGATGTGTAGATAATGGCATCGAAGATACGATCTGGATCACGAAATTCACACATCAGCCAAATCCCCATCTCCAGAGCGTTAACGGTGCGAGATGCCAGCAGGGAAGGGGTTCTATTTGATTTATCGCCCGTCATTTACCTTGGCCAGTTTGTGAGAATTTACTGTCAGGATCAAGGGATCGTTGTCATCAACCCTCCAGATATAGTATAAATCTCGCCAAACTGGCTCACCAGAACTTCCTCTTTAGTCTCTGCCTGGTAACACAAAACCGATCCCACATAATCAGCTTGCCGTCTCAACTTGTCGCAAAAACAAACGCCGGCCAAACGCACCCTTTACGGAGCACTGCACCCTTAGCCACCAAGTACTGCAATCTAATGGAGTCCCAAAGTGATCAGTGATCGAGTCTGACTTTCTGAGCGAGAAAAATGCAGGAAGCAAAGGGCTAAGCGCGGACTAGATCCACAATTTCACCGATAACCCCATCCTCGGTGCCAAAATCGGGGGTTCGCGCCAAAAAAGCGATACTAGAAGGCCCCACACTTACCGGTTCTCGCAAACCGGAACGCCCGCGTCGTTCTCTTTGATGTACGCGGGGCGCTTCATCCAATCTTCCGAATCGGCGGGCAGTTTCACCTAGCACCAGGGGGAAGGATAAATCAGCTACCAGTCCTCCTTCGACGCTGCGTCGCCGCTCCCCCTCCGATGCGAAAAACGGGCGGGCCGATGAACGGCAACGGGTGAAAGCCGAGGGGGAGACGCGGACGTTGGTTCCGGGAGTCTTTAATCTCACCTTCATCATGTAAGACTGTGGCGCGATTACGCTCGAAACCAGAGGTCTTCGTGCTAACCCGTATTGTGCAGCACCGCGGACAGTGGCGGTGTCACAGTCAGAGGGTCTAGCAATGACCCGAATGTTGGCTCCGAACTTTTCCTAACATGACGGGAGAAGCGTAATAAGTCAGCTTTGCAACCACCCGACCGTCTTCTAATCCGCACAAACCTTCACGCGCCTGAAGAGGTACTCGCTGCCCGAAAAGCCACCCACGAGGAGGAGAGCGTCAAGCCTTTGATCAACCTTCTTCGACTGGTCTTCGATCAAATCTATGGCCTGGATGGTCAAGCAGCATCATCGGATTCAGGGATTATAAGTGGTCCTATCCAAGACAAAGGGGCTAAAATAGGAACAGACCTGATTGACGACTGGTTCAAAAACCTCCCGGCGCAGCAGGTTTCCAGGAATAACCAATTCTCCGTTGAAAAGCCCCACGGAAGGGTCATCTGGGTCTTCTACGTTGAAACAGGTAAAGTAGAACATCTTATCTGTTCATCGAAAAGCGGGCACAGACAAAATAATACAACGGGCGAGGATGTCAGTGTTCCGTGTCAACAATGAAGAAAAAACAGACAGGCGTATCCGCCCAAGACAACTCACCATCATCGACTTCGCCCATGTACGCCAACTTGTCGGTTTCGCTAAAGTTGTGCATGAAGTAGGCCAAACTTGGTGCATCCAGGTGGGCGGGGTGATCGGCGAGTAACGTCCGAACAAGCTCCCTGAACCTCAGGTCCAAGAATAATGATCCACAATTTGCCCCTGAGCGCGCGCACATTTCCGCAATCTCCAGGTTTGACATCTGTCCGATGATCTTGTAGATGGCCAGATCCTACGGGTCGAAACATCGGCGGTTCAAACAATACAAAAACACATCAACCGATTTTAGAACGTCCCAAGTGCCATAGACGACGACAAGGGTTCAAGAATGGAAATAACAAATGTGCGAGCGTTTGTGATAGTGAGCGAGAAGAGTCATGAAGACGTAGGTGGATCACGTACGACAGTACCACCTCCAGCATCACAGATCATGAAGTTTTGATTCGGTTGCAGTTTGTGCAAGTCGGTGAGGTGTGCACAGTGAACGGCGGCCGCTTCCGGTTCGCTGGACGGTGGAGAATCGCGGATAGAGCGACAGTACGTACAATCAGAATGTACAGATGTCGATCGTCAACAGGGCGCAGAGGGCAACAAGGAAAGGACGTACGTAATGATCCTAAGGCGATCCCTCCAATCCCGGTCGCCCGCTCTCGAAGACTGGACGAGCCCAGCGTTGATTGCTGCTTCACGCATCATTTGGCAGCCCAAGGCGTCCCAGGCGGCAGGGACCGTTAACCAGACATCCGCGGCGCCTTGACGCGACGAATGCAGTGAAGGGGTGGGTGAAATACGGGTAAGTGTCTCAGTTCTATCACAACATAGGAGAATGTATACACACCGAGATCAGCAACCGCACCAATCTCGCGGGTTATTTGCTGTTTGGCGTACTCCCAAATGCAAGAAAGGAAGTCGACGATCAAGTCTATGGCTTTCTTGCCAGGCTGTATATGGAATTGTCAAAAGCCGTGATTTCTCGGAGAGGTTGCCAGCCACCGTATCTCCTTTAGAAGAACAGTGGGTGACTTTTCAAGTTGGGGATACGTACAGGTAACGCGGGCAGGCGGGGATCCACAGCGCCGGCATCGCGGAGTGCGTGCGGCTCCAAGAATAGTTTGAACCTGGGAACAGAGGCGAAGAAAGAATGTGATTAGCTACACGTCGGAATTGTGAAAACACGGCGAAACACCCTAAGGGTACGCCATGCGCGATAAAATGACAATTGATACAGACCATTCACATTTGATAGTGCCGGGCATTGGGCTGGCATTCTTTGCTTCCAAACCCCAAGCAAGGACCTGCCCGTCGTCGCTGTACAGCAGACAGGTAGGGATTTTGCGGAAGGTCTCGAAGGATCCAGGCCAGTGAAGTATCTGCTGCACCTGTCCAGCGGCAATTCGGGATGAACCATACGCCTGAAGAAGAGCGTGTTACATGATCAATACGCGTCACATAGTGGGCGGTGAAGGTGAGGAATGGTCTCACTATGCCAGAGAAGGTGGTACCTATCACATGAAACCGTCAGGGGGTTGCAACAGATGGCCCAAGAAGTTCGGAGAAGACGTACCGAAGTCGATCGAAACGGAGAGCTTTCCTTCGTCCGTCGGAATAATGTAGCCTTTGGTCGGTGGAGGTGGCGAAACGGTGCTAATGGGACCATAAGCACCGACTGGAGGCGGTGAAGGCGGTAAGCTTGGTGGAGGTCGGATGATGGATGGCGCCTGGTAGGTCGTTCCGCTCAGCGTGCTCGGGTTGAACCCGGACTGTTGAAAGGGGTGGTTGAAATTGCTCGGCGGCGGTGGCGAGTGGGAGGTTCCGTGCGAGTAATGGGTCGGGGGAGGAGACGGGACGGTGGGGGGCTGGTACGGTTTCTCCTGCCACCCTATGCCTGGCTGGGGGGTAGGCTGCTGATTTATGGGCGATGGTTGAGGATATTGAGAGTATGGGCGGTTCTTCTCGTCTGCGCCCTTGTTCGCAGCTGGCGTACCGCAACACGACATAGTGGAGGCGCGGGGTGGGGAGAGCAGCAGGGGAACCTCCCACTGTCCGGAGGTTCAGAATCGGGCTGTGCCTGCCGCGCCGCCTGGCGCCCGGTATCACGTGGCTCGGATGGCCAACTACACATGGCTTTCGGGCGTAGATCCAAGTTGGCCTCAGCGTGAAGGGGGGGAGAGACTCTGGAATGTACACTAGATTCGCCGGAAGTGCTGTGGGTATGTTTCTTACGCAAATTGTTTTAACCATCTCTCCATTCTTCCGTCAATCCGACCGCAGGACAGAGCAACAGGTTATTTCATCGGATCTACAGAGAAAAGGTGCGAGCGGGGTCGCAGTGAGGGTCTGAGACCTCGGACAGGACCGGTGGATGGCGTGAGGTCCGCGTAGACCCTCCGAACCCGCAGTCTGGCTCCCCCGGAGCCAGATGGAGGCAGGCTGCAATGATACGGAATCATATGGACCGGCATTCAGTTGTTTGTTCCGTAAAAGAGACTTCTACGGATGCATTCAAGTTAAAACCTGTGGGATGCTCCGATTGAATGCCATCCTCGCATATCAGCCGACTACTCCCTGAATCCCGCTCCCAGCAAGCGACAGCTCAAACGTGGGACCATCGGAAGACCATCAGGGGCCGAGGAACGGAAACCAGAGTCGTCATCGTTGTCGTAATGGTCCCCGGTGCTCTCTGCAGTCGTTCCGGGTCGAGAGCCATCCTCACCGCTGACTTGGAGGTACGGCAAGTTGATCCGCGCGGACGCAGAAGGAACGGCCAGTCACGAGTCGGATGGGGAGATTATGTGCAGATGACTATCGACGGCGAACAGCGAGAATCAAGGGACAACACATGGGTGCGAATACGGCTGATCTGATTCCGGGATCACGATAATCAGGCCTGCATTGAGCCCAGCGGGGAGAGGCATTCATGTCAAGGGCAGAGCCGATACAAATGTCTCCTAATGACACAGGCTCAGGGGCACCAGCGACCATTCTGAATTGGCTCCAGCCACGGGTGCGTCTGAGGCACTCCTCGAGGCCGATGGGTAAAATTTCCTTGACAACAATGATCCTGCGGGTTTCGCCCATGAGAGTTTTTTTCATCTCCTTGACGGAACGGACATACCGAAATGGACGGACCGACTGGACGAGTCTCCATTCTGCATCAGTTGAAACTCCGCGGATCGTCCCACGCGCGGCAGCTTTCGCGATGACCACCAAAGCCGTCGGAAACCAACTCCAGAAACTCGCTGCACAGTGGCCAGCGGATCCTTTCAGACCTCACCTCCAGCTCAAGACCTTCTTTGAGTCCCTCTCCCACCACCCAAACCTCACGGATGGAGCCGTGATTGCCACGCGTTCGCTCCTCCAGAATGATACGCGTCATAAAGTACGTCGTTGTTCCTACTCGCTAGAATCGTAGAGCCCGTGTGCTGATGGTCATGCCACCTCTTCCCGCGCCGATCCACAGTACAAGCTCGGCGAACGCATGATGAAGCCAGCTTCCATGCCACATCACTACGACAGGCTTACGGAGGCGTTTGTAAAAAGTTCGCAAGGCATCGGCCGACCTTGGTGGAAAAGGTTCTTCAACGTGTGGTAGTGTCAGCACAATACAGATTCAAGGAATTCAGTGCTGGGCGGGACCCCCCTCCTAACCAGTAAACACCGTGACCGCTTGACAACAAACGAAAACCTCGCTGGTCGCACGACACGCATCACATCGGGTTGTACATAACGAGTCAACGTACTTGCTAGAGATCAAGGAAGTCAATGTGCACCCCAACCGGGGCAATGACAGTACGAGCTCTCAACATGTCAACTTCCGTCGATGCTGCTCCGCTGTTTGCCGGGGCGAGCAGCCTTACGAATTTACGAATTTGAATTGCAACTCAAATATCCCCCGGACGTTATTTGCCGTTCTCGTCAGCTTCGCAAGCACATCGCCGTCACTCGCATCTACATCAGACGACGTCAAATGCGGCATCAATGAACCCTTACAAGAATCCTGTGCGGGTTGTGCATGGCCTTCAAACGATCGGGACCGGTTTTACAAAGGCACAGGCCAATCGTTTCTTTCGGTACGTAACCTCCAGGAGGCCCAGGTCATAAATTCCAGTTTCGTACAACTTCCCACGCCATCCACGCAAACCATATCTCCGCCACCATCTCAGCCCGTCAAATGAGACGAAAACGGGAAAGTGAAAGAGGGTGGCTCAACGGGAATGATGTGGAACTAGGAGGATGAATGAATAGAAAATACATGCACAGCCGACGGGGCTCCACAAATCGCATATTCTGTTATATCGCCATGAGTCTTACAGGGCCTCGGTGGTTCGTTTGTCGAGAATGTCATAATGGCCGGGCCTGCGATCGTCGTAAGCAAAAAATCCTCTGCCCGAGGTTGGCTTCGTCTGCGCCTCGACCAAACACCCTCGAGATCGGGGAAAGAGCTGAGAAACTCACCGGTACAACAACGTAATTGGTGAACTATTTTCAAGCTGCGAGTCCGGGTCACGGAATTCAACGAAATCGACCTTGCCGGATGACGATCGCCCATCAAGATACGCAACGTTGACATTCATTTTCAAAGCGCGCGTCAACGCGGTCATCTGAACGTGGTCTGTAATTCCGTAGCCACCCACCCGGGCGAGTTGAGAGTTGGACGGAGCGAGCGAGAGCGAGAAGCCACGGACCTGCTTCTTTGCCGACAGCCTCAACAAAATGTTCGCAGAACTCGCGAGGGTCCATTGGTACGCCGATTTCTGGATGGAACAGGAACGGAGCATACTGCTCTGGATCATTCCGGATTTGGGCCGACGCCACAAGTCTCAGGTATACAACGACAGAGTTCGAAACTGGAGTTCTGATCTTTAGATCCACTTGGCATGTGGGGATGTGCGGTAAATTTCACCTTCTGCACTTTGAAACGCCTCCAATAAGGTCTCGGAAGTAAGCGTTGTCCCCCCCGGCTCGGGAATAATAATTTGCTGGATCAAGGACAGGAGCACTTCGTAGAAATCCTCAAAGACCAGTTTTTGGAACCCCGCTTTCTCCAATGTCGGAAAGGTGGATTCCAGTAGGGAAGTCGCAAGTACAACCGCCACACCCGTCTCTGGAGAATTCAAAATATTTTCGATGAACCCGAACGCGAGAGCTACGATGGGAAAACGTCCTGTGATCAATGGAAACATAACGCAATGATGACGGCCGGGTTCCGACGGGTGTGTACGGCTGTGGCTCACATCGGTAGAAACAGTCTCCGTCCCCACGTGCCCGTCGAATGCTCACGTATCCTTGCGAGATGAGGTAGTCAATCTGATCGACGAAGGATATGGCACCTCCGTCGTATTCTGCACGGAGTGTTGACATCGATGTCAAGGGTCCGATAAGGGGTCGGTCTGGGACCGCATCATCCAGTAGATTCTGCACACGATGAAAGATAAGCGAGCTTCGACACCAAACTGGCGACGAGGAGAGATCAGCGATAGGATGCCAAGGACGCCACATGCCTGGTTGAGATCATAAAGTTGAGCTTGACTCAGTTCTGAAATATCTGGGGTCCAGCAAAGTCACGGAGGGTCTTTGATCGATAGGTTGTGCGCTCTTACCGGTATCCTCGTTCACGATAACAACGGATGGAGGGGATGCTGGAGGTAGTGGTGATTAGCTCTAACCGTCTGCGTGCTCGTACCGCTTGCAACAGACCATTCACCGGTTCCGATGGGGCTACCGAAGTGGAGGCCTCTGATTCCACTGGAAGTTGCATCGTCTCGATTGGTGGCACTGGAAGGACCCCGGAACAAATGGCCCGTTTGCCACAGTCACAATTCCAATTGTGAAATACATCACGTGACCCACGCGTCGGGTAATATCTGCATTCCAGGGGAAGATCTCAACCTCAGACCTCAACGTCGACCACGACTCACCCCTGAATGCGCGATCGCCTTCTCCAACGGCATTGGGTCTCGTCATGTCATCTGCTACTTTGTCACAAGATAAGGGATCAGCTTACGAGCACCGTGGGTCACGATTATTCCGAACCGTGGATTCGGTGGCTTATCGGTTGGACCGCGTCAGGAAAGTTTATGAATGGGGCGCCTGCCCCACTGGCAGAAGATGAAGATTCCGACTTCGGTCACGAGTCTTGGTACGATCGTAAGGAAGATAAGGACAAGACAAAAGGTCGGCGCAGCGGGAAACAAGCGGAGTCCAGGAAGTCTGGCGTCAAGGACCCGGTGGACGGTGATGACGACCGCGTCGCCAACTTTAACCTGCTTGACCCCGGCCTCCCCTCGGACGAAAGTGATGAGGAATCCTTCCTCGACAGTAGTCACAGTAAGCCGCATTCGCACCTCTACATATGCCCCCAGTCCGACCAGACCCTTCTCGGTGCAGAAACCCCAGCATTCATCCTGGAAAGACGTGGTCAGCATAAACCACTCAGCTCATACTTCGAGGACGCGGTATTGGACCGAGAAGGTAGCGTCGGTCACGAAACAGAATCCCGGCTCCAGGAAGGGATAAAACGAGGCGGGAACGTTAATGCCGTAGCTGGCGTCTCCGATGTTGAAACTCCTACAAACCGTATGGTCAGGTCAACTCCATCTGACAGTAAGGATTCGATCACAGGCAAGTCCAGGTCCAGTCACCATTTCGCGCATGACGCGTTAACGTCACCTGCCCAGAGTCAGAAACGGAAGCCGACATCAAGGCGTTCGTACAGTCCGTAGCCAAACGGAAATACCTCGGATATTCGAAGTCTCCAAACAAGCGACAGAAGCTGTCTGCCGAAGACAATGACGAGTCCGTCACTGAATCTGATGAGGACTACCCCTGTATGTTCCCTTGGGCGTTCCTGTTCACCTCCGCCGACTGATTGACCGTACCTTCTTCCTTATGTGACCATGGCTGGTCGTTTGTCCACCTGTCTCTCGTTACCTTCGTTCCATGACGTGACACCCAATTAGCAATTGCACCAGGAACGACACCACAACCCTACCATGTGCAACCAAGCAGAATTAGCCGAGTTTCCGACGAATCAGAAACAGAATCCGATGATGACCCCCTTGTTCCCGTTACACCCGCAACTGCAAGTAACCCCAGCTCGCAAAGCGAATCGCTTGAGACGCGCCCGGCTTTCCGACTCGGACCCTCCCAACATCGCCTAGGCCCTCTGATCTTGGACCGACGTAAACACATTCAGATACCCTCCACGATAAACACATTTCTGCGAGATTATCAGCGAGACGGAGTTAAGTTTTTGTATGCCAAGTTCAGGGATTCAATGGGTGGTATGCTCGGGGATGACATGGGATTAGTAGGTGTTGTTTGAAACTCATCTCGGACGAATCGCATGACTTTCGATATACTCATTGGGTGTTCACTTTATTTGATGTCAGGGCAAGACCATTCAAGTCATATCATTCTTGTCGGCAATTATGAGAAAGACAGGCACATCGAAAGATGAATTTCGAAGGAGGGACTATGTCGCCAAGTTACAGGATTCCGAGGAGTGGAACAAGTCTAGGAAGTTGCCGCCTGCGAATGACATGTGGCCAACTGCCCTGATAATCGCTCCCAGTTCAGTGGCAATGAATTGGCAACGAGAACTGGAAACTGTACGTTCAAACTTTATCTCTGGACGCGTCTCAATCAAGTTCTGATGCTCCGGATCCATCTACAGTGGGGTTATTTCGAGGTTGGAATGTACATCGAAGGACCCGCCAAGCGCAAGGACGTACTCAAAGACTTTACTATGGGTCGACTGGACATCAGTAAGTTGCACACATCCCAAACTCACCAGGATCACACCGTTCATTTCGCTTAGTCGTCACGACATTTGAACTCGCGAGGGATGATATCGAACAATTGTGTGATCAGCACTGGTCGTGTGTCATCGTTGATGAAGTCCATCGAGTGAAGAATCCGAAAGCACGGACGAGCAAGACATTGAACATGTTTCAGTGTCCTGTTCGCTTGGGCCTGACCGGTACATCTCCCGGGCCTTTCCGTTTATGTTGTGTGCTGATGGAGAGAAAACCCCTTAGGCACCGCCATCCAGAATAATTACACAGAGTTCTGGACGATGCTGGATTGGGCAAACCCGGAGGCGCTCGGGACGTTGAAAGAATGGACTAAATACGTTTCGAAACCACTGGTGATAGGCCAAAGCAAAAACTCAAAGGACGTCGAGAGAATCAGGGCCAAGGTAAGTCTGACGTTTCGTCTAATCAATCAATACGCGTGATCCAATTATGCAGAAAATTGCCATAATCCTCAAAGACAGGCTGCTTCCTCAGTACTTCAAGCGCCGGTGCGTTTGTGTTCCAACTACGCGTGCCTCAATTGACCTTGCCCAATTAGGACGAAGGAAGTTATCAAAGCCCAGGTGCTGCCCTAGCCATTCTCCCGACTCGGAGGCGGTCATTCACACCTTTCGCAGCTCCCACACAAATTCGACCGAGTTGTCTTCTGTCCTCTCACTGAGACTCAAACCGCTGTGTACGAACGGCTACTCCAAACACCGAATGTCCAGAACATCCTGCGTCGGAACGAAGAGTGTGATTGTGATTCCAAGAAGCCGTATGTCTTGCATCCCAATCATGCAGGCCGAGAGACTCACAGACCTTTGTCCGCCCAGTCGCCACAGATGCCATTACAAGATGGACCTTGCAGACATTTTTCGATATATGGCTACGTTTATCAAGATATCGAATCACCTGGCACTGATTTTACCTGGTACGCACCCTGTAATTCATCTTGTCGAAGTACATTCCTAACCGCCCCGTAGCGGAGAAGGACTCGAAGGACCAGGTGCGAAAATAATCTTCCGTAGTTAAGCCATCAACTAATACGACCAACAGCGGCAACGAAACCGTGAGATGGCACAGCTGGCATTCCGTGACCGGATCCCCCTTTGGGGGGTCTCAATTCACCTCGAAGAACACTGCGGGAAATGGAAGGTGATTATCCTGGTGGACAGTGGGTCACCGCGCTGACACCAGATATCATAGGTCTTGCAGACATTGCTTAAGGAATGGCACAAGGACAAAACAAACAAAGTGTTAATCTTCACAAAGTCGGTCAAACTGTTGGAGATCCTCGAATACCACGTCGAGTCTCAGAGTGGGTAGCACCTCCCGAACACCGCCTTGTGTTCTTATGTTTCACTTAGACTGGGGTTATGAGCGGTTGGATGGTTCAACGGAGCAGTCTGAACGTAAGCGATACCTACATGTTCGCGGCCAGTTCACAAATTCATCGTCCCATCCCAGGCATGCCTACGATCGACAGATTCCACAAGGACCCAGACATATGGATATTCTTAATCTCAACGCTTGCTGGAGGGACCGGGTTGAACCTTGTTGGGGCGAACAAAGTTGTCATCTTTGGTGAGTATCCCCATTCATCGCTGGTCGACCGCGGCTTACCATTTGGCTAGATCCTAACTGGAGTGAGTGTTCGCGTTCCTCCCCTGGGTGTTTTAGAATGGGCCGCGAGGCTAATGCCAACAGACCCCGCTCACGACCTCCAAGCAATTGACCGAGCCTTCCGAATCGGCCAGGCCCGTGACGTTGAGGTGTTTCGACTGCTGGGTGCAGGTTCTATTGAAGAGCTGATGTACGCTCGACAAGTGTACAAGCAGCAACAGATGCGTATTGGATACGATGCCAGTATTCAAACTAGGTCGAGAACTTTAGCTTTGATTCCAGCTTATATCACCAACCCTGACGCTCGACACAGGTATTTCGAGGGTGTTCAGAGCGACAAAGAGCGTCAAGGAGAGTTGTTTGGTCTTCAGAATATCTTTAAATTTCACAAAGATACCCTCTCCACTAAGATGGCCGTAGGTTGCCTCGCCTCACTTCCATCCCGTTGTCACTCAACGGTTCCTTTATAGATCGAGGAAGCACATCTTGCAGACCTCGACTGGGCACTCGCGAACATGGGCGGAGGCGCCTCGAAAAAAGACGCAAACGAGATCCACGCCGCGGAGAAGAAGACGAGCGGCCAAGAAGGAGTTAGAAATTTCACCAAAGAAACGTGGTCAACCCGGACTTAACTCTGTCTTCCCAGGATGACTTCAGCGGATTCGGGGCGTTCTTGCTAGATGAAGGTAAGCCTGGGACTCATTCGGCTCTGAGGACTAGACTGAAATCTCGCGAATAAAGATGATGCGGCGCCAACCCCTCCGACAGAAGTTTCTGAGACTTTGAAGAATATTGGAATAAAATACAGTCACGTAAATGACCACATCCTTCGGGACAACCCTGTACAAAGGGCACGGATTCAGAAGGCGGAGAAGGTCGGTACCCCGGATCGATTACTCCGGAGGTCTAGCCTTACACCTCGAGTCTATCACGTAGGCCCAGCAAGAGACGAGAAGAAAGAGCGCCAAAGGAACCGAAGGACCAGAAGCTCCGGTCTGGCCACCTCGACGAAAAAACTACAAGAAAACAAAGGCATCAGACCTGTAAGGGGAACTGTCCACCCCTGTGTCTCGCAACCTAACATCAAAGTCTTTCAGTGTGTCCAGCCGACGAGACGCTATTCTCGGCCTTGGTCTCATCAAAGATGCTTCTGAAATGCCTCGGTTCGCCGAACACTTGTAAGCTCTTCCGTTACTTCCAGCCAAATCCGCTAACTTGTGATCGGTTAGCGTTACAATGTCGGAAGACGAACAGAACGAGTTGATAGCTCGCTTGAACGACTACCGCAGGGCTGTTGCACCATCATTCGTTAATCGAACCATGTTCTATCGTTAGGGATTTACGTACTGTATTCCGGATGTGTTAGCATGAGTGTGTTTGTAAGTTACATTAACCATCATTGGAAAGGTTGATCGCGCCTGGATGGAAATGGTCTGTTGGATCTACCCAGCCCATTTTCCCAGCGGACCCGTGGTTCAGCGGTGTCTCTAGGCAAGAGACCCAACACTGACGCCCTGCAGTTGATAGCTCGACTCACTCGTTAGCGTGGGCGGGAGGTTCGCCGCGGAGATTATAGTGCCACTCTAGTCTAGTTCCCGGCGGACAATCATTTTTCAGGGTTGCAGATTTGTAACCGGACAAGATCTTGTGCAGCCGTGGCACACCACACTCCACGCACCCCCATTGCGCGTCTCGCTCCCTATACCCGACGCCTGCCGCCTGCGACAGGACTCTCAGAGCGAACATGTTGTTATTCTCCTCTGAAGAGGGTCAGCTCTCGTTCGCTAAACTGTTCGGGATCTCCGGTCCCACACACCGTCAGCTCGAGGCGCCAACGAAGACGCTCGATGGTACCAATGTCCTTGTGATCCTTCCCACTGGCGCAGGCGAGACAGTGATCTTAGTAAACACCGTGTTTGGCTTGAACCGTATGATAGAAACTCCGGGTGAATTTGTGCAGCGCAGCACACGATTTCCGATTGATTTGACAGTAATGGTCGTGGTCTATCCAACAGATTGTTTAGAGGAAGAACTATGCGTTTATGTAATTAGGGACACATTATCCGATGCACCGGGGACTGTGTGCCAAGGTTGTCCCATTCACAAAGGCAGAACTAACAACTTTTGTCATCAACGCCAGAACTCCCGAACGCGCGGGCGGTGAACCGGAGCAGGCGAGAGTGGATCACAGGTACTTCTCTTATCGCCTGAGCGGTTTATCCCCAATCGGTTAGAGAAGCCGGCGAACGACTGAGGGTCCCACAAACTAGTTTATTCCCCCGGCGCCGGGCGCAAGTTGTGCTTCCTTGGATAAAACATCCCGACACTGGTATTGCGATTGGTTCTGTCACACGACCGCGGCACAGTGGGGAGTCGAAGAACTCCATCAAGAAGTCCCAGATAGTATATTGTCTGCCACCGCTGTCCCGACACTTCATAAGCACCAGGGAACGTGGGGGTGGTAGAGGATAGAAATTGCTCACGAATATCCCAACCTTGCATAACAACACGTCGAGGCGCATGATGGCGCGACTAACCCCATCAGTAGGATTGAAGGCGAGCGACCAAAGCGGACGGCGTGGGTTTTCCATCGTAGCGTTCGGATGGTCATTATTTCCGGAGCCAGGCAGGATCAATTGCAGCGCTGACGAGAAGATCGCCCGGGCGGAGTGTAAACCAAATCGTATTTTTAGTCCAAGAGGCTAACCATCCAGGGTTTACGGAGCCATTCCTGGTATCGCGCGAGACGGTTTCGCCGTATGACCAACGATGTCGAAAAGTAAATAAAGCGGAGACCGCGCCTCTACGTTATGACCGGAAGGATGGATGGACCTACTGAAACCCTTGAGATAGAGATTACACATCAGATACTAACGGTGCTGAATTTACGAGATGATTACTCTTCCAACATCTCATCTTCCCCGTCTCTCGCCTAGAAAGTGGTGGGGTGAGCACGAATGTAATAATGATGACAATCAAGCAAGTCCCACACGCTCACCTTCTCTACGAGTTTCCTCTTTTTTTCCCTTGCCTTCTTCTGTACCTTCATGTACTTCCCAAGTGGTGTCTCCTCAATGTTCAACCCATCTTCCCACTCATCGACCTCATTTGTGTCTCCCGGTCCGAACCTCACGCTCAGTCTCTGCTTTTCAGTCACCTTTGCGCTCTCCTCCACCCTCTCCACTAAATTCTTCACCATCCCAATTTCTTTCGACTTCGCTGACCCGCCGGACGTCTTGCCTGTCTTAAGAGCTCGACGCAGGGTGACAACAATAGGGGTGACAACTTCTGGGAAGGCGATGCTACCCATGACCGGTCCAGTCGAGAGGTAGTCACCGAGAAGATAGGTAGCCTCCTCGATCAAACCTTCCTCGTAGACACGAGTCCGTAGGAGTTGCTGAGGTGCACGAATATTCGTTTCCATATCGAGTGGCCGGAGAGTAGATGACTTCGGCTTTCCGGTACTCAGGGTAGAAGTGATGATAGGAAGGAGATACGGAGCAAGAGGGATATAAGTATGGGTGTGTCGAACGAGATGGATCAGGGACTTGACCAAGTGGAAGTGGTAGGGATACGACCGGGAATTCGAGATAAGCTTGATGGCACCAGTGGTGACCTGAACCAGTGGGTAAACCAAAGGAGCCAGCTCGCTTGTTTCTCCGCCGCGTTCAGCATTGGCCGCGACACTGCAAGCCCGAGCTAACACAAGACTCCAGAAGTCAACGCAGTGCACGTATTGCCAGTTATAGACCTGCTTGAATGCGTCCTGCGGTGCTCTGAGTATTCCGGAACCCGGTGATGGAAGCTTTCCACTCACCTTGGTTTGGACTTTGATGCTTTGTCTTAGTAAGATTGCAAGTTGACGAATATATTTAAATGCATGTTGGTAGCCTGTACCGTGGTCGGCGACGTAAATATCGGACGCGGAATTCTTCATGAGATTGATGAAAGGTAATGAGTGTACGGTCGTGGATTTGCAGACGCTGACAAGTGTTTGATATATCCCCTAGGTACACACAAAGTAGGTCTGAGATCACGGTGAGCATATTTGAGAGGGTCAAACCAAACCTTGAAAACAGAATCGACAATGGATTCGTCACCAGAGCTGACGAGCTTTCGTATGGCGAGGATGGCAGCAATTCGGACGCGATCCTCAGCTGTCGACCAGGTTTCTAAACACGACTGCAACAATTTCAGCTGGTTCAGGGCCTCGGCAAGGTATCACTCTTACCGTTAAGAAGGCCTTCACAGTCTTACGACTGGTGATGATGTACGGAATGACCTTGGTAATTTCCAGATAAGCAGTGTGGAGTAAGTCGCCATCCGTGAGTTGCGAAATGAGGTGGATGGCATTGTGGAAGTACGCTAGGATCAATTTCTGCAATGTCTTGAACTTGGCTGTCTGGGTTGGTTGTTTGCTGGGGATCGGGTGTGTAAATTAGAATCTCGGGGGTAGAAGCTGGATTTACAATTTCCCGTTGGTCATTTCCTTGTAGGGGACATGGTGCTGTAGTACGATCGGGGTATATTTCAGCGTTGTTGTGACAAGTTTGTTGTAAACTTGAAATGCGTGTCAACAAATACCCCGGACGCAGACAGCATGCTCACTCGATGAATTGTCGATTGTGTACGCTAAAACCTGGTCTTCATCGTTCATGTGTGCGGCGGAGCGGAACGCAATCACGAGTTTTCTCCACGCCCGAAGTGAGCGATGCTGTCAGGACGTTGAGTGTTTCCGAAATTCGAAGTAGATGATTGGATACCTCCAATAAGCTCTTTTGCCACCGTTGAAGCTTCTTCTTGGTTAGTACAGGAGCACGTTCGGCTTTTCGGGTTTGATCCATGTCTATGTCCTCCCCCTCGTCTTCTTCGTCGGACCTAAGGTCATCCTCACCTGGGTTGAACTCGAGCAACTCTCTGTCGTTTTCTTGTAGATACTTGTAGAACTCTGGGTCTTTTTTGGCAAGCTCAGAAAGCTCAATGAGATGAGCAGCACCTTCATCTATGTTTTTTTTTGTCGTAAGCACGCATCAAAGGGCAAAAGAGCACCGACGCCTCACGCACCATCGAGATCATCTACTGAGGGCATAGAGCCGTCGTCCTCGAATTCCTCGTCCTCGTCCTCTTCTTCTTCGCCGGAATCATCTCTCTGGTCCTCTTCCTGAGAGGGATGAATTCGAGGCACATCATGCACAGGGACAACACACCTCGTCGCTGCCCTCTTCCATGAACCCGGCGCCGAGGAAGTCATCAACAGACATTCCCTTCAACCTGTTAATAAAGAAAATGAATTAGCCAGATCCCAGACTGCAGAGCCCAATACATACTTGTTCCCGGTCTCCTCAACCTCGTCATCTTCATCTCCATCTATTTCGGGCGCCTCGACGGATGGCCGGGGCTTTCCCTTGTTTCCCCGCCGTTTTTCGAGCTTCTTCCTCGCCTGCTGGTGTTTGTGACGAGCCTGAATTGTCTTCTTGAGCTGGCCGCTGGCCGCAAATTTTCGCGCCGATTTAGCGACTTTTTTGCCCATCACGAATACCGGAGAGCGGACGGACGGCGTCACGGAGGAGAAACTCGAAGTGATCGGCGGTCGGCTAACTCACTCTCATCCGTGACGCCAACGCTCAAGGTCGCGTACCACGCGAACGACGAGCCAAACGCACTATGGCTAGCCGTGCGCTGCGTCCCCACCAGCTGCTGGACTTGAGTCTCCCACGAGCCTCGCAACGACTGTGGCAGAAGCAATCTGTGCGGGGAGTGCACTCACAAGCGGTCGATTTCGCATTTGCGTCTCAACTCGATGCTGTCGATGTATTGGCTACGAACCCGGGCCAAGAGAGGAACCCAGACAACGCTTCGCTATATTCCCTGTTCGTACTCACCTCTTTCGTCCGATGACCATCCTAACCTCCGTCGCAGGAAGCGGCGCGGCGACAAACCATCACATGTAGTCAGTCCTTCGCCTGAGAAAGACCTACAGGCTATGAGTTCTCTCAAACAAAAGGTGGAAGACCTTAAACTTGTGGTTCCGGGTGAGGTGAGGCGATTTCAGTAGTTTTGCCTCTCCATTGGCGCTAATGCCCCAAAGGATGATGCTGACCTCGCATATGGTCGCTATGAGCCGGTTTACACGGAGATGGAACTTCTAGATATATACCAGGACCTTCTCAGCACCCAGGTCCAAGCGCCTGAATCGGTAGAATCAGCCGCAGACGAGTTTGAAGCACAGGCGAATGATCGAACTCTGGTGCATTCGCTCCTCAGCCGACTTAATGAACATTCACCCCCAGAACCAGGAACTTCTCAATCGCATGCAATGGGTATTGGTTCGCAAGGGTCCGTCACCCGTTATCGACAAACCGTCTCTCGGTTGGCTGCCATACTCCAAGACCCGGATATTACGACGGAACATCCTGACCCCTCATCCCCGGAAAGCAAGACGATACAACGTATCCTACCATTATTGCCAGAATGGGCAGCGTTTATACGGGAATGCGTGAGCGGGTTGTAGGATGAAAGTGGCATGCACTGACCTGGTTCTTTCAGATCCGTGTAAACGATGGGGAATCTGCTGCAGTATCGCTCGCCTTGATGAAGGTCCGCTGTCCGCTTAAACTATCGAAACTAGGCAGGTCTGACGTCTTTTCAGAAAGCCGGGTTAGAGCTGGATGATAATGTTGTCACGCCCGTGGTAGCTTTCTACGCCCGTGCGGGTGATGTTGCGAGGGCAGAGTCCATTCTCTCTCGCTTTGTAACAGGTATGGACGAGCAATCTGAATCGCCGGCGTGATCTCACGCTAACGGCCCGTTAGACAACCCTAATCCCTCACAACGGCATCAACACATCAAAGCATATATCAACTCGACACCCCCATATGCCATCCCACTATCCGCTCTTTCCCTCCTCCACAAGTACGAAAATATGAACCTTGCGCCTCCTATGAAGACCTACGCCTCCCTTATATCCGCCCTCACCTCCGTCCCATCCTCTCTCGCTAAAGCACAGGCTTGGGACCTTTTTTCCCACATGCGTTACGTGGCACACCCAACTCCTGACGCTGTCATTTATAATTTAATGATCCTGGCGTGCGCCCGTGCTCCTCCCTCTGGAGGAACTGGTGATTCCGAGCCACAGAGGGCATTGGATTTGTTCACCGAAATGACTGTAGATAACAACATCCCGCCGACCCGAGACACGTATACCGCTGTCATCCTCGCATGTGCCCGGTCCGGAGAGACGAAATTCGTCAACGAGGCTTTCAGGCTCGCAAAGGAGATGTTGGACGGTCATAGAGATGCTCTTGGTCGCCCCGCCTTTACACCAAACAATGCGCTATTCGGGGCTCTGCTTCAAGGTGCTAAGAGGATAAGGGACCTTCCACGGGCCAGGTGGATTCTGGCGGAGGTGGTCCAGATCATTATTCGACAATACCACGCTCGGGTTGACGATGGAATGGAGATACCTGAACAAGACGAAGTGGCTCTGACGGAGAACAAAATGGTCCATGTGTTCCATGCCTATGCCTCGTACCAAGTCCCTTTCCATCGTTCTGCGACGCGGGTCGCTGAAGATCGCGGAGACACGATCGAAACTGTGCCGCAAGAACCCATTTCACCCGATATACCCAAGGTTTCGATTGACGTTGCTGAGACAGAGGCGGATAAAGAGGAGGAGGTCGGCGAGGTTATGACTACGGACCTGAACCCGAGGTTCAACTCAATTCCACCTCAATCCCGCGAAGAGGTCTTGGCCGAGGTCAAGAACCTTTTTGAAGGTATCCTCCACGATACTCAACGTTCACAAGTATCCCTGCCTCATGATTCGGGCAACGATTCTCCGATGTTGTTCAGGGACGTTCGTGTCTCCACGGAGTTGGTCAACGCCTATCTCTCGGTCTATTACAGCCACGGAAAGGTTGCGGGGTCTCAGAATCTGTTCAAGACTCTGTTTGAGGAGGTCGGCGTGAAGAGGAACTTCCTTTCGTTCGTGGAGGCACTGGAGGCATGTGGTCGGTGGTCATGCATCAAGGCCAGGCGAGATCAAGTCCTAAAATTCACCGAGGAAGTGTGGGAAATGCTTCAAAGGGACGCGAGCATTCACGAGGAGATGTTCAGTGTCCGTGTTCGGTTGACCGAGAGGGCAAATCTCGCTTTGATACGAGTCCTTTCTTCGTAAGTTTTTCCCACCTTCAACCCCCTTCACTGCTGACTCGATTCATGTCCAGGCTCAACCTGTTAGACAAGGCAATGGAGCGCATCAGGCTATTTGCACAAACGTTCCCCCCCAAGGCGCTCCTCGTTCTTCCAACCTCTACAAAACCTCCCCTCCGTTCCACCCAGGCAATTCTTTCGACCACCGACCAGGGCACCGAAACCATCGCCATCCCTCGACCATCTGCGTCATCGATTTTGTCGGATATCGGCGGACGCCCGCTGGTCCGGCTGACATCAGACGCGGAATTGGTCGACGACTCTGTTCCGCCGTTTCTCACTTTCAAGGATGTCGAGTTCCTGCACCATCGTTTGATCGCGGCGAATCGATTGGCCGACGTCAAGTATCTCACTTGGCTTCTTAAGTCGTATTCAGGGTCACTGAGGAGGAGGAGAGAAAGGACGTTGCAACAAGGTGTAGCTCATTCCCCGCCGGACTGAAGGGGTGCTACCAGCGGGCTGCATGGGTGTAATGGAAAGTAATCTATCCACTTATATAACGGTACCGTACGGTAATGGTTCAGCTTTCGAGGCTGTGTGCGTATAGACCGTCCCCTCACTCAAAACCAGCTAATGGATGAATTATCGCGGGTACGGATTTTGTGAGTTGCTGAGATCACGTGGTAGACCATTCGCACTGCCACTGCTGTCGACCGAGTCAAATAAAAATCAGCGAGGACATTATCTCAAGTCCGGACATCCAGCTGCACGACACCTTTCCGAACGTCATCATGCCCGGAGACGAAACACGACAACATCACTCCGACGAATCCGACTCTGAAGTTGAGGAGGAAGAGGAGATCCCTCTTGTCGAGGTGGATGTGACAAAGCTGACTGCACTCTCGCCAGAAGTGATTTCGAAACAGGTGCGTTCGCTGCAAGTTTTTGGTAGCTTCGGAATGATAGCTGACTGACTACGATGGATTAGGCCACGATTAACCTGGGTACGCTTCGTGTTTCCTGGTTCAACTGGCCAGTCTCCCGCAGCCCCACCGTTGACCTACTTTGTGGAATAGGCACAATCGGACATGTCGCTCACGGAAAATCGACTGTCGTGAAAGCCATCTCGGGTGTCATGACCGTCCGATTCAAGAATGAGCTCGTCAGGAATATTACCATCAAGCTCGGTTATGCCAACGCCAAGGCACTGGCATCTCATCCTTCGCTCATGCTACTGTCTTCCTGATTGTCGTGTTAGATCTATAAATGCGAAAACCCGGCATGTCCGCGACCGGGATGTTACCGATCTTATCGTTCCGACAAGGAAGACAACCCCCCATGCGAGCGACCGGGGTGCGGAGCCAGGATGGGATTGGTCCGACATGTGTCTTTCGTTGACTGCCCTGGGCACGACATTCTGATGGCCACGATGTTGAACGGCGCCGCCGTCATGGACGCTGCTCTCTTGCTGATCGCCGGAAACGAGACGTGCCCCCAACCGCAGACGTCGGAACATCTTGCCGCTGTCGAAATCATGAAACTCGAAAATATCATTATTCTTCAGAACAAGGTCGATCTCATCAAGGAGGCCCAGGCTCTGGAACACCAAAAAGAGATCTCTGCGTTCGTGAAAGGTTGGTCGATTTTCTGGGGATATTTCAGTCTAGTTGTTGACCACCCATTAAGGCACCGTCGCTGAGTCTTCCCCTATCGTCCCCATTTCGGCACAGCTAAGATACAACATCGACGCTGTGAACGAGTACATCGTAAAAACGATCCCTGTCCCAGTACGGGACTTCACCTCCGATCCACGACTGATTGTCATCCGTTCATTCGACGTCAACAAGCCCGGTGCTGAAGTTGAAGACCTGAAAGGTGGTGTTGCTGGTGGCTCTATTCTTACTGGCGTTCTGCGACTCGGTCAGGAGGTTGAGATTCGACCTGGTATCGTTACAAAGGACGCACAGGGCAGGAACAAGTGTAAACCAATCTTTAGCCGAATCGTCTCGCTACATGCCGAAAGCAACCATCTCCAGTTTGCTGTCCCAGGTGGACTGATTGGTGTCGGCACCAAGATCGACCCCACTCTTTGCCGTGCAGATCGCTTGGTTGGGCAGGTCCTCGGCGCTGTCGGAAAGCTTCCAAAAATATTCACCGGTTCGTAAATTCTCGTTCGTTGCTTGGGTTACTGTTGACAAATTGCGGTCGATCTTCAGAACTAGAGATCAGTCTCTTCTTGCTGCGTAGGCTACTGGGTGTAAAAACAGAGGACAAGAAACAAACCAAAGTGTCAAAACTCGTGAAGAACGAGCTCCTACTCATCAACATCGGCTCGACGTCGACAGGAGGGCGTGTTTTAAGCGTAAAGGCTGATCTAGCAAAGATTCAGTTGACGTCTCCGGCCTGCACGGAGATTGGGGAGAAGGTCGCGCTGTCAAGGAGGATCGAGAAACACTGGCGACTGGTTGGTGAGTATCTTGCCCGTTCTGTTATCCAAACGCGACTGATCCCTTTGTTCACAGGTTGGGGAAGTGTTCAACGAGGAACTGTGTTGGAGGTTGACTAGACTACGACTCGACTGTATTTCTGTACAGAGCTTTGTACTCGCTCCGTCGCTTTGTGACACCATTCTGCATTAGGAGCGGGAGCAATCGCGAGATCGTGAGAAACTCACGTCACCAGACGCGGTGTGCTTGTGCGTGGGATCCAGAGCCAATTATCCGCTAAAGTTCACCCTCCTCGTCCCTTGCCTATCTCTCATTTCGCTTCCACCTGGTGACGGGCACACGATGAGTGAACCGTGGGTTCCGACCGTCGACGACCTCAGGGTGAGGACGTAGTGTCTCCGGATGTGCTGGTGAACTCTGCTCACGGAGACATCACAGGTCAAGATGTGTTACATTTGCAGAGAGGAGGAGCGATACGATGGTTTGTTTTTCGAACATTTCTCCGCTCAGAGCGTTGATCCGGCCGTGTACAGTTCCTGCACAGGCGAAGACCAAGTGGACACACCCGTGTCAATGCACTCTTATCGCTCATGGTCCGTCACCGCGTCCCTGTTTGCCTTCAGCTTCGGACCTAACATGTCTCTATTCCGCGTGCTGCCAGAATCCTGTTTGCTGCATTGGATTCAAAGTTCTCAAGAGACCCAGACACGGGTCGACAAAGCCTTCAAATGCCCACAGTGCGGCGCAGACTACGAGATTGAGAGCGACAACCCCCCGGCACTGAGGTTTTTGAACAAGCTGAACAAGTTCTTGACGAATACGGGAAAAGCTGCCACGGTGGTTGGAATGGGGACCACCGTCTTCACATTTGGAACGTGTGCGTTTGTTTCTCCCAATTTGACCGTACGGGCATTGACCCTAACGTACCGCATTATTGGAAACATAGGCATCTACTTGATGTGCACGTCTTATGGAGCTTGGGCAGTCCGCGAGTTTTTGGGCCAGGAGATGTGAGTTCATGAGGGGGGGGACTTTGAGGCTCATCCGCTAAACGATCGCAGGTTTGATCTCATCCTCACTGAGGACCCAACGAACTGGCCATGGCACGCATACTTGAACCTTCCCCTGATCCCTTTCAGCCTCGTCCTGTCCCGAACCTCCTTGTGGCGGAGCGCAGTGTCGCCCATCATCCCGTTGTTCCTTGCCTGGCCAACCACACTCCCAGTCCGCGAAAAGAGAATTGACTCTCAAACCTGGTTGCGAATTCAAGGAGCGGTTCCACCAATGCTCCCTTTGCCACCGCTTACGAGTTGGCCTCCCGCCCCGATAGTCGCGGCCGTCTTCTTACCCATAGTCCAAACCGCATATCGGAATCTGTTCTCGAGGCTCCACCACTGGGTATTAAATTCGGAACCTTCGTCAGAACCTCCCGCACCTATTTTCCCGTGGCGACTTGAGATCCGGTTTGGACAAGACGCTGAAGATGCTCCTAATGAGGAAGCGCGCGAGGGAGAAAACCGGGGTAATGAGCAACAGAACCAGGAGGGTGATGGTAACCAGGATCCTGTAGCCGCCGCCGAGCGTTTCCAGAGTATCTCTAGCGCCTCTGTTGGGCGGTTTATCGGTGGTGCACTGCTCATTCCCCGAATTTCCAACGTCATGGGGTCGCTGCTGTTCCGATTATCAAAACACTCAGACCTCCTTCGGAAGTTTTTGGCTACTCGACCCCCGCTAAAGGATAAGTTAGATGGGTTCGGTACAGGCGAGGTGGGATCTGTCAGTGATTTGGGCCAGGCGGCGAAAGCAGCGTTTAGGGTGTTGATCGGAGGAACAAGAACCTGGGCTGAAGCTGACCCCGTTTGGTAGGTGTTCCAATCTCATACCCTTTTCTCCTGCTGATCAATGCGCTTTGTATGTGCTCGCTAGGTGGCGAAACTCTGTTGGGCTCGGTATCTTCGTTGTGGTATGTTTCACTTGTTTTGACCGACCTCCGTGACTAACACCGCATCTTTAGGTGAAAGACTGTGTCAGCTTACTGCACCTCTATCTCACCAAGCGCGAAATCCAGACGAGGAGGGTTAAGAATAAGTCTTTCAAGGGAATCGATGTCAGGGAGCTGGACCTAATTCTACCACCTCCGATGACTTTGTTCTGAGATTTGTACCGGTCCGCTACGTACTATCTCGCTAATGGCAGTTGTCATCCTTCTGCACATCTCACCCTCCGCCTCCGCGCTCCTTTGGAGATCGATGGCGTGGTCCCTTGAGTCACCGATCATGAGGTCACGGTGCCCCACTGCCGAATACCCCACTCTGAGGAATCGCCCCCATCCCACCACCTGTTGTCACAACCACCACCATGGCTTTGGGCGACGGTACGACGACGTTTTTTCTTACTACGGCTTGGTCAATGAATTATCACACGACTTTAGTTCCAGCTAAGTTTCCAGATCTCCATGAAGATGACTCGATTCCTCCTCCAGCAACCAGAGAAAACCCCGGTCAGGTAATATGCCGTATCTCTCTCCGGGGGAAGTTCTTTACTGACCTTCCAATCACCAGGTCTATCCGAAAGTCAACCCCTCTCGTGAGCTGTTCCCGCGATCGTTACCTTCCGCTTTTTACCGATGTCTTTACTTGTCACGTAGCCACGCGAAGCGGGTCAACGGGAAGTCGCAGGGAGAATGAACCCTCTCCTCACCGCAACTACGGTAACCCTCACCACTTCCAGTCGGGGTTGAATAAACTGGACAACGCTCTAAATGACGTCATTACCATGATCGAGCAGGAAGCTACCAACCCTGGCCCCATTGGAAATGAAGACGACCTTTTGATCAAGTTCAAGGGATGGAGGCAAGAGTTGAATACTGTTCGAAGCGGTGTTGGAGACAGAATAGGGCACAGCTTGGATACGAATGATGGCGTCCCCGCTGAACGTGGAGGCATATTTGCGGATTAAGGTTTACACTCCGTGTATCTGTATGAAATAATCCCGCAATTGTAGTCTGGAATAAACCCTTTGTATGTCGTACCTTGCATCTCCCAAGCGACTTGCTGATTAGGTGGGTGCTCGTTTCGGCTTAACACGCGTGAGAACCATGCCTCGAGTCGCTTGCCGCCAGCAGGTCCCACGGCGACCATCACAATGTCAAGAGGAGAATTATCCGTTGATCAACTTGTGACCTTGCTGAACAACAAGGTGCGGCACCTCTCTGCATTCGGAACCAAGTACGAATCCACAGTGAGGAAATTCCCGCCCACGATCTTCTTTCTGGTCTAACGATCTTGACGCTTCCCCACACCAGCTCGCCCGCGTGGATATCGAGTTACGGTCCACCGTTAACACGATCCGACCGGTGAACAGACTCCCGCCTGAAGTCCTGGCCGAGATCTTCGCATTCCTTCACCCTCGAATCCTCCATCATTATATCCCATTGGTACACGCAACACATGTATGCCGTCATTGGAGGAATGTCATTTTGTCTACGCCGAGCAGTTGGACGTGGATAAATCCAAAGTGGGGCGAACTCCTCACTCTATCGCTACGACTTTCCGGGTCCGCGCCCATCGAAATCGAGGTTTCGAATCTCGAGAGCTTTAGCCATGATTTCGTAGATCTTCTCCTCCCGCACTGTGAAAGAATCACCTCTTTCACTCTGGAGTTCTCGACAGCGACTCGAGGCTACTGTTCCCAAATCGCCAGTGGGCTCCGGTTTATGTCCAATCTCCGCATGCTCTCCATCATCGCGGAGCCGGGACCCACCCCTTACCGGTTACCCATCCTCTCCGGAGATATGCCTTCTCTGGAGAGCATAACTCTATCCTTCTTCTCGTACAGGCAACAGGTTGTCCAACTCACTCACCTGACGACAATCAATATCACCGTCCAGTATTCAGCTCTTGCGGACGTCATCGGGTTGTTTGTGAATAACCCCAAACTGAGGAGCGCGACTCTCTGCGGATCCTTCCGGGACAAGAGTTGTCAGTGGCAACGTGGGGCTGTCCATATGGAATCCCTACGACAGTTGGATCTCCTTTCTTGGAGTACAGCTTCCTCCTTCTTACCCTTCGTTGCCTTAAAAAAGGGTGCCCATATTCGTGTGTTCGGCCCCTGCCTCGATCATGGAGACGGTTGGCGTTGGATACCTCTTCCCCTCAGACACGACGCTCCTACCAAATTTGGTTGGCCTCAAACAACTCCATTGGTACCTCATGACTCGTGATACACTCATGGAGTTTACCGGTTCGAACGGAGGTTTTTCGATCCTTCTACCCCGACCCGAAGTCAACACCTTCCCCCTCGACTCGTTTCCGCTGGGAGAGGTAGAGGAACTCTATTGCGAATCCAGCAGTGCCCCGGACATGACGATTGACACAGACAAAACGAACCGCATTGTCGCCCGCATTGTCCCTGTCATGAGCCAGCTCCGCAAGATCACCTTTGCCATGTGCACCAACTCCATAATCCAAGCTGTTCTCTCCAGCCTCAACCGGGCCATTCATCTCAAGAGTATAACACTTGCACACTGCGATCAACCTGATCCAACTTATGGGATTTTTTGCGCGCTCCACTTCGCGATGGGAAGGACATATATTGATGCAAAGCTGGAAGAGATTCGTGTGATATATGGCGCGAAATTACAATGGAACGAGTCCCTCTATCCCGGGCTATCGGGGGCGGTCAATTCGTTCGCGTTGATTCACCAGTCACCATCGGAAACACGTCGGACGAATATCGAAATTCAGCGCGGCTTCCCTGCGTCGATCCAGAAAACGTATCCTCTTTTCGAACCCTCGTCCAGACCCCAGAGAGCCCGGTATTACCCGTAGAACATGTGTTACATTCGTGGTGATGATAAGATAACACTTTTCTATGCGAATGCGTCGAAGCACTTAGGTGCAGAGTTATAGGGGGATTTCTAGGCGGTTGTAACCTTGGTTAAGGTCAAAGCGCAACCGTTCACAAAACACAACCCTACAACACTGCAAAGTCATAACTCTAACTATTCAGCTGCTCGGTTTCTTATGCTTCATCACACGGCTACGCTAGATGAGAAGAAGTAGGTGATGCGGATGGATGATTGGAGGATGGTCGGAAGTTTATTGGGGGTGGTAAGCAAATATAGACCGAGGAAGTGATTGTTTTGTGCGAGGGGTACATGCGGAGGCGGATGTAGGTGGGGGGAGGGTATAGATGGAGGGAGGGTATAGATGGAGGGAGGGTATAGATGGAGGGAGGGTATAGATGGAGGGAGGGTATAGATGGAGGGAGGGTATAGATGGAGGGGGGCAGGGATGGTGGCCTGGGTCGGTGATTGTGCTGCATTTCCCGTGAGCAAATAGATACCCGTGGGGGACTACGAAAAGGAGCCTACCGAGCGGGGGAGGGCTATTGCAAGGGCGAGGCGGAGGGGGATATTTCAGGAGAGAGAGGTGGAGGGGAAATTTCAGGAGGGAGAGGCGGAGGGGGAAAACTCAGGAGGGAGAAGGGAGAGAGAGATCGGCGAAGCCGTCTGAGAATTGTGCCTAAATGATGATAGTTCAGTGAGTGGGGGATGTTTCCACGGCGGAGGGTATGTGGACGGTACCCTATTCTCGATGGACGGCTACAAACATCAGGGAGGTGCGGCAGCGATGGACAAAGTGAAGGGGGAGGGTGAGGGTAGGGAGGTAACCTAGTCAACAAGGGAGGGTAAGACAGGCGGCGAATCGTGATGGTTTGCACTTACCATCACCGGGGAGGCCGCGCGGTATACGGGCGGGAGGGAGGTAAAAGTAGCAAGGAGTAAGGAGCAAGCAGAGCGCAGAGAAAGCAAGAAAACGAGAGGGTGAGAGCGTATCAAGAGCATAACAAACTAAGCACAGAGAAACTGGGAAAACGCGCACAAGACCAGGAGAGAACCAGCCCAAAGAGTTCAGTCATCATCAGACTCAGAGTCGGGACCAGAACTCGAATCAAACGAAGACGGCGACGAGGGAAATGAGGTCGCAAGGCCGTTCTGCTTCATCTCACAGCCTTCAAAGATATCTTCCAGAAGCAGTTGAGCTTGGTCTCGGTGGAATTCTGGGTCTTGTGTGACAGAAGACGAGAAAATCGTAGAACTTATCACTGGAGCATCAGACGCGGAAGCAGAGGTTGAGGGCGCTGGAACGGAAGCCTCAGAGTTTAGACCCATAGATTGGAGGGCATCCACTGCAGCGTCTAGAGCCTGCTTTTCCTTCTCTGTGTCTTCGATTCTGATAAAATCCGCAGCAGTCGGTCGCTTTCGGCGAGAGTAGACGTGGTCACCGACTGGAGCCTTCCGCTGCTGGGGAGTGGGTTCCCGTTGCGACCCAGCGACAGCCCGCTGGCCAGTAGTCCGGTTGTTTCCATAGGTGACGCTGATCCGTCCGTCTTTCCCAACAGCGCGTCGATCTCTTGCCGAAAAGTGGTGTTGCCAGATGAAAGCCTTCTTGGATGAGGTTGATTTCGGGACAAGTTTGCAGGCCATGAGCGAGACCTCAGAGGGGCCGTGCTGCGAGAACGGAGACGCACGGGTTGCGTGGAGTCGATCGAAATAAGAGCGCGCCTTCCTCTGAGTGGAAGGGGGAACCTTAGGAGTGATTGGATCAACAGTCTCGGGTTGATCATTAACCTGAGCGGTTGGTTTTGTCGAGTGCTGCGGCTTCGGCGGACGAGCAGCGATCTTGTTGCGCAGGTAGAAACGCTTCTGCAGCCTAGAAGCGCGCGCAATATGTTTGTTTCGAGCGGAGAGGTAGGCAGAGGCTGAACCTCTTCTTCTAAGTTCCACACTCCTGTACAAACGCATGACCCACAGTTTCACAGAGGGCGCAAGGGGAGTAATCGAAGGGCGAGGCCCATAAGGCAACCTGCAGGTGCGAACCTTCTTCCGAAGTCGGCGGGAGTCTAGGCCAGTGAACCCCTGGATTGAACAGACTGTGGGGGTCGGATTGCAAGCGACAACGACGGTGGGCTCTTGGGCTAGTCCATTCTCGCGAGTGCATTGAGGAGCGTCTTGCACGGGGATCACAAGAATCTGAATTGGAGGCGATGGAGTGGACTCCTGGGGTGTCTTTGCCTCCCCAAACTCGCTCGGGCGCATCCAACTGTCCCCGTCATCATCAGTGATATCCATGTGCTGGTCAGATTTGGACTCGTGATTCTCAATGAAGACGGGGGTGCAAGTTGGCCGGGTGATACAAGGTTGCGGATCGATATCCATGGGGTGAGCTACCGACTGAACTGGGAAGTAAGAGTTGCGCCTGACAACCACTTGTTGTTGAAGCCAGCTTGAGGGAGCGGTTGGAAGTAGCGTTGAGATCGCAGGTCCCCTAGACAGCGAGACGGGGGGTGCTTGTGTCGTAGGTACTATGGCGTGGGTTGGGCCAACAGGGACTGTAGGAAGTGAGATATTAACCGTGAGTCGAGGGGTTGGAAGAGGTGGTGGTCCTTGGATATGGGTACTTGCTTCAGGCACCGGCAACTGTGGTTGAGGATACACATTGCAGCTGGGGGTCACTGGCACTCGTGCCTGAGGAGGAACAGTCCTCTGGACTAGCCCTACGTTCCTGCTTGAAATGGCTTCTACTGTGAAGGGGATGAGGTAATGCTAAGGGTGAAAAGAGACTGACACCTACCCGGCAGAGGGAACGTGTGTTGATGACGTATGGTGACAACCCCAGAGACTTCCTTTCCTTTCCCCTTTCCGACTTCGGAATCCGTTTCGCCCTCTGTGTCAACGGTTTCGAGGTTGCGCGCCTCCGTGGAACCGACAATATCTGTGATAATTATAGGTGAAAGGGAAGCGGATATTTGAGTGGCACCTGGAGGAAAGGGTTCGGGACGAGCTTTGATCGTATGAGGACGGTTCAGCATTGGTGGAAGTAATCGGCTCACCATCGCCATTGACAACTTGAGTATCCGTGTCCTGCCACAGAAGTCCTCCGGAGTTTTGTCGAGTAACTTGTGGATAGGATGCGATTTCCTTTGGTCCAACCTCTGCCGGAGGTTCGGTGATGCTTGCGGGTTGGATAGGACAACCGAAGCCCTTCGCGGAAATGCCCTGGGACGCACGAGGAGCTGGAGATCTGCTGAAGGGGACGAGAGTCACCTGCTTTATATCGCTGGTGGACCGGGTCTTTCGTGGTCGACTTGGCCTGGCCGCGCCAGTTGCAGAGTCACGGCAAGGGTAGGAGGCGGACTTCGAACCACCCAGTTCAGAGCCACGAGGGAGAATGGGGTCCACAAGACCAAACGATTCGTACGCGGTGGCATCATCTCCAGTCTGATGGTTATTGTTAGCTCCTGGAGATGTGAGCTCGGGAACAGTCTACTTACCGGTGGGGTAAAGAACAAGTAGAGCAGACCCAAGACAACCAAGATGTTGAACAGCATCTCGAAGTTGAGGGTGGTAACGAAGTTGAACAATCCTGTGGGGTTGAACAAGGGGGTAAAGATGTTGAATGTGCCTATCACCATATGAGTCCCCTGCTCGAAGAGTAGCAGAGAGGGGCAGAACGAACCTTGGCTGGCACCCGTAGGGGCAGCGGGACTTGCAGGGAGAGGATTGAAGTTACGGATCGTCTCTTGTGGACCGACCCCTAAGGGGCTCGACAAGACATTCATTAACCTTCCTGCCATTGCACCAGCTTGAGGTTGCGGAGAAGACAACGTTGGTGTTAATGCTGTCGCCTTCTTCCCAAGATCTCTTTCGAAGTCGCCAGTGAGGTTGGCGACCTTTAGGAGCAACAAGGCCGGCTTGTTGGGGTCAAAAGAGGCGAGGTTCCTGGCAATCGTAGGAGCGAACTGGAAGTAACTTGAAGCCATGTTGATTGACGACGGTGGAGTCAAAGTTTAGGCGCAAAAGGGAGGGCTAGAGTATGTTCGAGACGACGAGTATGGTGGTACGAACGATAGGTGAGGAAAGTCAACCACAGCGACCTGCACCGATTTTTATACCAACATAACTCTAAATTGGAAGGTCCCGGGGCGGCAGGAGGCAGGCGATCCATCCTGAGTCAATCCAGAATTTGAGCGGGTGGTGAATCTGCCAGGAAAGCAAAGTAGCAGGAGAGGCGGCGAACGGGGAAAGAAAAAGCATCAGGAATCCTGCGTGGGGGTCGACCGGAGGGGGGTGTTGAACACACAGCGTGTAAGTTTCGCATTCTCCATACCATGGCTCCTGAGAAACATAAACCCAAGGACAGATACATTGCGGACCACGGTCAAGTCGCTACTGGTACCGAGTCGAAGCCGTGAGAACGCCTGGTGCCGGGCGCTTACTCCTCCGTTACCCATCCACCCGGATTCCCGGTTCTTGCGGAAGCTAACTCGGAGATACCCTCCGGTCTCTTCGAAGCTCATCTGGATCGTAGAGAATGTGTATTACTTCTCAGGCACATGGAATCAACCAACGCGCGAATACAGGACGTCCTCGTCAGTGATACAGAATTCTGACGGTAATCTGATGCAAGCTATTCAACGTCGCTGCTCTCTAGGTCCACCATACCATCTTCTTTGGGGGGTAATGCGGGCTCTCCACCGAGTAACGGCCCCGGCTTGAAAGCTGGCACGTTCTTCACGTCGGGTTTTCGGTCTGGGGCGGTGACACAGGACCGGCTCTTCCCCGGCCTGGGACCAAGTTCGATGGGCCTTGACGCATGGGAAGCCGTTAATAGATCCAACTATGAAGAAAAACAGAGAACGGATGGTCAGCCACAAAATGACGGAGAAACTGAGGAGGAGGGCAGAACTGATCATTCACCTTTCTTTGTAACTCGGCTACCTCATGCTTGCTCTTCTCCCCAGCTTTAGAGGTTGGATCAAAGCCGAGCTTCCTGATTACGTCTGCTGAGTAGGCATTCTTTCTTGGGGGGTGCGGATGTGATGAGCCTTCCTCCTCTTCGCTGTCACTGGAGAGTGGGTCTGACTCCCGTTTCGAGGACGACGAATTGGTATTCTTGGTGGTATCCTTCCGACCAGATGCCTGTCTTGCTTTGATGAGCGCCCGAGTCCCCTCCTTATCCTTCTCCAATAGTGCCTTTAGGGTGCGATCGGCATCCTTTGCGGAGACGCGGGATGCTTTGGCCTGAGCCTCCCGCCCTAAGGTTTCACCGACATACATCGACCGCGAGTCACCCCCTGAGCCCGAGATGACATGTCCAGAGAAGACATAGGTAGAACCTGACGAAGGGTCTTCCGGCTTCAGACCCCATTTTCGAACTGGATCATAAGCCGGCTTCTTTTTTGAGTTGTTTCCAAGGCCTGAAGTCCTGGAAGTGGTAATGGCCCCGTTAATTAATTCGGGCGGAACAATAAGGCACACTCACGTAGAAGAAAACTCTGCGCGACCGGCCCTCCGCCGTTCCACAGCGTTTTGGATGTGCCATTCGCAAACTTCGGAGACGCGCTTATCCACCCAGCTACCACACGGCTTTCCATCCTTCTTAATTGCCGGACAAGACCCGAGGTCCTTTGCGTACCCAATGACGGAAATAGACGCCTCCGACTCGGGCGTTACCGCCAGGATGTTTGTTGTGGGGTGAGGCGTGCTGCCCGAACGCTGTCGTGTTTTCGATGTCAATGACCCTGAATGACGTATCGAGAAATCGACCGACCTGAAACGGTTTCAAAACCTTTGGGGTGAGGAGCGCGATCACCGCCCCCTCCCGAAGCCTAGCCATATGTTCGAAGGCCCCTTTGCTCCCGCCCTTGTAGATTTTCTTGGGCAGACCACCGTTATTAGCATCTAAGGTGTCGAAGCTGTCCGACTCGAAGAGCAACAAGGAAAGGAAAGCATCGCCACGGATTACAGGTTTTCCGTCGTTGGCACCCAGATCCGACCGGCACCCAAAATCGATAAGCTTCAGATTCACGTACTTTTTCCCAAGTGGCTTAGGAGGGGCAGAACCAGAAGTTGCCTTCCTTGTGTTTGATTTCCTGTGAAGGGACTTGCCATCACGACCCATGACCTCATCTTCCTCACGTTCAAGGCCAACGGGGGCTCGGGTTTGGTGAATTGGCCCTCGTTCAGCCACCACAGCTATAGTAACCCATTCACCATCGACTGGAACCTCGTATCCTCGCTTGTCTGGGAGCAGACGTATCGCGGAATAGAGCTGTGAGGGAGAAATACAGTACCTTCCTCGCAGGAAGTCGACAAATTGGTCATGCGGGATGTTCCGCGATCTGGGGGAGGCGCTCCCGATGTCAGGGTGGAAACCTTTACGTGAAGGTGGGGGCACGTACGACAGTCGGATCGAGGAGTGGGGTTCGAACTTATCAAAGTTCGGATCGTCTGGAAGGTTCTTGTGCTGATATGGACCAGGTCTTAGGTTTTCTACCAACGCAAGGCGTTCGTCACGTTGGTGTCCATAATCGCCAGTGACCTGAGGCCCAGCGAGCTCTGTAGCGGGCCCGTTGAATGACGCGAGCCTCTCAATGACCGTGGACCGCGCCGGCTCATTTGACTGTCCTCTCGGCGTGATGATAGATTTAGCCGTGTTGTTCTTCGGCTTGGTGGGCGCCGATTTGCTCGATGAAACGGCAACAAGATTTGGGCCATCGCGGGTGGTCTTCCTCTTTTTCTCTGGAAAGGCACCAAATGAGACAGGCAGAGTTGAAGGGGTGCTGGCTTACTCGGAGAAGGTGTTGCGGGAGCGAGGGTCGTCAATTCAGGAGCCTTCCTCTTAGGTGAGCGCGGTGGCTGTGGAATTGCGACGGTATCAGATGGCTCAGCGAGCTGTGCCTGTAGCAGGGCTATCTGTTGGCGAATTTCCGCCTGTTTGCGCTGCTCTCCTGTCCTCCTGTTCGTGTGAGAGTCCATATCACGCGTGTAGTTTGAGCGGCCAAGACGCCTTTGCTGTGACACGAAGGACGGAATCAGATGAAAGAGTAGCACGTGGTTCGTGAACAATGAATTTGAATTCACGTGACCACAATCATTATTACGTGTGAACCTTATGTTTGGGGCGCCACGATTTGAAATCTCGAGCGAATTTTTGGTCCTGCCCAGCGACGGGATAAACGAGACCCTCGTCCCAAACTCAGTTGTCGGCTACCACGGGCTTGCCGGGTCGGCAGGGCGGGATGGCGAGCGGGAGGATGCCGGGTCCGACGTGATCATCTGTTGGTGATCGGAGCGAGCGATGATCCTCCTCGTTCCCGTTCTGGACTTCATGGCTTCGGAAATCCCCGCCGCCCACCGATTGTTAAAATGTTGGGCCACCCAAATTCAATCCACCCGTGCCCTATCCATAACTCCCACCACCACCCTTTCCATTTTCCACCCCAGACCCCACCTCCCTCCGTTCCCCCTCTTCCTCCCGTTCACTTTTGTGTTCCCTCATGCTGCAGTCTTATTCTCCGCAGCTCGACCTACACACAGATGCCGCTGAGGCGGCCGTGCGCTTGCAGTCGATCCAGTCATTCGTCACCTCAGCCCACGAGCTGCGGGCGACCGTAAGGAATTCCTCTCCCTCACAACTCCAGAGACATGCGAGGAAGGTAGGGTCATTTCCTTGGATGGTTCAAGAAGGAATAGTAACACCTAGTATGAGTAGATAATCGCACTGATAGAGGTAAGCAGAGGAGAGGCGATTCGTGAGCCGCCTTACAAATCACCCCAACCAGATTGCCCGCGGAACACTGACTCGTGCTGGCATAAAACTACACACGTTCACCTCGTGCCCTCAAAGTGTATCTGCACACAAGGACGCCTATTTTGATCTTTTGCGAGCCCTAAAGGCAGCTCGCCATGAGCTGGACGATCCGAACCTTCGGCGTGAGTACCAAACTTCGCAACGCGGGTTCCTTCGAACCAACGCTTTGTTCCAATTGATCACAGATCGCATCGGCCAATTATTGCTCCCCCTTCACTCTTGGTTCGTAATTCATAGAGGGGGTACTTCATGTCAATGCCCTGGGGTATCTTGTGCTGGCCACACTTCCTCGGCCCTCCCTCCTGGTCTTCGTGTACTTCGACGTTCGGCGTCTGTCAACCTGACTCAGAATGCGTCGTCTCTGATGCCCCGTAAGATTGCCCCCCCCCGGAGTCACGGAGTCGTAGGTTTTCGCTGACCCTGTCCCTTTCCGAATGACAGCGCCGGATGCGTTCCCGAGCATCGCCCGCACAAAGGACCGCCCGAGAGGCCGCTCGGACCGTTCGTCATACCCCTCCATCCGATCAGTGGCTCAGCCGTTGGTGCACTCTGCATCTGCAGGGAATGCGGCTGACATGGAAGACAGGGAGGGTGATAACGAAGGGCTGAGATACGTCTATCGATCGCCATCCCGACAGAGGTTCGGGATCTTCTGCACGGGAAAAAGGCAACACAATTGAGGCGGTCTAAATCCTCCTTCCTATGTTCTGCCTCGAAGAGTTATGGGATATGATTTTGGGGTTCCATTTTTCGCCGTATTAGGGCGCCGTTCTGCCGTGCCCGTTGCTGTGTTACGTGGTCTAGATCTCGGCGTTTACCACCGTGTATTTATACTGTATGGGCTTGTCATGTATCTTGGTGAGAAGTTATATGGGATTTACCTATGCCTGCACATTTGTTACCCTTCACCGGGGCAGGTGCACACGTTTAGTCTCAGGAGGGGTGAGGAAGGCGGCATCGGTCGGAACCTTCATACCTGAGCCGGATCCCGTCACGGACGTCACCAACGTCAAACATCACCCTCTGTGACATAACACTGGCTCCGGACGCCGCCCAGCCGGCCTCCACCTTCCGTCGCCGGACAACAGGGTATGTGCTCTCCTGGGGCTGTTTTCCACGTTCTTTGCCCTGACTACTCTCCCCTTAAAGAGTGTATTCATCTTCCTTTCGTAACGGCTTTAGTTGGAACCTATTGATGCCGTCGGACGTAATCGCGTTCCATGTCCTTTAATACCTAGTTTTCAGCGTGTTGTAGCCTCGCAAGCGGGGTTGCGGCTGAGGAGTTTACTCAAGCATAGAGAAAATGCGAGAAGCAGGCCGCTGATCGCTCCGCCCATGCCACCTTGTGCATTTGTCCACAAGAACGCGGACCACGCTGTCGGCAACCACAAATTTACAAAACTCTGTAGGCGGCTGGGTGGGATTCATCACAATTGAAATTGAAACCTGTTCAATCATTTTCATCCTGTGCCGCTTGATCGGCGTCCTCGTGGTAATGGCTCTCCTGGTCCAGGCTGCGTGGCCGTCTGGTGGCAAACCGTCCGTCCTGATCTCCCCTCGACAAGAGGTGGAGGAGATTATTAACTCGTGCGATGTAAGACGACAGTAGGGTGCCGTGCAAACCTCCGCTCTGCACAGTGTTTTCCTCCTGGGGCGACCCGCAGGTTTGGAGATCACTTCAAGTTGCGACAACACGAGGAGTGTGCCCTGAAAAATCGAGGACTGGGGAACCGGAGGAGTAAAGACAAGCTATCGGCGCGAGTTCCAAACCGAAGTCCCCGATCATCCGCCCGAAAGCATCCCTCCGACAAAGGGACGACTGTTTATGTGCGTGAAAAGCGAAAGAACTCTACAGAAACACACGCAAGGGTGCTCCTTCCCGGAGGTTATAAGAAACAAGGTTATCGCCTACTGAAAATGGAATGATCAGCGACATAACCTCTCGCTTTGACCTGCGCCGTTGCTCGCCGAATCCCCCTCCACTATTTGCGACACACACCCTTGGCTAGGCGTTCTTATTTAATTCCTCAATTCATTAAAGTGATAGAAATGGGCAAGCGTTATTTGCATGGTCGATTACATCCCGCTGAGGTTGCAAGGCAGATGGCAGTCACTGTCCGTTTTGTATTTCGGAAGTAACCTGAATGAGCGTTAACAAAGCAGTCCGTCGGCCGCATAGTACGACCACGCCATCGAAGGCTTCCATCTATAGCTACGCTTTATGCGGTCGCCTCCACGTCGTCACACATCCTGGAAGGCAGATACTCTTTACTAGCTTCCTCGAGCGAGCAGGACAGTTGGGATGTAGCCTGTAGTGGGTAGATCCGTACAACGAACCAGAAAGGCCCCGTAGCTACCTCGATATACTCACTCGCGCCCAATCTCGTGGTGACAAGATCTTGCGTGAAGGATAATTGCAGTTCTCCAAGCTTCCCGTTTTGTCCCTACTGTCACACTGACAACTCGGATCGCAACGCGTAATCCCTTGGCACTGTCACCGGCCGTTCGCACTGGACGGTGCCGCCTCTTGGGGTGATCGGGGTTGGTGGAGAGCAGCCATTTTTGAGATAAACGTCCCTCCGAGTACCCTCACTCCAACTCTCCCAACACTCCGGCCCACGATGTGAAAGCCATATTGTTGGTATCCTGATATGCAGTGTTTAAACGGTTTTTGACATATTTTTGTTGCAACTTCCATTTCGTTCCGGTTATCGAAAATCATCCCATCACCGACCACGTGGCTGTACCTGTCATCAAATCCCGAAGGTTACTTCCGCTCACCCACGTCATCCTCAATTCCCGCGTCGAGGGACAGACGCATACTCGGTCTTCGAGCGTGCCACATGAAACGAAAGCACGTTCTTGGTATATTCATCTATCGGATCACTCTCGCGCTCCTCACCCGTTCCATTTTTCAACCGGACGAATTCTTCCAATCACTAGAGGTCGCGCACAATCTCGTCTTCGGTTATGGCAAGCTCACGTGGGAATGGCAACCAAGTGTTGCTATAAGGTCTATCGTATATCCGACGTTGTATGTACCCTTGTATTGGACCCTGCGTGTCACCGGGTTGGACACGACTGGTCTGCTGGTATGTGAATCGCCGATGATCCTGAAAGCCCCCCTACCATATCTGAGCGTATCGCAGGTATATGCACCCAAAGTACTCAATGGAGTCATTGCGGGACTAACAGACATCTGGGTATGCAGGCTAGCGGGGCAGGTTTTGGGAGAGAGATACGTGATTGGTACAGTAAGCCAGTTTTATACCAAAAAAAGGATAATGTTAAACGAAGATCCGTAGGCATTTTTATCGTTGACCTCTTTCTTCCATGGAATGTCCTTGACACGATCGATGTCCAACTCGTTGGAGACGTCTCTGACGATAATCGCCTTGAGCTACTACCCATGGCCCGCCCGTCGACACTTTGATGGGTAAGCTAATAGTTTCCTCTTGATATATGGAGGGTTGACGCGACGCGGCTCAGACAGTGGGCTCGCAAATCCCTCTTCTTCGCAGCCTTGACTTGTACCATAAGGCCGACAGCAGCCATAACGTGGCTATTTCTCTACAGCGTGCTACTCTGGCGGCTACGTCATGACCTACGTGTCGTTGGGCGGGTTCTCATCCAGGTGGCCTATATCGGGTTCGTGGTTGACTGCGCACGGGCAACTACACTCGCACTAACAACCCTACGATAGCCTCGGTATAACCGCTTTGCTTTATTATACAGACTCCGCTTTCTACGGACGACCAGTGTTTACGCCTCTCAACTTCATGCGCACAAATTTGTCATCGATATCGCTGGTATACGGCAAAAACGCATGGCACTACTATTTCACACAAGCTATACCGATCCTATGCGCGTCAAGCCTCCCGTTTGTTGTAAAGGGGTTATATCTGGGTCTCCGTGCTCCACCCAATTCTTCCCATTCCAAGGATCCCAAGTCATCGAAGTTAGCACCCGGGGCCCTCAAGATCCTTGCCGGAACGGTGTTATGGACGATCGCCATCTATTCCTCGTCCGGCCACAAAGAGTGGAGATTCATACATCCGATGCTTCCCATTCTTCACATTTTCGCTGCGAAAGCTCTTGTGGAAGCTTCCAAATCAAACATCGAAGAGAAGCAGGCCAGCGCTCAGGGTGAATTATCACGATTCATTCGGACGGCGTCAAAATCCCATCTTGCCCTGCTCCTTCTTCAACTTCCTATTATCCTGTACTGTATCGCGTACCGCTCCAGTCCCCAGGTTTCCGTGATGAGCTATCTCCGATCTGTCTCACGGAACGGCGAGGTCCGCTCTATCGGTTTCCTGATGCCCTGTCATTCGACACCCTGGCAATCTTACCTACACAATCCCCAACTCGACCATCCCGGGAAGCTTTGGGCCATCGGGTGCGAACCTCCGCTCCAAGGTCAGGACATTGATGGGTACAAAGACCAAACGGACGTGTTCTACGACTCTCCTCTCGAATACCTCAAGGCGCGATTTCCTCCGGACGTAAATCTAACTTTCCCACCGTCTAGTTATCCCTGCTCCCCACCCGGCGTACCAGAGAAATCAATCGTCAATGACAAGGAGACGCACGTAGAGGAGAGCGAGAAGTGGAAGCACGAGTGGCCAGAGTATCTTGTGATGTTCGGTCATCTCCTGGACTCCCCCGGGATCCGCGAGTACTTGACAGAAACGATGCGGTACAAAATTGTTTGGCGGGCTGGGTATGGTTTCGACGAAGAGCCAAATCGAAGCGGAGGGGTGTTCGTTCTCAAAGCGCCTCTTCATCAACGTCCGCTCTCTGCACCACCGAACCGAAAGCCGAACGTGCATCAAAATTCTGCTTGGAGTGCTATCCATGATCATAAACGATTAGCGGGCCATAGTCACTAGCGCACGCTGTAGTTGATTTTGTCCCGTGAATGGAGATGTTCACATCTCACATCTTGCCCTCACTCTTTGAGACGCCCCATAGTATACGGGTTACAAATTAGTAATATCTTGGTCACTACAAGGCGTATATCCTACCTAGGACCAACCCTCTTTGTCTGACATGACATCGAACCAAATCTTCCTACGGTGATGTCGCCGTGGCGGGTCATAATGTGTCAATCGTTATTAAGCTCGCCGCCGGTGAGGGATTTTCCAACGAGCCCCAAGAAATCCGATGTTACATTCGCATTGGCGTCTATCCAGATTGCAACCTCAACCTGAGACACTGTATGGAGCGGAAAACATCTCCCGCGGTCTTTTTTCCAGTGAGGATACCATTCTGAACTCTTTCAGTCTTTCAGACAATTACACTAATTCCTGAATTAAGTACGAGGGAGAGCGGGCTGTGCGCCAAAAAATTTCGAAAATGTAATCCTGGGACCTCCCTCCCGGCAGAGCCGCGTGAGGCTAAACCAAGAGGGAGGTGGGTCAAAGGACAGACGAAGAATAATGCACAGAACATGGAGGGGGAACAGATCCAAGGGGAGCGAGAGGGGGGATAGAGACAGTTGGAACCAGCACAGAGATATTGAGACGAAGAGAGAGATAAGGGCAAGTGAATATGGAATAGACAAGAAGCAAGACCAGCGGCGCGGGGGGCCGCGAACGTATCAACCGAAGATGGTGAAATAAACATGGAAAGCTGCAGGTAGAATTAACACAACATGGCGAAATGGAAGCCGGGTTGAAAGCGCAAGGATGAAAAGAAACAGGAGAGAAAAATGAGACGGCAGTACACAGGACTTGGCCCTGACCGTGCCGGTTGGTGCAAGCGATAGGTCTTGCGGATTTTGAGAACGGTGACACGTCGAGAGAGAAGCTACAGCCAAGAAAATTCAGTGGCTGCCGTCGATAATGCTGCCGATGCTCAAGGGGTTCCTTCTGCCCTCTACATGCGGACCTCTTCCACCCGTGCTGCCATCACCCCCGGATCCAGTTGAATGGACGGAGATTGCACTCAACGGGCCAGGTGGTGGCGGACTACCTTGAGTCGCCCTCAGGGGTGCTAATTGAATTCGATCACCACCTCTCATGCCTGGTCCACCCACCGAACCATCATGGGATTGATGGGTCAGATGCGGATGCTGTTGGTACCCTGAGTTTGGTGGGGGCAAGGGAAGGGTTCCAGGGCCTCCTTGTCCATGGCCACCATAGCCACCCGAACTTGGCACACCCCACGCATCACCAGGGTTAGGGTTATACGAAGCATATCCAGTAGGAGGTGGAGGAGGTGGGTAGTGTCTATACTGTTGTTGGGCCTGGTGGTGTTGTGGCTGTGGCTGTGGCTGTGGCTGTGGTTGTGGTTGTGGCTGCTGATGAGGTTGTGGTTGATGGTGAGGTTGATGGTGCTGAGCCTGTGATTGATGGTGTTGAGGGGGTGGTGGTAACTCATAGGAATGTTGCGCGGGTGGGGGTGAGTGGCCATACCCAGGGCCAGGCTGGGGATAGTGTGTCCTTGCCTGTGTCTGGACCGGCTGAGGGGCTCTCACATCCTGGTTTGGGTGACTTTGAGTAGGAGCCGGTTGAGGAGGCGGAAGGCCGGGTCCGCTGTACCCACTCTGTTGGGGGTAAGAGTGCTGGGAAGGCATTGGAGGGGGAGGGTAAGTATAATGGTGTTCATAAGAGCTATATGTCTGAGCATTAGATGGGGGAGGGTACGAGTAATCCGCTGGAGGTGGGCGATATGGAGTGGGCGGAGGGGGGTGACCATGGGATGGATGATGGGTGGGAGGGGGTAGTGCGCCCGGAGCTGGTGCTGGTGCGGGAGCAGGCGCAGGCGCGGGGGGATGTTGGTGATGAGATGGTTGGTGTTGCGGCGGAGGATAATGTACAGGCGGCGGAGGTTGGTAATGGTCATATCCACCAGGTTGATTCCAACCGGATGGAGGGGGACCATAGCTTCCATATTGGTAGTGAGGAGGTGGGGGTCCATACGGGGTAGGTGGACCAGGTTGTGGGGTGTGATAATGATGCGAAGTGGGTGGCGGCGGCGGCGGCGCAGTGTGGTCGTACGAATAACTACCGCGATGGTCGTACTGCGTGTGATCGGAGGGTGGTTGGGTTGGGGAGGCTGGGGCGGCCTGTTGCTGTTGCTGAGGTTGCTGGTTCTGAACTGGCGTGCTCGTTTCAGGTGGGGGTGGCTGAACAGCGGGTACAGGTACCGGAGGAGTAGTACCCGGCCATGGAGGGACGAGATGAGAGATTCCTGACTCAACGGCATTGTCACGAGCATCGGGGATAATTTCACCAATCTTCTCGATCTTCTGCCTCTTGATATCCCGAACAATGCGTATACCACGACCTTTCTTCTCCTTTGGCTCATCCTCAGCCTTTTGAGATGCACGGCTGATCGTAGGTGATGTCTCTATTGGACCAATTGGTTGAGGAGGAGCGGGAACCAAGGGACGTCTTCGTGTGCGAATATCCTTGCGAATACGGATCTTGATGCCCTGATCAGCCATGGTACAAGAGAGCTGCGTGGACTCTGGAGGCGGGGTAAGAGAAATAAACGCGGTGAGTTAAAAAGCTGGGGCATACCCTCCATCCCGGGGAACTTCTTGGCCGTGTAGACATAGAAGGGGGCAGAGTATACCGATTTGCAATGCCGAACTGACGTGCTGGAAATTACTTCAACAAATGACGCGTGATAGTAAATCGAAAAAATCTATACCGAACAACCTCAAACAAAGAAAGTTTGAGACGGTAGCTTCCTTCCATTCTCACACTGAGATCGGGGAATACGAAAAAGGCAGCATCTTCCCCACGATTCTCTGAGTCCTTGAGGTGATAAAGGGATGAAACCACAGATCCGGCGGTACATCTCGTCTTGCCGCCCTGATGACGCAATGGTGAGACTCCGGCAAACACTGAGCCAAAAAAGGATATCCTCACGTTGAACCAATGGATCTCTACGTCTTCATCGGGTTGAGCGAGTGAAGCATACATGAAGTAATACGGATTCTGGAGGAAGGAGGAGACATATTGATTGCCTATCAAAGAGTGGACGGCGTCAAAAGACGTGCCGTAAGTAGGGGGAAAAATTTAGCGGAGGAAAATTTGCGTACCCCCAGCATCCGGACTGCTTGACCTGGGAGACGCAGGATCAGCCGCGCCACGGTCAATCACACGTAATTGAACGATTGGCGGGGGGTCAATGGGACGGCGGTCATCTGTGGCACGGACAACGAGTTCAACCATACAAACCTATCCGTGGCCACGACACTCACTTCCAACGCCGCACATACGAGCTTGCTTTGGCTCCTGCCTGACAATCAATTCATAGTCACTAGAAATGGCAGAGGAGGTGGTCAGTATCCAGTACCCAAGGGTGATTGAGGATGGGTCCGTCAACAAGAGAAAGGGGGAGTCTGGGGTCGCCCCCCGAAGGAGGAAGGGAAGGCGGGCGGAGGATCCATTCGCTTGGAAAAATGAAAATCACGATCTCGAACCCAAACCCTGGGGCCGAGAACCCAGCAAAGTGTCACAAGGGCGTGTGTCGAGATTCGGTGACCTCGACCAGTGCCTCTGTTTGGACCCCTGACGTCCGTTTCCGCTCCTCGAAGAGATGGCTCCGGGTAGCTGGAAGGTTCGAGAGGGACAATAAACGGGAGCTCACGTACAGTCGATCTCGGTTGTGGGCCTGTAACGCGTGCCGCTCGTATTGCTGAACATCGTCGTCCATCTCTGGCGGTGATAGGTTGCGGCTAGACGGATGAAACGACCAGAGCTTGGAATTCCGAGGGTGATTCGCGGCAGAGAACGGTGTAACGACGAAGCCGACGACGACGAAATGGAGAGGCAGCCCTGAAGACTGGCTGGCTTGTGTGGGAGTTTTATGGGGAAGGGGTAGGAAACCAGAAAGAGGCGAGGGCGAACCAACCGAGCGGCGCCTTCCGTCATTGGCCGGCTTCGGTCCGACATCACTCGCACAGTCAAAAGACAAAAAAAACTGCAAATAATGAAATGCTCATTCATCCCATGAGGCCCAGGGGTGAGTAGTGGAGCGACAACGGAATGCTAACGCTACTCTCTCATACGAAATTCGCCCGTACACGTTCGTGAGGCTCCTGCCACGGCACTCCCAGGATTTCCAAAATCTCCCTCTCTGTCTCAGACGCAAGCAGTTGCCCTACGAACAATAAAAACAGCAGCCAATCACCGCCACAAACAATACACAATAAGCAAGACAGAAAGCGCACAGATGAACGGTTTGATCGAAATCAAAAACTTACCCGAAATCGCCTTCTTACAAGGATCTCCCAGATCTCGTACAACGCCTCCATACAGCCCTGTCCCACACACGGCGTCAGCGTTTTTTCGCAGTCCGACCGCCAGATCCAGACCAGTTGCCCACTTACCACGCTGGTTCAGAGACATTCCGTTCTTCCTCGCCTTCAGTCTCAACGATCGATTGAACTGCAAGAAACCAACAGGTAAGTGCATTTCTTCGGATGCCCCAATTTCCCGGTTCACGTACGATGTCATCTCCCTAAACGTGAATCAATGTTTGTTCATCCCGCCCATCTTCCAAGAATACCGTCATCGACGCTCACCGTATAGTACAATTGTGCGGCACCCCTCGCTTCCCATGGCACTGACAGAAAATCTGACCAGTTGCATCAGCAGCCAAAGTCAATCAACAACAGAAAGGGGGAAAGACGAGGTAAAATAACAATATGTGCGCACCGATTCTTCGACGCTTGCTCCGTGTATCTTTCCGGCATAGCCCACGATAAATCAGCTCCAAGTCGTTCCAATCATCCGGCATGACGAGATCGTCAGTGATGATCCCCCGTGCGTGGCACGCTTGCCATAATTTCTTCGCAGCACCTGTTCAACACAACCGGATCCATACTTGATAAGTCACCAACCCAGGACCCATATAAAGCACCGGGGACGCTCCGTCAACGTAACGACACTCACCCGCATGTGTTCTTCCATCCTCGACGGATCTGGTGATGATGACATCTATATCTCCGCAAGTCTCCGAGCCTCTGAGGAGCATTACGAGCACCGTTGGGGCAATGCGAATGGATAAGGTCAGCAGTCACGCGGACGGGTGGGATGACGAGAGGGATTCAAAAGTCTCGCAATTCAGCTTCAGTAACTCACCTCCGATAACTTCCCATACATTCTACGAATAACTTGGGATCAATCTTGATAGCTGGATTCCGGGTGATAGTCAGTCGTTGCTCCAGTAGTTGCTTCACTGTGACGAAAGAGATGCGCGCACGGGAACGTTTGTTGGCGCTCAGCGGGCACAGTAACGTTACGATTGTGCCTACTGATGAAATCGATATGAGCGAGGAAACACCTACCGATGCGCTTGATCTGTTCAAACATAGCCGCTGCTTCGCTCCTCGGCATGCGTTCGTTAATATCTGTGGCGATAACAGGCGCATATCAGCCGAAACCAAACGACGAGTGAACGAGGCGAGCAAGATCCGACTGAGCTCGTGCCTCGCCTGGAGAAGGTAAGCAGATTTACCATCGTAATATCGGATCCCGATCTCCTGCTGAGCAGTCAATCTGATCCCACCTTTTCCGACAAGGACGTCTTCGAGAGTACGGGCTCCGGCGTTATACCACGTATATGCCGTCTTCACCCCTGGTCAAACCATATGGGATATGGTAGGTATGTCGCATATCACGTTGTCAGTGAAGTCGGAGAGGGGGATTAGGGAATAGACGTAAAACCCACCGACGCCAAAGACTCCCTGGAACAACTTATTAACCTTTACATCTTCCGTGTTTTCATGTCCGATCCGCTTCAAGTTCCCAGTTTTGATGATCTCTATGATCTAATCCGCACCCCACATCATGGAAGAGGAAGAGGTAAGCGTTATCAGCGCTGTGATCTCACAAAGGAGGATATTATCACAAGGATAATCAGCGGGCATGGGCGGGGCGTTCCACCGGAAGGAGCAGGACTGCGTCTCACATGAGGCCGTTACGGCAGCCTGGAGTGGATCGGAAGGAAGGAAACGAGGCATTACCTTCAATGCTGTTTTCTCACCCACCCCCCTGATGGTCCGGGCTTCCGCATACGACTTGATCCTCGTCGGGTAATTTAGCAGCGCCCGGATGGCTACTCGGATTCCAGGGGAGCAAAGCGCGCGAGAATGAGTTATCAGTACGTTTATCACATTATTATCAGCAAGTTAAGGTTAAAAGCGGAAGGTGCGTGGTCTCCCCCTGGTGGAACAAACGACCCATCATCCCGGAGCGAGATGAATCGCAGGGTGTAGGGTCCGGAGCTTCGGCTCGGACCTGTAATTGGTCCCGGGAAACCGGAGGTGGTCCCGGGGAGCCGGGTTGTGAGAACCATCTCCCTCGATCGAGATTTCGGAAGGAGATCGTGCTTTTCGGCGGATACAGCTTCAAGAGTACCATCACCCGGAACATGGGATCGTGAGACCGGGGGAAGGGGGCAGAAGGACGCGAACAAACGGGAGTCCGAGATTCCGCGCCACAACCAACAGTTCTTTTATCCGGAGATGGAATGGCCACGATGAATTGGGTCACTTACATTTGTTGTAACTGAACACTCTCCAATTGTTCTCCGCTCCAGGCTTGGCTCGATGGAGTCCTTGCAATTCTCGCAACTACCATCAGAAAAAAGTATAAGCAAACGTCGTCATATGCAGTTCGTAAGGGTCATCCGTATGTTTTGGGGTGGAGGGTCGCGCGACCTCAAATGACAGATGAAATTACAAACCTTGTCTACGACATCCTGATTCGGACAGGAACCAGCCGCGTCGCTACCATCTGCACCCGGCTTGTTGTCGCACGTCCATCCCTACGAGACCAAAGATTTGGGCTCAGTCGTTGAATGCACTGAATGGGCAACGGAGACTACAAGGAACGAGACGGGAAGGTGATCACCCAAAGGTAACAAGCACGAATGTGAAGTGTAAAGAGAGCACAACAGGCAATGTTGCAGGACGTAAACCAGGGCACAGGGTTAGCGAGTAACAAGAGGACCATAGAAAGCGGGTGTGATGAAGGATACTCAAATAACCCGAAGGTTTCACTACTCACGCGAGTACTTTTAATCTTGCCATTGCGCAGGGTTCCGGGGGTGGTTAATGTAGTTTCCGCATCGGAATCCTCAGATACCTCTTCCGAACACCACTGTATGCGCGCGAATTGGACCAGACAAAAGAGAGTCAGATGATGACGATGAGGTCGTCGAAAGATCAATTGATAGAGGCACAGATCAGAATTCCAAAAATCAGAAAGCAAGATACAAGGACTAAGAATTAAGGACGAACTCCGGCTCTGCCTTTTGGTTCTGCCTGGGCTTTCGCCTTAGCGTAAAACTCCGCCAGTGGATCTTCTTTCCCGGGTTTCGTTTTGTCCTTCCTTTCAGTAGTCTTTGAGGTCAGACCAGAGGAACTCGACGCCATACTCGACCGTTCCCGGGTTCCTGCCTTTGATTTGTGCTGCGCCACCGGCCTAATCTTGAAATCCTCGGGTTTGAATACGATCCCCTCGCTCGACATTTTCGTCGCTGGCCGCCCGTACTCCATTCCGACAGCTGCATATCGAGCGATTATTGCATCGTAGTTGCCACCAGTCTTTCGCCGTTTGGCGTCATCTTCATCGGAAGATTCACCACCCGTAGTGATCTCGTTGTCACTAACATATAAATCAGTGGCGCGATCCGAAAGAGTCGTTCCGGTACTTACCTGATGCCCATGTCCCATTTATCTAGGTCTTCAACGGTGTGCTCCTTCTGTAAAACCGGCTTCGGTTGTCGCTTGGGTATGTCGTCCCCAGCCTCGATACGTTCACTGAAAGCAGCATGATAGAAATAGTAGCCCATCTTAGGGAGAGGCTCGTTGCCGGTCTGGTGTGCAGGTTTGGGGGGTGGAGCGCCTGGTATAGTGGGTCGTTTCTTAACTTGCCTGTCGCCGGTAAGGACCCATTCCCATCGAACAGTTGGAATAGTCATCGGGATATCCGTGACTTTCTTGATACCACACGCCTCTGTTGTTGCAAATCTGCTCCCATCGGTTACAATAACAGTCACAACTTCTGGATCATATCTAGGGACTAGCGTGCCCCCGTGGTTGAGAATCTGGGATGGAAGGATAAACGACCGGGGCCAAATTTAGGGTCTTAGGTGTGCTTACATATTCCATCTTCTTTTTCGTCCCGTCCCCGGCGTACCGCATATCCACACCAACATAGAGAATCTTCCTCCCGCGCAGGTGTTGGCTGACATTCGGGATTCTTCGATTTGGGTTGCTATATTTCTCGATCAACATCTCAGCGTACTCCACGGGTGTCATTTTGACAGGTTTATCTTTCCCTTTCTTTATTGGTATTATCGGATTCTTCTTCGTCTGCGCCTGACCAAGGGTGGACCGACTACGAAGTGATATGGTACTGGAGGAGGTTTTCGAGGGGCCTGCCTCGGCGTGTGGGATCATTGTCGTTGACGGTCTGAGCTTCGTGATATCCATGGTCCTTGCGGTTTGTCCAGGTAGAGGAGGTTTCGTCCCAACAGCATCCTTAGGATCCGGCGCAGATTCCTCTCGTGAATTCTCTGGGGAAGTAAGGTTTGTGACCGTAGGATCAGCAACGATATTCTTAACCCGCGGGCGCTGAGCAATCTTTGGTAGGGTGGTGGATTGCTTCTCGGGGGAGGTCCCTGGAGACGTAAGGAAACTGGTTTCTGCGACTGCAGTCTCCGCAGGTACTTGAGGCTTCTTCCCGTTAACCGCACAACCGGCCCACCTCGTGGTAGTTGGTGGCTTAGGGGGAGATGTATCGAAGGACTCGATTACGCTAGTATCAGCGACGGAGACTTTTGCAGGAGGAGGTAACCTAGAATCGACCTTAATTATTCTGTCGTCCCGAGGCTTCTTGAGCAAATGGTGGGAAGAAACCGTCAAGCTGCCCTGTCGGCTCAGGATAGGCGGTAGTTCAGTGTTCGGCGGGAATACGACCGAGTTGATCGGGGACGTAGGGATAACGGCAGAGCGCAGTGTTTTTCCCCTCGGCTGAGGACTGGGAGTTCTGCCGTTTTCTCGAGGACGCTTGTTTGTCCGAGTCGGGGGAGGAGTATTGGATCGGTGGGATTCAATGGGAGAGGTATGTACATGTCCTAGATCCACTGTCTTGTTCTTGCCTTTCGACTTTGGGTTGGTAGATTTGGTAGGGCTTGAATCTGTCTCATCGCGTCGTCGTTTCCCAAGAAGAGGCGATTCTTCCACGGCTTTACTTGTAGGTGGTTTTGCAGGGGTGGACGACGCGACGGGACTGAACGCAGGCGAAGACTGGATGATCTTGAGCGTAGGAATGAGACGCTTTGGCCTAGTCAACACGATCCTTCGAGGAGATGGGTCTCTTCGAGAGCGTGAAGCAGCAGACGCTACTACATCAGAGGCGTTTATCTCGGGACCTTTAACGGGCGTCCGTGGTAACGCAGACGCCACAGGGTCTGCGGTGTTAACCTCTGGGATGGTGGCCCCCTGGGACCCTACAGGAGGGTCACGAGAGGGTTCGTCCACAAGATGGGGGTCGTGTGATACAGGTGCTGGTAGTTTACTATCAGAAAATAGTGATGGCAGATTGCCCAACTGAAATGGTCTGGAGGAGTCGTGAGAGTGCGATACGGAGGCCTGTGTCGGAGGAACCCACGATTCATTGGGTTTCGCTCTGCGAGCGAGATAGGAATCGATGTCTTCCTCAGGGAGAGCCATGAGCTTCTCCTGCTGAGCGAAGAAACCATCAGGACCCAGGTCCATCGCTATGTACAATATACACAAGGGGGAGGGGAGAGGTGGGTGGCGATGTATGTACAAGGAGAGAGAGAGAGACGCGTCGAACTTGATGAAGGTGGTTCACATCAGGGGGCCAAGGGAAGTCTCAGTCACGTTACTCGTTTGGTTGGGAAACGTTTTGTTTGGCTAGATTAGGAAAGTTCAACATTGATGCAATTGCCCCCGGGGTTTACGCAAAGAGCAGGGGATGGTGAATTGGACTACTTAGGGCGCTCTGAGGCATGCTGGCAGCAAGTGTAAAATGACATGACCATTCAAACGCTATATCCGACAAGGAGGGAAGCGCGTGGTCCTCCCACCAGGTCGTCCGACCGATGTGCCCCCCTCAAGCATCAGTGGAGGAATCGTCTCCGTCGTCACTGCTGAGCAGGAGATACTCGGAACCGTACAAACCAGCAGAGCCAATGGTGGCGAGAGCCAAGCCAACCGCCACCGGATGCCGGGGTGCAACAAACGATTTTCGGGCGTTCAGGAATAGGTAGATCAGAGACCACGCTGGAAGTGACACAGGTCAGGGTCTCCGAGGTGGACTAAATGGCATCAGAGTGGACCGACCTGTCGATATGCCACTCCCATTGCGCGAGTCACCCGCGGAGAGGACGTAGCCAGCGCCAGCAAATATGCCTGCGAAGCCAAATCGATGCACAAAGGGCGGCAACGCTTTGCGTGGATTCGGTGGGATAAACGCCGATGCTAGAACTGTTTTCACCGTAACTCAGTGCCTGTAACGATGGGAGACTCCGGGGAACAGACCCACAGAGGCCACTCAAGGAGACAACTGGCCACCTGCGAAGGGAGGAGTGTTATCCAGGTTTTACCCATCACCAACCGCATTTACGCATGTACCGGGCACTTACGGTGACTGAGAGAGCCGTTTGGTGGAGGCATCCGGGTTTGTCGCCATCCCAATAAAATGGCGGAAAACGGGAATATTTTTGGGCGGCGCGAACCTGCAGTTGGCTGATCTCGCTCAAGCTCAGCTGCATTCTCCGACACCCCGCCAGTCCGGTCCTAACCAGATATATTTCGGTTTTATTCCCCGCAAAAATGACCACTCTCCTTGTCCTCTTACATCATCTTCTAGGTGTGCCATCCCTCTCTCTCCCCTTCCCTCGCATTTTCCCTCACTCACTCCGACTCTTACCCACCACAGAGAACAAGCACGCGAAATGGACCGATCCCCTTCGCCCATGGCAGTGACAACCAATGCCGATCCACGCCACGAGCCGGCGCCGGATGATGAAGACGACGACGACAGCTTGTCAGATACTTCCTCGACTCTGACAGAAATCGCTTCGCAAGAGTTCCCCAACTTCTTCCTCGAACGTGACAATCGTCTGTTCCCTTCTTATCATCTCTTCCCCTCTCATGGAGGCCCATCCTACCCATTTCCTGTTGACGGGCCCGAACTGAACGTACGTGTTTGCCGGTTGAGTCCCGGTCCCCATCTCCCCGCCAATTCCAGTCCTCCCCTTGACCCACGCACTCATCCCCCCTTGTGGATCATATTGCCGTAAATCTAACGGTATGCATATAGCGAATGAATGACCAACACGATCTCCTTAAAGAACTTTTGGGTGGTAACTACGTTGGTCCTGTCAGGGATCTTTTGGCTCGGCGTTCGTTGCAGCGCCAGATCAAAGTTCTTGATCTGTGCACCGGAACAGGCAAATGGTACGTGATGACTGTGTCTGCATTCTGTGGGCTAATCGCAGATGCCATCTTCACAGGGTGGTCGAAATGGCAGGAGAATTCCCCCATGTCAAATTCAATGCACTTGATATAGGTGCGTGGAGCATGTGCTACCACCACGTCATCGCAGTTTGCTGAGAGGTTCCGACGCAGTTCCAATTTCCACAAGGACTCCGCCACAGAACGTCGACTTCGAGGTTCACGACGTGATCACCAACACTAGATTTCTCGACTCGTCCTTCGACTTTGTTCATGCTCGGCACTCCAGCCTCCTGCCTGTACGTCATCCTCTACGTCACCCTTCCTTGTATTCACCATTCCCCCCCGGCTTCTCACACTCAATCTTGCACTAAATTTCACGTAACAGGAAGTTGAGTACAACGCTATGCTCACCGAGGCGTCCCGAGTTCTTCGTCCTGGCGGACTAATCCTCCTTGGTGAATGGATCCATCTCCCAGTCGACTCCTCCACCGGCAGCCCCCCTCCCGGAGCATCGGCGTTTTGTAAAGCCCTCGATGATAGTCTCCTTTCCGAACACGCGATCACCAACATCCCTGTACGCTTGACCGACTTCATATATCAGTTGGGCGGCTTCGACGACATCCAATCTCATGACTACCACATGCCCATCGGGGACTGGGGCTGGCCCTCTTCGCGTACAAAAGACATAGGCGTCAAGTTCAGACAGACCCTGGAAATTTGGGCCGAAAGTGTTGTCACAGTCCTCGCAAGAGCAGGGTATGACGAGGATGAGGCCAGGAGGTTGAAGGATGGTTTCATTGGCGAGATTTTCAGCATCGTGGGACTGCAGATTACCTATCGCGTTGTCACTGCGCGACGTGTCGCATAAATAACTCAAGTTGGACCCTGAAGTAGCTGTGTTGCCGAAGTTGGTGGGGTTGTGTGGCGTGTATGCGTTTTTCCAGAACGTGCTATCTAAGGTGTCCGTGCTTTTTTTGTTCTTCTCGAGATACCAGTTCCCCCTTCGCCATAGCGTCATTTTTGGTCTCCCAGCGAGAACGCCGTCTTTTGATTATCTTTCTTGTCGAACAGGTGCTCTTTTGCCCTTTCCGAGTGTCCGGGACTCTCACGAGTTATCATGTGTGATATTCGTTTGATCTAATATAACGCTGGTTTTGATGTGTGTTAAGCAAGTCAATCTAGAGCCCGAGTTCGTCCGCATAAGGGAGGGCGGTGATATCACCAATGACGACATATGTCGGCTTAACCTTCAACAGTGTTGAGGCGGCCTAGGAAAGTGAACGCAGCCTAATCAATCACTCGCTCGTGCATATTCATGTGATAAACGCACCGAAGAGATGGAGGACGAAGAAACAGTGTCGAACGACGACAGAGCAGTCTCAACCGACGCGTCGGTACCGGAGAAAACCTTATTACCCAAAAGCGAGACGACGCCATCCCTGGAGTCGGCCGCTGACGCAGCCCTGAACTTGGCCTTGGCGATGGCCTTCTTCGCGTCGGTCTCGGTCACTTGAGACTTGAGAACCTTGACGGCGGCCTGAGCAGCGGTTTTGACATCGGCGGGGTTCTCGCCTTGGATGAGGACACCCAAGAGGGTCGCGTCGGAGTAAGGTAGGTATACCGTCTGGACAGTCGTTCCAGTGGGGGTAGCCTCGGAAATTGGTGAAATACCCTTCGACCACTTTACATGGGGCTCAGGAGCGATGTGCGAGGCCAAAGCGGCGAGGTCATTTGAAGGAGCACCGGTTGTTCCAAATCCAATGAATACGGTCTGGATGGGGCTGCTCGATTCCATCCTAGTCTCACCACCGTGGTATTTTGTCGAAGAGGTGGCAGCGGAAGAGGAAGAGGGGATCTTTCCGAGGGACTTCTCGACGAGCGTGCTCAGCTTGGCTTGGTCAATGCCGGTACCGAGGATGGCGATGTTTCCACTGGAGAAAGCGGAGGCGGCGAAAGCCTTGATGTCCTCAACGGTAAAACTGGGGTGCTGGGCCGCGAAGAGGGAGGCTCCGAGACCGTGTCGGAAGGCAATGGTATGAGCGGCCTCCAAAGCCTTGGTGGCAGGGTCGTTCGAGGCAGCAACGGAATCAGCTTCCACAACGGGAAGAACCAACTCATTGAGTTCGTGTCGGGCGAACCGGGCCCCAGTAACGAAGGACGCGAGGACGTCGACGAAGTACTCCCTGCAATTCCGAAACGCCCATCAGATATCCCCATCCCGTTCCGAAAACGCATATACGCAGAAACAACACGAAAGAAACACGCACTCGTCGCCACGCAAGAACTCAGCAGTCAGAGCCAGATGCTCTCTTGACAAACTAGACGTCAAAACACCACCGTAAAGCTCGGATTCCCTCACGGTTCCCAAAGCAGAGCGCGTGTTGGTGCTCTACAGAAAGAAGAAAAACGATCAGGAATGGGTTAAAAGTCTGGTAGTCGCGGATGTTTCCAAACCTTGAAAGCAAAGTTCTTCAAAGCATGGGCAACACCGGGTTTGTTCTCGAATCTACTTCCGGCCTTGACCAAGAAAGTGACGGCGGAAGTGGGCTGGCCATTGTCAACGGAAGCGACCTTGACACCGCTGGCAGAGTCGAGGACGGTAGCAAAAGAACGTGCGAAGCGCGTAGAGTTGCGAACAGTGGTGGTTGATGCTCGTAACATTGGTGAACGAAGGAGAGCAGAGGGAAGGTATGAGTGAGGAAGGGGGGAATGGAATCGGAGGGTTCTCGTTGGTGGGCGCTTGAGACCTTGCTCACTTAAGCACCTCCGTTCCGTTCCGGCGTTGTCCGGCACACACCCTCAGAGGAACTTGGATAGTCAAAACGTTGGATATAACATCCATGATTCGATGATGGGCATTACAAAATTATGTACATAACCAGGAAAGAGAATGCAGGGAGTTCAAGAAAATAGTTCCATCAAGCTCAGTAGGGATAGACTTTCTATAGACACGAAAGACGGGATCAACACCATGCACGCGAAAAGAAAAATAGGACAGGACAGACCTTGATGTCGCTCTTGAACGCATCGTGGATCTTCTTCCTCTGCAGCTTCTGGGCAGCGGTAACCAACCCGCTCTCTGGAGTCCACTCATCGGCCGTCAAAACCACCGTCTCCAGAATTTCGAGTGGCTTGAACCCGTTCTTCTTTCCAAGGGCGTTGCAGTTCTCGAGCACCAACTTCTTTATACCCGGTTGCTCACACAACGTATGCAGCGAAGCATCGGCATCCACACCATCCACGGCGCCTTGCTTCAACGCGTGCCTCAGGTGAACCTCGTTGGGGATAATTATAGCCATAGGCTGCTTGGCATCGGGATGACCATACACACACAGGTTCGCGACGAGGTTGCTCGACTTGTAGATGGCCTCGAGGCGTTCGAGGGCAATATACTCGCCACCCGAAAGTTTCACCAAGTTCTTGATACTGTAAAGTACTTTTTAATGGGATCGGTCGATGAAAGTGGGTGGAATTGTACACACCGGTCGACCACGCTGAGGGTTCCGTTAGGATTCCATTGACCAACGTCACCGGTCCTAAACCACCCATCAGGAGTAAAGATAGTGGGATCCTCGTTGAGATCAGGACGTTTGTAATAACCCTTGATGACCGAAGGACCGCGGAGGCAGATCTCTCCCCGGGATGGAGTGGCATTGGCGAAGTATCCAGCCTCAGGAACGTCTATCAACTTGACCTCGAGACACGGAACGGGGACTCCAACATTTCCGTAGGACAGCATCTCGGGTGGAAGGATGGCACACATTCCACAGGTTTCGGTGAGACCATAACCTGGAAACGGGTGGTCAGCACCGCGTATATTGGGAATTGAGGTTGGGAGCGTGATTACCTTGGAGGACGGTAAGGATTGTCAGATTCAGGAATTCATGGGTCTCAGAGCTCAAAGGAGCCCCCCCACTAAGTGCGAGTCTAAGTTTACCGCCGGTGGCGGCCTTGACCTGACTCATGACGACACTGTCAACGACTTGACTCAAGATAGGAACTTTGTTCTTCTTGATCTTCAATGATCCGTTGAAAACTGCCTTCTTGACGGCCCCCCCGCTGTTGACCTGGGCCAGGACACCCTTCTTGATCGTCTCCCAGATAGCAGGGACGCCGACCATGATCGAAGGCCTAAACTCGCGGAGATCGCCCTTGCAATTCCTCACGGACGCGTCGGTCAGTGTCTTGATCCTACCGTATCCGAAGGTTATGCCAACAGATAAAAGTATAAGCTCGACGACGTATTCCATGATGTGTGCGAGGGGTAAGAACGCGAGGAATGTGTCATCGGGTTTGAGTTGGTGTCTGAGGAGTTTGTACACTCCTGCAAGGACGGCCGTGAGGTTGGAGTGAGTGATGACGACCCCCTTGGGGTTTCCGGTCGAACCACTGGTGTACATAATGCAGTTTACGTCATCTGACTTCGGGAGACGCAACTTTGCCTCTTCCTCCGAGATGGTGATGCCTTCTCCACGTTTACGGAGTTCCTCGATACTGAGAACGGCAACGCCTTCGCGGGTAGTCTTGAGCTTGTTGAGGAGTTCTGGCTTAGGCGTGCCGTCGTAGATCACCAGCTTGATGGTGGGAGTGTTGGGGAGGACTTTTGCGAGGACAGGGAAAAGGTCTGCGTTGGTGAAAACTCCCACGCATTCCGGCTCGTTGAGAGAGTGTGTGAGGCCGGATTCACCAAGGGTGTCATATGCGGTAGCGATGGTCGCTGAGATGGAGGTGCAACCAAAGGACATCAACTGCCAGTTGACGCTGAATCACACGGGGATGAGTACCGCAGCAGGTGACGTGATGCCGCAAGGGAAACGCGTACCTCGTCGCGGAGTAGATGTTGAAGATGTCACCTCTCTTGACGCCAAGATCGGCCAGACCTCGACCAATGGCCTCGGAGGACTTGCGAAGTTCGGTGAACGTGAGATACTTGAACTCGCTAAGTTCGAAATACGACCATTTCTTCTTCTCCTTGACTTCCTTGCCCTCCACAAACTTGGTGACTTCCTTCTCCTCGAAGTGGGTATCGACAATGTCGCGGTAGCCGATAGCGTTCTTACTTCCGTACGTGCGGTCAACGTACGCAAGGACGTCGTAGACGGTGTCGATGCCGTCTATGGGGCGCGTAGCGAGTTCCCCCTCGGCTACGAGGAAGTTCCTGCGGATCCTGCCCTCGCCCTGCTTGGGCTCAGGACCAACCTCTACAGAACCAGGACCAAAGTCGACCATGATGCGCCCGTGTGGAAGGATAACTGGAACAGAGGGGGAAGGGGAAGGGGAAGCGAGAGTGGCAGCCGAGGAGTGATGGATGGGGTTTTCAAGTAGGGGGCACGTGGCTTGTTCAAGGTCGCCCCCTGATCGAATCACGGCCGATCCTCATTCGGTTCTGTACAGATACGCCAAGGCGGCTTGCCTGTGCTTGTGCTCGTCTGATGACTCCCGTGTCCTAGGATCCCTGTATGCGCAGGAAACCCTTTCCCACTGGTGACGGCACAGACAGAACACGGCGCGCTAGCTCGATTCAGCTGTCCCAGTTAGTCCTCTTCCTGGCTAGCCCTGATCGATATCGAGGGCACAAGTGTTATCAGAATTCATGATTGCAAAGCGAGCCTGGGACTTTGATGCCTTGATCATCGACCTCGGCACCAAGCGGACGCAACGGTAAAATCTTAAGATATGTGCACAACCTCGGCGGCGCGTAGAAGAATGATGGTAACCACATATGCAGCAATGTATGAACGTAGAAGGGAAAAAGCCAAGTCAAATGGAAACGGAAATGGGAAACAGAGTCAGTCTCGCAACTTGTCAATGACGTTCACCAGCTGATCCGTCGTGATAAACTGCACCCAGCTGTCCAGCTCCTTCTGCTCGTCGTGGAACACAAACTTGACTCCATTGTGACCCCTGAAGTACGCAGAACAGCACTGGTACTCCTCTTTGATCACCTGACCCTTCCGCTCAATCCCCACGCAGGCCTTGTAGAGTCGGAACTCCCATCCGTTGAGCATTCGGCGGTCCCCCGTGGCTGTGCCCTCTGGCATATTGAATTCTAGACGGGACCAGTCGAACCCAAGAGGCTGGCCCACTGCCCGAATGTACGCTTGCTTGAGCGTGAGAAGGATGCAAAGACGCCGTAAGACGACATCTTCAGCGTTTTCAGGTCCAATGAATGATATCTCGAGCGCGGTCAACTAAATCGGGAGTCAGTTGCAAAGAAGTTTCATGGAGACGGTTCTGTACAGACTTTGTGATAGAATGACTGGGCGTAGGTCAGAACAGAAGCTTCACGAGGTTCAACTTGCATTCGTTTGATGGCCATTCCGATATAGACGACGTCTCGTTGCCTCCCTTGGGTCATAGACATGGCAATTATGTTATGCTCCCAAGCGAGGTGGTAACCTATCATTGCTCGGACACGATTGGGTGGGACGGGAACATTTGGATCCAAGTCCTGCAGAGGTTCGGGCTGAATTGGGAAATCACAAGCGTTGTTTTGAGTTATGAAGTACGAACCTGCTCGATCCAATGTTTCCCTGTTGGAGTTTGGTGGTCATGCCACCTTCTACGAGAAATTCGACGATGACGCATCATGAGTAAGGGTAGCATATGAGCGAATAATTGCCCTGTTCGCGAGTCAACCTTTCAAGTTTCACACCGCCCATTAGAGAGATAAGGGAATGGGCGCACGTAGCGAGTCGGCAGAGGTTGGGTCATACGGGACGGCGGCATGAGGGACACAGTCCTTCACGAGCTCCCAAGCGGCCTTGTACTCCTAAGCGCGTCGCGTCGAATGTTCGCCACAAAGCAACGTCCGATCCAGAGGACGGGGCAACAAGGAGATTTTGATCAGCTGATCGAATTTTGTCCAGCAAACACAGCTCGGCTACGTACTTGGGTCGTTACTTCCCTCCCCAGAAAGAGGATCCAATTCAGGATCGGCGCGTCCATCAGGGACTAACGACACCGGTGGTAGTGTGCAGGAGAATCCGCCAAAGAGGGTCTGCAAGGGGGTAAAGGATAATCAGTCTTGATCGGGTCGTGATCATGGGGGAGGCGATTTATACACGTTGGATAGCGCTGAGCTGGGTCCTTCGGTGGATGGTCTCCTCCAGCTCTGGGACAAATGCGACAATTGTCTCTATAGTTTACTGGGCGTGGGGACAAGCAGACCGGACCACCAAGGTAAAACATGTGTTTCACGCGTTTCCTGCCCGTGGCGTTCGAACGTCCGACGCGTATTGTCTGCTTCCTCATGGTCCCACCGGCATCGCACCCGCCCCGCCCTGCGAATCCCCGCGCCGTCTCCGATTGACCCGGTGTTCGCTTTGAATTAGACGGCTCGGGAATCTACTCCCAAGTCTCACAGCGTCTGACACTTCTCCATCCCCGACGCCAGATCCGTGGGACGGGTTACGTGCTCTCCTGCCCTTTGGCGAACAGCGGGGCGAGATGCCCAAGCGTGGGTCAAAATATTTCCCTTCCGCGACGGCCATACGTAACACCCTGCGACGGCCTTGCTGCTTGACAACAGACCAGCGGTTCAACAGGTTGATTGATGCCTTGCTGCTCGCTCCGATTCTCTTCGGTGATCACCGCTCCGTGTCGAAGCGGACAGAGCCTGCGAGCCTCACCCTTCCGAAGCGTCACCAGCGCCGGCCCATCGATAGCCTCCATCTAGGGCCATCGGAAGAGGAATTGTTCTACGCTCACCTGCGCCTTCGCGGAGCAGGGACAAATCAGAAGCTTCATGCCCTAACGAGGAAATCCCACCACAAGGCTCGCATCACGCCCTCAAAACCACCCAACGCATCCCAGAACCACCGCCTTCGGCTCTTTTTCGGGTTGCGTAATGACGGACCTTCCGTTCTTCTAGTCAACAACCGGGCATACATTGGTGTCCGGCACTGTACTAGGCTCCGCAGGTGAAGCACTAGCCTTCTTGTCAGGCATCAAGCGAGGAGAGGAGGCCGGCGGACGCAATGAACACATCCAAGTCATGGTTCTTGTCGGCAATATATATGGAACAACCATGTCCCTTTACCTTTGCGTAGCTTCCCCGCCTGCTCTCCCTTCCCTCACTATTCAGGACTAAGCCAGGGCCTCCATCCTCATTCCTCACTGCTTCTCCCGCTAGGCTTGCCTTCATCTGGATCATAAGGGACCATGGCCGTCGAGGGCACCAACACCTCCGAGGTCGAAGACTCGGATCCCCTGGCCTCATTCACCACTCCACCCAAGAATGAGTCAAAATCGGAAAGATTCAGGCGTGAACAGCAGGAATTATTTGCCAAGCACATTAGCGATAGGATTGACGAGCATTTGAACGGTGAGAAGGCGAAAGCTGAAAGCCGCAAACCCACACGGAAGCAAGTCCGAGTGCTCCTACTCGGACACCATGGGAGTGGTGGGTTGTTCCGCGTTTCCTAAAAGTTGCAACGTTAACGCTTGCTCACATCAGGAAAATCGGCCATTATTAAGCGTGCGTAGACGGTGAAATCTCAACACTGCATGTGGGCGCGTTCCTGAAATCCCACCTCTTTTTCTTCAGAGATCCAACTTACCTACGCTCCACGTGCTGCTCGATGCTTCTGGACCTCCGTCGTGCAGCTCAACCTCATGCAGAATGTTGCCGATATCCTCGCCATCATTACTCAAGAGATGGCCACTCAATCACCCTCGTCCTCCCAGACACATTTCTCTCTGGAGTTCATAAGAAATTACTCGTCGATCAAACTTCAGCTGAATTTCTTGAACACCACTCGAACAGAACTGTCGAGACAGTTGTCGGGTACTGTCGGAGCCTCCGACGACTCGAACATAAAGTCACCAGATAAGCGGATGAATGAGGAAATCGGGACAGTTCTCGCCGGCTTCGTCAAAGTTGTCAAGATGCTGTGGGACAATGAGACTGTCCAGAAAACGCTTGCTACTTCGTTGAAATGGCAGGAGGTGGCACTGTCTTCGCGCGGCTTGTACGCACCGGTCTCTCTGCCCATCCGCCATTGCTAACCCCTGGTCCCTTCTAGCTTCCTTGATGATGTGGGGCGTATTGCTGTTAAAGGCTACCAGGCAACCGACGACGATATCATGCGTGCCAATCTGAGGGGCTCTGGCGTAAAGGAATACAGAATGGTCTTCGAGGATGGTAAGTCTCCCTCCCACAACCTCGGCGACTTCCTCTGACTAGTGGCACCATTGCAGACAGATTCGAGGGAACCGAGTGGATCATGTACTCTTTCGACTCAACGCGGTCGACGGTAGGACTGCATTCCTCTCATTGTATTTCGGTTTTGAATTGTGTCTTCCTTGGCTTAGAAACTGGCTTGGGCATCATTCTTCGAACGCCTTGATGCTGTCTTCTTCGTCGCTCCACTCGACTGCTTCGATGAATGGTCTGACGATAACGAAAACGAACTCAAACACTCGATGGACCTCTGGGCTGGCATCGTGAGGAATGAGCCGCTTGGGAGGACCCCACTGGTACTGATCCACAACAAAATCGATTTGCTACGGGAGAAGCTCGAGGCGGGCGTGAGGATCGTTGATCACGTAGTGTCATTCAAGGACAGGCCGAACGACGTCGAGACCGTCATACAATGTAGGAGTCGCGGTCCCTGTCTCCTGCCGAATCCCTGGAGGCTCACGCGATCGATTTAGATTTCAAGTACTACTTTAAGCAGATCTACAAATCTTCGACTAGCTCCAGCAGGGCGTTGAAGAACCTCACTTCGAAGCTCCAATCCGTTGGATCAACCTCTTCGGAGCCACAATCAGATCTTCCGGCTGATTCACCCGAGAGGGTTTTCAAGGCTTATGTTGCGCACGACGTGAGTCACCCAATACTTCCCGGTAGTCCTGGACAACTGAGATCCTTGTTTTTTTTTCTGATCTAGGATGCTCGGTTGATAAAGTCTCTTGTCAGCTTCATCCCCGATACACTTTCTCCAGAGCCTTCAAAAGCGACGAGAGGTGTATGATTCTATATATTCTATATATTGTTTTTATCTTTCTCGGTGCGCATGTGCAGCGATTCGCTTATGGCAAACTCATCCCCACTCCTTTTCGCCTTTTCTTCCCTACCTCTGTAATCATACTTTGTAACCAGATATAATACCCTTCCGTTCTTCGGGCCTCTTCGACAGATGGCGTTTCCGTACTCCACTTACCTACCTATTTTGCTTCCGTTGCCTGTCCCCTTCCCCAGACCGTTGTCAATGAAAGTGTGCTCCCTGAAATGTGGAATCGAGTAAGAAGGGAACCATTACATCCCTATCAGTTACGTGGTCTGCTTCTTGGAGGCTGGGGAGCCGCTGTCATATGGCCAACCGTGGGCCCGCCTCCAAGTTAGGCGATCTTTGCTCCCACGTATACACTCCGTATTGCAATTGGGCGTTCAACAAAGGACATCCCGGAATCTAGAACCAGACCTGATTATCAAACTGCGACAGGAGCTTGCCCGAGTCCGCCGGCCGCTTAACGACACCAAACGCAAGCTGAACGGACTTCTCCGGTGTCAAAGGCTGAGCCTCCCAATCAGGTGTAGTGGCTTTCTTAGCGCAACCCGTCGCCGTAAGAGACCATCTCTTGATGCTTGCGGGTATGGCGCCCTGCAACGAGGTGGCCCCTAACATTTATACCTTCCCACCCAACCAGGAACGGATACGGTCACAGATAGTGAGCACCCCACTCATATGGGCCAGCGGGATAAGAATGAAGGCTCTCGCTGATAAGGCAATGTTCGGTTCCAGCACTGGCTGAGCGCTGAGGCCGAGGGGCCAGTGTCATCGATAACGTGTAAGTAGTAGACGACACCTCGCTCGTTCATGGTGAACCCCTTCGCCGCGAGGGCAACGGTGAATAGTTAGTTACTCAATCGGCCGGTGAAGGTGACACAGAACAATATCCCCCACCTTGGTCCATGGATAACGTTTTTGTCATATAAGTTAGTCAGAACCACCATCGATACATTGTCCATTACCCGTTACATCAACAGGTCAAACGTTCGAAGGTTACGGACGATCTACGACACAGGACATCAACGAGCAGTTGAACAATAGAACACAGAATAATGCACAGTTACAGCAGGTCAACCAGTACGACACGGTATGTCCTTGGGAGAAAGAGGAGGGTAGGGGTAGTGGTGGTAATGAGGAATATGATGGCAGGGGGCGAGATATCCGTCCGGATGCGGGGTCAGTTCACAGAAGGATGTCCAAATAGATCTGTTAAAATCTGTGAGATGGTGCCCGGCACCCCGAGCTGAGAGTGGAGAGTTGATACCGATAGGAAGGAGCACTGTCCCAGGGGCTCATCATCGATGTTCAGTCGCCAGAGGTAACTGCATTCCCTCCTCGATCTTCCGGAGAACTCCGCAACCCTCCAGATCTCTAGTGTCCCCGAGCCTCTCATGAGCATCAGCAGCGCACAATGCCTCGGACTTTGCCTCTTTAAAATTGCTTTGTTCATACCAAAACAAAGCCCCTAGTTCTGTCGCGCGACCCGAGTGGTATGAGTCGTTGGCTGCGTACGATTTGGCGTGTTCGAGACACTGGTGTGCGTCGCCAAAACATGCCACTGTAAAAACACACCTCCGCCAGGTCGCAATGAGTCCAAAACAGAGGATTGTGCCAATCGAAAAAATACCCAATCCCGAGCATCGTCCTGAAGAAAATAATCGCCTTCGCTGTCTCGCCCTTGGAGTGGCATATCCTGCCGAGGAGGCGGTGATAATCGCAGATCGTAAATTGATAACCTTCAGCCAAGAGATCAATTACGCGTAGTGCGGCTTCTTCGGCGGTGTCAAGTTGCTTGTCGTAATACAACAGAAAATCGAGCTGTCGTAGAGAAGCGCCTGTTCCTGTGTGTTGTCGTTGAGTTGTTCATAAGTTCCCAATGCTTCTTTCTCCTGCTGTATCCCTTCCTTGTAGAGGCCAAGCTTCCTGTTTGCGTCGGGTATATTCATCAATATACCAGCGACCTGACGGCCACTCCCCCGTTCTCTCCAGAGCTTCGGAGGGTGCATGAGTCTCCGCATGATTTCCAGCCGAGTCAAACAACCGTGAGAGACTGAACAGGCATTCCGGCTTGGAGGGATGGTCACCTGGGAGTCCTTCGATCTTTGGCTTCGGCGCGATCGGCCGTGGTTTGTGCCAATAGCAAGATTGACACAGACATCCCAGACATCAGCCAGGCTTGGATCGATGGATGCGAAGATGTCAAACAGGTACTCAACATTCACATCCTCTGACGTGATCCATTGCGCTTCTTCGAAGCCGGGCCGACCGGGATCGATGGTAACTGGTAATCGACGGAAGGGGTATTCCTTAGTTGTGCGGGGGAGCAGGGATGATAGAGGCTCTTTGGGGTAAAAATAGTCACGGAGTGGCGCCAGCACCGTGATGAATCTGTTGTTCCGACATGTCGGGGAAGAGTGCGGAATTTGTTGAAGAGGTTCGCCCTGTCGGAGATGGCAGGAAATAGCCGGTCAAGATTGACCTCATAGAGACCTTGAGGGGGGAAGGCGATGATGCTGGGGAGATCGCAGGTACTGGGGCCGAGTTTGTGGAACGTCGGCGAAGTGAGCGAAAGTTCGGTCGTCGTCGCAAGGTTCTCGTTGTAGCCTGTCCGAAGTGCCTGCGTACGATGCGTGTCCCGTTCCCTGACCAATCGATCGTAGTCCCACACGTTGTCCAACGCGACGGTAGCGAGGGGTGTGATTGATATGGTGTGGAGATCTAACCGCCTGGCAAGGTCGTTGACGATATGGGACTGCCAGCTACAGTTGAAGATGCCATAGATGTTGCACGCTGACTCCACTGACAACGTGGGGATAGTCGGACGCTCGCAGTGACGGGGAACATTGGAGATGCGAGAAGTGATACAGAGACATATGATTTTGAACCGACTCAACTCTTCCACCACGCCGCGGATCTCCCGGACGTCCGTTCCTTGTGGGTCGAGTTCTGCACTGTCGGGGAACAGAACCATCTACCTCGAGGATAGGAAAGGCCGCAGGGGAGTCGAACCCTCAGGTTATCGACACCTGTACTGGTGACCTTGGAGAGTCGGCTGAGGGGATGAGTCCGCGATACAGGAGACCGGTCGCAGCGGGTGGATCGGCGGTTATCGCCGAATCGATTCTTGGTGCGACCGTGATAGAGGATGGTCAACGCGATAGATGTCTTGCCGATACCTCCAGCACCGGTGGGAGCGGCATGTGTCAGATTTTCTACGAGACAAACAATGCTCTCGATCAGATCGTCGCGTTCGAAACACGTCCTTGGCTGCGGGGGAGGCAATTGTCTAAGTATGCTAGATGGAAATTTAAGGTTCTGGATTCGAATAATAATGGAAGCTGCTGACCTGGTTAGACCCTAAACAGCTGTAAGCATTCTCATGTTGATAGATTGAGTGTGACTCGCACTTACCGCGCGGACATGACCACTAATCTCCTCCCTGATCTTTGACACATCATGATGAATATCGGAAACGGCCACACGAATGATTGGGGCAGTCAGCGATCAGTCGGGCAGGACCGACAGAACCCACGTTACAATATGAGGGGTCCTGTTGAGCCGGATTGACCAAGGTCATGCAGCCGTCTCCCATCTATAGCCCGGTCGTGGGTAATGCATATATTGGCACACGTCAGCCTAAGTTCAACATACTCAATTTGGTTGATCGGGTCCTACCTACATGTGAGCTTGGAACTCGCCATGATGGACGAGAATGGTCTATACCCCGACCATAACGAGAACGGCGCTAGCGAAACCAGACACGGTCTTGGCTGGGGAATGGCCGAGATCCCCTTCGCAAGGTTCAGTACCTCGATGCTCATGTTCGACGAGGACGGGGAATTGTTTCGACGTTCCGGTTGTTGTGTTCGTAGCCATAGTCGAAGCTCGAGGTGGATGCGAGAGAGAGGTGTAGCGTGTATGCTGTGCGTGTGGGGGAAGGACCCGAACCCCGACAGGGCCATCGTGTTTTTGCATCAGGTTGGCCGCGGAAACTCAGGTGGGCTGTATGCGTTCGATCGCCGATTGCCCAGATTCTTCAAGTCCCTACCCTACCTCCCGTTTAGGTTGCATAGGAGAAACGCCCACCCCATTGGCCGCTTTCTTGGGGTTCCTCAGCTATGGTCTCGCTCCTGAGCATACTCGCCCGTTGCGTTGCTTGAGGTACATCATTGAAACCCTCGCCCGTCACCCTACCCCCCCCCTGTTTCCACCCAAAATATTTACCAGGTATGTTGTTTAAGTCATCGGAGGAGTGCTATCGCAATTCACACAGTGGCAATTCGGACACGATTGCAGTGAAGAAGAGAAGTCTGAAAGGGGACGAGGGAACGGAGAACATAGTCAACTCTAATGGTGACATAGTGTCCCCATCGAAAAATGGCCGCGGGAGCCTATAGCCCGTCACCAAATACACCAGCTACACCCACATACGTGCAGGTGGCCCCGGCGGCATCGGTTTCCCAACAACACTCCCCATAGGATATCAACTCTCTCCATCGCCCTACTTCTTTCCTTGTACAGCTAACTGGATGGCAGCACTCGCGATGAACGCCATCCCCCCTTCTACCCCTCCTCTCCCGCCACAAATCCGTTGTCATACTCGGGTGCTTCTTCACCGTCGGATGCTGCCGCCCCACCATCCTCTCAATCCCACAACACCCACCCCCCAATGAATTACGCCTTTGTGGACTTTCTTGCGGACCTCCTCGTAGATTGTGGCCTATGAGAAGTAGCCCTCTGGTTTGCCCTCCCCGCCTATGTGAATATGCCGCACCTAGACCTCGTCCGAAAAGGAACTAAAGGGAATAGGCGCCGAACGGCGACCCGCCGGTGAGAAGCCACAATCAAAGATCTACACCCGCGATGCTGACTGTGACTCTCCCCCATCGCGGCGGCATATGTAGATATGTCCCTCCCCAGGATCCCCCATATGCAATTTTCGGAACCGACGGGTTCCTCCCTGTGCTAGAGCTGTACTATGAACCTTAATAATTCCCACTGGTGCCTTCCCGCACTGGCACAGCCGGATTTTTGGACGGGTGTCCGTGCAACCCACCAAAGCCCCACACTCTCGTCCAAGCGAACTCTCCCCCTGCAATATGTCCATAAACCCAGTTCCGGTCTTGGATATGTACCGGTCAGAGGATCCAGGCAAGTCATCAATATCAGGAGATTAAGACAAGAGCCCAGCCATTGATCAGTTTCGTCAGACTTGACCTGAGGATTAGGCGGGAAAAATTACAGGAATTCCATAGCTGAGATACGTCTTATAGTTACACTACTGTACTGGCACGACCAACCCGGCAACGGCAATTGCCGAAAGCGATGACAAGCGCCCGTGAGGGGCCGGCAGACTCAGCGATGACAGATGACTGCCGGGTTTGACCGGCAGGTTTGGTGATGACA
>Ga0307513_10000106_pt1 | contig 117863 bp, 119 predicted proteins | sample 15_EM_MG_FD_202174 | JGI IMG/M metagenome (GOLD analysis project Ga0307513, IMG submission 202174) | Populus trichocarpa ectomycorrhiza microbial communities from riparian zone in the Pacific Northwest, United States - 15_EM | ecosystem: Host-associated > Plants > Roots > Unclassified...
CTTTCTGCTTTACTATTGGTTGAACTATCTATTCAAGGTTTCTATTGGATATTTGCCACTTTAGCTCATGCTCAGAATAAATCCTGGTGTTCGCGGACTAACCCTGACACCCGAGTACTCATCTTTGCAGATCCCTGCAATTCAGCAGCAGGTTTTTTCCGATTTGCCGCCGCGGTGCCAGGTTTCCTCGGGGGCGGCTGATTTACTAAGCACGTGTGCTTGCTTGCTTGCCTTCCTTGATTTGTTTGGCAGGGGGGCAAGGGGGGTTTGCTTGGGCTGACGTACTCGTACGTGCTTGTGCAGCACGACACCGGTAAAGTACCTTGCCTTACCCTTACCCTAACCTTACTGTTCATAGCAAGAAGTGCTGTTTAAACGTTTTTTGAACGACGCCGCTACCGACGTGTTTTGAACGCGTATATGGGCTCACAACAAAGTCTGGAAGGGGTTTCTTTGTTTCTTTCTCCTTTTTTTTTTATAATTTTAATTTTGCTATTTTCTCCGGATGAGCGAGGAAATTCTCGCACCCCAGGTGGTGGTGGCGGAGGAGGAGGAGGAGGAGGTGCTAATTGAGCAGCCGGAGAATATTCGTGGGGTCAAGCTTGATCCGAATTCTTATACTGCACATCGGCTGGTTTGTTTATCTCCTCCTTCCTTCTTCGCTCGGGGGTTTGTGGGTTTGGGAGTGAAGCTAATTGTATGTGCTTGCAGCATCATGCTACCCCTGGGCATTTGCATATCACGACGAGACGGGTGTAAGTTTTACGAACCTCCTCATTTTCTTCCTTCTTTTCCCCTCGGGGGGGGGGGGTCTCTAACGGTGTTTAGATTCGTTGGGCCGATACCCATAGGTTGGTTGAAGAATCACCGGTCCGAGTGGTACAAGCACCATCTCGGTGCGTTTGGAGCAGCGAAGAACTCGACCTTCACCGCCGCGGAGGATGGTTGCGGGGAGCCGATGCTTGGGGGTTTGGTACAGCGGGACACGAGCGATTGGTGGAGGGAGGAGAGCGAAGGGGAGGATTCTGGAGCCATCCATCGCGTCCCCGGGACTTCCGGGCCCACCCCGATACCACGATCGAATACAATGACCAGCGGATCGCAGAGGAAGAAGGGCAAAGAAAGGGCTACTGCTACGGGTGGAACTCGACAGCGGCCTACGTCTCGGAGATCACGCAAACGCTCAAAACGCGGAGACTTGAACCGGGGGGAGTCGTTTGCCACGGCCAATGAATCTTGGGACTCTGCCGAGGAGGGGTATTCCTCCGGGGGGCAGGGGCAAGAAGACGGAGAGGAGGAGGATGCTCCACCAATGGAGGGCTTGCACGTTGACACGGATTTAGGGGGGTTTCCTGAAGATCTTGTAAGTCAAGAGCCAGTTCCTCTTAGTGCGGGAAGCGGCGCAGCAAGTTCAGTTTCACCGACTCAATCTCTGGAAGCATCTAATTCACTGGCATCTCTATTGAAGCACGATGCACAGGCTCGAGAAAGATTATTGAGAAAAGCGTCCCCCCGAGGACGCGCCCCGCTGCTGGAACGCACGCTGTCGGGCAAGAAACTCGGAATTATCTCGAGAGCTCGGGGTTTACGGCCGCCAAGGGGGGATGCTGCTGGCAGTTCCTTGCCCCTGCCTCCTCCGCCCGAACGTATCGTTACCAATAAGGAGCGAGTTGCGGCAGGTCTAGTACGCTTTAACACAGCTGTAGACATCCGTGAGCGGGATAGGGAGATGCAGATGAAGCTCGCCGATCTCAGTCGGAGCAGGACATTTCGTCATATAGGGCGATACCATCACCATTTCCGGAAGCGGGAAGGGGAGATTGTCAAGATGGAGAATATGCTTGTCCGGGTGGAGGTATCGATCACACCTGTGCCTGGGGAATACGATGAGAATGAGAGCATGAAAGTCGTCACCCAATTGAGGGAGAAATGGCAGGAGTTCGTCGTGGTCTGTCGGCAGACTGGAGAGAAGGAGGCGCCCTTAGCCTTGCAACTTTACAAGAAGAGGGTCATCCCGGCTATTGATAAGCCTAGGATCTCCTCCCACGGCGTGAGGGAGATACCACTTAATCCAAAAATCACCAAAGTCAATCTTTACTCGTCTTTGGATAAGACGCTGGTTATTTGGTTGCCGTATAAGCGGGGGTCGATCATTTATATTATGCGGCCTCGCTGCAGTTCTTCGTCTGTGGAGTGGTACACATTTCTTCAAGGAGCGCTTGGCTGGAGCAGGTCGGACAAGCTACTCATATCTGTCCCGGGCTTGGCTCTGTCAATCACGATTGACAACCCTTTTGCACGGGTAGAGCAAAAATTGGAGGAAGACTCGGATGATGAGGCGCCAATAAGGGAAGAAAGAGCTGTAGCTAAAAACTTGCTAAATCGGAGCATGCAACTCCTAGGGGAGGTCAGAGAATGGGGTGATATCGTAGAGCACTGGAAGAAGAATGAGCGTATGGGGTTGGCGTGGAGGCGTTACGATCGCTTGGAGTGGATCCATGGGGTAGGATGATTTCCAGAAGTGGTTGTTTGGTATGGTTGCTAACAGGTGCGTAGGCGAATGAGCATAGGATGTATGGAGCCATGGCTATGCAAAAGGTTTGTCTTGTGTTTTTGGGTCATGATTGGTCACCCGTTGCTAATTTTTGGGTAGACACATGAACTGGAGATACGGCCCAAGACTCATTACCCAACCGAAGCTAGGGTTGATGGCGAGAAAATGGCGGAACCCGCCCCAGTTGAGGGGTTCCTACTTCGATTGACATCTGGAAAGGGCCGCCAGGAGCGTCTGGGCAGGCTCTTCTATAAGCGTTTGTACTTCACTACTCATGACAACCTCCTTTGCTTTTGCAGGCCTGCGAGAGCATTACCTCCGCCTCCGCCAAAATTGCCAGTCCATGCAGGGACCATCCCAAAGCTCAGTGAAATCAAGAATGAAATTCCGCTCATATACGCCGTAGCACCTTACGCCCCGGACACGGACGGGGACATCGCCTGGATCACAAAGGGCACTGCGAAAGAGATTGACTTCCGCGATAGAGATGCTTACGATGAAGGGGAGAGAAAGGTCAATACCCTGCTTAGGGCTGAGGGGTTCATTGATCTGTGCAAAGTAGTCGAGGTGCGCTATGTCAGGTTGCGCCCACGGGGCAAAGACGCTGGAATTGGTCACGGGGAATCGGCGGACTTTGATCGGTCTGTGCCCGATTCGAATCGTGAGGGTGGAGCCATTGGCGAGCTCTGTGATGAGAAGACTTTCGAGCTTGTTCTTGATAATGGGTGTGCCTTGAAGTTGCAGGTGAGTGTTGTCCGTGGCTGGGCAGTATGGATAGATGCTGACTAGGATATAGGGTTATGATCAAAGGACTCGGGACGAGTGGATGGCAAGGTTGAAGGATTTGGTCAAGTACTGGAAGGCAAGGGATAAGGAGGATTTGGCTACTCTCAGAAGGACCAGGGATGCAAATTTGAAGGAGCTGAATTTAGATGAGGAGATGGAATCAGCTGTTGGGCAGTTTGCTCGGAAGTGGGAGGTATCTCGGTCGGTGGCATCCGGGGAGATATTCAATGTCTGCGGACTGTCTTCTTGCAGGGCTATTACAGTAAGTCAAGTGGTAATCTTGTAAAACGCAACTAACACTAAACATAGATGTCTGGCGTCCTATATCGCAAACCCCGCCGCCACGCCACCTTCAACCGCTACAATGTAGTCCTCTGTCACGGCGAGCTCCTAACCTTCCATAACACCTACCGCAAAAACTCGGGGGGCGAACTCCCGCACATTCACCAGGAACGTCATTCCTCTCTCCCTCTCCGGGACTGCTACGTCTACTCGGGCCTAATAACGGAAAACGAACTACTCTACCAAAACCAGACATTTGACTCTAACACCCCTGGTCATCATGCGCTTCCCCGGGTATACCAGGACGGGATGACATCCCATGACGAGGACACGATGACTTGCTTCGTGATCTGGCATGGCAGGAGGAGGAACACTTTCAAGACTACGGGTGACGGGGGGAAGACTGTTAGCCATCGTGTTACAGCGCTGGGACAGGCGGGGACGGCGATTGTGTTTAAAGCGAGGAGCAGGCTGGAGAGGGATGCTTGGGTTATGAGTATTGGGATGGAGATTGAGAGATTGAATGCTACCTCACCAGAGGATATTCGGGTTACCGCTTGATTATGGGTGTATTCTCCGGGTGATTGAGATTTTAGTACTTTCTTGGTTGCTGTTTTGGGGGTTTTTAGAAGCATAGCAAATGGTGTTTCCTTGCTGTTTTTTAGTGTAATTATGGGCCTTTTTTTTCTTCTCTTCCTCCTTTTTCCTTCTTTCCTTCCGATATTTTAATGAGGGGGGTTTAACTCTTTTGCTACGCTCCCGGTTTATCGTAGTCGTCTGACAAGATTGGGTATGACTTCTAATATTAATACTTACAAAAACTATACATATTTACACCTTTTCCTTCCTCCATGGAATCGTTTAATCACTCTGGCGCCTTGTACTTTAAAGCTCCAACCCTTCCCATATAATCCTCCCTAAGCCTCCCAGCCCTCGAGGGTGGCCAAACCACACAGACGACCTTTGCTTCGATCAACGCTTTCGGAATCTATTCCCCCCGATTAGCCCTCTCCCCCCATCTCCAGAAAGAAAGCCGGGGAATAGAAAAGAAAAGGAAAAAAAAAACCCACAGCCCCATAAACATTACTATCAACCGACCAAAACCCCTCATCCCCCTCCACCCACACCTTTCCCGCACCCACCCTGACCACCTCCCCCGCCCCGCCCGATCCCCCACCACCACCACCACCAACGAGCCTAGTAACCACCGCATCCCCCTCCAGCCCGACAACCCTCTTGACGGCAACCTTCTCCGGATCCATGGGCGAGCGGTAGAGGACCACCTGGCCGCGGCGGAGGTTTGCGGTGGCGTGGTGCCGCTGCGCGAGGATTATGTCGCGGGAGAGGGTGGTGGGCGACATGCTTCTCCCGCGGATCAGGTGGAGGGAGTAGACGTGGTTTGTTATGAAGATTAGGGCTGGGAGGGTTAGGAGGGTGGTTGTTAGGTGGTGGAGGAGGAGGGGGGGGGTTGACATGGTTTTGTTTTGGGGGTGGGGTGGTTTGGATGGAAGAGGGATTTTTTTTGTTTGAGGGAGGTTTAGTTAGAGGTAGGTTAGTTGTTGCACCGTATGATAAGGTTGGTGGGCAGATGGGGTGGGATGGTGCGGGAAGGTATGATACATTAAGGTAAGGTATGATAAGATAAGGTACGAGTGGAAGCTAGGGGTTGGGGTTGGGATTGATCGACTGAGTGATCGACGTTGGCTGAGCTGGGTTAGGTTAGTTTAGGGTGGATGTACCATACGGGTATCGACCTGGCGGTTTGCGAACGATTTATATCAGTACCGGTACTCTAATTACCATGGGCACAGCACCTGTATCTTCACGCATGATATTGTGATTCATTACGCTATGATAGGATGTTCAGAAAAAAAAAGGAAGGGAAGCAGAGGGAAAAAAAATAAAAAATACCCTTATCAAGTAAACATCTCAAGAATATACTACCGTTCAGAAATTCGAGATTCATAGACGCTGGGTTCCGCAAAAATGAATCAATGAATAAATTAATAGAACGCCGATCCATCCTGTCGCTGGTTTCTACAAAACTATAGCACCGGTCCAACCTATCATGACAAATGAAAAAAAATGAAGGAAAATGAAGAAAGAGAGGGATAAGATTGCGAGAGTGGGGGTCGATGGTGGACTATTGGAAAGAAGGGGGAAAGTAGGGAGGAGGGGGAGCAGGAAAAGGTGTCAGCGGAAATCTAAGCCTGCTGCTGGCGCTAGAGACCCCCTCCCCACAACCCTGCGAAATCTTGATCATGATTTTTTACAAGAAAAAGAAGAAGGAGAAGGAAGAGAAGCTCAATGCTGGTAGTGGTCGCTGGTAACCAGCACGAACCCCCCCACGTCGTCGTGACCATCAGGAGCGGAAGCGATATTCTGCTGCTGTTGCTGCTGCTGCTGGTGGTTGTGGTGGTAGCGGTGACGATTTGGGTCCTGCGGTCCGGGGGTTTCCCTGGGCTTTGGTGATATCCGGAGGGTATCCTTGGGAAACGTTGCCGCAGCAAAGGACGAGGGAGCGGAGGAGAAGGAGGAGAAGGAGGGGGAAGAGGGGGAGAAGCTGGTCTTGACTTCCTCGAGAGATCTATGCTCAGGTGACTTCCTGGAGTCTTCCTTGTCGTCTGCTAGGGGGAAGTAATTCCTGTAGTAACGGGTTTGGCAACCATACATCAAAGAGCAGACTAGAGGGTACTAACGGCAACAGCTCAATATACGCAATCTCATCCTTACTCTCAGACGTGCAAAAGACAACCAATCGCAACCTCCTCCCCTCTGCCCCGCTCTCCTGTTCCCCCCTCTCCAAGAAATCCCTAACGGTCGAGATCGCCACCTCTGCCGCCTCGTAGCTGGGGTATCCAAACACCCCCCCCGAGATTGCCGGAAAGGCAATCACTTCCAACCCATTCTCCACCGCTAGCCTTAGAGAAGCTGTATAGCAGCTCGCAAGCAGCGAAGCATGCTCATTCGTCTTGCGCGCTTTCCAGTACACTGGCCCAACGGCGTGGATCACGTTCCGGCACGCCAGCTCGTACGCACCCGTGATCTTTGCGTCGCCGGTCTCGCACCCGTTCAGTGTCAAGCATTCCTCCAGCAGTCCGCGTCCCGCGGCGTTGTGGATCGCGCCGCAGAGGCCGCCGGCGTTGAGGAGTGATGTGTTTGTGGTGTTCACGATTGCCCCATTCGGGAGGGAGAGTTTGGTTATGTCACTTCGGATCAGACCCACTCTGGTGTTTAGGGCTGCGGAAGGGGTGCGCTGTGGGGGCTTGTTGCTGGGTATTAGGCGCTTTGCATGGTAGAGGATTGATAGGCGGGGGATCTCGGATTGGGGGATGGACATTATTGCTGCTGGTTTGGTGGTTCGGCAGGGAATTGTTTATTTTAGGTTTTGTGGTTTTGGATTGATGTCTCGTAATGGTGGGGTGATGGTGGCGGTGGTGGGGCTAGGGATCAGATTTGGAGATAGGCTAGACGGATGGACGGATGGAAGGGCGCGGGAGGGGGGGGGGTTTATACCGGTACAAACTTGGTCAGTCTTGTGACTATTATAGGGGAAAGAGAAGGAGAATAGGAGAAGAGATGTGGCAGTGTTTTGGGTACCCGAAAAGTAAAGTTGTTATCTTATCATTAGAGAAGCCCACAAACTACTGAAACCTGTCCTGAGCTCCTGTGTTGTTTCATAATGGGGGGAAAACTGGGCTATGGTATGATAGTGTCACTGTCACTGTCAAATAAACCCTGCATATTCGCAGCCTACCGAAAAAAACCGGGGAAGGGAGGCAGAGGCTCTGACACCTGCAGCATATTGCGGGGCTAACTCAGCTCACGGGATGATAACTCTCTTTCTCTGAGTTATATATCCTCGTTGGTACCTACTCCCATCTCCCTCACTCTGCAGACTGCAGCTCTCCCCTGACTTTTTTTTGATGCAATCCGATAAACGACCGCATTAGCTCCATCATAAGTGCAATTGTGAGTAACTTAAACCCACCGCCGACTAGTACCGGTACCACACACAGCTCCAGCTCCAGCCACACCACTACCACCATAAGCTTTAAAGAAGCATCATCGTTTTGTCACACAGCCACACACCCACACACATAACGAGCAAAAGATTGACTGACTCTTCTCCGTAAGCAGCCACACACCCGGACGTGAACCCGAATCTTGTGATGCCGGTAGTTTAGTGGTGAACTTGACTAACACTTTGCTGATGCCAGGATACCATAGGGTAACTTACTACCGGCAGCACAGTCTCTCTGTTGGGCTCACTGCCAGCACCGGTAGCCAGCGGCAACGGGATCGGGGGTACGTAGCTCGGGACGTGCTGTGCTCGTAGGGGACTTACGATCTGGATCACAGCAGAGACAGAGTCACACCCTTCTCTCCCTTCCCTTGTTATCTCTTGCTTTCCAACGTGAAAAGAGAGAGACGCGTCCCTCCTTCCTCCCTCTTCTCTCGCTTTCTCTCGCCCTAAAATCACGGTATCACGGACTCTACATCCGTCCATCCACACAAGCTCCTCTAAATACGGTATGGCCACAATTAGACCTATCGAAGGCCGCTCGGTACGTTGAACACTCTTCCTCCTCCTCCTCCTCCTCCCCCTCGAATAGTTTGTAAAAAATAAAAAAAATCAATTGTAGAAGAAAAAATAATATTAAATTGAGCTTTGCGTGGCCGGTTTTGGGCTCTGGCTGGTGTTTGATAGGTTCACCAAATACAATCTGGACAAGTTATCAGTGAGGGCTTGACTTCTGTTGTTAAGGAACTGGTGGAGAATGGGTTGGATGCTCACGCTACGTCTATCGGTACGGTAGCCGCCCTCTTCTTGCACTGTGAATATGGGTTCTGATTGTGTGTGTGGGAGCGGGAGGAGAGTAGAGGTTAGGTTTAAGTGTAATGGTCTTGATGCAATCGAGGTTATAGATAACGGGGATGGTATTTCACCGGATAATTATGAGAGTATCGGTAAGGGATACACTTTTACCTGTTTTTTTTTTCCCATTTTATTTTATTTTATGATATATATATATATGCATATATTTCACTAGTGGGAGGTCTCGTCTGCTGAATACTGGTTGTCTGTCTGCCTAGCTCTCAAACATTGGACATCCAAGTTGACCTCGTACGCGGACCTTGATTCCGTTACTACCTTCGGCTTTCGAGGGGAGGCTTTGTCCTCTCTATGTGCTCTTTCAGACGTGCAGATAATCACCACGACAGCGGCTGAAGCTCCGAAGGGCACAAAACTTGAGTTTGAAATGTCTGGGAAGCTCAAGTCCCGTTCTGTCACGGCCGCTCAGAAGGGGGCTACTGTTCTTGTGGAGAATATATTCAAAACGCTCCCGGTTCGCCGGAAGGAGCTGGAAAGAAATATTAAGAGAGAGTATACAAAGGTTTTGGGTATACTGCAGGCTTATGCTGGTGTATGTGTTGGCGTCAAGTTCTCGGTGTTTAATCAGCCGGCGAAGGGGTAGGTTGCTATGTTTGTTTGAAAGAAAGGGGAGTACTGATTGCACTATTAGGAGGAGAACCCCGGTGTTTGCCACCAAGGGCAACCCTACCGTCAGGGAGAATATTTCAAATGTTTTTGGGGCAAAGACTCTGTCTGCTTTGGTCCCGATGAATTTGGAGTTTGAAATGAAGCCTACAAGGAAAGGGTTTCAGAAGGGAGTAGAACCTCAGTGAGTCCCCTCGTATTATAGTTCTACCTAGCCCGCGAGTGAGCTTACGTGTGATTTCTGGCTTTAGGGAAAAAATGGTCAAGATAGTCGGGTTTATATCACGGCCTGTCGTTGGGGAAGGCAGGGTGGCCCCTGATCGTCAGATGTTCTTCGTCAACGGAAGGCCTTGTATGCTGCCTCAGGTACGTAACTACATCTAGGTCGTGATCTGAGCATGCTGCTCACAGAATAAGGTCGCTCGTGCTATAAACGAAGTGTACAAGCATTTCAATGTAACCCAGTCGCCATTCATATTCGCCGATATCCAGCTCGATACTAGTTAGTCCTTCCCTCTGTGCATTGTGTAGACAAGCAATTCTGAGCAAGAATAGATGCATACGACGTCAACGTTTCTCCAGACAAGCGGACCATCCTCCTACACGATCAGGCAGAAATGATGGAGTCATTAAAAGTATTATCCTGAGACCCATACCCATGAAACGGTCTGACGGGGGGATAATAGGTTTCACTTACAGACTTATTCGACAATCATGAACAAACTGTGCCGAATTCAATGACCCAATCGAAAACGCAAAACCTGAAGCAGATGACTCTAAATAAAGCTCCTGCCAAACCCACGCAAGCAACGCAGCAGGTGGTAGAAGACAATTCTGCCGAAGAGGATGACGCAGAGTATTATGCTCCACCCAAGTTGCTCAACATTCTCAGTTCATCGCCTTCTCGTGCTGCCGCTTTTGATTCTCTCTCGTTGGGAGAGTCTCCAGCAGCAGGTTCCGATGCAAAAGGGAAAGGCAAGGAAGTCTATCCGGCGCCTTCCTTTCGGGGCCTCAGGAGTCCCGATAAAAATAGTGCGCCACCAGAGGAGCCAGATACCGCTGGCGCTGATGATTCCGGAGACATGGATGAAGGCGATATACTTCCATCCCTGCCCATGGAGCCTCAGGGCTTCGTGTCCCGGGCTTCTACGAGTGTTGTTCCTACTGCTTTATATAGATCGCCTAGGAGGCCGCAGCAGGGCACAGCAACGATCAAGATTGGTGACCGGGAGCCGGTGACTGCAGGGGAGAGCAGCCCTCCACACTCACCTAGTAAGCGGAGAAAGATTGGCAATGGGCCGGCAAACTGGAAGGGGAAGAAGACTAGTATTTCCAAGTTCTCCAGTGCGCTTAGCCGGTTTACAGCGCCGGGAACTGAACTGCCACTCCCGACCATGGGCGGCGAGGGGTCTGAAGAGGGTGATATTATGGACGAGGACGAAGATAGCCCAGAGGCTGCAGAGGGTGATGAGAGCGGTGGTGAGGCGGTTCAGGATGGCAGAGTAGAGGAACTGGCGGCGGAAATCATGGCGCTAGATAGAGACGAACAAGGTGACACCGAAGTGATGGCGCCTGACCCGCCTACTGAAGGTGGTGCTTCCACTTTCCTCCCAAATCCGAGCCCCAATGTTGGCCCCGATGACGACTCTGAAGAGGGCAAAGAGACCGCCCCGCAATCCCCAGTTTCCAGTAACGACGAAGAATACCTCGAAGAGGACTATATAGACGAAGAACAAAACCGTCAGCAAGCCGCTCAAAAAGCTGAACGTCTCCTTAGAGAAGCCGAAGAGAAGTCTACGCAGCCCACTACCGAAGCCCTCGAACGGGCTCTACGAATCCTTGAAGACTCGCACAAAATCTCTACAAAGAATGCGGTCCGCTTCGTCCCTGCCTCAATCGACAAGCTGCGAGACCGAGTGCGTGACCTATCCAAAGTAGCCTCGACCGTAAAATGCACCACGTCATCAGGGCGGGGTGGGGCTAGCCTGGAAGAACGTGATGAAGTGGCGGAAGAGCGCCTAAATCTGACCGTCACGAAGCAAGACTTCCTCGAAATGCAAATAAAAGGGCAATTCAACAAGGGGTTCATACTAGCAACTCGGGCCGACGACCTTTTCATAATAGACCAACACGCCAGCGATGAGAAATACAACTTTGAGAAATTACAGCAGGTGACAATCGTGGAGAACCAGCGGCTGGTGGTACCAAAGAAGTTGGACTTGATGGCAGTAGACGAAATCGTCGTGATGGACCACATGGACACCTTCAAAAAGAACGGGTTTATAATAGAGGTTGACCCCGAAGCGCCCGTTGGGGAGAAATGCAAGCTTGTTAGTTTGCCTATGAGTAAAGAGACTGTGTTTGGTTTGGATGGTACTATATCCCCCCCCACTCGAAACTTGTGAGGTGAGGTTTGGGGCTAAACTTGTTGGCACAGACCTAGAGGAACTGATCCACCTAATAAGCGAAGACCCCGGGAACTCTGCCGTGCGATGTTCGAAAGTGCGGAAGATGTTTGCCATGAGGGCATGTAGGAAGAGTGTCATGGTTGGAAGAGCACTTACGGAGAGGGGGATGGAAAAACTCGTCAAGCACATGGTAAGTCACTCTGCCCCTTCCCAGCTGCTGTAACGCGTGCTTACAAAGTGATGTGCAGGGAGAGCTGGATAAACCCTGGAACTGTCCGCATGGAAGGCCAACGATGAGGCACCTGTCAGATCTAGGCCAGGCAAACCACTGGAGAGGCAGGGATCAGGAGAGAGATGGTGGGTTGAAGTGGGGTAGTGAGTCGTGGGCCGAGACGTGGCTCGCAATTGAAGCGCCTGGGGAGGCTGAGTGATGGGCTATGAGTGGGTGATAGATTATGAATGAGAGTTGGGTTTTCGTGATTTAGCGGTTTTTAGCCTTTATATGTCTAGAGAGCTATTTTCGCAACATTGAGATTGGAGGAGCGCAGTGTGGTACATTTTTACTACTATTGCGAATTTAAAGGAGGCATAATATACGGTAATTTCTTTGTTAATGAGGAAGTTCTTAAACGAATTACATGCAAACTTGAACCCTAACACCACCGCTAGTCCCTAAGAGATACAGAAGGAAAAAAGTCTAGAAAGTAAGCTATAAAAAGGAAGACTACATAACATTCCAAAAGTAATTCGCATAAAAGAAGTGTGAGAACTTTCTCTCGATATTGACGACGTGTACATCACCCTTTGAAGAGTTTCCTATATATATAAAAAGACAAAGCAATTAGCACCATCCCATTAGGGCAGGGAGAGAAGGAAACCCCACGAATAACCGCCTTCGAATACCCCGCCGCCCCATCCTCCTGCAAGTCAATGCCCAGGGACCTATAAACCTTCAACTTCAGCAACGTCCCATCGCCGGCCTCGACGAGCGCGCTCTGCATGGGGTCCTCCCCATCAACCTGCTCGAGCTCCTCCTTCAACCTGGCCAACTGTCCCTCGAGCCCATGCGCGCTACTCTCGAGCTCGTTGATGCCCTTGGCCAGAGCGAACTTCTCGCGATCCAGCCGCAGCATGTTGGCGCCGTGCTCCTTGCGCCCCGCCGTGCTCGCCGTCGCCTCCATCGACTGCTTCGATATCTCCATCTTGCGCGACAGCGCGCGCAGCGTCGTGCGCGAGTCGTCGAGGGTTTTTTCCCGCTCCGAGGTGATGCGCGTTAGGGTTTCGTTGATGCGTGTTACGGAGTGCATGTCGCTGCTTATGTTGAAGTTTGAGAGGACTTCGTGGATTAGGAATTCTGTTGGAGGGAGAGAGGGGTTAGTGGTGGCGGTGGTGGGGGGTGAAGGCAAGGGGGCTCTTACCGGGGGCTTCGTCTAAGAGGACCATCTTGGATTATTTGGGGTTTGCTTCGCTTTGTTTTTGTGGGGTTGTGGGGTTTTGGGGTGTTTTTTTCCTTCGTCGTTGAGGAATTGCAGTGGATGAGATGGGGGGAAGAAGAAGTTGTGATGCAGCAACAACTTATTTTCTTATCTGAAGGCAGTATCAAGAGAAATCCCAAACTCCGTTACCATGGCAACTCCTGCTCTTCATCAGCCACAGAATACCTCCACCCCCACCAGCCACCCACCCACCCTGGCTGCAGAATCCACTGCCACAAATGCCATCATACGCAACCCATCCCATCCCACTCACGGTACCATACGGTATCGCTGCTTGCTCATCCACCACTTTAAAAGTGACTGGCCACCGCCAACCCGCCACCGCAGTACATTGCCTCAATCCTCAAACAATTTACCTCCAACAACCTATCCTGCCGTCCACCATACATAGAACTGTTTCACGTCATATTTATATTTTTCCGAACGAAGCATTTCAATTAGAGCACGATGTCGTCTGATAATCTGCCACGTGAGTTGCTTTATTTCCCCTCATTTCTTTTGTCTTTCGATCTCTAAGCGAGCTGGGAACTGAATAATTTTGGGGGGTTAGACGCTGTCGATGCAGAAAGGTTTGTCTGCCCTGGGATGAGTTCTGCGCTTTTATTGGGTATGTTAGAAGCTGACGTTTAGTAGCCCTCTCAAGGAAGCAGAGCTCCAGGTCCTCCGCAACCAGTACGAGAAAGAGGGACAGTTCGTTGGCGTCCAGACCAAGTTCAACTACGCATGGGGTCTGATCAAGAGCGACAAGCGGCCGGAGCAACAGATGGGCGTTAGATTGTTGACTGGTTTGTCCTCCCCCCCATCTTACCCTGGTGGATGCGTGGGGCTAATCGGGTGGGATAGACATCTTCCGCGACCATACCGAGCGCCGCCGTGAATGCCTTTACTACCTTGCTCTCGGAAACTACAAACTTGGGAATTACGCCGAGGCCAGGAGGTATAATGATAGATTGCTAGAGAACGAACCGGGGAATTTGCAGTCGCAGAGTTTGAGGGGGCTGATTGATGATAAGGTCGCCAAGGGTTTGTTCTTCCATGTTCCGATGGCGTGGATTCGGGTGCTGATGTGTGTGGGTCCGTATAGAGGGCATGCTCGGCGTAGCCATCATCAGTGGTGTAGCATTAGCAGCCGGACTTGTCGGATCTGCGCTTTGGAGAGGTATGTCCAGAAAGCGGTGAACAGTGGTGGAAGTGACACCTGTTGTGCGCGTTTGACTGGGCGAAGGCACTTGAATGAAGAAATGAAATAAAGAAAATAATTCCGGGGAAGCGACGCCATGTATTGATGATCCGTTTCTTGTGGTTGCCGGATTGTGGGGGCCGGGAAACAGGGAGTTGGTTGGGCTTGGGGTGAGATGCGTCGTGGTGTGGTGGTTCTCACAAAGGCATGCAATAGCTAGGCTACATCCCCTCTGCTCAGTCTCAGCCTTTTGATGTCTCTTTCGTGTTTCTTTTGTTCCTTTTCTCACCTTACTTTATACTTCTTTACCTCGGCACTTTTCTTGTATTGGGGGTTTGATTCGGCGGGAGGGATGAAGGGGTTAGCTACCGTATATCACGGGTATTAGATTTTTTGATTTTCCCCTCTTCTTCGAAATTCAGCTTCTGGTGCTCGTAGTGAAAATCGCCAGTGCCAGACCAACATGCCCGAGCATAGGCCATGAAAGCAGAAGTCGAGTGCTGAGGTCCCGGTACATACCGGCGGAATTGAACAGCCTGGCACCCGACAGTAACTTGCCGATCCAGTAACATACTTGAGTAGGGACTAGAAAATTGATTCTAATCTCAGCGACTTGTGCTTCTTTTCAGAGGGGTTATTTATTGATCGACACAAATCCCTTCTTTGCCACCACTACTGTAGTTCTCCATTTTTCATCCATACCCGAGTAAATGAACCACATCCGTCCTCTTGCCCAGCGCGATCATAGGTGTGGCTGGGTGCCATAGAATATTCTAGTGGTTTCGGTCCAAAGCTGGATTGCCCCCAGAAATATTCTTCGGGTTTCCGGCAACCGGCTCGGGGTATCAAATACGGTAGGTTATGGTGGCTTTCGAGTGATATATTGCAACAATGGCGAGAGGGGAAAATCTCGCAGGTGTATTTTCAGGCGTATCGCAGCTGCAGCCAGTCATAGATTGAGCTTCGAAAGCTTGCTGTTGTCAACCGATAGAGTAATCTCTACCCCATACTGCAAAATGCATCAGTTACCGTCATCGCACTTCTAACCTGACCTTCCATCACCTTATCGTGCGGTATCTGGGGGTAATCATTGGTATCGGAATCCTGATCTATATCACCATCCCTCTCCCTCTTCCTCTCCCTCTCTTTCTCTTTCTCTATCCGCAGCACCTGGGCGGCCGCGTATTCAACGGGCCTGGAAGCCGAGGATTCCACTACAAGGCTTTTTTTGAATAGATACTCTCAGTACAATTGACGGTAATTTTTCTCGGAATACAAACTTGCGGCTGATACCGGTACATCAAGCTACGGTACACAACCCTGGAGCTGTTGCCCCACCCAGCCTCTATTGCCCTTCCCATTCGACATCATCCGGATTCCTCCCCCCCTCCCCCCCCCCCTCTAAGCTTCAAACTCACCCTACACCATTAGCCTACAACGAACGAGGACCATCCGCTCCTCCTTTCGATATTCCCTTGACCTGATATTGCGGCCTCTGTCTTTCTGTACAAACATAACCCCCTCATCTCTTTCCCACCTCCTACGAGATTAACTCCGGAGAGGACAAATTAAGAATGACTTCGAACCAAAGCCATCCCACCGAGCGGGAATTAGTTTACTGTCATGCCTGCACAGAGGAATGGTACAGGGATGAGCACGGCTTGGTTTGCCCGCGCTCAACCTGTGGTAGCGACGCTGTCGAAATTGTGAGCTTTCCACCCCCTTTGTTTCTGATCACTTTTGGGGGGAACCACCATTGTGCTAATGGTTGATCTTCTTGTAGATTGAAGGAAATAACGATCCCCGGGCGGATCGAGGTGGATTTACTTTTCATCGAGCATTTGATGATGCTGACGATGATGATGATGGTGATGACGACGACGATCATAGACATCGTGCCAGAGCTACCTTACTTCAGTTTGGCGGTCCAGGCCTGAGATTCACTTCCGCCCAGCGAAGTTTCAGAGGCCCTCGCAGTTCTAACCAGACGCCAAGACAAGGTTCGGCTGGTTCCGCGGGCTCGGACGATGACATCCCGCTAGCTGCTACGGAGGATATGCTAAATATGTTCACAAACATCGTTCAAGCTTTGGTTGGTCCTGTGGCATCGCCTGGTCAGCCGCCACATCGGCCAGGTGAAGGTGGATCGCCACAACCGCCCGGGGCTGATGAACATAACCACGCCCATTCTCATGCGCATGCCCACGCACATGCACACATGTTTGGCCCAGCGGGACTCGGTGGTCCAGAGAGATTCTACTATGATTCTGGCGCTAGGTTGAGCCCGAGAGATGCAGATGCGCCGCAACCTGCCGGGGAACCGCGAGTGGTGGATTTGACAGCGTATGTTATTATTGCTATTGCTTTCAGGATCTTGATGGTTTGGTTGGGGACCATAGGGGCGCGAGGTGTATTGCTGCTAACACGCTCCAAATACGTTGATAGGATCCTCAGTTTACTTGGACCTAGGCAGGAGGGGGGTGGGCCTGCACTCAGCCCTGGCCCTGGAAATTTGCTCGCTCGGTTAATGGGAATGCCCCCTGGTACTGAGGGTGACTTTGTTTACTCTCAGGCGCAGCTTGATCGAGTTCTTTCACAGCTCATGGAGCAACACCAAGGAAATGCTCCACCTCCAGCCTCGACCGAGGCCATTGAGTCTCTACCCAGAGTTAAGGTTACTCAACAGATGGTACTAGACGGAGACGACTGCGCTATCTGTAAGGAAGAGCTTGTTATTGACGAAGAGGTCTCGCAATTGCCATGCAAGCACTGCTACCACTTCCAATGCGTCTCGAGATGGCTAGAGGAGCACGATGTAAGCATCCGTCATCCCATATCACTCGCTCCTACAAAACTAACACTTCCAGACTTGCCCCATATGCAGGCATCCAATTACACCAGAAGACCCACGACAGCAGCCACAGACACCAAACGCGCAGCAGCCCCGATCAAATGTGTGGCCATTTAATACTCCTCTACGCCCACCAAGCGAGTCACAATCACCTGGTGGTTCTTCGTCCCCTGGCAATGGAAGTAACGGTGGCTCCAGGAGTGGCGGTGGGAGCAGACTTGCAGATCTGTTTAGGCGGAGTCATGGCGACCGTTCTTCCTCTTAGCGGTAGATTGGGAGCGGTCGTTGCGGTTTTTCCTCTAAGAGAACCTTAGGCGAACTGTGGGAGTCAGGTTTCTTCGTTTCCCCCCCCTTCATCCGCCTTCCTGAGCCTATTCTTATCCTCTTGTTCCACCTTTGCGTTACTCTTTCGCCGCTTCGGCTTTCAACTGAAACTTCGTCCTGATCAAGTAATCGTGTAAAAAAAAAAATCAAATCTATTCCGTAGGTGATTTCTTCTCTTCCCCCCTTCCCCGGTTTCTCTCTATATCTAAGTTGGGGATCGCACTCTTTCTTCTTTACTCCATTCTATTTCCTATCACATTGCTTCCCGTTCAAAGATAGAGGTTTACCTTTTTGTAATCCTAGGATCTGAAGTGCTGAATTTGACGTGTTGGTATGGGGATATCTGGGGCATGGTGTCTATGGGCAATTCTTTTTTTCTCTTCTTTTTCGGCCGTAGTCTTTTTATGCTTAGTTTTCCTGATCTGCTGATTTCGCTTGGGTGTCTTCGAAATTAAGTTAAGGGGTTTAATGACGTTTCTGTGTTAATTATTGTTTTTTTTTAGCAAAGATATTGCACGTGGCTTTTTAAGGCAGTGGCAGAAGGTGGCTCGGGATGTGGATATCATAGTCGTTTTTTCTCTCCCAAGTATTAAGGCTAATACAAGCACTGTACCGAGCCCGCGGAGCGCCGGGGCTCACGAAGGATACGAAGGATATCGACAAGTAAGAGAGGAGCTATGATAGAATTACTGGATTGACTATAGCACTCGAGGCACCTTGCCATGTGCCCCGAGTAACCCGTGTGCCCGCACCCGGAGCCCTACAAACCTCTGAGCACTATTATACTAGCGCCCGGCTCTCCGATACTGACCTTATTACGCTACCATGTCCAAATATTCCACTGCAATATCATTCAGCTTGTGTGAGTGATTTTTTGTGATCCACTTTTTCCACGCTGCCGCGTCGGACGGGACCGGACCAAACATTAAAAAAGGGCAGAGCCGTAGTGTAACCCACTCATACGCATGGAGAGCCGGGGACCCCCGGCGGTGATAGGGGACTAACTTTACCCATTGCCGGATTCTTAATACTACCAACTTCAATTCAATTCGATTTGGTAGGAATATGGAGTGCCGTAGGACAACACGCACCCACGCGGGCGATGGGCGGGGGCGGCGGTGTGTAGGCGGTCCGGAGTGGGGTTTCGATATGCTTTGTTATTTGCTGGAGGGGGGTACGGCAGGTAGGTATCGTAGGTCGGTTAATAGGGTATCGTCAATGGGCTGCCAGGCTGCTCTGGTTGGTTCGTGATGGAACTTTGCGTTTTTTGGTATGATATTGGTATCATAAGAGATTGCTCCAGTCTTTTGAAGGACTTGAATCTTCTTTCTTCTTCCCTTCCTTGCTTCGCTCAGGCTATCATACGAACTTGGAACTTTGCGGATATAGGTACCGATGGTGTTCATTCGAGTACTGTGATTAAGTGTGGGGGGTTGCGGTACAGGTGTTGCATCGTATTGTGTGGTGAGCGAGGGGTGGCTATGTACAGTGCTGTACTGTACGAGTAGATCTGCATGCAATGTATCGGTTGCTATGGGGTTGCGGAGTATTGAAATATGGGTGGATTATATGTCGCTTTTTCTGTCCAATGAAGGACTGTACGAGTTCCGGGGATTTGGGTGTTAATGCAATCATGGTACTCACTCGCCCACTCATCCATTTCCCCCTGGTGTCGGACCGATAGGTACCGCCAAGCTAGGTCATATCAGGCCAATATACGGGGAGGATGTGAGCACGATGGAAGAACGAACGGCAGCCCGCCGTACCATCGTGGCCAATAAGCGAGGACCCAGGGGGCCTGCCAAGAAGGAAGGGCAGAAACACCGGTAGCATGGGCAATTTATTTTGCCTTTTAAGAATATCAAGTTACGCGCGAGCCGCCGCTTCCGCCAAGCACAATAGGTTCCCCGGTAAGTACGGTAGGACAGGCGGGCAGGGAACCAAGGATGATCCTCTTCCTTTTTTCTCCTTCTATCCGATAACAAGCTTTCCCGACTTGCTTACCGCACAGTACCACCTATCAGCGAAACATACTGGTACTCTATGGCAGCTTTAATCCCTTTCCCTCTCTCCCCTTCTTTCTTCACTTTTTTCATTTCGGGGATTTGTGGCCTTCTTTTTCCTTTTCTTATTCCTCCCTCTAGAGCTCCAACATTTTTTGTTTTTGTTTTTGCTGTGCGGTGGGTCAGAGTTACCTTGCCCGCAGCTCGCGCCTTTCCCTCGATAACCCCCCTCCCCCCCCACGTTCTCTTCCTCCTTCTCTTCCTAACCACCCGCCACCTCTCTCTCTCTCTCTCCCCCCTCTTCCACGTCTCTCCATAAGTCACTCTGGGATTCAAATTTCCGCAGTTCTTCACTCCTTCCGTCGTTTGGTTCTACCTTTGAATCTACACAGTCCTTCTACCTTCTTCATCCTGTTTTCCACTCTCTCCAGTTCATCTTTCTAGCTTGTCGAAGCTACTCGGTAAGCGATGGGTGACCATTACGGAGCTGTCAGTAGTTCTCCCAAGCGTCCCAGGCTAGACAAAGACAATAATTCCTCCAAGGAGCTTATCGTCATCGGTGCCGGTCCTTCGATTGCCTCTGCTCCCCCAGATAATCCGACATCTCCACCGACTCTCCAGGCCCCCGAGCCTATAAGCTCCGCTAACGGGCTGGCTACACCTCCGGTTTCACAAAATGCTGCCAATACTCAGCCGCAACCCCCGCAGGCTATGAAGCGGCTTTGGGAAAGGCTTTGGGAACCACCGCCGAATCCGTTTGGGGGAATTATCAATAACCCGAACGGGGGTCCAACTTTTGGTGATGCTACTACGAATTTTGGAACGCCCGTGCGGAAATATCGACCCCCACCTTTCCAACATCCCCTTATAGCGCCTCAACAAATTTGCCGATTGTCGACTCCTCCCGTTAAGAACGGGAATGGGAACGGGAATGGGAACGGTAGCGGCAACAGCAACGGTGGAGGGAAAGTGTCTATAGCTGGGGTTGATGTCATAGATCTTACTGGGGATGACGACGACATCAGAATAGTATCGAATAGGGCTGTTACCAGAGATGTTCAGATTGTTCACCCGAATGTTTCGGAAGTGTGCTTTGGATTGATGGAAAAAATGTATGTCACGGCTCATTCTCTTCCCGCACCAGTTCCATTGGACGACCGGTTTACCACTCATTGGCCAATAATACCAGTCTCGCTGAAATGCCACGGCGGCGGTTCGTCGTTGTGTGTGGGGGTTATAGACCCCTTCGGGAAGGAATTCGGTTCTCTCGATACCAATAGTGCGAGAGTCCTGGTTCCGTTGCTAGAGAGGAACTTGGTGCGGCTTCAGGCAAGTGTCCTTCCGAGAAAGAAGCAAGCGGATCACCTCCCTGGGCCCGAAACCGACGGTAAATGTAAAACTCCGCTCGAAATGCAGGCCAATGTGTATGGGCCTACGATGAATCTGGGTGCAATAGCGAAAGTTTTGGCAGACAAGAATGGACGCCTAAAGAAGCCCTCTCAAACTGATGGGTTAGAATACGTCCCACCCACACCCATCCCTGGCGGGCCTCGTGTCCTGCCGGTTCAAGTTGATCCGGAGGCGGCAGTTTTCAACTTGCTTGAAGAACTGCAGAAGCAGGTCGAGAGTCTGCCTGATGCCGAGGCTGACCCACGGATCACTACTCCTCTCTTAAAACACCAAAAGCAGGGGTTACATTTCATGATGAACAAGGAGAAGGATCGTGACTACACTGACTCGAAAGAGAATACCTCTCTCTGGCGCTCGTTCGGGCATGGAAGCCGTACAATGTATGAGAATGTCATCACCTGCGATAAGACAGAAACAAAGCCCGACGAAGTCCACGGAGGCATTCTCGCGGACGTCATGGGTCTAGGGAAGACTCTGCAAGTAATATGCCTAATTATTAGTTCCCTCGACGCTGCGGCGGCATTCGCGGCCCCTACTGAAGGCAAGCGTCCTCCCAAGAGGAGAGTCAAAACGACCTTAGTCGTTAGCCCTCTCAGCACCATTGGGAACTGGGAGGGGCAAATCAAGGCGCATGTCAAGTTTGGTACACTCAGCGTTTACGTGTATCATGGGCCGAAGCGAGAGCTCAGTATCGAGAAGTTGGCTCAATACGATGTCATCCTCACCACTTACCAGATCGTCGGAGGAGAGTTTTCTAAACACACGACTGGTGGTGGTGGTGCAAGTGCTTCGAAAGGCAGTTGTCCATTTCAGAAGCTTCATTTCTTTAGGATAGTCCTCGACGGTTAGTCAACCCCTTCCCCACAGATGCACAAGAGAAGAAGTCAACTAACCAATGCAGAGGCCCATATGATCCGCTCACCCTCTATCATGCTCACAAAGGCTATGCTTGCTTTGAGCGCTCAGAGACGTTGGGCTGTTACTGGCACTCCAATTCAGAGTGAATTCCTCTGTTCGAGCCTTTCCTTGGGCCACGTGTGAACTAATTCTTTTCCGTAGATCGTCTCGGGGATATTGCAACTCTAGTCAAGTTTCTCCGCATTGCACCTTTTGATGATAACGCTGCTTGGAATAAACATATCGCAGCACCATTTAAGGCAAGTTTACCTTAGCACGCAAAATGGCGATATTTCGCTAATTGATTTGCTATAGAATGCGAATATTGAATCGATTGCAAACCTTCGTCGTATACTCCATAGTGTCACTTTACGACGCTCGAAGGGCACCATTAATCTACCCCCCCGAAAGGACGAAGTGGTAAGGCTCTCCCCCCCCCCCCCAGGAGTACCTATTACTAATGTATCATTGGAGGTCTTTCTCGATTTTTCTAGCTCCGAGCAACAATTGTACGAGGCTACTATGCGGGTATCTAGGCTCAAATTGGATCTCGTTCTGAAAGAAGGCCGTGTCGGTGGGCGGAATTACGTTCATGTGCTACAGAGTATCTTACGTTTACGCTTGATTTGCGCTCATGGAAGTGAGTTGGTGAGTGATAGCGACACCGCCGGAATCACTTCCACATATGCAATCAACGTCGACGAGATCGAGGATAACGCCAGTGAGTCTTCATGGTCCGTTAAGGACCGTTACCAACTCTTCCAACTTATGTGTGACGCGAACGAGGACGTTTGCGCTCTTTGTGGAGCCAAAGTTGGTACCAACGGTCCAACCGGCAGCGCCGGCGACGAGGACTCACCCTCAAACAAGAAGACTGGTGTCATAGGTCATCTTACACCATGCGCTCACCTTCTCTGCAAAGCATGCGGGCCGAGATTCGTTGAAGAATTCGGTGGCGGCTCAATGAGCGTCGGAGGCGGCGAACCTTTGCATGGGAGTTGCCCCCTCTGTGGAGAGTACGTCAAACCCGCTCTGCTGGATATCAAAAGCGATTGCGGTGACGATTCGGTCCAAGATCTCCCGAGGAGGAAGAAGCTAAAGGGCAGGTACGGCGGGCCGAGCACGAAGGTCAAAGCCCTTATTTCATCCCTCCTTGAGAACAAGAAGGCGAGCACGACTGGTAATCCGATCAAGAGGTTTGCTTGCACTCTTCCCTCCTTCCTCCCTATCTAAAATTGCATAATAGATTATAGCTAATTATCACACAGCGTTGTTTTCTCATGCTGGACCTCCCACATGGACCTTATTGAAATCGCGTTCAGGGATAACGGCATCACTTTTGTCCGCTTGGACGGCACTATGACCCGCACTCAGAGAAATCGCGTGATGGAGGACTTTGAAAAATCCCCGGAAATTTCGGTCATCCTAATATCTATTGCGGCCGGGGGTCTCGGGTATGTCTAACACCTACTGTCATTATGATCCCGCCCAGTCACTAATAAGGCCTACTGTACAGATTGAACCTGACAGCAGCCTGCAAGGCCTACGTCATGGAGCCCCAATTCAACCCTGCCGCGGAATCCCAGGCAATCGACCGCATACACCGTCTCGGGCAGACTCGCCCTGTCACCACAACTAGATATATTATGCGTGATTCCTTCGAGATGAAGATTGTTGAGCTTCAGAAGAAAAAGACCGAGCTTGCTAATCTTTCCATGTCCTCTGGGAGGCTTAGCGGGAAGGATGCTATGGCGAAGAAGTTAGAGGCATGATATAATTTATTCCTCCCTGGTTTGGAATGGTTATGGCTGACTGAGGTTTGCGTACAGGATCTCAGAACACTGTTTAGATAACCCTTTCTAACCATTTGCCCTCGTCTCCTTCCCTTTCTTGCTACTCGTACTTTCTTTCTCTCATTTTCATCTTGCTTGCTTTTCAATATAGGTACGAGCGTATTACCTTAACGGGCCTGTCTAAATGCATACATTTACTTAACCTCTTCTCTCTTTTCTTTCGCCATCTTTTCTCTTTTTTTCCTCTTTCTTGCTCTCCGAGAGGTGTTTTTTCCTTTCCCTCCCCGATCTCTAATACCTTTTTCCCACCGCCACCCCTTCTTTATCATGGATTTACACGGTATGCAATATGACTGCGCTTCCCAATTTTGATTTTTTGCTCTTGTTCTCTCTTTTCTGTTACCGTGAATACAGTTGGAAACGGGTCTTATCGTCACTCATCTAGAGGGGGTTTCCAGTGCATTTTTTGTTTGCTCGTTGGCTAATTTTGTGGTTGGGTTTGAGTTGGGAATACAGTAGTTTATCATAGCCTAATTTAGTGGCGAATGAAGAAAGGAAAAATAGTTGAAAAGGGATTGGAGAGGGAATGGTGGGCGGAGGCAGTATTTTTTTCTCGGAGTTGGTGTTGGGGTTTTTCTTGCTTGCCTGGGTATGATAGAATGGCTATGGGAGTTGGTCGCTGGGAGAGGAAGGGGAGGAGGAGCGTACTATACCCGGTTAGGCCTCGGGGAAATGTGGGAAAGGATTTACTGTGCCAAACATGATATTATTCTCTTTGCTTTTATTTCACCGTGCTATGCGCAGCTGTGCTTAGCAAGCAGCTTTACCCTACCGTATTAGGGGGGTCCTTTATTCCCTAACCGTTAGTTACTCAAGCCCCCTTCTCACCCCTTCTGGATCAAGCTTGTCGGGTGCGTATGTACCCGAAGAATCAATCATTCCCCACGATAAATCCGGAAGTACAGCCCCATTCCAAAAGTTCTCGCACCCTGGCTGGTACCGTGACAAATTTCTATACCAGATGTATTATAGCCCTTCTTGTCATAGTACAAGCCTGGGTGCGAGAACTTTTGGAACGAGGCTGTACAAGTATATACAGCACTACCACCCATTTTCTCTCTCTCCAACCATACTTTCTCCAGACATCACGATACTCAAAAGTCTCTGAATTACCTTATCACAGCTACCATAGGCTATCTTTCTCCTTTTCTCTCTCTTAAATTATGATAGGCAACAACTCCCTCACCCGACAATAGCCCTTTGTCCATCCCCAAACCCTCATCCTAACCATCTCACATCATACTCGATACTCGGCTCAGCCCGTCCAGTATAATACAGTATTTCTCATGCGCATACATATAGATAGACAGCCGCCCCAGGAGCTCTCCACACACCACACACACAATATTCCATCCGAACTGTCCCCATCAAATAACTATCATACCATCGAGCCCCACAGATTATATACTCTCGGGAAACGGTATATATATACGAGTGACAATTGATGTCCCGTTGGCTTTCCCTTTTTGCCATATAACCTAGTTCCGGGACACTCCTCAAAACCGACGTCGAGAATTGGAATACGCCTATCTCAGCCACGCCGATCGAGCCCAACAGCCAATTTGATATTCAAGAACCATGATAATTCATAATCATCTTTAGTCTCAACCTATATGAAAATAAATATAAAGTAGAGCCCATGTTTAGTATGATACCTTTAGGTTATTGATATTTGAAACATCATAATATTATGATTGGAATAATTAGGTACATAATATTATCATATATATTATTACACAACTTGCATGAGTCTGTACCATGCCTTTAGGAAATTAATGGTAATTCATTTTTCATAATAATATATCAGATAGATAGCCCTTCCTTCCTCAAGTTTTGTAATGAAGAACTGTGTTGTTTAACTGGAATTGGTCTTGGCCAGGTTCTGCATTTGGCTGCTTTCTCTCTCTCTAACACTTATCCCTCACGGCGATGAGAAACGCTAAAGGCATGATTTGGGTGGTGGCGTAAAAGCCATAAGTGCACAATGGAGGGAAGAAAATAAAATAAAATAGAGGGCAGAGAGAGAGTGCGCTGACGTTAGTTAGAACTAGTATTGTGCTATATGCTATTATGCTGTTATATAGCAATTGAATAGCCCCCCGTCCCGAGAAGGGGTGATGTCTGGTGAAGGGGGGAGTAGGGCGCTGTCATCCATCTCTATTTTATTGTAGGAGTGGTCACTGCTGCTCACTCGGGTTTTACTCCCCCCCCCCCTCCCTGCGTCAGGGCATTATCCAATAAATCTGGATGTTTGTGTGAGAGAGATTCTTCTACTAGTAGATTACGTATTATACAGCGCTATCCCCCTTTTCGCTTCGTTGTTCGTTTAACGTGCAGGGGTCTCGTTGATGTCCTAGTTGAATTGTTTTTTTCGGTGGCACTTTGACAGTATTGACTTTTTTTTATTCTGGAAATACTGTGTTGTATGGCATGAGTCCCTGATAGCATATCGCGTTTGTTTTGCAAGACAAATAGTAAGACCCGAGTTGTTATCATACGTGCCCTTTTTTTTCTTTCTTTCTTTTCTTTTCGTCTCTCAAGCACCCACGCGACTGGCCCCCGGAACATCTCGCGCACATCCACATCACATCTGGGCTTTTTTTACCGTTGTAACCGCGATATCATACTGGCCTTATTGGTAAAGTGCAGTACGGACAAGGCGAGATGAGACAAGACACCCCGCAACCAGAATTGACATTTCAAGCCTTTTTTCGTTCCCGTCGCGTTGTCTTGGACCTGCTTCCTGACCACCAACCGGTTGCTCGAGTAAGACCTAGGCAAAGGTGCTGGTTTTTGGCGGTACTATATTATGCTCAATTACGAGTGAGTCTCTGTGGGGTGGACTACTGAGATGAACTTTTTCTTATTTTATTTTCTCCCTCTTGCAGTGATGCTGTGCGGTGTGAGTGTGGTATCAAGAGGTACCGGTATATGCCCGACTACGAGTAATAAAAAAAAATTGGGTTGTGTTAATAATTTGGTGGGTATTGCACTGTACCCGTACTGGCATGGTACGTACCGGCACTCGAGTGCCGGTAGGTGACCGCGATAGGCGACTAGATGTGGTGGTGGTGGTCGGTTCGAGCCTAAGTTCTTTTCTACCGGCACTGGTTTTACGCTGCTTGTATGATTGTGAGATTGGATGCTCTATCTGCGCTGTACCTGGGCACTTGTACGAGTACTGGTATCTTCTTCTTTTGGAAGAGCGTATAGTACTGTACTCAGGAGAAACTCACTTTTGATATTTACAGGCACCGTACTTGTATCTGGAGGAGAGAGAGGGGGGGGGACGGGTGAGATTGGGAAGAGAGTGTGAGGAAAAAGAAACTTGGTGGCAGGCGAGAACTGCCGGGGGAGGGAGAGCTGAGGAGAAAGGGAGGAAGAGGGAGAGGAAGATGTAACTGTTCAGAGGGAGCGAGGGGTTTTTTTTTTTTTTTGCTGCTGCTGCTGCTGTTCTTGCTTGTCTGTTACTGATAGAATACATTGCGGTTGAAATAACCACTAAAATATATACCGGCCTCTCACTTATCGCAGAGCTAATTAAACCCACCCTCGTATTGTAACTGTAGATTCGCTTCATCACTCACTGTTTCTTGAGTTAAACTCGTTCCCTCCCTCCCTCCTTCCTCTTCCTCCCTCTCCCTGTCTCGCTCGCTCACTCACCCACTCTCTCTTCCTATTCCCCAACAAAGTTTGGAACAACCGCCCTTCTCAACCGCAACCGCAACAGCCTAGGCGACGCGCAACTAACTTACCCTCCCTTGACCCGAGGGTTCTGACCTCCTCCCCCCAAAGCCATAGCCAACTCCAATTCGACGCCCGTTTTTCCCTTTCTCATCCTGTCTTCACATTTCGACCTTTTTTTTTTTTTGTCAAACTTCCCTTTGCCGCCGTCCTGCGACTCCCCCGTTCTGCGCTTCTCCCCTCCCCCGGTATAACTCTCGTTTTTTTCTGTTGGTCTGCCGGTCTTTGTCTCTGCCTTTCGTTTCAGTGACTTTGCCGTAAGTTTAATTTATCACCTTGAGGATTGGTTCTTCTACTATTACCTATTTTCTTCTGTTCGTGGTAGTCGTGGTGGTGGTGGTGGCATTTCTTGTTCATCCCCACTCCGTCTTGCCCTACTCCCTTCTTCCTCCTTGCTTGTCTTGTCTGCCCTTCACCTAACCACCATCACCACCAACGCCATCACCGTGTTTCCTTGCCCTTCACCTTGCTAGTTGAGGTTTGGCTCGGTGCGGATTAGGGGGGAGAGGGAAAGAAAGAAAAAGAAAGAAAGAAAAAGAAAAAGAAAAAGAACAAGAGGTCCATGAAACGCTGGCGAATTCTCTGCTAACTTCTTGTTCTTGGTTTCTCTTAGCTACACAGATCAACGGGAAGTTCACTCGTTATACTTCTCACATACCCACAGCCGCCTGCCATCACGGCCCCCGCCAAACGAAAAAATAAAACACTTATACTTCATTCTCTTCCAGGACTATTTCTGTCTCGCCCGCATTTTCCCGATTCCTACCTTAATCGTAGGGTTACTCGGAAATCTTGAGGCTCGACATCTCCGTGATTGATGCGGAGTCGACGCTCCTCCCGAGACTCGAAGGCCTCGATCACTGAGGAGAGTGAAGACAGCGAGTCGTTACCGGTTGATGAGCACGGAGAGGGCCAATTGGCTACTGCGAACAAGTTGCAGAGTCTTGGTGGTGAAAAGGGGAAGGTGGATAGTCCTTCTGCGAAAGTTATTTGGAATCCACCGCCGGACCGGGAACCACTCGACGCGACGACCCCACTAACCCTTTCGAAGGAAAAGATGGAGGATACCCGGAATTTTAGGAGACCGCGGTTAAGGTCCGCTTGGTTGTGCCCCTTGTCGACACTGGGGGTTACGTTTCTCTCCGCGCTCGTCTTATGGACTACTATACAATCATTCAGGGAACGGCAGTGCGATATCAAGGGGTGTCGGATGCCGCAGATGTCCCCCGTCTACATCCGGGAGAAGGATTTCGACACGGAACACACGAGGTTTGCTAGCAAATATAATCTCTACCTTTACCGGGAACATAATGTGGACATCGAATATCCGGTATGTTCTTCCTTCCTTCCTTTTTTTTTTGGCCCCCCCCCCCCCCCCCCCGCCCTCCACTTTTATTTTTTTATTTTTTTTATTGGACCGTCGTTTGACGTTTCCCGAATTGTCGCGTAAAGGATCTTTGGCCGGTTTTAGAGGCAAGAAGCGAGTTTGCGAAGAAGAATAATCGCCCTGACCTCAATGATGACCCATTCACCATTGATTGTTCTCGATCTCAAGTTCTTCCAAGTCATTTGCTAAGGTGCTCGCAGCCCAAAGGGGTTCCTGTACTTTTCATCCCCGGGAATGCCGGCAGTTACAAGCAAGTACGACCAATAGCAGCAGAAGCCGCACAATATTTTAAGGATGCAGCAGCCAAGGATGAGTCGTTGTTAGAAGCCGGACAGCGAGGACTTGATTTCTTCACGGTGGATTTTAATGAGGACATAACAGCGTTTCACGGCCAGACGATGCTTGATCAGGCTGAATATTTGAATGAGGCGGTTTCGTACATTCTTTCGCTGTATCACGATTCACGAAAGGCCACGATGGATTCGGACTTGCCGGACCCTAGTTCTGTTATTCTATTTGGCCACTCGATGGGTGGGATTGTCGCCCGCACCATGTTGATCATGCCAAACTACCAGTCGAATTCCATAAACACCATCATAACAATGTCTGCCCCCCATTCTCGCCCGCCCGCACCATTCGACAAGCAGATAGTGGAAACATATGACGACATTAATAATTATTGGCGCAAGTCATTCTCGGCAAAATGGGCCAATAACAACCCACTTTGGCACGTGACTTTGGTCTCGATCGCTGGTGGAGGATTAGATACAATTGTGCCGTCTGACTATGCTAGCATTTCGTCTTTAGTGCCTGATACCCATGGTTTCACTGTATTTACGTCTTCTATTCCCAATGTGTGGGTTGGCGTAGATCATCTTGCAATTCTTTGGTGCGATCAGCTTATGAAGGTTGTAGCTCGCTCTATGCTGGATATTGTTGATGTAAAAAGGCCTGGGCAGACAAAGGCCCGCGCGGAAAGGATGAGGATCTTTAAGAAGTGGTACCTCACTGGCATGGAGCCGATTGCAGAAAAGACGCTGCCGCATAAAGGTTTGATATCAATGCTGTTCTCAATGGAACCCTGCCATGTACTAATGATACCAGACCCTACCACCCTTTTGACACTTGATAATTCGCATTCTATCGTCAATCTTGGCCAAAGACTTGTTCTACGGCAATTGGGGGAGTCACAGAAGCCCCGTGCTTACTTGATGCCTATTCCGCCTTCACGGGAGTCGGGAAGCACTAAGTTTACGTTGATGACTGACCAGAAGCTAGACGGAGCAAGGGATGGGAATTTGGAGGTGCTTTACTGTAGCGTTTTCCCCCTACAAACTGGACAGACTGCCGCTTTATTTTCTATGAATATGGATCTGTCTGGAGATAGTTCTGGCTCGACACGCCTTGCTTGCAAGAATGCTGCTGAGGATGTGATTGAACTTCCTGCTTCCGTGCAGACTTCCAGACAGCCATTTGAACAAACCCGGCCGTTTTCTTACTTACAGTATGACCTTGAGGACATAGCTGAGCATCAGTTTGTGGCTGTCGTTGATAAGGCTAGTAGAGTAGCGCAGGGCTGGGTGATCGCAGAGTTTGTTGAAAAGAAAGACTCGTATATACGGTCAAATACCAGCCTTCGCGGCTTGTTGATGGATGGCATTCGTACGGCCTTGCCAGAGGAACGGCCCTTCATGACGGAAATCCATATTCCTGTAATGCACAGCAGTCTGCTCACCTACAAGATGCACGTGGGCGTGCAGTCATGCGGGGAGGATGGCCAGCTCTTCACTCCCCTCCTCCGTCAGTACCTTGTCGACCCCTATGAATCCAAGTTCTTTGTCAATGTGCACTCTGCGGACATCAATCTTCACGGGTCTGCCCCGTTCATCCCCCCAACACTCCGACCTAGCTCCAAGCGCGGTCTTTCGCTGCAGCTTTGGCTGGATCCTACGTGCAACAGCACTGTTGAAGTTTCGATTGAATTCGATTTTCTCGGGAGTCTTGGAAGGCTCGCCATGCGATACCGGACTGTTTTTGCTGCATTCCCATTGTTGGTTGTCGCGCTTGTTCTCAGGATCCAGTTTCACGAATATGACAATAAGGGTATGGTTTATCGGGGGCCATGGTTGTATAAAGCTTTGTTTTGTTTGCTGACTATGCATAGGCCGCTTCATGAGTTTTGGGGAAGGCCTTGATAGGCTCATTCCTAGAACTCTGCCATATGTTCTGGTGGCACTATCGGCGTTGGCTATCTCGCTTTCGTTTGCTAAAGCTGAACAGGACAATCCCGTGCCGTCACCTCTGTCAAAGTCCGCGACAGAGCAGTCTACCACTGCTATGGAGTTTGCGAAGAATGATTTACTTGTTGGGCTGCAGGATCCCTTCTTTTGGTTCCTTGCACCGCTCTTTGCTCTGATTGCTGTTGGCGTTTGCGTTGTTCTGAATTATGGGGCGATGCTGAGCTTGCATTCGTTGACAATTCTTTACACGTTTTTTAGCAAGTGGCCGACCTGGATTAGCAGTGAACGAAGGTGTGTACAAAATATGTGGTTATGTGGGGCGTTGCTAATTTTAGTTGTAGATCACCAACGATCACTCCTCCATTTTCCACTAGTAGTCCAAGGCGACGGATAATGACAACCATGATGCTCCTGTTTTTTGTTGCAACGCTTATCCCTTACCAATTCGCGTACATGGTTGCTTGTATTGTACAGATTGCGACTTGTGTCAGGGCGTTGAAGTTTGCTAGAGAAAATGTCTGTATTAAAGTTTCCTAAGTTTAGGGTCCTTTTTTCTTTTCTTTTCTTTTCTTTCGCTTTTACTAACGTAGCTGTAGGGATACTCTGAGCGATCTGGCACGTGCTGGGATTTCTACCATTACACGCATTCGATTCTCATCGTAATGCTCTGGATCCTGCCAATTAATCTCCCAGTCCTAGCTGTGTGGATACATAACTTGACAGTTCATTGGCTCACACCGTTCTCCTCCCATCATAACCTTCTCTCGATAATGCCATTCATCCTGCTCGTCGAGACATTGACTACGGGGAATATGATTCCCCGAATCAGGAACCGGTATGTTGTCCCCCGTTCATTTTTCCTAATTCTTGGTGCCGGGGTATGTGACTAACCATGAATAGACTCTGGCTGGTAACAGACTTACTCCTCTTAGGCCTAGCAACATATGCCGCCTTATACGGCGTATCATATGCCTACAGCCTCCATCACCTAGTAAACTTCATCGCGGGATGGCTCGTGATTGTTCACTTTAGCACAGCGCCGCCGACGATATCCGGCATAATAGACTTATTTAATGACGACGGGGATGATGATGGGTCGAAGAAACGCCATCAATGAAGAGCTTATAAGAGACTAGGAGAAATTTACATACCTGTCTGCCTGCCTACCTGCTTGGGGAAGAAGCGATGAGGTGCAGCAAGAGCTTCAGATCTTGTAGGATTATTATAAGCAAGAGGGGGTTTTTTTTCTTCCTTTTTTTTCATTTTTCGTGTTTAGAAAGTTCATCGAGCAGCAAAGCGTTGGACTGTTTTGGATGGCGTTATGTATTCACTTTTTTTTTACACTTTCCTTTTCTATACTTATTCATTTTCTGATTCCCTTTTTCTTTTACCATATCACTTTCTACCTTCTGATACTAACCTTTTCTCGCCGTTCTCTCTCCCAATCCCCCGGCCCGGCCCTCCGCTTTTGCAATACTCTGTCCCATCCCACCCGCTTGACCTAACATTGGCTTTGCGAGCTGTGGCGTTGTGGACAATCCGTTTAACTTCACTCCTCCCCCCCAACCTTGATATCATACTTACCTACCGACTGTATACTACCCATTTTATTTCTTCCTCATTTCCTCACCCTGTTGACCGGCTGGTTGGCTAGTTGATTTAGTAGGACCGGGACCGCATGGATGGGACCATTATTAATGACCCTTTTTCCCATTCTTTTTCTTTCATTGTACATATTATTTTTTCTCTTCCTTCCCTTTTTGATTGCTGGATATCTATCTCTCTTGCACACTTGTATTGCCTTTATTGTTACATATCATATCACATTATATATATCAAGAAATGAGTTTTTGAGAAGCTGGGGTGTTTTTTATTTTATTTTCTATTTATATTTTTAATTTACGTTTTTTTAGTTTTTTTTATATTATATTTTTATTATATTTGTTTATTTGTTATGAATGTTGGTTGTGTCGTACAGTATTGTAAATAATATTATAGTACATAGTTTGCTTGGTATCCGTTTGTTTATTTATTAGTGCAGGAGGAAGTAATACTTGCAACTTGGGGAGGGGAGAGAGGGGGATTGAAATAAGCCAAGTTATTTACTTATTTATTTTGTGTTTTGTGCTTCCCTTTCCTTTCTTCTCGGTTTTTGGGGTGGGATTAGAACGATCTGTTGTAGTAGTAAGGGTGGTTTACTCTGTTAGCCACTGGTAAATTAAATGTCCTGAGGTAGGATCGGGTGGGAGAGGAAGGTATGGAATAAGAACGGGATGCAAACCCAGTAAAATCCCCACTCATATCCCCGACACCCTGTAGCTTATCACCCTGTCTAGTGACAGCGGTGATCCGGACCAATACCCCATCGTTAACCCTGATACTTCTACCTGTCCCATCCCCTTCCCAATCTCCTCCCCCCTCCCCCCTCTCCGCCCTTTCCTTCCTCTCCTTCTCCTTCAACAACCTCTTCAATCCCTGAATCTTACTCTCCCTCTTCCCATCCCAAGTAATCCCCTCCGCGCAGAGCGCGGAGCCAACAAAAACGCTCATGCCCGCACCACACATGAGGAAGACTCCGAGGGGACTCATCCCGGTAACCGTGCCGAACATGACCTCCCCAGGGAAGGCATGGAACATGAGTGCCTCGAAAGTAATGGTGAAGTCGGCGCCGCCATCGCTGAATATGTCGCTGCCGGATTGACGAATGCGCCCGCCAGAGATGTCGGAAATCCGGGTGACGGCAATCAAGGTACTGTTGTTTGCGCTGGTTTTGCCCTCGTATGTGTAGAGGATGTCGATGAGGGCGCGCATGTAGTAGCAGTGAAAGAGGACGGGGGGGAGATGGATGGTGACGCTTTCGGTGGATCTGTAGAACATGGCCGTTGGTTGGTTGGTTGGTTGGTTGGTTTGAGTTTGGGTAGGTGAGGGGTGGTGTTATGTAGTGTGATGAGGAGCGGTGGCGGTAGTGGCGTAGAGAGATGAGAGGTGGTCATGCCAGGAGGAAGATAAAATGGTGGGAACTGTGGATTAGTGCGAGGGAATACAATTCTGACAGTCTGAGAGAGCGCCATTGTGGCGGCGTTTGATGAGTGGGGCAGAGAGGGGTGGCCACTTTTTTTCTCGGGGTTTCGCATCTCATAAGATGAAGGAAGAGTAGTCGAGATGGGTTTCAGGTTTGGTGTTTAGGCTCTTGATAACCCTGATTGATATGTCGAGTCCGTCATAGAAACTCACTCGTGAGCGTTGTTACTGCATTTCGAATCCGGAAATTTCTGCTGTGACGTTGTGCTCGCCATTCTTCTATTGCTTTTTTTGTGGAACGTCGGGATTTCGCTTGCACGTACCCCAGTCTTGTAAAAGTTTGCATCATATCGTAATTGATAGCGCCTGCAGCACCTTTTGGTGAATTGAACGGTATGTCCAATTTGTGAGGCGCTCGGCAGGAAGGGTGGCTGGAGGCTTCGAGACTCCAGTACTCGAGTACGCACCTGCAGCCAGCCAACTCGTGGCGCCACCGCTGCCGGATGCATAGAAGCCTACGAGGAATTCGAAGCACAGTACTCGAGTGGTCTAGGCTGCAGCCCTAGAGGCGCACACAGCCATGTACTCTACAGTACTCGAGTACCTAGTCTGATGACATGGACAGCGCGACACCAGTACTTTTCTTGAGAAAAAAGCACGAGGTGGGCCTAAGGCTGAGCACACAGGACGCACCTGAATCTTGGGCCCCACTTGGTGACCGAGTGAGTTGGCGAACCATCGCGCTCAGTCGGGTGAAGAGGGGAAGCATCGTGCTGAATCCGTCCACCGGAGGTTGGCATGTCTCAGAGGTCGTAACCGCAGAGGTTGGCCAGAGACGCCCTAGTGCACGAGATCGAGATCTCGCGGCGTAGTTATTAATAGTATGAGTCATGGAAGATAAAGTCGAGTCTGGGGATTTGTAAGTTTTTGGATTGATTAATATCTTTTTTTTATTTTTAACTCTCCATCTCCACTTTTTTTTATTACTGGGAGGGAGCGAACTTTGCTAGTCGCTACCCTCACCATATTCCACACTAGCGGGAGTTGTACCACCGCTTCCACTTTGGAAAACAGGTGCCTCCTCTTCCTCCTTCCTATTTTCGACCCCCTCTACTGTCTCCTTTTCGGATGGGTTTTGAGAAAGAAGGCTGCGAAATTCGTGTTCATGAATCGTGAGGGCTATCTCGGTTCGGTCCTTTAGGTGAATGGCTCTGACCCCCATACCCGGAAGGAGCACAGACACTGGCGTATTCCAGATTATCTGCTCCACGACGCCCTCCTCTTTCTTGAGGCAAAGATACATCAAAGGTCGAGACGACATGGCCATGTGTTTCCGTGTACCCGGCGAACAAGGCTTTGGCGCAGCCAGGATGCCAACAGCTTCCGGTTTCTTCGATGAAACTGTACCGTCGAGCTCGCGGATAGCAGCAGGGCCGATATTTGTGCATTTGCACTGCACCAGGGCATCATACACTCTGGGGTTTTGGGATTGCTCGGGTGGTAGGTTTGGGATTGCCCAGGTACCACGCAAGTCCACACCTTTGTCACCACTCCCCCCGGTCCGCTCTAGTGACATGCCAAACGACTTGAGGGTCTCTTTCACGGTGTATCTTTAATCATTCCAATTGTTAGGTCCAATTCCACTATACATGCGAGAAAAACCCTTCAAATAGAATTGTGCCAAAGCCAAGATCGGGAACGTACTCATAAAGCGTCCCAACATATACAGTAGTATGGGTTGGTAATGCCACCCCTTTTGCATATTTGAGAAATGACTCGAGGTCATGGTGCAAATCGCTAGTTGGTACGGAACCTGTAGCCTTGCACGAGTATCTTTTGTTGGTGCCGACGAGGAGGACAGGATGTGGGATGAAGCAGCGCTGAAGCGTGGCACGCATCTTCCGAAGAATTGTCGAGGACCGTTCCCCTAGTGGTGATGTGTGAACGCAATTCTAAACAATCGCTAAAGGAGTATGTTTGTTGCTCTCTTCCCCTTCCCTTTCTCCGACAGTTAAGGTCGGCATGCTTGCTCGCATGGCTGTGAACGGAAAAAACCTGGCTTGAGGGCTTTGACCTGGCGGATTCTCAATCGGCCAGTAGATGCCAAGGCTACCCCGCAAGGCCCCAACCATAGGTTGTTGTGACAGGCAAAAAACGGGTCGTTTCGAACTACTCGACCAATGAGGAAATTCTAAAACCTATTTAAAAGGGAAATCTTTTCATCAATTGGTTTAAGTGGGGTATTTTTTTCGTGCCCCTCCTCGTTCCCACCACCGCCTCAAGGCCCTTTTATCCCCCCTCCTCCATCTCATTTTCCATCACCACTCCTTCTTCCTTAACCTCCTCTTCCCGATCTCGCTGCCGTTTTCTATTTAATTGTTCTTTTCTCTACGAAGTCGCTTGTATTCATATTTTCGTTCAAAATGGCCGATAATGACGAACAGGTAAGGCGTTTCCCCCTCTAGCAAGGAAGGGGAAATTCCTTGTTTTCCTTTTTTTTCCTTCTCCCTGCTTTCCTTGTTGTTGTTGTTGAATACTGCGATTTACATAGCATAGACGTGATACTGACATTCTATAGCACAACCACACCTTTGAGGAGGCTTCGGCCGGTGCCTCTACCACCTACCCCATGCAGTGCTCTGCACTTCGCAAGAATGGGTACGTTCCTGCATTCTGGGTTCCTCTGCACCTGGAGCGTATCCACTTATGTGATATGTGTGCTTTTTTCCGGGTACTAGGATACATCTAACTTTTTTTTTTCCTCTATAAAGACATGTCGTCATTAAGGGTCGTCCTTGCAAGATCGTCGAGATGAGCACCTCTAAGACCGGCAAGCACGGCCACGCCAAGGTCCACTTGGTCGCCATTGATATTTTTACCTCAAAGAAGTTGGAAGAGCTCTGCCCTTCCACCCACAACATGGACGTCCCTAACGTCAGCCGTACTGAGTTCCAATTCTCTTACATTGACGATGACTACCTCCACCTCATTAAGCAGGATGGAAGCGAGAAGAACGACGTCAAGGTCCCCGAGGGAGATATTGGTGATAGGATTAGAGAGGCTGAGGACGCGGGCAAAGATATCTGTAAGATCCCACCCTCAGAAATCCCGTCCCCCACGTGCTTGTTTCGGGAATTCATGCTGATTATCAATTTTTTCCTCAGTGATTACTATCATTTCCGCTATGGGAGAGGAGGCTGCTATCTCTCTTAAGGATGCCCCTAAGACCGATTAATCAGATCTGTTTTATGTGGACGGATGGTGTAGCTTCTTTCTTCGTTCTTTACTCTTTTTTTTTTTCTCTGGGAGCGAGTTTGATCATTGGGTTTCATTCAAATCAATTGAAGCTTGGGCGGGAGGTTCATCAAAATGAGAATCTTTTTTCTTAAACCAAAAAAACAAACCGTCCTTCACCCTTTGTCTGAGGGAAATAGACGGGCCTTGGGATATTATCATAGGAGCTCAATTTCGTCGTTCGCTGTATTTGCGAATTAAAAGAAAATGTCTCCTTGCGCTTTAGCTTCTCGGCTCACCTCCTCCTTTGTGGGCCCACCCCCGTGCCTTATTGTGGGCTTTTTGATCTTTCAAAAATGGGCTTCTGGCAATGGCCAGTATGTACAGCCCGGTAGGTAAATCGATGAATTACAGAAAAAGTAAGATAAAAATAAGCATCGGACCAAAAAAATTCAATCATGATGCCATAGTAATTGTCTTCCCCCCCTCCCCCCAAAAAGGGCCGATATCCTATGACATTATCTTCTATTCCATTACCAGTACAGTCCTATGTTTGTACCATACCTTGCGAAGTAAGCTCCTCAAGCGCAGAGGGCCGCCATACAGAGTATCTGATTGACCACATCGAAACCCATCAATAGAGAGTTTGGGCAATGAGACCTAGGTGGCAGGAAAACAGGTTATTTTCTGTTAACCTAAAAGTCTTGGGCACCCAGGTGGGTAGTGAGAAGTGGAAGAAGTTTAAAATAGGACTTTTTAGACCTGCAGAAATCCGATTGCCGTAGAACAACAAGTCAGCAGCAACACTGCTCTCTATTTACAATTTATTAAGAGATTTTGGTGATGGTAATATTGTGCATTCAGTAGTAGATTATCACCTGTTCTATGGCAGCCAGTATGGCTAGCACCCAACTTGTTTAGCTGGGGATCCTAATTTGAGCAGGGGACGAATTTGGGGGAAATGCGATAGATATTATCATACCCTACTCAATTCACCACCATCTAGCGACCAAGCTACCTAACTTACCCCTATTGCGCAAACTCACTCTACCCGTAATCGTACGTGTTTGCTTACTCATAGTGTACATCTATCATCATACCATCTATCTTGCGAGACACGGCGATGGGATGGAGAGAAATTTAGGTAGCCCCAACGCCTCCAAGGTGATATATTAGTTCCTAAAGAATAGTAATGATTTTTGCAAATTGTAATATTTTCTCCAAGTGAGCACGAGCTGAGAATCTGCATAAAAGGCGTCGGAATGGGGGTAGCAGGGAAGAGGGGGAGGTGGAGGCCCAACCCTAGTAACCCCACAAAGTGACAAGTTGCTGTGTGGGCTGCCGCATTTGGGGTGGGGCAGACATGAGGCGTAGATTCGCAGGCAAGAACATCGTAGCTTGTTCCTACAGTAGTGGAGAAAGGAGGAAAGAAAGGGAAAGAGAGTGAGAAAGTGAGTCGCACCGCCTGCTCCTTTGACTTGACCGTTGTCACAACGAGGTGGGAGTGGTAAGCGGCCTCCGTTTCTGCCTCTATCCTTTCATAACAGTATCGTGTATCCTGAACGCAAGCACCGACTGGGGATACGGTGCCCTTTGATTGGCAATGGAGTACAAACGGCTTTCGCGCTGTGGTGTCGATGGATGTAAGCAAACATCCTTTTACCTGGACGATGGACAGTGGTTTTGCAAGAATGGGCATTTGAGAGAGGTATGGCTTTGTGATACCGGTGGATATGGGGTGTTGTGGGTAGCTAATAGGGATTAGGGAGAGCTCGAAGTAGCTGCAGACGACGAAGGCTTTGGCACGCAGGGATCCAGAGCTGTCAGAGCAACGCAGGAAAAAGAGAAAAAGGAAAAAGGTATGATGGATTGTCGTGGTGTAAACAAACTACTTCTTTCATTTCCCGGGCTGGGTCGGTTGGTTGGTATGGAAATGTTGACCAAAAAAATTGTACCATAGTGCTCCGCGGTCGCAAGGGCTTTGAGTTATTCCTTCAATGCTATCAGCTAATCCTTAGGAAACAAGTTCACTGGCTGGTGTCCGAGAAGCACTTCCCCAAAGAACTCGAGGTATTTTTCTGACTGTGGACCCTTTTGTTACTTTTTTTTCTTTCCTCCCCTTCCCCCCCAACAGGAACAGGAACAGCGGCAACCAAGCCAAATCAAACGGGTAGGGCTGACCAGACGTAGATCGTCGTCCGGGATCTATGGGTTCTGCAACTGCAAAAGGTATCCACTACAATTCCTGCGACCGCAGATGACCCACCGAAGGATAGATATGGTGATAGCGATGATGGTGGTAGGGACCTAGACGAGACAGGTGACATTGGGTCTTCTTCAGCGGGACATTCTTCCCAGTCTTCGTACTTGTATACGAGTGACGACTCGCAATCTACGGCTCAGAGCAGGGCTTCACAGGGCACGCGACGGAAGAGGAGGAGGAGGAGGGTACCAAAAGCTGCGGATAGACCAAAGTTGATTTCATCTGTGGGGATCTGCTATCTAGGCTTGATTGTGCTCGGGGTTGCTGTATCACTGGGGGATATTCATCGGTGGGTCGAGGAGCAGGGGGTTGTCTACCTGAGGGCCATCAATGAGATTCCCGGTGAAATGAGGCAGAGGCTTGATGCAGAGTATTATGTTGCTTTGGACCCAAGGGTTTGCTTCCCCTCCTTCCCCTCCTCTCTCACACAGGGGTGTCCTCCCGTTCTCCGAGCGAGCAAACAGGGTGGGGCTGATGTGAGTGAGCGGCCAGGCTCGCCCAACACTGGGATTACTTCATTCAACAGTTCAAGGACTGGTGATCATGTATCAGGTCGCTTTCGGAATGTCGTTTCCTCCCTTGAACACCACCCTACTTGTGTTCCAATTCATGAAAGCCCTTGGTCTCCCTCGTACGTCTACTTCTCCCCCTCTTCCAAAAATATCCTACACGAGGAATGACTCAAGGAAGTCCTAATATGGTATAATGCTGAAGTGGAAATATACCACGGCTTCAAACGTCTCGCAAACCTGATATCTCTCCCATTCATATGGAATGGCCTCAGGCACCGCAAGCGAGTCACCAATTGGCCCGAAGCCCGCTTAATGGCTCTCTTGATAATATCGACAAAGCTATTATACGGCCTCGACGGAGTAAAACGCACACCTAAATCTGCGGCAGAACCGGCAGCTGTAGGGCTGAAATGGAAGGCGTGGGATGGGTACCTACGAACCGGCAATGCCGAGCGTCGAGGACTCCTCAACGAGAACGTTACACCGGGAAGTGAAGGGGAAGGGAGGGGGAGGGGAGTGGGAGGGAAAAACCTGGAAGTCGACATAGAGGAGAAGGATGTATTTGGCATGACTGGAGAGGAATTGGATAGATATATGGATTGGTTTGAGAAGAATTGGGCGGATGACTCCAATACACCTCGTACGTTGTTTTTTTGTTTTTTGAACTTATTTTATGCATATTCCCCCCTCCCCCCAATTTACTTTTTTTCCTCCAAAGCCTGAGAACAACAACCGGCCGCAAACCTTGCTCGCTTTTTTTTCCTTTTTCTTTTGTCCTTTCAAGTTTAAGTTTACTTCTTTTTTCTGTGTGACATTCGATGCATTAGTTCCTCCAGGGCAGGCTCACTTACATTTGCATGTCTTGGACGGACCATCCATCCGTTGCAACCACATCAGTTACTAAACAGATACTTAATTTATTCCCGACTGGCCGCGCGGCGGCCGAGGGAGCTGAGGCCCACCAAGTCCACGATCGGCCCCGGCGTGGGGCTCCCACAGATGAACCAGGGCAACATGATCCTACGGATGAAAGGTTGCGAGAGCTAAATTCTCAAATCGAGATACACCCCGCCCAGCAGCAACAGCAGCAACAGGAAGGAGAACAGGAGGGGGAGGAGGAGGATAGGGGGGTGGGGGAGAACTACTCACTACATCGAGGAGAGCTTGTAACTAGACCGGGAGATCAGTACCTTTGGCATTCGATCCAGACTGAGTTGCCTGTTGAGCAGCAGACTCTGCTACAGGCTGGAGCGGATCTGTTGGCTATCACCAGGGATGATCTGGCCAGGGTTGTTAAGGCTCTGGAAACCCAATTCAGGGGTCTGGTTAAAAACCAAAGGAGGAAGGAGATGCGAGAGGGGAGAATGGATGTTGATTGATAGACGATGCCGGTACCCTATCTGATAGGCTATAAAACATATTGCATCTTGAAGCATAATTGTTTTTTTTGCTATAAGAGCCTTTTTTTTCTTCCCACTTTATAGCACACCGTAATCTATGTCTGTTTCCCGTAAACCTCTTGGCTCTTTGTTTGGGTCTTCTGGCTTTACACTATGACTGGCCTGTGCCTACTATCGTAATAATCCAGGCTCAGACCATGCGCCCTTTCTTAGGCCTTTATGTCATAACACAGCGGTCCTGTACAGAAATTGCACCCTTAAACGACTGAAGAATTTGAGAAAAAAGAGGTCCCCCCCATGCACTCTTCCGGATTCCTCCCGGTAAGGCGGTTTGATTCTGGATTGACAATCGGTTTTCGATGGCTGGAAAACATCCGAATTTTGGTTGGGCTATCATCGCTAATTTTCTATTTTGAGGGCCCTCTGGCAGAAGTATATGAAACACAATGCATCCTATTCTACTCCTCCATTTCCTCATCTCCACCTCCCTCCATGCTCTCTTTGGCCAATTTCTCAGCCTCAGCAACTAGCTCTTTTGGGACCTCCTCATGTTTTCCCCATCCCTTGGCAGCGACGCCCTCCCCGAGTCCCTCGGTTGAGCCCTTCCCGAGTCTAACCCACGTCATCTCCAACTCGAAATCCTTGTCCTTTGAGTTGTCGTCGTGAGCAAAGTAGATGATTCTAGCAGCCTGTTTAACAGCTTCCTCAACGGTGATGTTAGGAAGGGGTAATTTCTCCAACTCGGCTTTAGCAGCTTGACGACCTCGACCGGTTGCGGCTCCAAAGTAACCCTGTGTTAGAGCAGATGTTAGTATTAGGATGGGTGCGGCCCTGGGCGTCATTTAGAAACCCAAGGCTCTGGAGTAGGTTTAAACAGGGAAATGTCATCATACCCAGCCGACACCGCTCGGCTCTACCATCCACAATCCTGGCCCACCAGCTTCATCCATACCACCAATGATCGCTGTAACACCAAACGGCCTCACACTAGAGTAAAGGGTATATGCCTGGGCATAACCACCCATGGCGTCTGCCATGCTGGAGATCGGGATCGGGCTGCGGTAAAGCTTGCGCCAGTTGGATGCTTCGCTGCGAGCACGAGAGGTAAAATGACGAGCATCAGGAATAAGACCAGAACAAGCCTGCAGGATTTCATTCGTTAGTTTTAATTGGGGGGTCGGGCTGGTGCTGGGGGAAAGTGATTGATGAAAAGGGGGCCTCACAATTCCGATATGGTTATCAACACTAGCGATCCTCTTGTTGCTTCCTGGAACCAACAGCTTGCTCCCAATTAGTTTCTCAACAGCTAGGACAACACCATCATTGCAACGGATTCCAATAGCTGTTCCACCATTTTCTACAGCTTTTGTTGCATATTCTACCTATAGTAATCCCTTAGAAAGTAAGTAAGGAGCTTGGCTAGGGATATAGTGGGGCAAGAGAGAGCGGTACTGACTTGAAAATTTCTTCCATCGGGGCTAAATACGGAGTTGGATAAATCATAACCTGTACCGATTGATGTCTGCGAATGTCAGTAAATAACACCCCGCAGTGCCGGCGCTGCCAGTTCCTATCACAGCAGGCAGCAACAAGATAGAACTCGTAGGCAGTGAAAGAGAGATAATTACCATGACGAGGAATGATGGATGCTTGATCAGATGAGTAGATGATGGTGATGACGATGATGATGATGGAAGTTAGAGTGGGGTTTCTGTAGGACGATGGAGATAGCAAGCAGTTGTTCAGTCCTGAGACTTGCGTGAAGGGCTGCGGCGCACTAGGCTAGACCAAATTAAGCGATGGAGGGGCAAGTAACCCAAGCTTCGAAGTTGCGGTTTGTAGCAGTGAATTTGCTTGATGTGTTCCTATGAGGCTCCACAAGGGCTTAGGGCAACGCACCAATACGATTGCTGGATACCGACACATAGTCTCACTGTCCAGCCACACAGCCGCTGACAGGATGACCCACCCATAATCATTATCTTTTTTAGTGCGAACGGATTATTGATTGGCAGCGCCTGCCGGTTGACCTCAATATTATTTTATTTTTTCTACTGCTTGATGATACCTGCATCTGACAGATGAGCAGCAATTATCATACATTGTACAGTACCGTGCATTCAAGTTACTTCTTACAGAACCTACACCGCCCCAACCAACACCCCAGAATTTATTGTCGCCTTGAACCCCGTCGGAGCGAGAGGGATGCTGATGCTGCAGACCTTCCTGGCTCACACAGACGCCCCGCGGTGATGGACTACTAGAGTAAGCTTGTCAATCGGTAGACATCGGCTCCATGTCTTCATCCAGTTGAGATTATTGAACCAGGGGGGTGTCCAGAGGGAACCCCTCCTCATTGGCATTAAAATCCAAGGCCAGGCACCGTCAGCTGAAGCAAAAGAGGGGTGTATGGACTGGGCAATTACAACAATCATATATCCGTTCCTCCCTTCTTGATAATCTCTTTTCTCCACTTCTCGAAATTTTTTTGTTTTTTATTCACAACATTGCCCACTGCGCGTTGCACATTGCGCTGTTCAAAGCGTCCAACCCCCGACAAAGGTTCAAGGAAGAGATACCAAACAAAGATAAACAAAAAAAAAAGGGTTCGCTTTTATTGTTTGCTCCGCGTTACTGGTAGGCCTTTTGTTGGCTGTTGGTTTCTCAGCCTGGAGGATATCATATATCATTAGAAGGTCATACCATAGCTCTCCCTATCTACACAGTTCTACGGAGGTAAAGGATCCGGAGCTTCTTAGGCAGCCCTCGCGTCATATTTTTTTATTTCATTTTTTTCACTTCAAGATAGTAAGATCTCCTCTATCCGCTGCGTCTCCATCCTTTCGGATTATTCGGCGTACACGTGGGACCTCTTCAGCTGATTTCAGAACAATGGCTGCATAGGTCGCCAGTTCACTCACAAATTTCCTTTATCGATTGTTGAGCTCTCTGACCCACCCCGCCAACTCGGGGAATGCTCCACAAAGCTCGTTGGGGCTTGCCGTCAGAGGGACCTTGTTGAAATACTATATCCCCCTTCTTGTCCTCGCTCTGAGACCTATCTCCCGGTCGTAGGAAGTTCTAGGGCCTCTCTTACGTGTACATTTCTCTTTTGCACAGTCGCACCCTGTCTTCACCATGGCGGAAACATCCCCTCCTCAACACCATCCAACTGATCTTCATATTCAACCTCAGTATTTCAATGTCCAGCCCAATAACATACTCCGAGCTCAGCTTGTCGCCAGCCCTTCCTCTAGCGAGCCGCTGTCCTACCGACAATCAATAAACTCCGTGCCATCCTTAATTTCTTCCTCTGTTTCCCCTTCTCACCCTCTAAACAACGACTTTCAAGCAGGAATGCCTCTCTGGCCGCCGAAGACATGGCCTGCCAGCAGATCAAAGCATATCTCCTCCTCCTCATCAGATCTTGGCCATATTCGACGAGAGTCCCAGTCCAATTTATCTTCCATCATAGCCACCCCCTCGAGTGCCCCCTCGAGTATCCATACCACCGATCCTCCCAAAACACCGGCTCAGCCGCGTCCAAAAACCAGCTTAATCAGAAGAGTTTCGAATAAACTACGAAGAAGGACTTCATCATCTACCCCGAAAGATTCGGAGGAGCGAAGCGGGCCAGTTCTTGCGCGGCTTCGAAGCGACAGCTTCAATGGCGGAGAAACCGGGCGTCTCGGCATACAAAAGAAGGATGAGCCTTTCGAAGATCACGAACAAGCCATTGAGGGAGAAGAAGATGGAGCAAGAACGAGTACCAGTGTGGAAACTCCCCACCCGGATGAGTCGATCGGGGCTATTGGAGATATGGTACCCAAAGTCTTGAAAGAAGGAACGGCAATGACTAGAGTTACAAGAAAGAAGAAAACCCAACGAATTTTTTCCATAGATCCCACTGCCACCCGAGTAACCTGGGATTCTACGAAGCAATCATCCAGATTCTATATCGATGATATTAAGGAGATTAGGCTGGGGGCGGATGCACGAAACTATCGAGAGGAATTCCAGGTTTCATCAGAGGTGGAAGACAGATGGGCCACCATAATATATACGGAACCGGAGACTGGGAAGCTCAAAACCCTTCACGTTATCGCACCTACCATTCATACACTGGAACTTTTGACAGCTACATTAGATATAGTAATGCAGTACAGGACGGAGAAGATGGCCGGTTTGTCAATGCCTGGAGAGAATTTTGTTGACGCTCATTGGAGAGATTGTATGGAGTCTCAGTGTCCTGCAAAAACTCCTAATTCAAACGACGAGAAGCTAGGGTTTGAAGATGTGGAACGGCTGTGTCGAAGGTTACATGTCAACTGCTCAAGACAGTTTTTGAAAGACAGGTTTAAGCAATCCGACAAGGACAAATCCGGATTTCTGGATTTTGTTGAATTTCGTGAATTTGTTCGGTTACTGAAACAAAGGGATGAAATTGTCGATATTTGGAAAGATGCGGTTGCGGACAGAAAGGCTGGGATGTCTATTGACGAATTCCGAACTTTCCTCAAAGAAGAGCAGAAGGTCGACATCAACTCTGACCCGATGTACATCGACAAAATCTTTCGAAAATTCACTCGGCCGCCTTCATCTCAACAGCAGGTCACACGGAAGGAAGGATCAATTGTCCGGATGTCAATGGATGCATTTTCTGATTTCCTCCTGTCTTCATCTTACAATCCCCCATTGCTCCCCACGCCACTGGGTAATAACCTCGATCGACCACTGAATGAATACTATATATCTAGTTCACACAACACTTATCTTTTGGGTAGGCAGGTGGCTGGCGAATCATCAATCGAAGCTTACATACGCGTCCTCAAACGTGGCTGTCGGTGTGTTGAGATCGACTGCTGGGATGGCGATGACGGTAGACCAATCGTTACCCATGGCCACACCGGCACCTCCGATATCCTCTTTTTGGACGTTATAACAGCCATCAAAAAGTACTCCTTCGTTGCTTCAACTCTTCCTGTCATACTCTCATTAGAAGTCCACTGCGATTTGGAACAACAGGTTGAGATGGCGAAAATTCTTCGCAGTGTCCTAGGTGACGTACTTGTCACAGAGCCTTTCATGACAAACACTTTAATTCTACCAAGTCCAAACGAATTAAGGAGCAGGGTCTTAATCAAGGTCAAAGGCAGCTCCAAGCAAGATACACTAATCATAAACGACTTCACTTCAATGGAAAAACGGGCTGGGAGCACCAATAATCTTCAGAACTCCCCACATCAACCCTCGCTCCATAAGAGCGGCATACCAAGCGAGAACAGTAGCTCCACAAGTGAGTCCGAAGGTCAAGATGAAAGCAAGGTCGAGAAGAGGCAGGAATCTGTGAAGATTGCGCATGAATTGGGTTCTTTAGGTGTTTATACTAGAGGACAGCGATTTTCGAACTTTGCGCTGCCCGGTAAGCCCTTGTTCTTCACGTTCCTCAACCAATACTAACTCTGCATCCCTTCAGAAAGCAAAACATCCAACCATGTGTTCTCTTTTCAAGAGAAGAAATTTGAGAAATTCGCAAAAGACCCAGAGAAGAAGGTTCAATTAGAGAAACACAATGTCCGATACCTTATGCGAGTCTACCCGTCTGGATTCCGAGTCAACTCTTCGAATTTCGACCCAATCGGGTTCTGGCGTCGAGGAGTTCAAATGGTCGCCCTCAATTGGCAGACTTACGACCTAGGCTTGCAGATCAACGAAGCCATGTTTGCTTCTGAAGAAGATCGTGGCGGATATGTTCTGAAACCAAAAGAGCTCCGGGGCTCCAGGACCACTTTCGACCCGCCTGCGGATGCAAACGCCGCAACACTAACAAAGAACAAGAAGGTTACAACATTTTCTGTCGAAATAATTTCCGCGCAACAATTGCCAAAACCCAAAGATCACAGGGACAAAGGCCTTCATCCATTCGTGGTAGTAGAAGTCTTCTCTGCAGACGACAAGACGAAGGATAAGTCAGCAGCCGGAGGTGGGATTGGGGTTGATTCGAGCGACACCAAAGGTATTAGCGGGCTTGGAGCTCCCCAAAAACGACGAACAATGGTGGTGAAAGATGACGGTTTCCACCCCCTGTTCAGAGAGAAAATGGGTTTTAAAGTCACGACCAAATTCGAAGAGTTGGTGTTTGTGAGGTTCTCAGTGTACAATGCAGATGACGGTGATTCGAGCGATCGAACTCTCATTGCTACCTACACTGCGAAACTCCTCTCTCTCCAGCAAGGTAATATATTACTCAAAGACCCAACTAAGCATCCAAAGATGCTAACCTCTAAAAAAGGCTACCGACACCTGCCCCTTTATGATCTTCAAGGAGAGCAATTTCTTTTCTCAATGATTTTTGTCAAGATCAGTGTCAGCTCGGTCTCGCTGGCCGACCGAGAACCACTCATGCGGGCATCAACAATGGAAGCGTTCAAGTCTACAGCGAGGTCGGTCCTGCAGAGAGGATTTTCCACTAATAGGCGCTCAGTGAGACGCTTGGAAAGCGAAAAGATGGATAAAAATGGTGGCCAGGAGCCAACACCAAAATCGGGATAGATTTGATTTACTGGGTTACTTTGGCTTGGGTTGGTTTACAGGCGTTCAAATATTCATTGGTACTACTGCTTTTGCCACTACCTTATAATTTTTTTCCTTTTTTCCTTTCTTCTTCCTTTCCCAAGTTATGATACTTTTTGGTTACGTTTTGAAGGGATAGAAAGCCCAAACAACCAACTATCATTCCTAGGAAAGGCCAAGGGTGTGGGGGGGGAGGAGGGATCACTCGAAGTTTGCCCTGGCGGGTTTCTGCTTCTCAAAGAGGAAAAACCCCTGCTGTGTAGGAAAAGGTAATAAGTTATGCAATGCTTCCGGCACGGGAAGATTATCCGAAGACCTGTTTTCTTGACTACTTTATGTATTGGAAGATCGCCATTGGATTGGAACTTTCCTTTTTTTTTTTTGTTAGTGCGGACGCCAGCATTCACTTTCTCCTTCTGGGCAGCTTTTTCGGGTATGCTGCTCTCACAAAAGTATCATCTCTATGATTGCTCTTAGTCATAGATACTCACTCGGGCTGAATCTCGTCGGCGTCCGTCCGTTCATTGATTCATCCATTCAGTCGTTCGGTCATCCAGTGCATTCCGTGGTATTCCATCTTTTTTCTTCGGCGTGACATATCCTACTGCTCATCGAAAGCCCCAGACAAGACATGCACTCCGACCACTTCGGCACAACCAGACCGGCGAGTAGATCGAAAAGAGCGCTCATGATATATTCCGTGGCTCTTCTGTAATAGTGATGCTATTCCTGCTATGAGGGACAGCAGCCAACAAATAGAAACAGAACACCCGATGTGATAGTACGGTACCAACATCGCTCCCACATTGTCTAATCATAATCCTCCAAACGCCCGCAACTGTACAGCACACTACACTACTAAGTGCCACTCGTAGTGGGTTCACGCTCGTTAGCACGACCGCTATTGCATACCACCAAGATCCGAGCCAAAAGGGCAATACTGGCGGTATGCAAGAACAGCTATTCATAAACGTTACCCCATTGTTATACGAGTATCGTACGGACATTAAATAGTGACTTGGTATCCTAAACCCATCCTTCCCTTTTGTTATCCCTCCCCTAGCGCACCGCTCCTAACGAACCCCAGCCCCGAAGTCAAAACAAAGTGGGGCGAGAGAAAAAAACCCCCCTCCCGTCCCCTGTCATGCTTACGCCGCTGGCACAGTACCATACCGTTTTCTCTTCCCCAACTAAAACACTTCGGTTCCTAGCGGAGCTGTCTCCGTGGATACCGGTACCGGCACTGTAAGATGGAGCAAGCCGCAGGTGCGGGTGCGTGTTTCTCAAGTACTGTGCTCGAGTACATAGCGTACCGCGCTGCACAATGTTTCGGGATAAGTTAAGCCCCTTTTTGTTTTTAGTTTGACACATCTTATTTGACTGGTGGGTGGGGCAGATACTGGAAGGAGGGGAAGGAGGGGGTTGTTTGTGGGTCGTGGTAAGCTTCAGGTGAGGATTTAACGCTTGGATCGGTGGGGTATAGTATGTTTGTTTGGTGTGGTATGGTGTGGTGCGACCATTGTGACCAGGATCATGGGATGTCACTCGGATGCTTGATCTGTTGATCCCGAAGGGTGTCCCCCCCTTCCTTTCCCCCTGCTGTGCGTAGTATGTCGTGTTGTGTGAGTTGGTGTATTGTATGGTAGAGTGCGTGTGGAGGTGTGTGGTACTAGTTTCCTTTGTAGGGCATCGTAGTGCCGGTGGTTGAAGGGTTGAGCCAGTCTTATTGGCTGATAGGAGGTAAAGTGTGAGAAGGAAGCTGACAGTGGATACCGGTAGTGCGCATCTAGGCAAGAGGCCCCACTGAATGCGTTATCGAGGGATATGCTGTCGTGTGGAGCTTTGGTAGAGCTTACAATAGAGTAGTTCGGATTTCGTTTCCTGGGGAGCTGGATTGCGGGTTAGTTAGTTAGCCGGGAAGGAGTATTGAGTATGTATGTATTAGGGGATACGTAAAACTGCGAAGTTCCTACTGCTTTATATCAACGAAGCTAGATCTGAGCACAGTCGGCTCTGATATTCAGGACACAGCGCTGCCCAACAAGAGGTGTATTATACGTGCCTAGAACTAGGACAGCTTTGGAGATATCATCTAGGAGAAACCCCTCGATAGATACCTAGAAACGGATAATATAAACAGAAAATTGGCTTGCCGGAACCCCTGTGCATACCATAGAGACTCACAGATGGGGAAACCGTCACTTTGGTTTACCTCTGAGTAAATCGCAGCAAAACTTCACAGCACAATACGCTGTAGACGGCAGTAAACACTGCACATAGAAGCAAAAAACCAAAAGTGACAGCTGTCCAACCACCCAGCTCCTTTACAGTTCCAAGCACACGCCTGAATCCCCAAACGAAGAGCCATCGATATTTAGGCGAGTCAGGTGCTCCAAGGGAGAAAAGACCGTATCTGTAGAATCTCCACGGAGCCTCCGACCCCAGCGGCAAAACGACGACCACGATAGGAGCTCGAAATCGAATACGTCGTGCTCCAGGATGGGACGGGGTGGTTTCACACCCGCGTAACCTCTCCGCGAGATGGCCCCAGTTCTAAGAATAACACTATGGGTACAGCCCACGGGGCAAGCAGTAGCTACTAATGGTAGTATGGATGAAGATGTGGGAGAGCCACACTCGGATACCAGTGCTCTATACATGCTTTATAGACTATATATATATATGATAATAAATACACTTGAAACCCTTCAGCCCTATGTAGAAGGAAGTGCCAAAATGGCGTCATACTCTATAATAATAATAATATAATATAATTGGCTCTTTTCTTTCTTCCTCCGCACAGGTGCACATAATATCCCGTTTTGGGATGGAGGATGGGGGTATGTTTCTTATTTTAGGCGGGTTTGGAATGCTTGTCTCTCGGAATATATTATTATTATATACTAAGTTAGAGGAGATCCCCTGTGGTAGTAGTCCTTTGGTAGAAACCTGAGATTCATATAAACTTTTGAGTTACTGAAACTCTTAGTGCATTCTTTTGACGTACGGTAACGGGTTTGTTTGCGCGGGGATTGAATGGCACTCTTCGTCACCGAGTGTCTAACTCATGCACTTCCAGTCAGTCAGTGGCCTACCCCCCAAACAAACAAACCAAAAGGGATTACATTGCGAGCCACTGCCATTGCTTAAGAGACCAGCCATCACTAACAAGTCTCTCTCGAGGAAAGATGAATATTCCACTCCTTATCAAGAGCGGGGTTATCAGAGCATCCCCCCCCCCAACACCTAGCCAACTCAACCCCTGATGAACAATTCTTACCACACAATCCTTAGATCTCTCATCCTAACCAATCTCTATACTCTACGAACGTATATCCTTTCGAACAAAGGCTCAGAATCTGGTCACGTCTAATATGCGAAGTGGTGCCCCCCGCATCCGTAGAAGTATTATATTATACACATATGGGTAGCGGTATGATAGACATATCGGTAGCGAATTCTCACCATAAGACCAAATACTATACACCGGGTGGAAAGGCACCACATTGCCATCCCACGCAAGGTGTAACAGTCAGCGAGACATTTCTACTGTAAAGGGGGAAAACTTATGAATGTCTCACTATATTTCTAATGTATCTACCGGCGCGGATATAAGTGCGCAATTCATGTTTGAAGAGAGCTAGCTTTACTAGTACTTGTAGTGTTATGACTCCCAAGGTCTACGGATATAGGTGCGCGTGCAAAATAAGTTTTTGAAGGGCAGTTATGCTACCAACGGGCGCCCAGATTACAGGGGCCACCGGAGATCCTGATTTAGGGTAATTAAAGGCACTTACGAGAGAAACGGGGGGTATGAGGATATGCAGATGTAAGTATGGCGTTCGGGGTAATATAGGATCATGGTAGTACATGGCATTCCGGACCCAGTATTGCACCGGAGATAGTGCTTGTACCGATATCTGGCAATCAGTATCTGAAAATACTGTTACTGTTACACAACCACACAACTAACGAAAAAAGCCCCGTCTCATCTCCAAATACCCCATGTCAGATAAAAGCATAATAGCCTGTACTCAGGGGAAGATGCAGTTCCGAGATGCCCGAAGTGCGGCTCGTCACTATGAGTGATATTCCATGAATCATCATACCCGGTATTGGTAAGACAAAGCACTGATTATATGTGCAATAGCATAGTCTGTTGAGAGAACGCGTTATTCATCATAGGTGTCACACGAAAAACCGGATCTCCTGGGAACGGGGGATAAATTTAGAGCCAGCCACCCCGATCCCGCTCGGATATCCGCATCCTCAGCGAACCGGCCCCATCCCCGACCCCCATTGAACCAGAAGGAAAATCATAAAAATCAAGGAAACAAAGCCCCAGACCACTCTATACAGCCTCACGCATCGATTTTGGTATGCCGGAAAGAACAAGCTAGCAAGCAAGGACTAGCAGATCATGTCAGAGTGGTACAGTGGTTTAGTACCCGTCCTTGCCCCACTTGTTGTACTTATCATGAAGTTCCTGAAGATCCAATTAACCTCTGTCCTGCGTACCAAATTCTGAAAAGGGAAAACACACCTTTGGCAAGCTGACGTTGGGAACAATAACAGAGTGCAAAGCGCTCGGAGCATCCTTGGGCGGGTTCCTAGCGTCTCCGCCGGGGTGGTACTTGTACCTAAGTTATTCCAACCCACATTAACCAACGAGTCCAATTATAAAATAACCAAGGAAGGAGTAGAGTACTTGAAGTGATCCCTAGCAGAGGTCTGGGTCGGCTCACCATGCCATGGCATTCCATCCTTGGCAACGTTGATACGGCCCTCTTCGGATGTTGCCGAGGTAGGCTTTCGTCCTATCGCACCATGATTTGTTAAACCCCCATCCTATTCCACGGCGGGTGGGGCAGATGATAAAACCTACCAAAGTAAAAACCGGCAAGTCCGAAAGCACCGGACATCACGGCGAGGAGAATCTATATCCATCACCGTGTCAGCTTCCAGCTGCCAACCGACCGGAGAGACTGGGAGTCAAAGTAAGGTTCAAATAAACGGAAAGGATTCCCTACATAAAGTTCAGGATCGCGCTTCGCACCCTGCTTCAAGACGGACTTTCCGGCGTTGGCTACTGCTCCAGACATTGTTCTGTTGTGTTCGTTGATGGCGAATTGAGTATTTCTGTGCAATTATGGTGATGATTGTTTGAGGTCAGAGGAAAACGTCAGGTCACGAATGGTCAAATTCAAGAAATAAATTTCCCGAATCTTGTTTCTCTGTGGCTGGTGGAGACAGGGTTTGTCGTGGCGGGCAGCCACATGGTGGGGATCTGGCTTTTTTCTTCTTTTCACACCCTTTCCCTTCTCAGCGAAAAGGTGGGGTGGGATCACGAGATGTCACTTTCGGTTTTGGTTTCCGAAGTTTGAAGCATTGGGATTGTTCGGATGTTCCCAGGGCAGTCCCTTTTGATGATACCGGATTCTTCGAGCCATCCCCAACTATAGTAAGGAATCGACCTTTGCTCCGTATATTATTATGAGACGTCATAATGCATGCTTGAATTTTGATATAGGGTGCTTTCGTAAAATGGCAATTGTAGAGGCCCGAATAGAAAAACCATCAAGACTGCATGGAAAGTAGAGGAACTCAATGGAAACATGGACCGAAACTGCACCAGGCAATAACCTCCTCTCGTGATATCTTTGCAGAATGATTGATTTTGAGCAGAGATTTTTCGATTTATTTCAATAAAGAAATTATATCCCGAATTTATACAGTTTATTCTATGGGAATACGGACTAAAAAACAGTCCATATCCTATAGAACGGGATTATGTTACTAAATTACACCAGAACTCCATTCCCCTTTCTGTTTTGGATCGCGTGTAGCCGGTGGGTTCAAGCGCAACTACTCGTTGATTTTCGCAAGCAATCTGCTCCTGAGTTAGTCTCCGATGTCTCGAGCAATTGCATCAAACTGAGTGAAGCGAATGGCATACTCATGATCTCTGAAGAGGTGGTACTCTTCATCTCCAACCTTGACCGGGCTTCCACCATACTATAATATCATCGTCAGTAATGGGTAACTCGCACCACAATAGAGGTAAGGTATATTATGTACCTGAGGGATCAGAACTCTGTCTCCAGGCTTGACAGATACTTCGATTTTCTTTCCTTCCTTGTCGGTTCCTCCAGGACCGACGGCAAGGACCTTGGCCTCAGAGAGCTTCTCAACAGTGGACTCCGGAAGGTAGATCCCAGAGGCAGTCTTTGCTTCGGCCTTGATGCGCTGGACCAAGATGCGGTCAAGGAGAGGCGCAAGTGACTTGATGGAGCGAAGAGAAGTAGCCTAGCAAATGAACAAACCATCAGAGAGAACCCATATATTCCATCCAACCTTGAAACTCACCATTGCGAATATCAAGAACAACCCAGAATATCAGCACTCGAGGGTGGTTTGTCAAAGGGAGTGGGAACAATTGCACAGATTATACCGTTGGGCAGAGAGGTGGTGAAGAAGGAAGAGAAGAAGAAAAGAAGGAGAAATTCCCAAACCCACTAAAAATGGCCCTCAAATCTGTACCATACAAAAAAGTCTTGGCAGAATTATCCAGAAACCAAGATGGAGCGCTCGGCAAACCACCTACCACTATTGACAACCCACCATCATCGCACGACATCACAAAATAGACTCTACATCAGCTCTTTTCATTCCCGCCTCTCCACCGCCACCCGCGTTTTCACCAATTGGGACATGAATCCTTTCAGAGCCGCTAGCAGGATCGCTCTCAGAGCGAAGCCCACCAGGGCACTGCTTGCCCCTCGCAGAAACTACGCCGAGGCTGCGGGACCGGCTGACAAGATTCGGTTGTCGTTGACGCTTCCTCATCAGGTGGGGTGGCTGTTTCTCTTTTTTGAAAAAATCTAGAGACTTTGAAAATGGATTTTGCTTGCTGAGTTTGTGTTGGTTTTACTTTTTAGACTATCTACAAAGCTTCAGATGTGTGAGTTTTTTCCCATCACGATCCTCCCATTTCCCGGCTAGTTTGGGGGGAATACATACGAAGCATTGGAGGAATCTTATCGCCACGAGCTTCCACATAACTAACCAGCGACCCTACGTTACAGTATTCAGGTCAACATCCCCGCCGAATCCGGCGATATGGGTATTCTTGCCAACCATGTCCCATCGATTGAGCAGCTCCGACCCGGCGTAATCGATATCATCGGGGAAAGCGCTGGCAGCAAGCAATTCTTCCGTTAGTAAACCCCTAACGGTAAACCCACCAGCCCGCCCCCGCCATTGACAAAAGCATTATGTGAAATACAGTATCCGGCGGCTTTGCGGTCGTCCAGCCAGACTCCCAACTGAGTATCAACGCCGTCGAAGCCTTCCCCCTGGAGGACTTTAGCCCTGAGGCGATACGTGCTCAACTCGCCGAGGCGCAGAGGATTGCCGGCGGAAGCGGTGGCGAGCAAGATGTTGCGGAGGCTAAGGTTGAAATCGAGGTCAGTTTCAACCCCCCCCCTTGCCCTCCCCCTCCTCCCCAGCCCCGGATTCCTTGACGCCGAGAGATCAGGCCAGTGAGTGAAAACGGATTCTGATTCATTAATAATTGACACTTTAAACGTTACAGGTTCTCGAAACTCTCCAGGCAGCTTTGAAATGAGCCTATCAAAGAGAGTCCGCTGGTAAGGCTCTGGAAGTTCCTTGACTTCTTTCATTTTCCGCCCTCTGTTCATACCTTTTCTCTCTCTTTCGCTTTCACTACCACTTCATTCCCAACCTTTTCTTTTGAGCAAAATATGCATAGACAAAGCATAGGAGAAGAAGGGGTGAGGAGAGAATGGGAACTGTAAAACTCTTAAAAAAACAAAAAAACAGGTCCCTTGCCATACCACACCGCACCACACATACACACGCCTTCATACAAGTACCGGTATAAAAACGCATGATCCAATCAAAACACTCTCAAACCCGATTCATCCAAATTACTTAGCTTCCTCTACCAATGCCAGGCTGTGTATGCATACATAATCCACTAACTACCACCTCTCTACCAACCAATAAATCCACCCTTCCCCTACTATACTAAACAGCACTCCAACACCCCAACCCAAAGCCAGTTTTACATACAAACCACAACACAGGAGGGCCCCTCCAACCACTTCCCTTCAGCCCTCCTTCTTTCTCTCCTCCCTCCCACGCCCCATCCATCCATCCATTCATCTATCACGTTTCAATGGTAAAAAAGAAAAAAGAAAAAAGGTATAAAATGCGTTGTGCGAGCAAGCAAGGCTACCCTTGCCTGCAAGCAAAAAAGCAAGCAGATAGATAACCGGCAGCAAAGACAACGACAATGCTGAAAGGAAAGAAAAAGAAAAAGAAAAAAACTATCATACCGTACGTGGAGCTTTACCCCCTAGGCAAAGCATGCAGGCGAGCAGGTCTTACAATGGAGTAGAACAGAATAGGATACGGGTACTGTATGGTAATTAGGGTTATTCCACGCCATGCGCAAAACGGTGTCATACAGGAACTGTACAGGACAGGATAGGACTGGGCAGGGCGGTACTGTAGGTACTTGTATGATAAGTGTAAGGCTCTGAGAGTCAGTTCCTGGCGGTACAGTGATAGTAGGGGAGAGCCTGGTGTTTGGGCACACGTTGTTATTCGGATCTCATCTCGTGGATTTTTTATTATTATAATAATAGAGGTTTTTCGGGAACTGTGTGTGGAAGTGTAACTATTATTATTATTGTTATAATATTATTGTGTTGCACTATATTGCACAACTAACTATTCCGGCGTGGGGTGGCCGAACATTCGAAGCTCCGTAAGAATTATGATCTGAGCCTGAACTAAGTATGGGTGCTCAGATGCGTACAGATCACCCACCACAGTTTTTTAATCCCCGTGTTAAGGGACGTCATGCTTTCTACCTATATATCGTGCGGATCATGTGTGATGCTCATACAAGTGCAGTTCAAGAGTAAAATGCAGTTAAGATGGAAAGAAAAAAAGGAAAGGGTTTAAGCGAGGATGAATGATAGCCCTCGGGAGATATAATATTTCGATATCGCAGGTATGATAGATGGAAGGAACCAAGCTTCTAAGCCCATACCATACCGATTCACACCCCGTGCCATCTACTTTCCGCCCTTCCTTTCCTTCCTTCCTTCCTTCCTTCATTTTTTTCTGCACGTTTCGCACGTTCGCTATCGCCAAACCAAATACCAGCGTATGATACCGTACTCTAAGCCCGAAAAAGAAAAATGGAGAAAAGAGAAGCACAATAGAAATAAGGAAAGAATGTGGAAAAATGACTCAAATACGACCCTGTGCTTTAATAAAATAAAATAAACCAATCCAGTCTTTTTGGGAAAAAAAAAGAAAAAAACATAAACCCAAACACTCCGATGCAAATCTTTTCCCTTCCCTTTTCTAACACCAAGTGAATACCGGATTCCTGGACTTGACGGCCTCTAGCCTCTCAACAATAACCTTCCTCTGCGCACCTTCGCTGCCACCAACAGCCGAGTATCCTAAATCGCCCTCAGCATCATCATCGTTGTATACATTTCGCGGAGGACCTCCACCAAGGCCACCTGTCAATGAGAACCTCCGCCTTCGAGGATCGAGAAGGCCCGGGGCATCCTTCTTTCTAGACGACCCCCCTCGGCCGCTAGCATCGAAGCTCTTGTGATTTAGTCTTTGGGGTCTTGGGGAGCTTGGAGCACCACCACCACGGATGCCTGCGCGTCCCGTTGGTGATTTGGAGACGGCAGTTTCCGCCGCGGACTGAGGTGAACCTGGAATAAGAGCACTCTGCTGATCGCTGAGCTCACCGCCGTTACTGGACCCAATACTAGCAGTTCTAGATATTCCCAACCTCACAGAACTTGGTATCTCGTAACGTGGCGGTGAGAGTCCTAGCCCTAGTATATCGATCTCCCGGGGCAGAGGTGCCGACGAGGCAGCGGCCCCTATGTCCATCTCTGCCTGCTCGTTGAAACCTCGTTCAACATCATGCTCCGGTCGACGCCTAGTATCAGACGTGGTAGGCACACGTAATGGAACTGCAACCGGAACTTCCATTTCATCATCCTGTGATTTCGGTCAGCTGTTATTCGGCTTCCACACCAGGCTGCAAGCTCTATGCAGATATGCAACGTACCCAGACGTGAACCCTCGTTCTCCTCGTCAATTCTAGAGGACCCTGGTCAGGCGTTTTCAAGGTTTCAACTACATTGAACGCCTGTCCCTTCAATACCGCGATCTGCCTCTGGAACATTCTCTCCTTGAAGTCTGAGTCTTGCTCAAATAATCGACGAAGCAATGTTTGCGTTTCCGCCCACCATTTCGCAGATGTCAAGATGGGTAGAAAGTGGTCTCTGGTCTTTTGGGAGAAAGGCTGGCCGATGAGAGACACCGGAAGGAAGAGCCATCCAAAAGGAAAGCTTCTCCATTGATCGGGATGCTTCCAAGGGAAGGCTAATGAGTTGTCAATGGCACCGATAGTCACTGTAGCGCCGGCACCTGGCTGAGGTGTTTCGGATCTTGAGCTAGCAACCATCGGTTCCTGCACTCGATACATGGGGGATGCGGAGCGTATAGTGTTCAACCCAATTGTATTCGGATCAAGGTTACCATTTTGTGGGGATGAGGACATCCCATTGAGTTGAGCTGGCTGAGACACCACGGTAACCTCCGATGTCTGCGAATTAACCTTGATCATCCAATTATCCAAACCTCTGTCTGTATTCCGCATAATATAGTCTAGAATTACGAGCTTCTCAAGCTCCTCGCGGAAGTTTTGCTGCAGCTGCTCAGTCCATACAAACCGGCGATTATCTGGATCGTCAATTGATAATGGCGTGTGAGACTCCTCATCAGAATCATCATCGACAGCACCACCAGGTCTACATGCAGACGCCCAAGGCGTTCGCCTTCTAGGAGCAGAGTCGGTTCTAAACGATGGATTAAACTGGTCCGGCCATGGGTGTTTTCGCAGAAAAACATTCGCATCTGCCTCAAGATATCAGCACGGAACCCCGAGTGTGCAAGTACATACAGTGACAAACCTTGAAACCCTTTAAGAAACACTTGGAAACTGCCAACCTTGGACGGCAATGGCTTATGCTTCTTATAATAAGCTCGTCGATCCCAGTAGTCATAGTGAAATGATTTGCTTGACAGCTTAACAACATCTGTATAAGGTACGAGAAAGGTCTTCAGCTGGCGATCCAAAAGGCAAGCCGCGGCTTCAGAAATGTAGCTAAGATTAGGTATCAAGCTGTATCCATATTAGCAGGTAACTCCAGAGTTCTTAGCTTAGGGCATATTGCATACCACGCACGACCGAAAAAGCAAGGGAACCTGCAGCCATAGGATTCAATATTTAGCAGATGCATCCAACCAAATCGCCAACTTGGAAAGCCCAATGGGACTACGGGGGACTGACAGAGTGCGATGAAGCCACTTCATCATTTTGGGATTAAGCTTTCCATAGCTGTTGTGAGCACTCTTAGTAAATGTGCACAAAAAACTTGAAGCAGGATTGAAACACGTACGGCTCCTCATCCTTTGGTTTGAATACCCCTACAACATTGCCGTCACTATCTCGCATAAAGTAACTTCCGGAGGAGCCCTGCTTGATCAATTTAGGATCGATTCCCTTCCTAATAGCCAGCCTGACAGATTCGACTATTTCGTCGAACTGCTCCTGGGTAAATTGAATGTTTTCCGCCACCGGCGGTAGGCCCAATGGGCTGGCATCCGTAAGCGGTCTCGTGCCCTCCGGTGGCACAAAGACCGAGTAGACGATTTCTAAAGGAGGATGCTCCTGTTGTGAACGCCCTTTCTTGAACTTGAATTTGTTGGCAATCTCGTGACTCCATCGTTCCAAACGCGCATTGATCGCTTTGATATCAACACCAGAGCTATTACTTCGTAAGCGCTTGACAGATCTGCCATTGTGAGACGGAGTGACGGGTCCATAAGGAGTTGATAGCATAGAGGTGGGTGGACGAGGCTGAACTGTCACAACCCGGCCGGGGTGATCCACGATGGACTCTCGGTCGTCATCATCCGAATCGGAAAGCTGAGCTTCCTGGGCGAGCCTCTCATAGCCAGAGACGGCAGGGCGTGGCATTAGGGGAGGTTGTTTAAACCGACGGTGATTGTGAGGGGGTGGATAAGGAAGGGGTTGATGATAGTTTCTTCTGTGGGGTTTGTGTGAAGGTAGGGGTTGGTGGAGATGAGCAGTATGGTTGGTAAGAGAAGCACGACGTGTGAAAGGTGAGTTGAGGTATACCGGTAGGGATTACAGGTGACGGGAACAAGGAATGACTGCCGTGCCAGGAAGGGTATGGTCTGACCAGGCAAATGGTACAGGTATTGTAAGTTACGATTGCACTAGTACGAGTCCAGTATGATACCCTATGATACAACAATAGAACTGCAGAGCCGCAGGAAACGGATTACCCGCCATCCGGCTTTCGAACCGTATCCAAAAGTTTTTGTTCGATTATTTGATAGCTCGAACATGAAGAGAAAATTCACGGTTTAGTGAATATTCGGTGATCTAGACGGTACGGTAGATAGCTGAACCCAGCACAGGAGAGCTGTGAAGCTCCATTGCAGAGCCGCCCGCCCCAGTTCCCCAGAGTCCCGGACTGATATGGGGTCTATTCTATCGCCTAAGCAAATACTGGCAGGGTAAAAAAGAAGATGAATAGAAACATCTTCGGACTCTCCCGCTTCGGCAGTTCCGACAAAACAGGCGCAGAGCCGCACAATGACGACGTTTCTCACCATTTACCACCACACCCTCTTCGTGGAAAATGAGATAAAAAAGAATCAAACAAAACGAAACCCCGCGATTTACTCTACAGCGCCCACTTCTTATTATTTTTTCTTGTGCGCGGTGTCCCCTCGATACCCGCGCGCGCGTCTAAGAAGAAATAAAATGACTTCAGCTTCGGGAGCCTTTAACCGCTGGGTCGGCTCCTAACGGTTCTTTTAAAATAGATCTCACCAAACTCAATCAATCACTCTGCAGTATCCCCTGGGAGCGCCCCCTGAACAGTATCTTTGCGGGTTGACGAGAACCAACCTTCTCCGGAATAAGGCTATGCGCAGTGCCGTACAGGTGCAAGACGGTAGACCCACTCCCGGCGAACCCTTTGAAGTCGGATGTCCCACGCATTAAACCAAGATAGGCGAGGAAACCTCTTGGCTCTGAAACTTCTCGTCAATCTAAGAAACACTCTTGGCGTTTAACTATTTGCCCAAGAGGTTAAACTGGCCGATGCCCCCAATTGTGCTCGAGTACTGTACTCGCACTATTGCTATCTTCTTCTCCTGCTTTCCCCTTTTGCTATTCTGAAAGGACAAGAGCATTAGATAGTTGTACTGTGAAAGTTAGCCATAAATGAATGGTTAATCACTGCCTGATATCTGTTAGTATTATTCTTGGATGAATTTGTATGCCGGTGACCCAATATTATTTTTCTCTCCCTTCATTCGGGGGCTCCTCTCCTCCCCGCTCCCCTCTTCCGCCAACGGTTCACCATCGACAGATAATCTTATCATACCGCAGAGTTTCCAAGCCCCTGGGAACGGGCGGCGCAGCCCACCAAAAAGTCACCGAGATGATATCCAATTATGATTTTGTGTGTGTGGCTGCTGTCGGTGATGCACCGGAAGGTGAGCTGCATGCTTCTAGAAGAATTATGGAAGACTCCTTATTCGCTTGGCGTGGTCCTAAATTGGCACAGTGGGCATGTCGATTGTGCTCACTTCCCAATTCAGAATGTGATCCCCTGACGCTATCGGCAGAATCTCACAGATTCTCACTTATCAGAAGCGATGCTAATCCCAATCGTCTAGCTGGCGGGAAAGGAACAAGGGGAGCTGAGGAGGCACGAAACAGAAAAGGGGTAGGGCGAACCTCCAGAATCCCGTAATTGTTATGGGGCCCACCACCGCACCAAAAGATGTGTGTGTCAGCAAATTCCCCTTGTACCCATGTTCGTCATGCCGCTTATCTCGAATTCGGGCCGGGCGTGACTCGGAGAGGATGTGACGTTGTACGAGTACATTTTGTGTGCATAGGTGGTAAATACTTGGCTGTATTCGGAATTACCTGGAGTTTGATGCTAATTTTATCGGAAAACGTTTTCCTCAATTGTTTGGTGCTCGATGCTGTGGTCAGGTATGTGCACTTGGTGCTGCTTCTTCTATCATGTTGCTTTGCCGCGGTTGCTGCAGACTAGGGTATGAGCGCTGGTGCTGAGTGCCAGTGTGCAGGACAACGACGAGTGAGAATGTTTGAATTGGGGAGGAAACATGGTGGGGTTGCATGATGGATGTTGGGAGTGTCAGATACAACTAGAAAGGGAGAGGAAGAAGGGTGGTGGAGGAATGAAAAGGTCTCAAATTGAACGACAAACACAGAGAGCAGAGAGAACACGCAGACGCAGGGAAGACAGGCGCAGATGCATGTGTGTGTCCACCGTTAGCTGGGGGAAAGGGGAATCAATTGATGAGCTCTGACAGCTAGAAAGCGAATGGACGAATAAGATCGTCAATGAGGGAGTATTGATACTAATGGTTAGAATCATAGTGTGGAATATGGTGCATTGGATGCCAGGGGCATCGAGTGATGGGGAGATCTCTAATAGGAGGGATGTGGGCTGCAAGCAGAGTCTGGAGAGGATGGTTAGACCACAACTTCTTCACCCCCATTGAAGCTGCCAGACTGTAGGGCAGGAAGTACGGTGGGGAGATCTGATTCATCGAATAGTAATGATCATAATTTGGCATCCGCCTCCACAGAGTGCTGGAGAAAGTAGTTCTGCTTTTTCTCCCCGATTCTTCCCTTCTCTTTGGTGTGTGTATCTGCACTTATCGAGGAAGCATTTTTTTTCGTAGATCCGGAGGCTTATCTACTGCCCACACACCACCCCCTTTCCACTCTTTCGTTGTTTCTTTCCTCCTTCCATCCCCATTCCTTGCAGACCTCGATCTGTAACCGCGCTCCACAAAAAGAAACCCAGTCCACTCACTTATCCTTCATCCTTCCACTCTCTTTCCCCCTCGAGCACCTTCTCAGTATTTTTTTGACTTTTATCATTAGTTGTTATATTCCTACTTCATTTGTTTTTCCTTCAAGTATCCCACATCCCCCCCCTCCCCAGCAGCAATCCATCAACACAGCCTCTCCTTTTTTCATTATCGAAATATCGTTCTCGTTTTCTATTCCCATCCTCATATATTACTCGTTCGCTTTTATCTACCCACCACCTTTAAACTTATTTGTCTCCTGCCTCCCCCCATCTGCTCCCACATTCAAAAACAAAACCCTTCCCTCCCTTCTCACTCACACGCACTTCTCCCCCCCCCACACATAATCCGTACTCAATAGTTATTATCTACCTCACCTTCTCTTCTGATCCTATCGCTCACTCATAAACACTCACTCACCTCTCACTCAAATCCTCTCTCTACACCATCCCCCCCCTATCTCCCTTTATCACCTGCTCTGCTTTCACAAAGCAGACCTTGGTGCTAGAATAATCATAAGCTGGCTCCCACGGCTCTTTTCTATTCTCCTGCTCCGGAGCGGCTTCCATCTCCGCACCATCTTCTTCATCCTACATCTGGCAGCGACGAAACAATCCTTCCATCAATCTCGCGGACTCCATCTAGATCCCCATTGCCATCTCTCAACAACACACTGGCTTCCGTCGCTCTCCCGTCTCCCCCGTTGCGGTAAGTTACCAACCCCCCCTTCCGTCATTTAGACTTTTCGCTTTTTTCCCGCTCGTGTTATCAACCCGAACTTTCCTTATCTCCACGCGAGTAATCCTTTCCCCTAAAGATCTCCTTTACTGACATTCAACTCAATTATGAATAGGATTAACGGGGGCTTTCCAATGACTTTTGCAACTTCATCACCGGGAGCAAGTACTGCTGGCCAGGGGACTACTCCTGTATGTGTTTTTCTACTTTTTTTTCTTTCTTTCATACCCTGTTGACACGCGACTTTTTTTCCCCTGTAATTTTTTTCTTCGCTTATCGCGTATGTCCTAACACAATGTACCGGTAACAGCCAATCTGCCAAAACTGCACAACGTCAACAACTCCATTATGGCGACGGGATGAAAGTGGATCGGTCCTCTGCAATGCATGCGGTCTGTTCCTCAAGCTTCATGGTAGGGCACGACCAATCAGCCTGAAAACGGATGTTATTAAAAGTCGGAACCGTGTGAAAAATTCTGGTCAACCAGCTAAGAAGAAAGTCAGTCATATCTGTTGCCTCATGATTGCCACTGTCTAACTCAGATCTTCCACAGAGTCTATTCGATTCACCCAATGGATCGGCGAATAGCCACTCAGCAGCCAGGTCAGAAAATGGGACACCCCCACCCGGGCACCGCAAACCGTCTTCAGGAACCGCGTCGAATAGATCGGCATCTCCCCAATCCCGGGCCGGAACTCCTCTACCACCACCATCGCATATGGCGCCATCGATATTTGAATCCCTTGTCAACCAAGCTGAAAACTCAATGGTTGGTAGCCCCTCAACACTGCCGGCCATCAACACCCTGAATCATCCATCGCCGGGATCCACATCTTCGCTCCACGATCGACACTTAGAGAACCCAGCACCAACTCTCGATAGCCTTATCAGTGCTAATAATAAACTCAAGACTCGTGTGGCCGAATTGGAATTGGTGAACGATTTGTTCCGAGGCCGAGTGAGCGAACTTGAAACTAGCGAGGCCAATGCCCGGCGAGCGGAGATCACACGGAGAGAAGTTGAGGCACAGTTACGGTTGTTCTTGGATGCTAGCACGAAGCGCGAGGAAGAACTCAAGAGGAAATTAGACGACGCCGAGAGAGAGCTTACCGACCTACGTGGCGATCAGCAACGGAAAAAAGTCAGAGTCTCTGACCTGACTGAATAAAAGTCATTCCGAATGGTGAACAAAACAACCATGGACAAAAGAGGAGGAGCAAAATAATAATAATTATAATTTAATATGGTCTGCATGAGCTTTATTCCCAACTACTGGACGATTTTGTTACCTTTCCTTTGTTTTACATTTTTATATATCCATGGTTGGGGTTTTGTATTTTCCTTAATTATTTTGATAAAAGCAAAATAAGATATAAAAAAAGGGTTTTCTTGTCCTGGGGCTTTCTGGTATGGTCACAGGGTGGGAAGATAAAAAAAAAAAGGGAATGAACTCTTGTGGGAGTATTAGGGTTTCGGTTGTTGCTTTTTTCCTTTTTTTTTCTCCGTTTATTTTCTTTATCTTATTTCCGCCCCCCTTTATCTCTACTTTCCTCCTTATTTATCTCACTTACACACCTTCTAATCTAATTTCATCACTTCTTATCGCTTACTAACCACCTGACTCTAACGCTGACGGCCTTCACTTCCTCTTTTTTTATCTTTCGTCCCTCATCACCATCGTCTTTTTTTTCTTTTCTTTTCTGGTAACTCATTCATTCATTTGCATTCTCATAGTTACGCGGACGGATGGATACTGGACTGCGCGTGGTTGGCCTAGTTTTTTCTTTCTCTCTTATATCATTTGGTTTACAAAAAAAGTTGGCGGGGTTCTTTCCTTTTCACTCTTTTCTAGGATACGGTGTGATTACTTACTGTAACTCTACTCATAATAACTAACTTTTGGATCCGATTGATTAATTTATTTTTTGCTCTATGCTTGTTTGTCTTGTCTGGTCTTGTGTGATAGAGCTCCTTTTTTCCTTCAGAATTGGAATGAATAGATACCGGTAGATAAACACCTTGTCATATCATATCATATCAGCCGGCTGGGGCTTGTCCTGCTTGTCGGGAGAGGAGGCCACTTATCGGATGGGATGAATACCGTGTTGTACCGTGGGAAGCAAGGATGAACTGGGGCTGGTTCGCGGGTAATCGCAATCGGAAATCAGGATCCTACCATTGCCGGCACGGTGTCCTAGGTTAGTACCTTTGATTGATTGACTTCGTCCTGAGGGTGGAAGTGTTTTTGTTTTTTTTGCACAAATAAGGGGATTTATTTGTGCTTTTGGCGGTTGGGGTTGTTGGAGGGAGTTATGGTGTCACACCGGTATAATGCGGGCCTAAGTTGGTCGATAGGCTACAGCAGTTATCATGGACCGACTAGACCGCGGAAGTATCTAATTCAGGTAACGCACGCCGCCGCTATCGCCTAATCCAACATCACTCACACACTCTCTCACACTCTCTACCCTACTCGAGTACTAGTCGTTGTACTAGTACTGTACCCATTGCACCGGTAGTCGTCGTCATCCCGACACTTCCTGCCCCAGACAACCCAAACAGTAGGCGCGCGTGTGTCGGACGGCATGCTTGCAGGTACCGTACCATACGGTACCTGAGCTGTCCGGGGTGGTTCTTGGTGGTTCTATATAAAGTCTTTTGGGCTGTTGGGTACTTACATAACTTACATCAGTTTTCCCTGGCATGCTCAGCTTGCTGAGGGGGGTTGGATGGTTGGATGGTTGGTTGGTTGACGGGAAATTGGGGGGTAATAAATAATAACAATAACAATAATAATAATTATTATTGCACGAACAGAAGAAGGATTTTACGATTTACGATTATCTGCGGTTTATGTCTCTGTGCTCGGCCTGTCTGGAAATGGTGCTTTATCATTATTTATTTATCCGCGGGATCACGACGTTTCTAAGCGTAATAGTGCCGGTGATGGATATAGTTCATATCGCGCAGAAATATTGGTACAACAGCTTGTATGATATGATGATATGATAGATCCATAATGCAAATGCCCTTGCCCCCATGTCGCTCGGGTCGAAGGGTAAAAATAAACAAGACAGGGAAAAGTGGAAAAGGAAAGAAAAGAAAAACAAAACAAAAAAGGCACTTTGCGCAACTCGACTTCTGCGATTCTCAATTGGTATTTAAATGCTGTCTAATTCACATGCAATGGGATGAAATATTTGCGAGGATAGGTAAATCTTTGGATAAAGGAGGGAAAATGAAAACGAGGTTACTTTTTTTGCAGTGGTGTCGGGAGTTTACGACAATGACCTCAGCCTACTTCAAGCAGGATGAGTGCTGATGCTCGCATATCCGGACTGCCCGCGATGGCGTTGGATAGCCCCCAGTGCGGTTGCAAGGGCTAACAATACAGCCCCGAGTGTAATCCAATAGCTGTTACGGTAACACTCGAGGCCGAGATTACATTCACGAGAACCTTCGGGGGTGATAATACTGTGGTAATCATATACCCGACCTATTGTAAAATCAGTTAGCCGGCGAACCTTTTCTTTTCTTCCACCGCCCTTCTATGTTTCAGCCGCAAATTGGGTGGATTATGGGATAACGTGGCGGGTTCTCAAAGAAGAAAAACTTTGCCATTTGAGATAAGCTGATATGCATTCCTGCTGCAGCGGTCTTTTTTCTCTCGTCGTAATTTTGGTTCTGACGTATGATAGAGTGGAGATATCCGGTACCGGGTGTATGGATTTTTTTTTTTTGGCACAGCAAGGCTTGCATTGTTACACTGCCAGGGGAAAAAGAAATGTGAAGAAAAAACGGACGAAAACGTAAGGTGCTTACCATAGAAAAGATTGAAGAGCTGGCCTGAAATCACCGCTGATAATGTCATCGCCCCCCAGTTTTGGGATAGGCCATGTAGGCCAAATTCTTCTGAAATCTGGAGCCAAGCCTTCATCAGTCCGATTTCTTATCGATAGGGATAGAATGAGGGTCTGGGGTACTCGAGTAGGGGTATTCGGCAAGCCGTTCCGGGCCCCGCGTCGCTCTCCAATTGATAGAGAGGGGAGTAAAAGAGGATGCATCACGCAGGCTAAGGACTATAGGATCTCTGAAGAGAGGGGAAGAATGCATGTATGAAGAAGGGTTGGGCATATGCATTCGGGATCAATCCACTCACTATTGTTGGATAGACACCAAATAGAACACCGTATCCAAGACCACTCAGCGAAGAGACCAACCAGAGCCAGTTGGGGTTCTCAACAGTTAATGCACACAACTGGGCTAGGGAAAATATGATCGCCGACGCTGCAATCAACCAAAGACGCTGGAGTCCGTACTTCCGGTACATTATATCAGATGATACCCCTGGTCGTTCCAAAAGATGCACGTTAGCAATGCCCTTTTGACTGGGATAGTACCGCAGGTGCCTGGATACAAGAGAAATGTGCTAGGACGCTGAAACCGCCTATCGCAGTGAGGCGGTGTGTATTTTGTATTTTATTTTGTCAGCTGAGGGCTGGGTCCGCGCCGGTTTCTCTGCCCCATCCCAGAGGGGAATCCCAACGACCTAGCACATGTCTCTTGTATCCGAGCACCCACAGTATGGAATTGATCTTGGGCGCACTGGAGTCATACCACTGAGCATACGACCAGAAAAGCTACAAAGCGATAGTATGGAGACATGCATGGACTGCTGCCCCTGGACATAATCTGGGTGCTTGTCAGGCGCAAACTTCGCCCACAATGCTTGAACCTGCGGGTTTATTAGTCCAGGTTGGGGAAATATTGGAATATCCTGCATACAGAATGTCCAATATTGCTGCAGAAGACGTTAGAGACCTGCAGCCGCTGTAGGGGTGAAAGGGGCCCAGGCGTACTTTATAGTCATGAGGCCAGTTCCAGTGAGAAGCCCTAAGATAAAAAACAATAGCCAGAATCTAGCGTTGCGGGCCAGAGCCCAGCCACGAATGTCTATATGATGGCCATGATAAATGTCACTATTGCCAATAACTTGACCGCGATTACTCTCTGCATCCACTTGATATTCCTCACTTCCACCACTTGAAGAAGAGTTCGTGAGGAATGAAGAGCCTTCATCTGGCATGGGATCCGGATTCGCTACTGCAACGGTTGTGTCAGGGCTGATGGTGCTCGTACCTGGTTCGACATAAGAACTCATAACTGGCGAGCGTCGGCCTTCACTGGATTTTGTCCGGCGAAGCCTGGTACTTTCTGGCATATCCCGAGGGGGTATTGCAGAATATGCCCCTGAGATGGGAATGACACGGAGGAAAAAGAACGATATAAAAATCATGCTGCTGGTTGCTAGGCAAAGGACAAGCAGGAAGTCGCTGGTGTTCCCCGGGAACAGCCATGAAGAGATGAACGAAAAGAAGAAGGCACTGAGACCAAAAGCTGCCAGGGGAAGAGCCGTTGCTGCCCCTTGATTTTGTGGGAAATTTAGAGCAGCTTGGGTGGGGTCAGCTAAACTGGCTTGATATCATTGGCGTTTTGAGGGTTAGGGTTTGCTCCTACCGGCTTTAACAGCTCCGCCAAATGAAGAACAACTCCCGACACCCGTAAGTGCAGAGAAAAAGCACAGCGCGAAGACACTTGTCGATCCTCTCCCTCCCTCCATAGCTGGGAGGGGTTAGATCATGTTAGGCCACTTGGGGGGGTTGATGGCAAGGTTACTCACCTAGGTATATTGGATAGTACCCAATGAGCAATGCCGCAGCACCTATGAGAACGGGCAGCCGGGGCCCTTTAGAATCTACTAGAATTCCGCTTGGTATCCCTATTTAATCGAGTAAGTGATTCAGTAAGAAAATCAAAGTCATGGGAATTAGTATCGAACCTGAAAGGTACATTCCTGCATTCCGTAGAAAAATCAGTTAAGAATCTCCAAGAATTTGGTCGATGGATTTAACCCAGATTCCCAAATGTCCCCTATATATCTAGTTAGAATCCATTCCAGGGGGGGTAACTTTAAGGGCTATTGGAGGGGTCTAACAATCAAATTACTCTCCGTAGCAGTGAGGTGAAGCCTAGTGGCTAGCTGGGGAGCATAAGCCGAATAAACATACTAGGTAGTTTGGATTAGTGAGGTATAGTTACAGGAAGGGGCAGTAGCGTTTGAGTATCAAACATTTGTTCCACAGGCTAGCGAGATACATGTCGCGGCAGCTAAGCTCACGAAGCGAGCAATACGCAAGCGCCTGTCCGGCATTATACTGGGCTGAAATGCTACGGTTCTGTAGCGAGACTCCCCGGGGATAACGGACGACAGTTCACGAAGTTAGCGGGGTCTAGGGGAGAATGAGGTTATGTGGAGAGTATATGGTGTAGGATTAGGGTAGCAGTGATGGCTTCAACCGCATCTAGGGAGCTGGGTGTTTGGGGGGAAGTGTAGGGGGCAAGCGAGCGAACTAATGGGGAATAGGGGAGCCTAGGATGGGTGAAAGCAGATAATGTCTTTGGGTGGGAAAACGGTCTTGAAGCTGGCGATGGATCAGAACCCCGCCCTTTTTGTGTGGAAAAGCAACGAACAGTTGTGACAGCTGAGCAGAGAGTACCGTATTGCACAATTACACTGTTTCAGACGTGCTGGCCTGGGGGAGGCAATAGTAATACTGGTAAGCGGAAATGTCAACAAGTAACTCCTTCTCTGGTGGGAGAAGGGAAGGGGCGGGTGATTAGAGAGTGATCAGAGGGTTCGTTCACGGGGCCTTTTTGTGACTAAGACGAGTGGGGTGTTTGGATGAGGGACTGAGGAGACTGCAAGAGAGAAATACCGGTGGTTCAGTTTATGGCTTTCACCTACCAGCGAGGAGCGTGATATGTGTTACTGTAGGCACCGGGATATCTCATGTCAGGCAACGCGGTAAGGGTTTCGCGGCCAACAGAATCAGGGCCAATGAAAAGCCTCGGGCTGGTGCAAAATCTTATCCGAGATCTCTGGCGGGTTATGTCGGTCGTACGAATTCTGTGCATATCATAAAAAAAGATCCCTGTAGCTCACAGGGCCCGACAGCATCTTCGTCTTGGCTTCTTGTGAAACCTGCAGCAGGGTAAGAGCCCCCCTTTTTGTTCTTGTTCTTAGATTAGTCATCTGTGGCTCTGATCATCTGATTTAGTGTGGCACAATCTGCCTTGTCAACAACCTCCAAGCCACAAGGGTATCACCTGAACCAGGCTTCTTCCATCATCGCGTTTTGGATACCTCACACATACTTCTCACAATCACTAAACAACTTTTATCGAGTAATAAAAACATCGCTAACTACCGATCTCTATACACCTAATCGCTTCTGCTAGAACTCATCTGAGATCCAGAAATGGGTGCTCTGCTCTCAATACCGTTTCTGGCAGTTCCTGGCATAACTACGGTATTATGCTTCCCGTTCCCCCGCTTCGCCCACCCAACCCCACACTGACATGGCCACTAGATTGGGTCTTTCGCTGTGTCGTGTTGTGGTGCTGCAGCTTGTTCCGCACTGTGTAGTGCCTGCGGTAAATGTGGTAGTAGGTATGGACGCTCGTTAGGTTGCGATAAGGGGGCCCTGGCTAACTTCACCGCAGTACTGCCACGAGAATCGCTTATGCTTGTGTGTTCCCTAACTCAAACATTTATTCAGGGCCCCGATACTAAATTTCATAGTGCTCTTCCTGTTAAATAGTATTATCTCATGGATTATGCTCTCGCCCTGGGCCATCAAGAAGCTTGAGCATTTGGCCCTCGACTATTTCCCCATCACTTGCTTGGGGGAGCAATGCTACGGTTTCGTCGCGGTACATCGTATACAGTTTGCTCTGGGTGTTTTCCACGGTGTTCTCGCCGCTATTCTTGTCGGGGTTAAGAGCTCGAAGGGTGGTCGCGCAGCTATTCAGAACGGGTTGGTAATACTAATGCTGACAACGTAAGAGTGGATTCTAACCGTTGTCCTTATAGATATTGGGGGCCCAAGATTATTGCCTGGCTTTTGCTTATCGTTCTTACGTTCCTTATCCCCGAGGGCTTTTTCCTTGTCTGGGGAAATTACTTTGCAACCTTCGGCGCTGTTTTATTTCTTCTTCTTGGTCTCGTCCTTCTTGTTGATCTTGCACATACCTGGGCTGAGGTTTGCCTTGAAAAGATTGATGAATCGGACTCTAGAATATGGCGTGGCATCCTTCTTGGCAGCACGTTGGGGATGTACATTGGAAGTCTGGTACTCACGATTGTGATGTATGTCTTCTTCGCTGGCAGCGGATGTTCTATGAATCAAGGTGTGCTCTGTTATCTGTCCCTTGTCACTAAATCGCTAACTATAGCACCACAGCGGCCATCACTGTCAATTTCATCCTACTCGTTCTGGTTTCTGCGATTTCTGTCCATCCCAAGGTTCAGGAATACAACCCACAAGCTGGCCTTGCACAGTCTGCCATGGTTGCAATCTACTGCACCTATCTCACTATGTCTGCTGTTTCTATGGAGCCCGATGACAAGCAATGCAACCCTCTTCTGCGAGCTCGCGGGACCCGCACCGCTTCTATTGTTCTTGGTGCCATTGTTACTCTCCTCACCATCGCATATACCACCACCCGTGCTGCCTCTCAAGGTGTTGGACCGCTTCACAGGGGAAACAGCTCCCCGAATAACGGTGGCTACTCTAGTTTGGGAGATGGGGAGCACGGCCTCGTCTCCACAGAGCCCAGCAGATCCGAGCTCAGAGCCCGTGCTCTGCGCAGGGCCGTTGAGGACGGAAGCCTGCCTGCCAGCGCCCTGGATGAAGATGATTCGGATGACGAAGACGATGCTAGAGCTAATGATGACGAGAAGAATGGAGCCCAGTACAGTTACTCAGGATTCCATATCATCTTCTTCCTAGCGACTGCATGGACAGCAACACTTTTGACAATGAGCTTGGAACCTGGAAAGAACAACGAGGAGGGTTTCACTCCCGTTGGTAGAACGTACGCTGCCAGTTGGATTAAGATTGTCTCTACTTGGGTGTGTTATGCACTCTACTCTTGGACCTTAGTCGCGCCAGTTGCGTAAGTTTCATCGTTTCACCAATTGGCTATTAGAACCTTAACTAAACTAATCTCGTAATAGCCTCCCAGAGAGATTCTGAATTCACTGTTTGCTATCAAGTTAGTCTACTGGTGACATGCTAGGGCTTGGATGGGGTATGGGTTGTTCATGTCGTGCGTGAATGCATCAAGGGGGCTCGGTTGTTTCTTTGCCCAGCTTAACATAACTTGGCTCTTGTTTACTGAACGGCGTTTTTGTATTTTGTTGCGTAATTGAGGCTACGTATCTCATGTATCAACAGTCTCAAGTAGGATATCTATTTTGAAGGCTGTAATCCGTGGCAGACAAACTTTTCCCGCTCACGTTTCGTTTGGGGATCGCCACTGCTATCACATGCCATCACTCGACCATTGTTCGCCAAGACACTATTTCTCGAGCACGGACCATCCTAGTCTAAAACCCCACAACCACACCTGAACCATTGGACCCCTGAGGCACAGTGCGGTCTCCCTCGTTTCTCCGAGGAAGTCTCGCAAAAATGGAGGAGAAGGCTATTTTGTCTTGAGCGATCGTCTGTGGAACGTGGGGCGGTGGTCCTCCCCGCAAACCATAAGAAATACACTGGTATTACGTGAAATACTCATAAATCCGCGACCGTGAGCTAGGTAGAAGAAAACGAAGAAACAAAAAAATGACGCCATAACCCGAGTTTTTTTTTTGCTTCCCTTCTTTTTTTAAAAAAAATTAGGTCAAAACCAACCAAGGCTTCCGTCGAAAGCTTCTTCGAATACTTCACGTTCTTCGGAAGGGGGCGGTAGGCCTCGTAGCTCTTTGTAGGTCATTACTTTATTCTCGGCGTAGTGCGAGAGGAGGTTTTCCATGTCGTCTTCATCCATGTCACAGAGTTCTTCGAGGCTCCAGGTTTCGCAGACTCTTGTCATCCTGTTTATCACCCGCAGTTAGCATTGGTAACGAAAAACTGCAAGAGTTGAACAGAGGGGGACAGACCATTCCATCCTCTTCGGTCCTTCAGAACACGCTGACGCAACTTTCCTCAACCTCTTCCTCAAGGAGCCAACTTTAACGATTGCTTCTCCAAGGTTCGTCGGCAGCGTCTCGGCAATCTGTTTCCGCACGATGTTCGCCAGCTTTGGCCCATTCCCGTTTGTCGAAACCATAACCTGCAATGGCCCATCCCTGTGCACGCTGCCAAAGTAGAAATCGCACTCCGGTGGCACGTCTGCAACGTTCACTGGGATGTGTTTCTGCTTGCAGAGGGTGTAGATTTGTGTTGATGCTTGGGGGTCGTCGATTGCTGTTAGGACCATGGTGATGTCCGGGTCTTCCAGGTCTGAGGGCCGGAAGTTGCGATCTATATGTGTTACTTGACGTTTCAGGATTCGGTGATGGACTTCCGGGTGTAGGCCGGTGCTTGGGGTTATTACGGTTACTTTTGCGTCGGCGTTGAGGAGGTTGAGGATTCGGCCGGCGGCGACCTGCGATTTGTTTGCTTGTGTTAGGCCTTGTAATCAACGGCGGGCGGGAGAAGTGGAGTTGTATCATACATTTCCGCCACCTACTACAAGGACTTTTCTGTTCCGGACTTGCCAGGCAAGTAAGAGGGAGCCACCGCCTTGAACAGGGGGGAACTCATCGTCGGAAACTACCATTGTAGGATTTGTATATGGCATAAGAAAGTAAATATATTGGGGTAAACAGTAGTAAGACTACGTAGGTAGCGAGAGGGAGAAGAGAAGGTAAAGCTCGTTAGAGAAGACTAGTGAGTGAGGGAAAGAGAAAGGAGGGAAAGAAAGGAGCCACAAACCTGATAAAGATTGGACCAGCCATTGCCAAGCCCTCAACGAGCCGCCCCCACAGCCGCCATTCCCACCCGAGGATCGATTTCCTCCATCTTAAGGCCTGTGAAAGGCACGGGCATCAATCTAAGAACCCCCCACCACAAGCACATAGGCACACACCACACCTGTCGACCTAACCTTACCAAAAGAGAAAAGTCCCTGTACTGCGCATCGGATAATACTCCCCTTTGCCTCGAGCTATTGAACCGCCGACCCTACAAGCACCAGACGGACTACCGCTTGAGGCTCTACACCTGGGGGAAAGAACCCTTGAACTTCATGAACACCGCTGGGGCACGTCCGGTGGGAGGAAGGGTTCTTGGAAGCGCTGCATCTGCCAGAAGGAGTCTTTCTCCTGCTATTTCGTCTGTCGTTGGGAATGGGAGATTATCGCCATCCGCTAGTTCTGTTTCCTTGAATTCAGAGTTTTCTCTACGAGACGGTGAGAATGAAGGGGGTAGTATGGTGTGTCCGATTTGCTCGGAGGGGATGGTGTGTTTTTCCACAACTAGTCAACATATTTACATTTGCGACCACTTTACTGATTGAGAGTGTAGGTGACCTTGCTACAATTGAACCGGTACAGGAATTCTCCGGAGTGGCATCCATGGAAGAGGGATAGGGCTAATATTGTGACAGACATCTTGACGATATTCACAAAGAAGTTGAGGAGGTCGAGAAGGACGATATATCAACATGGTTCCGAAAGCGCATGTTAAAGGCCAAATCCTTCCAGCCGGTGGCAGTCCTAAACCAAAAGCTCAAAGGATTGGATGTCTTTGAATCCAATGAAGCTCTTGTAACCGCCGGCCCGTCTTCTAACCCTGTTATCTCGGGTGCGACTACAACCGAAGAACGAGATCCGGATTACCTAGTCACAAGAGTCCACTGGCAACGGAGCACTATGGATGATTATTGTCTCGACCCCGTCTGCCAGAAACCTCTCGGCGCGGTCAACGGAAGTGTCAACTGTCGGAAGTGCGGGAAGTTGTTCTGCGAGGAGCATACAATGTATCAGATGAAGCTTTCGAGATCGGCGCAGCATGAACCCGTGAGGGGATTTTGGTGCAGGGTTTGCGAAACTTGCTACAAGTCGCGAGAGGGGTACAACGACCATCAGGGTGCTACAAATTGAATCATGCTAGGTGAACTTCGGGTTGCTGACTGGCTTAGGGCTTGTACGAGATCATACGAAGGAGTTTTCCGAAAGGAGGAGAAGAACTGTTGATCGGGCATATCTGGAAGTGACTAGGCTTGAAAAGAGGCTTACGAAGGTATTCTCAGCACCCCCGCTGCCCCTACTACTACTGGTGCAGTTCTGATGATAGTCACAGCTCACCCAACTCCTGATCAATCCGCCCGAGCCCCCACCTGGGACTAGTGGGTTTATTAAAGCTGTTGCGAGTTTAAGAAACCAACGGAGGACGATTGAACAATCGGTGGTGGCCTGGGAAGACGATGCCAACGTTACTACATGTCCGCACTGCCACCAGGCATTTTCACAATTTACAACACGGAAACACCACTGCCGATTATGCGGGAAAGTTGTCTGCGGGGATTCGCGAACAGATTGCTCCAGCGATGTTGGCCTGAACGTTTCTGCAAGTACGTTTGCTGCTTACCGAAGATCCGGAGAAGCCCTGACTAACCTCGTGATTAGTGACTAATGCACTCTCTGAGAAGACTCTCAATGAGATGAGTATTGACGTGCGGATATGTAGAGCGTGCCGAGCTGTCGTCTTTAGTAAACGGGACTTTGCTCTAGACCTAGCCAAGATCCCCCAAGATGTCCGAGCCTATCAGACCCTCGTCCAATTTGAGCAAGGAATTAAGAACATGATGCCCCGATTCCAAAAACTATTAGCAGAAATACAGTAATTCCCATCCTCTTACTCTCATCTTCGCTCTAGACGCGTCCCGCTAACCACAACCTCCTCCAGAGACCCAAACAAAACTCCCACCCAGGCAAAACTCACCGAAGCCACAAAAACCCGAAAAAAGCTACTAGACACCTTTGCACAATACGACGCAACTGCAAAGCGTGTCTTAAACCTCCCCTCAACTTCCCAAACCCAACTTCGCCTCCAAAAAACCATCTACCAAGCCGCCACACAATTCCTCCACTTAAACATGCTCCCACTAAAGGCCCTACCGAAGCTCCTAAACACGAATAGGCCCGCCAGCGCACGAATACAGACCATTAGCAACACGAATGGGGGTAATAAGCCTTCCTCCAGTCGGGCGCTGACAATGGTCACGACAGAGGAGGAGGGAGAGGCGGGGGTGGATAGCGGTGCTGCGGTCAAGGAGAAGGAACTGAAGGAGGGGCTGATGGTGCTAGAGGAGCAGAGGTTCATGGTGCAGGAGATGCTGACCGAGGCTAATAAGCGGAGGAGGTTTGACGAAGTCGCTGCACTAGCGGCAAGTCTTGAGGAGTTGGATGGAGAGGTTGAGAGGATGAATGGAGAGATTGCGAAGTTAGAGTTGCAGTAAAGATTCACTGGTGAGGCTATGATGCGGAATTCCATTTTTGAAAGAAAAATTAAAAGAAAAATATGTTGTCATGCTATGGCTGGGCCAACATATCCTTCCTTTCCTTTGTCCCCCCTATTTCCTTCCACCCCCCTATTTCCTTTTACCCCCCCTTCCCCTTTCCGCTACTCAATATATCTCACCGCTGGTGGCTGTTGATGATTTGCACGCATTTATGGTGGGTGATCTGGCATGGAGTTTTTAGAGTTTGGGGGTTTTTTGCCTATTCACAGCACTTGTCTTTGCTCCCTTTCTTGGGTGTCTTGTGCGCTATTTGGTAGTGTGTTTTAATGACCGCACTTTTTTGGGCAACGAAGCAACGGTTGGATGCCGTATACGATAGGATAGCTTTAGAAGATTCATCATGTCACAAAAGATCACTCGGCACCCTCCAGGTTTGAACGGTAAGTTTACATAACATATGATACGATACCACACGATACAGTAACCCGTCGCAAACTCGCCAGACCCCATTTGCCGGGCCAGTATATATATATATAAAGCGCACCTTAGATCTCAATGGAGAGGTAGGAGGGGCGGGTTACATAGGGTGGACAGGGGGGGGGGGGGAAGAAAACCCAACCTACGTTTTTTAACCCCCGGCGTTGCGGATAAAAGTATCATAGATCCAACTTGGCGCCCTTGGCGCCCTCTAGTACGCAATCCTCCTCGTATGTTACCAAACCCCCGTGCCTCGAGTCTCTTGCCCAACTAGCCTCTGGTTTCTGTAGGTCAACGATATAAAGTCGGATTATTATAAGGAGACTTAATTACCAGCGACACGAGCCCTAGCAGCAAGACACCGTTACCCAGCGTCAGACTTGTAGTAGTTCAGGATACCACTTTCCGGTATTGCACCTTACAGCTGCGATTTACGATGCGATATTATCAACACTAGCACCCTCCACTCCCACCTCATTCCTCCCCTTATCCACCCGCAACCTTAGGCCAGTGCTCCGCCACCGCCGGACATAGCACCGCTATATCCAACCCTACCTGCAGCACCCACCTCCGCCACCAACCTCGACCAGGGCACCATCCCCTCATCGCCACGAGACGTGGCGGGGGCGCGCTCACACCGCGGGCATCTACATCCACGCTGGTGCTCTCCCGCACGAGTGGTAGCGGGCGCGAAGCTGGGACCGTGATGTGCAGCCGCGGGTGGTGCATATTCTCGGCGACTGAGTCCCCCGGGGGTAAACAGCTGGGCGGCTGATATACCCCTCTCCAACGGCGATGCCGGGCGGGGTCCCGTAGCCGGGCAACAATAGCTTCGCCGTTCCAAGGCGTGAGTGTGCCACTGCAACGTGTCAGCGGGGCTCTCACATTTCTGCCGCAGCGTCCTCGCACCGTTCAAGTTGCCCCAGCCGGCGGAGATCTACAACTCGGGCGAGGGCGAAGGGTGCAGCCTTACCAGACGTAGGCGCACTCCTATAAGATTGAGCTTAAGGCTGATGGGTGGTAGTGGCTTGTCTAGGTGAGGTTGAGGAGGCCGTTTGATGGGGGGATCTGGCGATTGGGATTAGGAGTTACTTTGGGAGGGTTTTGAGAGAGAGATTGTAGGAAGGTGAAAGTGGCGGTGCTTGGTGTAGTGGTGGCAGTTGGGCGTAGGATGAGCTTGGGGATTATAAGATCTTAGTGTTTGCGCGATTGTGGTGGCGCCTTGTGCGCTGTATGGACAGGAGTGGAAATAATGTAACTTGCAGCATCACCGCATCTCACGAAACTGAGGGACGAGCTCTCTGGGCTACAGCTTTTGACCCTTGAAGAAAAATCGTGATTGATAGTGGCTTATGTGGGTGATCTTTGTCTTGGAAGAGCTTGTGGACTTGGGAAAAACGAGGGTCATGGCGTTTCTTGGAAGTATGATAAGAAAAAAAACAGCATTCACCGCGGTCCAAGCCGGGTGCTGGCGCAACACTCTGGATTGCTAGAAAACGGACGAATGGTAGCATTTATGCAAGGCAAACAGCTTCAAGCGTTGGCCTACGCGACCCACCAATGAGCTTTTATAGTTTGGCAACCTTGAAGTCCAGGAGTGCAGCACACTACTTCGCATTCTAATATCCACTTCTCCAATTATGATAACGCTCCACAGGTCTGATACATTAGACGCAACCAATAGCCACTGAAGGAATTAGGTCCAGAGAAAGCCAAACATCGGAGTAATGTAGATGAAAACGAACAAAACAAAGAGATATATCAAATTCAACTATCTTTTCGCCCTCTCCTCCTCAATCTCCCTCAACAGCCCAGCCAAGACGTCTTCCCTAGATTTTAAATGCTGCTCTAAAGAATTGACCTGCTCCCGAACCATCTCCAAGTCATCTTTTACACCTTTTAGGTTCGCACCGTTCTTTGCTAGTCCCCCGCCCTCTTCCAATTCGCGGAGTGTCCTTCGCTTGTAGTCTAACATTTGTCCAAGCTCACGCTTAACCAATGCAGCTTTTGACCCGCCGCCGAATTTGTCTCTGTTCCGCCGCTCCTCGGCCGCGGCTTCAGTTTTGGTGATCTTTGCTTCGAGTTCCGCGAGTTCCCGCTTGAGGCGGACTTCTTCCCAGTCTTGGTCCTTAGATGCACTGAAATCGGTACCTATCGCCCCTCAATCGTAATTAGCACAATTACACACTCTCTCACACACTCCGGAAGGTTGTGCTACCAGAATGTTTGTAGTTTCCTCTTCCGCCGACTCCCAGCCGAGTAAGATAGCTTTCTCCAAAGGCCTCCTTCTTTCCCGTAATAGTGCTCATGTCCCTCCCCTTCCCAAGCTTGTTCCTGGAGATGATATCCTCGTTCTTGTCAAGATCATAGCTGATTTGGTTCTTCTGGAAGGTTGCACGGAGAGACGCAGGAACCGATCGGGGGATGCGGTAGCCCTCATGACGGTTATTGAGTATATGAAGAAACACTAGTGCTTGATCCTTTCCTATCGCCGCCGAGGCGGAAGGGTTGACCAAGTTCCTAAAGCAAGTGAGCAGGCAATCCGAGATGTGGCCTCCCCAAAAAAACCCAAACCTAAGAAGACGTAGCCATACCAAGCAGATCGGATGTCCGTGTCGGGAACGTTAATCCCCTCGTACAACTCGTCAAGAGCATTAACTAGATACCGTACATCGATCAGTGAAACCAAATAGTCAAGATAGCTACCGGACACGCACATCTCAATTGCCCATGCTCCCCAGCATTAGCGGAATACATCCCCTCATACCTCGCCTTATCCGCAGGAGACATATACCAATCGAACCCGTCCTTGAGCCCCGGCGTGTCGTCCTCGTCATCATCGAACCGCTCAAATCGCGGGGGGTCATCAGACAGCGCTTGAGAAGCTGTGACAAGATGTGCTTTCGACTCCGGGATCAGAAAACTGGGAAGCGTCTTCGGAACTTGCTTGTATTCCTACACCCACCACCCCAAAGGGTTAGCTCTTCCCCCCACAACTTGGAGCCGGAATAGAGGTGGAAACCCGCCCCATTAACAAGATCGAAAATCAACCTCATGGCAACACAAAACTCCTCGAAGTCCAGGTCCCCATCCCTATCGACGTCGGCAAGATCCCAAATCTTGGCTAACTGGTCATCGTTTAGCCCGGAATTCTTGAGCATTGTAAATGCTTGATCTCCCGTGATTCGCTGGCCATCCTTTGAGTGGGCGCTAAAAATTTCCCAGTACTTTTCCACATCCGCTTGTGATATGGATTTGTTAGCCATTGTGTGAGCGGTGGTGGGGGTGGTGGTGGTGGTGGTGGCAGTGGTTCGTTGGGAGGAATATGTGGTATCTTGGGTGTTGGGGTAACAGTTTGTGCGGCTGTTCTGAAGACGCGGCGACTTTTCGAAGGAGAGTCCCGTTGCTGCATAGCATGCTTGTTAGCGTGCTTGTGCTACCTCCTACCATGCGGTATGGGTATTATGGTACAATCACCAAATGGATAGGTAACCTATGATACTCCAAAATCGCAACCAAATTTCAGAGTCATGATTCATATCATACCGCAGTAGAATGCTAAAGGACCATTCTCGTTTAGAAAATTGCCACCAAAACTAAACATTGCGCATTTTCCAATGTTCAAAGCACTTTTTTTTTCTTGAGTGGACCGCCAAAGGTGACACTTGGCGATTGATCTCTAATTTGTGGGGCACAAGGATCATATTAACAAATTAATATCTCCCTACTACATACAACTTCCTAGACAAGCTCTCGTATATCAATTAAGTATCCGAGCATAAGATTATCAAGATAATAGGTAATGAAAGAGCACTATACATTTATAACATTGAAAAGTTGGTAAAAATATCAAACAAAGTGCAGACAGAACTCAAAAGGATTAGTTTACCCCCTATTATTTTTCTGAGCCCGTGAATAAAAAGAAAAATCTGAATACAGTAGTTAGAAAGAAGGCTTGAATAAGACAAGTAAACTACATATAATACATCTCGCCCACCAGACAAGTAAACCCACGATAACCGGACGCCTCAAAGTCCCCTCCGTTGAAATAGCTAGAGCTGGTCTTCCTAAGAACCCACTCAAGGGAGGAAGTGGCCAGAGAACATGAAATACCTCAAACAACCGCCCCCGATCAAGAAAATAGCCCCCAAAGAATCAAGTACCAAATATATAAACGCCACGCAGTCATGAATCAAAAGCATACCCAGAAATTTATCGTTCAAGATCCGAGAAAGAGAAAATAAAGCAAGTAAAGAAATGAATAGTAGTTTAAGAATTCCAAATGGAAGTGTGAAAAGGTGGAAAAATGAAAACAAAAAATGAAAATGGGACAGGCTTTCATCAGTCAGCGCCTGCACTCTCGTCGACCTTCCTCAAAAAGCTGCTGACCCGAGCCGTATCAACTTCTCCGGGGTCACTTTCGACAGCCTGAACCAGGCCCTCCAATAAGGAATCAATTTTGTATTCTTCGAGTCCAGTGCAGAGAGCAACAACTCTTCTGAATTTATCCTCTAGGTCTGTGCTCTTGTCGTGGAGTTTACCTGCAACCTCGCGGAGGTTTTCTTCGTTTGTAGTGTAGGCTCTGATCCGAGCTCTCAACACTGTGGTTGATGGTAAAGACTTGAGATACTCTTTCTGTCGCTGTCCGATATCCCTGGAGTCACCGGACTGCCCTAATAGCTCCATCTTGATCTTGAAAGGTCGATCCGGATCCAAACGCTCCCCCTTCGGACTAGGAACGTCGCCATTGGTATTGCCCACCTTCTCCCGAAGCCTAGCATTCTCTTCCTCAATAGCTCGACGAAGATTCTGGCAGTGCTGCTTAAGCTCGGAGTGTTGTCGGCTTCGTTGACGTAGTTGATTCATCTTCTCTTTCTCTTTGCCAAGCTTTAAGGTAACCTCCCGTAACCTGTTGAGAGTACTGGTGACCTGTTCCTGTTTGGCTTCAATCTCTCCTTGAAAGTCTTTCTCTGTCCCGGCAATTAGGCCCTTGATAGCTAGGCAATTGAGAAACACATTAGCACATGCCACAGAAAAGAAAGATAAAGAGAGACAAGAATACCTTTCATAATGTCCTGCCGTTTTTGTACGACTGCTGGGGGCAAAATCCAGCCTTGTTCTCTTCGACTTGGAACCGGCGCAGGCTCTCCACCAACTCCAAAATCTATCGGCCGCAACCCTGCACGATTTGGTATACTTGAGTCGGCACCTACTTCCAACAATTGCTGAATTATACTCTTATTGCCAATTCTCGCCGCGATGTTCAAAGCGGTGTCTCCACTTTTGTCCTGCGCATTGACAATCTCCCCAATAAATCTTGCAAGACTCATAACCTTCGGACCACCGGTGCGCTGACTTGTAGCTGAAGCACCGTGCTTTGCAACAAACTCCAACAAACAGTGCAGGTAATATCGACTGTCAGCACTTCTTCCCTTCATCCCCGATTTGACAGCAATATGGTGCAGGATGGTTCGGCCATTGTTATCAGCAATCGGGATGGTAGGATGGAGCAGATTGAGAAGTTGGGGGAAAGAAGACTGATCAAAGTTGTTTGTCACAAAGCATCCTCGAACCAATGCAGTTTCTCCAGCATGATTCACACGGGAAATCGAAGCTCCTTTGGTGATCAAGGCACGAATCAAAGGCACACGAGCCAGAGATGCAGACCAATGGATCGCTGCGCTACCTGTCGAGTCCAGAGGAATATCAATCTGGTCCGGTGTTAGAGAATCGAGATGGGACAGTACTGTATTATCAGTTTCAGGATTGATAAAAAGATTCATCAATATTTGCCGGGCGCGCTCGGAATCCGGAACCTGGTCAACAGCCAATGGCTGCACCGGCTTGGAGGGAGTATCCAGGTGTGTTGGAAAGAAAGGTGGTAGTGCTTCCTGAGGTGGTGTAGAAGCACGTATCCGTTTTCGTGGGGGCTCCAGAGATTCAATTTGTGAGTCAACGGTAGTGAAAGACTGAGATGCATATGCTGAATCAGGTTGGGTTTGCGATTGAGAAAAGCTAGTTTCTGAGGGAAGACTGATTGCCCATGATTCCTGACTGAATGATTCCTGCGGACGGATAGTTGTCTGTGATGAGGAGGGTGCCGGCTGGGAGTATCCGCCTCGGGGCCCCGGTGAATCCATGCGAGCGCTTGATTTACTGAGCGCATTAAAGGCATTTGTGACAGTAGCAGATATGGGCGGGAATAATGGCCCACTGTTGCCATTTGCTTGGTTCAAGCTGGAGTTATACATGCGTTTCCTCCGGGCAGCCATAGCTTGTTCCTTCGTGGGTGTTGAATCTGGACCACTGGCCGCCTGTACGTCAAGATCTAACAGAGGAGCAAGTAGATCTTCCACACCATATGCACGGCAAAATTCCCGGCCTCGTTCAAAATCGATCCTAAACCAATGTCAGCGAGTGAGAGAAGGTGAACAAAAGAGCGTCCCAACCATGTCCCTTGATACTTTCCATAGCCGCCCTGAACCTTCTCGTGGGGTCCTGTAAGGATCTCTTTCTCAAGAACTTTTGTTCGTTTTCCCTTCTCAACCCCGGCAACCTTAAGAATCTGTGTTGCGTTCAGCCATGAGTCATGGCGTCTTCGCATCACCGCAACATTATTGACGGGCATCTCAAACACTGACACACCAGAATAGGTGGCCTATCGAATTCCGAAAAGTTAGCAAAAAATGGGGGTGGGGGGGCAACAGGTGAAGTTAATTGTCAGGAAAGACCTACAGTGAAGATTGTTGGTTTCGAATCTGCGGAATCCATACGGGCCACCAGCGGGAGAGGGGTTCCTTGGGGGGTTGAGGCAACGGAAGTTGATCCGTTAGTGGCCGCAAAGGATCCAACGGCCGAGGGCTGTTGGTAAATAGACGTAGTGGTTAGAGATGATGAACCGCCCGCAGCGAAAGGTAGAGGTCGAGAGGATGAAGCAGAGGTCATTCGTATAGTATCAGAAAAGGGGTAGAAGTGATAAATGAGGAGGATACAGCAGGGCAGAATTTCTATCCGCAGAAGCGGGGGGGGGAGGGGATGCAGGAGCGGGCTGGTAGGAGGGGGGGAGGGAGAGGAAGAGGGGGGCGTGGAGTTTGAAAGTACTTTTGGTTAAATTTCTTCGAGTGGCCTCCAAGGCTTCTTGTAAATAGGCCACACAACAACAGGAATGCGGAGCGCGTAGAGTGCTTGCGGAACACAGGCGACGACAACGAACGGGGATGAGGACTGGGGAATCACCGCGACGTGACGGATAACACCGACAAGAAATGATGAGGGTGACTGCCAATGGTATATTCTCCAAGTGTGATAAATTTGGCTGGTAAGGTCAAAGCCAATGCAAAGGTTTTCCTTCGCAGAAATAGGATCTGAGTCTAGGAAGATCTGGGGAGTCGCGAGCTGCTGCGGAGAAGGAGTGCGCGTCTCGCTGGCGTTCCGAGACATGTGCGCGTGGTCCTCTAAATATGGACAGGTGGCTACCCTTTATGGATATAATCGGTTGATACCTTCATATTAGGCAGGTTTTGCCATTAGATATTTCAGCCTGATTCAAAATCTCTTCTCGCAGGTCATCTTCCGACAGGACACAGCGTGACAACCCTTGAAGATGGCACCGTAACAGCAAAATGTCTCACAGCACAACGGAGTGAACATAATAATATGAAGATTGTTGCCAAAATATAAAACGGTGCTGCTGTGAAAAGAGTTCCTGAGTGAATAGCTGAGTATATGATATTACACTTGTATAGTAGGGTTAGCCCTTAACTCTAAATCCGGTCACCTTCAAACCACCCTAGTTCAACAACTATGATATCATACTCGAGTGCAATCCCTTTGACCAACCAGTATAAAAAGATCCATATTCAGATAGTAGCCCCCATGTTGGCTATCGTGGTGAAAAGGAAATTCTGGCAGGAGACCTGTGAGCTGGGCTATGATGAAGGGGGTGCAATGTTGCAATATTCCATTCGCAACAAAAATGCCATAAAAGTCAAAACAGGGCATCGAAGGAATTTCCGCCGTCATGCTGGGGCGACTCGGGGTTCGGTTATTTTTTGGACAATAATATAAGGTTCGATAAATTAACATGACCCAAGCTAACTATATATAATAATCTATTTGCCTGTTAACCAAATAAGGTGACAGATTTGCCGATCTCTACTTAATAAGCGAGATTGAACTTTTACCACACTTGCCAATTTTCAGCAATACGACAACTCCAAATGCAGCGCAGCAAACGGACCCTTATCCCCCCCCCCGCCCAGAAAACAGGTTGACCAAGTCACGCGACCACGGACTTGAAATTCCTGCCAAGACCCTCTCCAACCACCGAGAATTTTCTACCGTGCTATCATACGAGCAAACAATTGGCCATGGGCAGAAGTATTATCTACTCCAATGGAGCCTATTTATCTCTTCCGGAACCTATTACGTCAAGCTTCCATTCTCTTCGATGATGTCGCCCGGGCCCATACTGCCAAACTTATCATAAGCGGCTTTCGACGGAATCAGAAGTTAGAAGATGCTTGGACTATCCACGAAAAAATTAAAAAAGGTCGTCAAGCTTTATTACTTCTCCGTCAGGCAAACGCTGGCAAGCACAAACCACTGGGGAGAGTTCTAGACCTGGCGTACGGGCGAGAGGGTCGCCGGAGACAGGAGCTTTTACAGGTTAGTAAAGCAATGCATTTCCGGCCCACTTCCTCTTTGCCACATTCAAGTGCTGACCTGTAGCTGAAATTTGGAAAAGCCCATTCTTGATAGAGCCACAAGCTCTGATCCCCTTATACCTGGTGTACCTCGCACAACTCCCCCGCCAATCTCGGATGAATTGATGGCGTTGATGAAGCATCAAGTTGGAACGACAATCCACAGAGCTGAACCTGAGATACCGGAATTGAATGCTTGGGGGCGGCCTATGCCCAAACGGCGTGTGGCTAATACGCTGCGCCGACATAGAGAATATGTTCTCGCACGATTGCTTCCTCCTCTGTCAGAGGAAACGATTCAGAAGCTAGAGAGATTTGTTCGTGGAGAGGAGGAGCCAGTACTGCCAAAACGCAATATTAGGTCTGGCTCTAGTGCTCAAAACTCCGGCCGCAAATTATCTCGGAGGTTTAAAAGGAGGGCGTACAAGAAAGTCGTCATCAACACCCCCCTCATGGGTATCAATGAGAAAACTCAAAAATCCATCGCCTATTGGTCAGACATTGTGAAAGGCCCACCGACCGAAATTGGGAAGTTGTGGGATTTTGGGGGTCTCAAGAAGCCAGAGGCGCAGAAACCTGGAAAGAGAAGGGCGAAAATGCTTGAAGAGGAAAGATCCAAGAGCGGAGAGGCAGTTCTCAAAGCCGGAGAGGAGAAATCATCCAACCAAAGAGATGGAGGGGTAGGATCACTCAAAGAATCAGAGGATCGGGTCTCCAATGAACAGGAAGAAGTGCCCGGAGAAGCGGAAGACGTTTATAGAGAAGCAGAAGGGAAGAGCGAAGGACCCAAAGAACAAAGCTCCAAACAGCTCAATGGGCGGAAAATGAAAGGGAAATGACGGAATTCATAGGAGGACTCTGTGTTTAGGAGACGCTAGATCCAATATACGTTTATAGTGAAGACTATTTAAACACACACAGGGGAAAGATCGCCCGACCAGCGAATTAAGTCTTGACACAATCCCAGGCCTCTCCCTATTGGCCAAGGCTGGACAGAAGGACCGGAATCATTGGCCTGAAGGAAAGGGGCTGCCGGCTTCGAAGGGGGAAAGATGGGGGTCAACGTACTAGTACGTGTATGTTATTCGGATACCTTTTTCGCTGCCGGGTGTCTCATTGTAATGTACTAGATCAAAACTTCTCGCCCGATGGCCCCATGATCCCTTGGCTAAAAGCACCCATTCATTCCTATCCCCCGCACCGAGAACACCAATTCCTTTGGCAATCTACCGAAATTTCATAGCACATTACCAAGCTTGTAGGTGACATAAAAAGCTTGATAAAACTCTTAAAAATTGTAAAACCCTGGAGAAAGTGTTAAGTAACTGGTGGGAGGTATGCAGTTGCGTATACTTGTACATTTCTCACTCGAGTCCCATGCAAAACCTTAAATCATTCTCACACTAACCAACACAATCGTAAACAATAAGCTTGATTTCGCCTCTGCCTTTGGGGTATTGAGCACAAAGTGATTCTCTAGCTGATGTCAAAACTCCAATTTCCCTCAAAGGGCATTATGACGTTGTAGGTCACCCCTTTTAAAACGCCCATTTCTCGCCAAATGTGGTGTAAAAACCGGTGCCGGATGAAATTATTTTTTTTGGTCAGCACTTTTAAATTGTAACGTTCACACCAACTCAAAATCCTGGATTTTCTCGCCGAACCTCACGTTTTTTCTAAGTTTCGCACTATTGGAATCCCTCGCCAGCCAACTGAGGCCCCAATTTGGCATGTGTAGTACCAGAACGCCTGGAGTTTATATTCTATGATACTAAGAAAGGGTAAGGGATCCCGTGATTTGAAAGGAAAAAAAATATGACTAATAAAAAAGGTATAATTTTTTAAAAACGGGGGTGAGAGAAAGTAGTAATCTACAGGAGAAAAAGAGAGAAAGGGTGTACGACACAATGCAAATATTGGTAAAGTTTGATGACTGCATAGGCAGGCAAAACAACCCGCACGAACTCATCCCCAGTCACTCTCCTCAGCGCACTACCGGTATATACATGGTTGGAGTCTATGGAAAAATATCCCTCCATTCTTCTAGTGGTAGAAACATCTATGGGGATGATTGAAGCGTAAATAGGCTAAAATGAAAGGGAATAGGAAAGAGGAGGGAAAAAAGATGGATAGAAATGCGGGTGCTGTTGTGGGAGCGATGGACGGAGCAAGGAGGTGAGGTGGAGGTCGCGTGGCAGGGTGTCAAAGGGCCAACCAGCCCTAGCCCGGGCTGACCAGATGGAAATTCGAGTGATAGGGGGGTGTGCTGAGATTTGGCCTTGAAATCAAAGCCTACGGATTCTTTTGGAAGGGCGCCGATCCGGATCAGGCGGCTCTCGTGAGGAAAGTGTTGTAGATTCGTCGCCATCTAACGGAGGAATGAAATTTCTATGTGCGGATAGCAATTCCACGATAGCATGATGTCCACGCTTCAGAGCTTGCGAAAAGGCTGTTTCACCAGCGAGATCTGTCATATTAGGGTTAACATCCACCCGCCCTAGCAGCATCTTCACAATTCCTATATACCCCTTGCAGGCGGCTCGGAAGAGCGGCGTTTGGCCAGATTCATTCGTAGTGTTGGTGTTGACATCTTCTCGTGCCAGCAGTAGCTCCACGATTCCTTGATGCCCCTCCCGGGCGGCTACGAAGAGTGGTGTTTCGCCATCATCATTCGCAGCATTGGGATCGACCTTCCCTAGTTCCAGCAGTATCTTCACGACTCCCTCACACCCCAAGCAGGCAGCAATGTAGAGCGGCGTTCGGCCACTATCAACCGTAGTGTTGGGATTGACATCGTTGCGCTCCAGCAGCATCTTTACAACTCCTTCACGTTCCTCGCAGGCGGCTGCGAAGAGCGGTGTGTCCCCATAATCATCGGCAATATCGGGATTGACATCCCATCGCTCCAGTAACATCTGCACGACTCCCTCATTCCCCTCCCGGGCAGCTCTGCAGAGCGGCTTCCGGCCGTACTTATTCGTAGCGTTAGGGTTGGTATCGTTCCGCCCCAGCAACATCTCCATGACTAGTTCACATCCGTTCCAGGCTGCTATGGAGAGTGGTGTTTCGCCATGTTCATCACCAATGTTGGGGTTGACATCGTCACGCTCCAGCAGCATCTCCACGACTCCTTCATATCCCTCGCAGGCGGCTACATAGAGCGGTGTTTTCCCAGAATTCTCGGCAGCATTGGGATTGACATCCCCTCGTTCTAGTAATATCCTCACGACTTCTTCATAGGACCCCCAGGCGGCTGCGAAGAGCGGTGTTTCGCCATATTCATCCGCAATGTTGGGGTTGATATCGTTGCGCTCCAGCAGCATCTCCACAACTCCTTCATGTCCCCCGATGGCGGCGACGAAGAGCGGCGTTTGGCCATGTCGATCAACAGTGTTAGGATTGACATCGTCACGCTCCAGCAGGATCTTAACGACGGCCTCATGCCCACCTTTGGCAGCCCATGAAAGCGGTGTTAAGCCTTCCCCCGTGTGGGAGCCAAGATCGGCCCGCCCTAGCACCATCTCCACGGTACCGAAGGAACGAGTATCCGCCCAGACACCAATCAAAGAACCAATATCCAGCCTCCAAAAAGAACAACGAGGTGAGTTAACAGCGGTGTTGTAAACAGTAATTCGCGTTTGCTTTTGGGTCGAGCGTTGACAACAGGAGTATACAGGCACAGGCTTGTAGAGGTTCACAAAGGCTCATACAAGAAAGGAAGGAATATAGGACAAAAAAGCAATCGATCCTCGTTGTGTTCGTGTTCGTCACTTCTCGTCCAGAAGGATGTCGTTGTATCGTCTCTGTCGTTCTATTTAACCTGTCTCTGGAGGAAAACCTTATAAACCTTTACTAAGCTGTTGCATCCTCTAAGGTCTCCATTTGTGATAGTTAAATTGCGGGAGTGGGCTTGTACCCGAAACAAAACTTAACTTTGCCCTGAAATGGGAACCGCGACCTCAAGACAAACAGTCGAAGCAAACAAGCTCGGGCATGGACGTAAATGATAAGAATGACAGGGTTTTTGAGCCCGGACGCTAATCACGGCGAGAGGTAAAAAAATCATTTACCGGTAAGTTAATTTGGTAGGAATACAAGTGCTCATGAATACAGTACTGTATATGACCTGGACGCGGTGGACTAGGGGTTTTTACGAGCACAGCAAGGTCTGGTTTGGAGACTGTACTCGGTTCTCGAGTAGACTTAAATTGGAGCAGATCCTTTAGTGTAGTACCAGTACAGAAAGCCCGAGTGAGAGAACTTTTTATCATAGGAAAAAGGTTTTCGTGCGAGACAGGGATTATTTTTCTGGTCAACTACCGGTAATATCCCGTCCCGTACGAAGACACATTCCCGGGCACCTATGATGCCAGGAGGGGCGAGAAGCTTTGACATCGTAAGCCCCTGCTGTTCCCATCATTTAGGTCCATACGGCACTGGTTCATGAAGCTCAGGACTGCTGTACCGTGATGGTAAAATTAATAAAACCTCAAGTCAAGCCGCCAAGACGGGAAAAGTACCGCCAAGAGGGTAAGTAATGCTGCCACTCTCGCGACTCAAGAATCTCGGGACGACGCGGGATACTTTATAAATTAGTAGGTCCCATGTTCAATTCCTATCTCTGTTCGTAGCTTTTTTAAAAAAATCCCTTCTTCAAGTATAACATAAGAGTCTCCAGTCACATTTATATAGTATAAACTTGAAGCACAAAAGTATTCAGGTGGCCAAGCCCCATTATTGTGCGGGTCTTTCACCCCTCCCCTGTGGGACCCGTATTTCCTAGTAAGAAGTCTCTCAGATGCAGCCAAAGCATAAATAACACCACCCAATCAATACACACAATAAGTATACTACATAACTGCAAGTGGGGTACCCATAAGTATAATTTCATATCCTACGGCCCACAGTGCGGTTATTATTATTTTGTTCAGCTTGATTATATTAGATTTCATAAATCAAGCGTTTTCAATTTACGTACCCTTGTACGATACCTCATAAGACTTCTCAAATAATAGTAGCAGGCCTGTGTTAAGTATTTCAGCAGCTATATGGGAATTGGGCCCTCGGTGTAAGTGTGACTTGAATTGAAAGTGGATACGGTATCTGGTTGTTGACAGAATGGGTTTGTTCGAGACTTAGAGATATGGTTAGTGTCGGGCCTATTCTGCGGTCTAAGAATCTAGCTAAGGTTGAAGGAGTAGGCAATAGATTGAATCTGATGAAATATAGCCAAGATGCGGGATAAGCTGAGTTGTACTATCGCTCCTCGTGGCTAGAGAGGGCGTGATCGGGGGGGGATGGAAAATATTCCCCCTTAGGAAAGGCATTGAGAGAGAATAGTACAAGTGCCCTTGAAAATTTAGATAAGAGCGTGATGAAAGGCCAAGCTCAGTTTCTCTCCTAATCAGATTAGGTCTTGTATATAGTTAAACAGTTAAACTTAGAATTTCATTATATCATACATACAGTAATAAGATAATTAGGGAACCTTTATGACTACCACCCAGCAGTAAAGTTAAGATTCAATCTTGAAAGCCTTAAACCCAAGAGAGAAAATTCACATCGCCTTACCCATATGCCCGATTCCACATCTCACGAACAGTCAAGAGGTTATTTCAGATATATTTTCACACCAGCACCTATGATACAATCAACGAGATCCTACTAGCTAAGACATCATATCTGCCTCCACCATGTGACTAAGGATTACGGCGGCGCGCTTACTCTCATCAGCTTTACCACATCAAAACAACTCACAAGTAACCCCTTTCATGCTGTATCGATCCGAGCAACACCCCGCCCACTCTTCCCATGAGGGGACCCCCGGAATCAATCTTCCCCGAGTGAGAATTTATGATCACCCTCCCGCTCTACTCGCATCATACCGATGCAACTGGAATGCGTATGGTGGACAAGTTATGCATTCCGAGCGGTGTTTACTAGATATGTATTTGTGACCATGGTATGACTATTTCATTGTAAGCGGTGATATTTGTGCATTCCTTGGTTTTCTCGGCACTATACCAGTGGGAAGCGTGTTTTTCTTGATACGCGTCGTACTTCGACCGGAACCTGCGACGATTTAGGATACCAAGACTTACCCCATACTTAGACATTGGGGTCAACAGTCGCAGGGAGAAGTATACCGTGTGGCTTAGGCATCTGTTGCAGGTACCTTGTGGTCACGAATATGTTTAGATTAAGGGTGGTAATGATGGTTCTGGAATTGATGCCCTCCTCTGGGGTGGCATTATCGACTGCATACGGTAACTTTGGTGTGCGCTGGGTTTGCTTTGTAACGCTGTCTTGGTCTCCAAGGTGGAGCAAAATGTAGCTTCACTCTCCCGAGTCAGTGTTAGGGGCTGGGAGGGGGCCCTTGGCTTTATAAGCCCAAACATAATATTTCTTTTGAAACTAGGTAAGATCGTACTTGGGTGGCGTGCAGTCGCAGTAGGATGTTGGTTTCCATATTGAGAGATCGAGGTGGCTGGTCGTATTGGGCAGGTTCTCTCTCCAACCCATATCGTATCTTTCTTGGCTGGATTTGGTTGCTCTGAAGATATTCCTCTATTCCTTCAGCACACGGCAAAGGGGATGGCCTAGATTAATCGGAGCCAAGGTATGGTGTGTCCAAATTAACACAGAATTTTTGTATAGAGATATGAATTCTACAAGACTTAGTATAAGAGCTCTACCGGGTTGAAAATGTGCAGATCGGGTGTTCTCTGTTCCGGGTCGTATGGCTATTTCTCTAGCCTTTGAAGGAACAGCTTCGGCTGCTTCTGTTGGAAATAGTGAAATAGTCAAGCTCTACACCGAAGGCTTAGGGGAGCGAAAAACCATAGAGAGCTATATCCTATCTGAGGGACAGGAGGGCCGGCTATTTATGCTGTGCAATAGGAATACATATCCATGGCAGAAAAGAAATCCAAGGTAACAAAAAGAAGACAAAAGAAATCCAATGTGCATAGAGTTACATCTATGATTAATTGATTGAGTAGTGAAATAAATGAAAGGTCCAAAGTGAATGAGTTGGGCTTAAACTCTGACGGCATTGAAGTGAAACTAGTATGTACTAGGAAGCGTTGTCGTACTCAAGAACGTAGAGAGTGCATATTCGAAAGTATAATTTCAACAGCTTCTGACTTTGATGTCGAGAGTGATGGTATGTGACTTTGAAACCAAGAGGTGGGCTGTGCACGAAGGGCCGCAAGGCTAGTACTTGTATGACGGAGGGCAATTAGATGACTCGAATGCATACGATAACTCAACGTTAAATATGGAAAGGTGAGTATCCTGATATTATGGTATGAATGAACACCATATCGACCCTAGAGAGGCCGCTTCGTTAACAAGGAACGGGTTCTTGGTGTTGGTGTGGCTTGCGCCTAGACAGGGAAACAGAGGTGCTCACGTAGCGAAGTTCACCTAATAGCAGTCGGCCAGCGTCTTCTTTTTTAGGCAGAGTTGTTGTTGGTGTGTTGACAATCAGCGTCTCACAAATCCAATCGAGTAGGTTACAGTATCTGGGCGCTAACGTTCCCCGCGTCTGCTGGGTGACATCCACCCTTCCTCCATATCGCACACCTCCATGAATTTTACCCATCTTCCCTCACTTCGCTCAGAATCAACAACAACCACGCCAAACCGAAAACATCATATCCATTATACTACCAATATCTAACCTCTCATAATCGCCGTTAACATGTCTTCCCTCTGGTTGGCTAAGAAGCGGAAGGCTGAGCTTGTCGACTTTGCGGAGCAACTTGGCCTTCGGTACGATCCCTCTTGATCCCGCTTTGCAGATCTATTTGCGCGTCGCGCAAGAGCGCAGCTAATAATTTCGGAAAACAGTGTCGATGGCTACCTTAAGCACGATATTGAGAACCTACTCACCGATTATTTGGACACTCATTCTGATCAATACCTAAATGACCCCACTTTCAGCGCATACTACGACACGATAACTACGCGGTCCCCCGTGAAGCATACACTATCTGTAGCGGCCGTTTCTGACGCCCCTCTGACGCGCTCATCCAGACGGAGAACTACGCGGTACGCCGTTGAGAGTCTCACAGAGAACGCTTCTACGTACGTATCCACCCTTCCTCGCAGCTACATCGATTCTCGGAGCCTAATCGATTCGGTGGAACCGGCAGCGCGGAAGAAGAGACTCCAGAGCCCCGCTCGACTGAGAGAACTTTGAGATCTGGATCTCGTTCTCTCTCAACCCGCACTCCTAGAACTGTGCGATCGCTTCGCGAGGCGGCACAAGTCCCTCTGCCGCCAACCCCAGCCGCAATCGCAGATGCGATTGAGAGCGGCACAAATGCCATCCGGGAGAGTGCGAAGAAGGCCGTGGAGAAAGTTGCCATTCAAGAAAAGGCAATCGGTCTACGCGACCGCTTATCGAATGTCGTTTCTGTGAATGCCGTTTCGTTGGCGTATGAGGCCATTATCTTGCTGTACCACCTGGTCCCGTTCACCTACACTGCCAAGATACCCACGATACCGATAATCGAGAACTCGCCCAAGCTCTTCCTTTTGCCAGATCTCTTCGTGCTCCTGACTGCGGGTTTTTGGGGCCCATTTGCGACATGGCTGGCTACAGCTATATTCATTCCCTGGGCTAATGCGTATTTCTTCAACTTGACGGCAACAGCTGCGGCTGCTCGTCCAAGTTCCAATACAGTTATGTATAGGTCGGCCGAGGAGTACAAGGCGGACCCTCTCGCTTTTGCGGTGACCAAGGCTCTTATCACTTACTTGGTCCATTACAAGGGATTTGGGTTTATGGGTCTCTTCAACCCAAGGAATCTAGCGACTGTTGGAGAAAGTGTCGGAAGAGAGACACAGCTGATCGGGGCAGGTATCGCAGGCCTTGCGGCTCTCTGGGAGTCGATTCTGAAGCGATAGATATTGCCCACTTGGAAATTCTTCAGGAGCAAAACTACGTTAGTAGCGCCTCCTAGGCGGCAAGGGAGTATCTAAGGTCAGATTGGGATTGGGATTGGGGATTGGAATGGATTTTATTGAGCCTGATTTTTTTTGCGGGGGAGGGGAGAGGAGGGGAGGGGAGTGTAGTAAATGCTAAATGCTGTTTGGACTCTTGTTATCCGTTTGTTTCCTTATTGCGGGTTATGGGCTTGTAGGCTTGGGGTTATGGGGATATCATGCTCTTTCTGGGTGTAAATAGGATAGTTCCTTGAATTTTCCTAAGAAGTTATGGCGGCCGGGAACAATTTAATGTGGGGGTTTCTCATTCATACAATTTCGCGGGTCTCACATTTTTGTTGGAATAATGTACAGTAGGATATTCGAGCTTAGGCACAGTACGGTACTGTGGCCTTAGGTCCTGCCGATCTGTTCAGTGATGGTAATGGGATTGCGGTATACTGGTACCACCAGCTACTGGAGATTATTGAGAGCTGGTCTCAGCGTATATAAGAGCACGCGCCAAGCCTAAATGTGACCCCTGACAGGTGCTCGAGAACACAGAACACCACTGTGTTCTTATTTCCAGAAAAAAAGGGTCGTTATAGTCACTCGATCAATTCTCCTCCTGCTTCACCCTCTGACACTACCTGGCTTGGGGGGTACTATCGCATCGTCTCGGCGTCCCCGTAGACCTTCCTTTGCTTGTATCGTCCTCCTCACTCCCCAAGCTGTGGATCACCGTCTAGTATCTTGCGAGCCTCACCCTTGGAACCCCCCCACCTCTCAAGGTCTTACAACACCGACCACTAATATTACGACCATCTTCGTCCCTATCGCACACGAATCTAACGAATAAACAACGGAGGGCCCCCAACTATGTCTTCCTTTCTTGAGCACTCGTACTCGATTGTCCATCTCGATAATACCGCGGACCAGCCATCGATTCAGCAGCTGCAGCAGCAGCTGGAAAAGGGTACCGATGAATCCAAGGTGGAAACTATGCGTCGGATTCTCACCATTATGCTGAATGGTGATCCCATGCCACAGCTCTTGATGCACATTATCCGATTTGTCATGCCCAGCAAGTCAAAACCGCTCAAGAAGTTGTTATACTTCTACTACGAAATTTGTCCGAAACATGATGCAGGTGGGAAGCTCAAGCAGGAGATGATATTGGTGTGGTAGGTATTCGTACGGGAATAGGGAAGTAGGAGCTAATGTGGATATGTGGTATTAGCAATGGTATCCGGAACGATCTTCTCCATCCTAATGAATTCATCCGTGGCGCAACCCTGCGCTTCCTTTGCAAAGTCAAAGAGCCTGAACTTCTCGAACCACTGGTCCCCTCTGCTCGCCAATGTCTCGAGCATCGTCACGCCTATGTCCGCAAGAATGCCGTCCTGGCTATCCAATCAGTTTATCTTCACTCGGAGCATTTGATACCCGATGCTCCCGAGCTTATCCAAACATTCCTGCAAACTGAGAGCGACAATACTTGTAGGAGGAATGCTTTTGCTTCTCTGAGTGCAATCTCACACGCAAAGGCTTTAGAATACCTCAATTCCGTTTTTGAAGATATTGCCAATACAGATGAACTGACGCAACTCGTGCTCATTGAGTTTATTAGAAAGGATGCCATACTTAACTCAGGAAATAAGGTGGGTTTTAATTGTTTAGCATCCCATTGAGAGGTACTTATCATAGTAGGGACTTTTCTTACATGTGGGGGTAATGTAGGCAAGATATTTAAGGTTAATTTTCGATCTGCTCGAGGCATCCTCAAATACTGTCGTATACGAGGCTGCGACCTCCCTGACAGCTTTAACAAGTAATCCAGTTGCAATCAAGGCCGCTGCCGGGAAATTTATCGAGCTCAGTATCAAAGTTTCTGACAATAACGTCAAGCTTATCGTTCTCGATAAAGTAGATCAGCTTCGTAAGAAAAACGATGGTGTGCTCGATGACTTAGTTATGGAAGTACTGCGCGTCCTGTCCAGGTATAACATCCATTACAGAATTTCCGTCAATAAATTACCTCTCCGCTCACTAGATAAATTTCTAACTTAAACAAAAATAGCCCTGATATCGATGTACGGAAAAAGGCTCTCGATATTGCAATGGACATGACATCAAGCAAAAACGTAGAAGAGGTAGTAATGCTGCTCAAGAGCCAACTTGCCAAGACTGTGGATCAAGATTATGAAAAGGTATGAAAAATATCACCCCCCCAGAATTCTGAACGATGAATTCCAACGCTTTATAGAACAACGAATATAGGCAACTTTTGATCCACGCCATTCACACATGCGCCATCAAATTTTCCGAGGTTGCCGCAAGTGTGGTTGGGCTGCTTATGGACTTCATTAGCGATTTCAACAACTCTTCCGCAGTAGATGTTATTGCATTTGTTAAAGAGGTTGTCGAGAAATTCCCTGCACTACGTTCATCTATCATTGAGCGCCTCATGGGTACTTTGGGTGAGGTGAGGGCCGGAAAGGTCTACAGAGGAGCATTATGGATTGTTGGAGAGTATTGTGTTGAGCAGAAAGGTAATTGGTTGGATTTGGGCTTGAGTTTTTGGTTGGTGAAACTAATTTTGTCCCTCCTCCTTGCTACCAGATATCCGAGAGGTATGGAAACGGATTCGTGCCAGTCTTGGTGAAATACCAATCCTTGCTTCGGAACAGCGTCTGCTAGATGAGCAGCCCGAAGGCGATACAGAGCAAACAGATGGAGGTTCAAAACCGGCAGCACCATCAGGGTCACGCAAAGTGCTTGCAGATGGTACATATGCAACTGAAAGCGCCCTGACAAGCGAGTCTGCAAGCGCTGCCAAACTTGAAGCTGTCAAGGCGGCTCAAAAGCCACCTCTACGCTCACTCATCCTTGACGGTGACTTTTTCTTGGCTTCTGTTCTTTCATCTACCCTCACGAAGCTTGTCATGCGCCACTCAGAGATCTCCTCCGACGCTGCTCGCACCAATGCCTTGAAAGCCGAAGCTATGCTGATCATGATTAGCATCATTCGTGTTGGTCAGAGTGAATTTGTGAAAGCGAAGATTGACGAGGACAGCATGGACAGAATCATGTCGTGCGTGCGCTCGTTGGCAGAATTTGAGACAAAGAAAGAGATTGAAGAGGTCTTCTTGGAGGACACCAGAAAGGCATTCAGGGCTATGGTTGCTGCTGAAGAAAAGAAGAGGATCGCAAAGGAGGAGCTTGAGAAGGGAAAGAACATGATCCAAGTCGATGATTCTCTTGCTATTAGACAATTGAGCAAAAAGTCGACGGCCGACGGAGCGGATATAGTCGAGCAGGATCTGGAAAAAGCTACAGGGGCTGATGCTAGTGTTGAAGATCTCTCCTCGAAGCTTAGTCGGGTTGTGCAGCTTACTGGATTTTCCGACCCAGTATATGCTGAGGCATATGTTAAGGTTCACCAGTTCGACATCATTCTCGACGTTTTACTAGTCAATCAAACCACCGAAACCTTACAAAACCTCTCGGTCGAATTCGCAACATTAGGAGACTTGAAGGTTGTTGAAAGGCCAACTACTCAAAATCTTGGCCCCCACTCGTTCCAGTCTGTTCAAGCAACGATCAAGGTCTCGTCTACAGACACTGCAGTAATCTTCGGTAATGTCGTCTACGACGGACCTTCATCCACAGAGACCAATGTGGTCATCTTGAACGACGTACACGTCGACATCATGGACTACATCCAGCCAGCTTACTGCAGCGAGACCCAATTCCGAACCATGTGGACCGAGTTCGAATGGGAAAATAAGGTCAACATCAGCTCGAAGGCCAAGACATTGAGAGACTTCCTTGACCAATTGATGAAGAGCACAAACATGGCCTGTTTGACCCCCGAAGCAAGCTTAAAGGGGGACTGCCAATTCCTGAGTGCAAATCTTTACGCAAGATCTGTCTTTGGTTAGTCTCTCCCCCCTCCCCCATCCATTCGTCCATCCATCCCACTGTTCCCTCAGATTGATAACTAATTTTTCATTTTTACAGGCGAGGATGCACTAGCAAACCTCAGCATCGAAAAAGAAGGCGACGAAGGCCCAGTAACGGGCTTCGTCCGCATCCGAAGTAGGTCCCAAGGCCTCGCACTCAGCCTCGGCTCGTTGAAGGGCCTGCAAAAATAACGACAGGAGGGAAACGCATAATAAGTTTATTGGTGTCCTTTCTTTCTATGCAAACTACTACTACTACTCCTACCGCCCATATTCCTTCTTTTTTAAAAAAATAGTTTACGTGGGAAAAAGAAAGGGGCGGAGGGGAGAAATGGGGGGGGGGGGTCTTTGGTCATGTTAGAACTATGTGCGATGGTGAAACATAAAAATTATTGTTCTTAGCTTTTTTCTAGAGTTCCTTCCCAGGCGGTGGGTAAGTTACTAAACACAAGATGTCCTTGGAAAAGCCACGGTGCTGGTGCCCGACGGGCACGGGTTTAGATTACTCGATAAGATCGTCTCACGATATACCACTCGATATACTATTAATTCGTATACTTTGCCTACCTATGTTACTCTACATAACAGAACAGGGAGATGATCCCATTATACAAACATCATCACAGAACTAGAAAGGAGGTTAGGGACGTCTAACCAGATTATATCCACTCTCTCCTCACCACCAACTACCCACATAGAACTATCAAAGTTCTAATTAAAACCCCAAAATATATAAAAAAGAATGACTATAATGCGATACTATACCCATACCCATAGTACCCATCCTCATCATCATACTCCCCCTTAACCCCCTCCCCCCCGGAGTCGGAGTGCCCAGAATGCCCAGAATGCCCAGAATATTCACTTTTGTAAGGATATCCATCGTCATCACTATATCCCCCTCCTCCACCACCGCTGTTCCAATCACCATACCCATCATACACTTCTTCCTCCTCCTTAACCCTCGCAGTTGAGATTCCACCATTAGCCCAACCACCACGTGCGCCTCCGGGACCGCCTCTAGTGCTACATCTAGCAGTCTGCTTAGTCCGGCCCCGGGCTGCCGGCGGTGGGCTAGCCTCGTGCTTGACGGAGTGTGCAGCACCACCGCCTCGAGCTCCACCACGACCACCACGACTACCACGACCACCACGACTTCCGGGCCCACCTCCACCACGTTTTGCTGTCGCGGCGGGGGGTTTGGGTGCTGGCTTGGTTTTTGGGGCACGGGGTTTGGGAGCAGAGTTGGTTCCGCGTTTGGCGGTCTGCTTGGCTCTAGGGGCGGGAGCGGGGGCGGGAGCTGGTGGAAGGGCTGTTAAGTATATTTGTATGTTTCCGCCGGCAGCGGCGGTTGCAAATGGTGGGACTTGTGCTTTCGCACGGGGTTTCGCCTTTGGCTTGGCTTCCGGTTCGGGCTTTGGTTCTGGCTCTACCCTCTTCTTCGCACGGGGCTTTGGGGCTGCTGCCGGAGCCGCAGTCTTCCCGGTGCCCGCAGAGGTTTTCTTTGCAACCTTCGTGGCGCCTAGAACCCTCTTCAGTGGGTCTTCCTTAGACTTCTTAGCCCCACCCTTCCCCTCTTTCTTCACGCCCATGGTTGCCTCCCTAACCTGGGCGTTCAGTTTCCGAAATTTGCCATTCTCGACGTGCTCCAGTTCTACAAAGTGGTCTGGAACATGCAACTCCCCGCGGCGAAGCGCATTCTCCAATTTCTCGCGTAGTGACTGGATTGCCAACGATTGGGGGGCGTCGAGCCCATACAGGAGACATTGGGCGCGCCACCAGGGTTTTGGCTTCGCCTTGTTCGGGAAGATATCAGGCGATGTGAGCAGGAGGGCTGTTAAGGTGCTCAAGGACTCGCGGGGGTGAGTTTCGTGTAGGAGGCCGGAACCTAGGGTGCTGAAGTGAGGAGGGATCTGTACCGCCGGTATGACGATTGCTAAGAGGGTGTCAAGAGTGCTCCCGGTAAGGGGGGAAGGGAGAAGGAGACTCACGGTTTAGAGTGGAAGCTGTAGATGGTGCCATTGTGTGATATGTAGTAAAATGTTTCTCTATGAGAAAGAGGGAGAGAAAAGGAGACGAGTCACTACGGTAGGAGGATGGTGACAGTTTGCTTGTTTATCAAAGACGGAAGCTCGCGTCGGGCCGTGAGACGGGATTCGAATAGTGGATGGCGTAATGCACTGGTGCGTTGTCTCCTCGTAATCTACCAATGTACTCGAGTATGGGCGGCCTGCCCTGCTCCGCCGTTCCACACATCCGACCTGCCTCGAAGGCTCCCTAGGCCCAAAATAAAGACCCTTTCAAATAGGGAGATTCTGCTGCCATGGTCGTGTATCCGAATTGTGCTCATTTGCGAATTATGGCAGAAACAAGCTCGAGACACCGAGGCTTTGCTGAGGACAGACAGTGCAAATTTGAGCCAGTAGGATGGCTTGATAAGCACCAGAGGTCATAAATCCGCCTCATCGGAGTGATGGACACTATTTGAATATCACCATCGTCTTACGGTACCCGTACGGCAGCAAGTTCACGGCTTACACCCAAAGGATATGCAATCGGTCGATAGTTCATTGTGGGTGAACTCTCCATGTTTTCTCTTAAGTGAGACCCGGACCTGTGACTTGCTGCCATGGCAACAGCTGGAATCAAGCGAATAGCCTGCTGCTGCTGCGAAGTCCCTCCGGTATGGGTTGTTTTGGTGATGAGACAGGTTAAAAAAACACACCAAAAATGGTGGTTCTAGAGTGACCACTAACGGTATCCCATAGCCTCTGTTGTAATAAGCTTCAAAAAAGGAAACTTTGGAATGTAGCAAAGTGTCTGAATGCGCAGTACAATTTTCGCGAATTTCCGTCTGCTCTATATGGGGGGACCTTCATTGCAACATGGGTCACTACAGCAGTGCAGGAATTTTATAAATCATGGGGAGGGATAGGAAAGAAGCGTCCAGTACTTTTATGGTGACCATTCGCATTGCATTTGTTCTGCTTCTAAGATAAGAATCTGGGGTCATCTGCCAGAGGGTGGCCCAAGCGTAACCGGTCCTTACCTCCTTCCCTCTGATAAAGCTCATCCGGAGTGATTGATCGAATATCATCAGATAAGATCAGATAAGATTGACCAGCCTCCTCGAAGTGCCTAGCCAAAGATATCCACACAAACGCTTCGAGGTCCCACAGCTTGCAGGCGCGCGAGCCCAGGAACCTTCCACTTTTCCATGAACAACTCGCAAATGACCACCTCCAACGGTGACAGCACCCCCGCACCTGCCCCTAGTGGGGGCGAATTAGCCCAACAAATGAACGAAGAGACGAAAAAGAAGTACACGAAAGGTGCCCCTTCCTCCCCTTCCACCCCTTCCTCCTGTTTACAGACCAACCCTAACATTCCCCCACTCCCACAGATCGCAAAGTCGGAGAAGGGACCTACGCTGTGGTCCACCTCGGCCACGTCAAATCCACCGGCCTCCCTGTCGCCATAAAGAAGATCAAACTCTCCGCGATGGTAGACGGGATCTCGATGGATGCAATCCGTGAGGTCAAGTTCCTGCAGGAACTGCGGCATGAGAACATCATCCGACTGATCGACGTGTTCTCCAGCAAGAACCAGAACTTGAACCTTGTGCTCGAGTTCCTGGATTCGGATCTCGAGATGATCATCAAGGATACCAAGATTGGGTTCGGGGGCGCGGATATCAAGAGTTGGCTCGCGATGGGCTTGAGGGGGCTTTGGTGGTGTCACAAGAATTTCGTTTTGCACAGGGTTGGCCTATTCCATGTTTCTTCCGAAGGGAGGGGCACAGGGCTAATGAATGGAGATGAGGGGACGAATAGGATATCAAACCAAACAATCTCCTCCTATCAACAAATGGTCAGCTAAAACTCGCGGATTTCGGCCTCGCCCGCAGCTTCTCGGACCCGTACCGCGCTATGACCAGCACGGTGATAACCCGCTGGTACCGTCCTCCGGAGCTTCTCTTCGGCGCAAAGTCTTATTCCTCATCCGTGGACATATTCTCCCTCGGCCTCGTCTTTGCGGAACTCCTCCTCCGCGTACCCTTTCTCCCTGGCGACACGGATGTGCACCAATTGAAACTAATCGCTACGGCACTCGGAACGCCGACGGAGCAGAACTGGCCGGGCGTGACGAAGCTGCCGGAGTATGTCATCCCGAACACCGATGATATAAGGCCTGAGCAGGGGAGGCTGTTCTACGGTGAAACCTTCAGGACGCTGACGCCTGAGGGCCTGACACTGCTCATGTCTATGCTTAGATTGGACCCCCGGAAGCGCTGGTCTGCGAAGCAGTGCTTGGAGAGCGAGTGGTTCAAGGAGGAGCCCACACCCACGAAGCCGGAATTGCTGCCTAGGAAGGGAGGCGGGAAGGGGATTGAGAAGGTTGGTGGTGATCTTAAGAGAAGGGCGGGCTGGGATGAAGGCACCGACGCCGCGGAGCTGGAGGGGCATAGAGGTAGGAAGGTCGCCAGGAAGCTGGACTTTGGCGGGAAATAAAACTACTTTTTCTCTTTACGATTTAAAAGGGGGCCTTACTGTATACTTGATTTGCGGCGTTAGAAAAAATGGGGCGTTTTGTTTTTGCTTTCTTATTGTATCTCGTGAAAGGGGTTCTCTACATCGAACGGTTGTTTGTGGGGGTTATGGGGCTATCGCGACTTGTGATGGCCCGTTTTATAGGACTTTAATAGTAGTGGCCTCAACCGCCATGTTCCGATTAGGTTATGGGTTTTTTGCTTTGCCATCGGGAATGATCTTTATTGCGATATGTATGGGACGAATGATCGTCCGTGAGTCCATCCCACATTGCCAAGCTGGAGAGGAGGATTCTCTGGATTTGTTTATCGTGATTAGGAGGAATTAAGGGAAGAAAGCGAGGCAATGTTTGCAATATAATGAGCACCAAAAAGACGAGCTGCCTGCCTGAAATATATTTTTTTGGGGGGTGGGAGGAAAGCACTTCGGGGGAGGGATAAAACGAACTGAATAGCGGAAATGACAACGTAACGTAAGAGAATTCAAGACGAATCGATTGACTACTGTAGCCAAAGAATAGCATGTAAGTTACGCTTCATATGAATAAGTACGGCAGGTTACCCCCCGGCCAACCTGAGTATATAAACCGGCTGGCAGTGGCAACAGAAGGGACTCTCGAAACCTCCGATAGAAGGCAATAAGAAATAACGCGGTGTAAAAAGCCAGCACGTACGCGGTATCATACATACGGGTCCGTCATGAATAGGAAAATGCCGGGGCTTCATACGGCAGTCTCATATGATAATACCATCGGAAGTCCGGCAATTGGAAACGGGGTAAGTTAGCGGGCGGATAGGATATATAAACCAGGGCTGAGGTTGCTCGTCGTCGTCGTCTGATGGATGGATATATCATATTATGCACATCGCAATTACCCGAGTGTAACTATAAAGTCTCTTTGTTGAGGGAGAAAGTCCATTTTTGGGTTTGGTTCCTTTGCGCTTGCTGGGGAGGATTATTTTGGTGATAACTTAGAATCAGTTGCCCCAATGGTTACAGCATCAAACTGGGGGATTCTGGGAGTATAAACGAACCTCTAACCCTACTCTACTGCTCTGAACACGGTCGCAACCGAGGACCACGATATCATTGGCTTTTGTGGTCCGTTCTTGGGGGGCATTAGAATGCTATGAGGTTCAACGCTTTTCTGTTCCTTAGCCTTCTCTATTCTGGCCGGCCTGAGGATGGGATGCTCTGTCATACTAAATTTAGGATATAATTCATTTGTTGTAGCAGGAAATGGGTGTCAACGGTGCGGGGTCTGGGGCATACGGCGAGCAAAAGAGTGGGCCTGAGATACTACTCTTGTGGTCTTCGAGGCTTCATACATTACCATAATAGTTATTATAATACGAGTAATAATATTATTATTAGGCCGGTGTCTTGGCGGGTCAGTGATCTGGTGGTGGGAAATTCCGCCTGTGATTCTGGGCCTATCTGTGCAGTACAATAGCGAAAATATGAGTACTACGCCGGAGCATATACTGCACAAGATTGATTATATTTTTTATATTATATTTTTACAGTTCATCCCCTTCTTCGTCATCCTCTTCCACTTTGCTCCCCTTATCTGCCTCCTCCTCCTCCTCCTCCTCCTCCTCCTCCTCCTCCTCCTCCTCCTCCTCCTCCTCCGTCTTGACGTCGACCCCCTTCTCATCCTTGAAACCTTCCAGCCCGACTTCCTCTCCTTGAACTATTGAATCCCTCCTCATCTTATAAAACTTATCCAGGGCGTCTCGTCTCTGCTTTTGCGTCCACCCTTCAACGACAAGCGCAAATTCCCTAACATCATCGAAACAGAACATCTTCGCCATGGTGCAAAATTGCCTTTTCATAACATGCATTGGTGGATGGAACTTGTATCTAGTCGAGCCGCTGGCGAAGGCGACGAGATCACCGCTATTGGCGTCGTTTGTGGTCTCGACTGCACGCTTGCTTATCCGTGCTTCGATTTTGGATGTGCCAATGACTTCGGAGTTTTCGTGTGTGTAGGAGATACCGGCTTCTGCTAGGATTGCGGCGACGGGGTTGTGTGCCTTCTCTATGATATTGTTAGCGAATTTTACAGGAGGCGGTTATTGTTCGTTACTTTTCTTAATTGCTTGTTCTCCTTTGGCTATGGCTGCCAGCTGATTGATGGCATTTTCTCCTTCGTAATCGTCATCAAGCTCTACATCTTCTGCCTCTTCGTTGTTGGCCTCCATTCCGGCAACTTGAACGCCAGCTCTCGACTCCGCAACATTTGTCTTGTTCACAATCTCTTTTAGGATTGTGTTGTCCTGGAACGTGAAAAGATTGATGAGACCAAAAAGTTCTCCCTGGTTTGTTTTGTCGCCTTGAACACCCGAAAAGTAACGACGCTCCTCAGAGGCACCGTAGCCAATATTTGCTTGCTGTTGCTTGTAAATCTGACGAGCATAGACTATCTCCTCGATGGTCCCAGCTAAGATAAGTCGGAAGACTTCGACATCTCGGGTTTGCCCAATACGGTATGCACGATCTTGAGCTTGGAGATCATAACTGAGAAAATGGGGAAATTAATATTATTTATACAGGATAGGATAGGGGCGAGGTGGGGCGTTATCATACCTGGGATTCCAATTGGGGTCGAAAATGACTACTTTGTTTGCGGCTGTGATGTTTAGTCTGGTTCATTCGTCAGCATGCTCTATCATTAATTTTCGAGCATGGAAATGGGGACTGACCCAACACCTCCGGCTCTCGTTGAAATCAGAAAAACGAATTGCGAGGGATCACTATTGAACTCGGCAACCACGTTTGTGCCTGGAAATCACGGTTAGCCTTAAGCTTGTCTGATCTTTTCTAGAAACACTCACGATCATCCAATGACATGGACCCGTCAAAATAACAAACATTATACTCGGTACTTTGGAACAGTTTATGCAGAATCCTTAGGAGCTGAAGGCTGTAAGAGAATATCAAGACTTTATCATCATTTTGGTGCCAAAATTTCAAGAGCTTTTGTAGGACCTGCTTGTTCTCTCGTCAGTATCATTCTATGGGTAACAGTGCAACGCTCCAGGGCCGATTACGATCCATTTCCCACACATTTCGGGATCCATGAAGTTTGTCAACATTTCCCTATTGACTATGCGTTGGTAATCATCGGGGAGACAGGTTTCTAGTAGCTCCCGCTTCTTCTCTCGGGTTTCTTGGTTATCCTCATTTTCTGTGGAGAACCCTCAGCACCGACCTCACGCTGGTTTATTAAATCAAGGGATACTTACGGGGAATCCAGTTGGCAAGATGATTGCTGAGCTTCTGTATCTGCTGAATACATGGAAACACCATCTCCCTCCACTTCCTCCCCTTGCTGTCGGTAACGTAGCAGCAGCCCCCCCTCTTCGCGGGCTCCCCATTCTTGTTCAACCTACCACAGTCGCAGACCTGGCCAGAGTACTTGATGTTCTGCACCATCTCGCTCTCCAGAAATCCCTGATACGCTTTCCTCTGCACCTCAGTCAGGGGGCAGAAGACGACCTTATCACTTTTTTTAGGCAGTTGGTGGGCTATCAGAGTTTTCAGGCGGCGGAGGAACATCTTTCCTAGCAGGTTGTTTACGAGGCGCTTTGCGAGCTTCCTGGCGTTGCCTATCTGTCTGAGTGTGGCATCGTGAGATTGTCCGACCTTGAGGGGGATTGCTATGGCTCTGTTCCATTCTGTCAGGGTTCCGATACCGCCAGGTCGGCACCAGTTGAGGAGAGTCCAGAGTTCCTCTATTTACTTTAAGTCAGGCGTTGCGGTGGTAACAGTGGGGCAGGATGATTGAGAGTACCGTAGTTATTCTGAATAGCAGTTCCTGTCAGACCAATTCTACAGAGCGCATTGATCTCATTCATAGTTTTCGTCACTTCAGTTCTTCTATCTAAAGTCCCGCCCATCAGCTCAATCCTCCCGGCTATCGCGAGCGGCCGAGTGACAATACCTTTAATCTGATGGCACTCATCCGCAATAACGCAATCCCACTCCACCATATTAATATCCCCACATGCCTTCTTATAGGTCCCGTAAGTCGTGATCAGAACCTCACACCTACCCGCCCTGGCCGCCTCCAGTGCGCTCTCCTTCCGCTCTTTGCTCCCGTGATAAACATACACATTCCACCATCCCCAGACATCAAACTCCCGCTGCCAATTACTTATAAGACTACCGGGACACACGACAATGACCTTGGGAAACCACTTCTTCCCCCCTCCACCCCTGCGTATCTTCCGCATCCGCTTGCGGTCCCGCTCGTCGCCGGTCTTGCCGAAGGCAGCCGTCAAGAAGGCTATCACCTGCACCGTCTTGCCGAGGCCCATGTCGTCCCCCAGTATACAGCCTTCCTGGAAGACAAAGTTTTTGTGCAGGAAGGCGGCACCCTCGACCTGGTAGTCGCGGAGATACTGTGCTATAGAGCAAGGGATTATGCCGAGGGAGTCCTCAAGCGGGACATCCTTATACGGCGCGCACGGGGGGAGGTTTTTGAAGTTTGGTTTGGAGGCTAGTTCACCCTGAAATATACTGTCAATATGGGTATTTGGAGGGGAGGGGGGGAGGGGGGAAAGTACAAGTCTCTCATCATCACTAAAGTACACATCCCCATAATCCGGTGGAAATCTTAGCGCATCCGGGGGCGTATCCGTGTCTTCAATAGCAGCTTTCGCAGCTTCAACCGCATCCTTGCGCGCCTTCAAATACGCCGGCAGGCCCATTTCCGCCTCTACATCTACCCCCACATCTTGATCGGAGGATGAATCAGAGGCGGTCTTCCAGGGTCGATTCGCGGGTTTCTTGGTTGCCCCTTCACCCTTAATCCGCTTCTTACTCGCCTCCCTCCAACAGCTATCCACTTTCCGCTTCTTCCGCCCCTTCTGTTTGCCATATTCATCCCTTCTCCGCTTGAATTCTTCGTACGCATCGTCGTCCTCGTCTTCTGTCATGAGTATGCGCTCGCCCGTGCCGGATTGGTGTTTGGCTGTACGGACAGTTTCTTTGAGGCTTGCTTCATTTTCCTCTGCTTCTTGCGTTGTATTTGTAAATGATGGCGGGCTATGTCTGGATGTGGTATTGTCCAAGCCATCGTCCGACCCATCGGTTGAGGCTTCGATTGGAGCGGTAGCGGTAGCGGTGGTGTCTGGGGGTTGAGTGTTAACTTGGCTAGCTTGCTCGGGTTGGATAGCTGGGGTAGCTTACTTATAGAGCTGCCGGCGGGGTTTAGTGGTCCTGGGACGTAGTCGAGGTCGAGATCGTCGTCTTCTGAGGAGGTGGCGGACATTGAGTTGTGGTGGTTGTGGTGAATTCCAGTGAGCAGTGGTGCGGGAAGACGCGTTGGTAATGACGTTTGGGTGCCGAGGGAACCCCTGCCAAGATTTTGAGACTCAGTGGAACTATGATAAGGGATTCTTTGATAGCCACGATACAGCAGGTGGATGGTGTTGCTGGTTTACGGAATGACGGAATACATGGTGAACACATTAATACGGTATTGAGGGTAGCTGTTAGTATACTAGCCAGCACATATAATTGATCGTACTGTGGTCTATACATTTGAAGCTCGTTGTCCTCCCAAAACCTTACTACCTCGCGAACATCACTCGCACTGTAATAATTAAAATTAACCGAAACCGAAACAACCCTTTTTTTATGCACCTTCATCATTTATCCATTACTGTAATCTATTTTACATATTCCTTCCTTCTAAGCCAAAGTAGCAAAGGCCCTCTTCTTTCTCGCCCTCTCCTCCGCCTCCCTGAAAGCCTCCTCATCCACAAAATCGCTCTTCCCCGCTGCCTCAACACCATTCTTGACGAACCTGACTGCAGCAAGATTGAATCCCATCTGGTCCTTCTGGCTCTTGAGCGCAGCCCTCAAGTTCTTGCGGACGCTACTGAGGAGCACGCGCATGGTCTTTGTCGCGACGATCTGCTTGTGGTGTGTTTTTAGGAGGAAGAAGAGGATGCGGCAGGTTAGTGGGATGTTCCATTGCTGTTTTGGGCATGTTAACTTTTGTGACTTAGAGGGATTGTGGAGTTAGGGAAGGGGAGGGGTACCCTTGAAGCAAATATGTCTAAAAATATTAAGAAGGGGGCAACTTTGTCGAAGGGGAGGACCAATAGTGCGTCTTGTAAATGGCTTGCTTTGATTTTCTGGACTGTATTTAGAAGATGTGTTTCCGCGCTTATTCCACCTAAGGCAATGTATAATGGGTTTCGAGGCGGTGGGGCAAGGTTTGGTTTCTCAATTTTGGCGGTTGCGTATTCTCTCATCATTGTCATATCGGCCATTCCGAGATCTAGGGCTTCCATGATCTTTTCTCCGGCCATGAGTGTTTCGATGGTTTGTTTTCCAGCGGAGGTAGCCTCGGGGCCGTCCTCATTCTGCGTCTCGTCTTGGCCGAGGGAGGTTGTTAGGGTTGATTCGTAGAGCTCTTCAAGTTCTTTTTCGCGCTCTTCCTCCAGGAAGATCTAATCCTTGTTAGTATATTGCGAGGAGGCTGTGGTAGATAGGGGGGCTGTACCTCGTCGTCTGTCTGCTCCCATACTCGGATACTCTTGTCGTGACTTGCGCTCACGACAATCTCACTAACTCCCCCTACTGCCAATGCCCAGATCTCACCGAAGTGTCCGTCCATCTTAATGATGTTTTCGAATTTGTCGCCATCCCAGTATTTTATCAGACGGTCTTTACCAGCTGAGAAGAAGTTGTGGGAGTTTCTTTGAAAAACTACTTGCATTACACTGTCCTGGTGGGCAAAGAAACTCTTGTGGCAGTCGCCGAAGTCCAGGCCCCATATCTTGACGTTCTTGTCTGCCGAGCAGGTTGCGATAAGTTTGGAGTCTGAAGATATGTCCATACTTAATACTGGGAGCTTGTGCCCGTAGAGATTGAGAAGGTGTTTGAGGGTATCGGAGAAGAAGACCTTGACGGTATTGTCAAGGAGGGCTACAGCAAGGAGTTTTCCGTTGGGACTATAACGGACGCTTAGGATGTCGTCTGACAACTTAAGAACTCGAGTCTGAACTAGCTTCAGCCGAGGCGTTGTTCGCTTTGTGATGAATATGTGTCAGTGATAGTTCATGAATGAGATGGCGGTGATTTAAACGCACCTTGGTCCCAAGAATACTCTCCTGTACAATCTGAAAATCCCAGAATTTGGAATTTTTATCTGCGCTTCCGGTAACAAGACTTTTGCCATCTGGGTGGACTTGTAGTGACCAAATAGAAGCTTCATGTGCCTTGACACTCTCGATCATTGCTGATGAAGCTACATCGAAGAGCTCTATCTCCCCAGTTTTTGTGCCAACAACAACCTATCATCCGCATTAGCGAGGCCCCCAACCCCTAACTTATATAGATTTAACTCACGATTTTGTCTCCAGGAAGAAACGAGCAGGACAGAGCATAGCCACACTCAAAAGTCCTTATACAATTTGAAGTCCTCACATTCCAGATCTTCAGAGTGCCGCTCGACGCAGAGGCAAGCATCCGGTCATCAGAGCTTAAAGACAGTGCGCGGATATCTGTCCTGTGCCCCGGCAGCTCTACAGCGTACAATTTGCTATACTCCGGCACCTCCCGCTCCATCTTTCCAACCTTTGCGGGTTTTCGTATATCATAGTACTCAAGCGTGTTGTTTGTGCAGGCCACCAGGATCTGCACAGCATCCTTACCACCCCGGGTAGTCCAATCCACTGATCTGACTTTCCCACCCGCTCGTACGGTGACATACGAAACGAAGATATCCGCGACTTCGGCATGCGTAATGTCATCACCTCGTTCCTCCGCCCCCTTGGGTTTATCCCTCTTATTCTCCTTCCCTTCCTTCCGCTTCCGCTTTCTCTTCAGGGCCTTTTTGACCTCATCCTCTGTCCGTATCCGCCATATCTCAACACTCCTATCTGCACCATGACTCGCAACAAAGTTCGAATTTGGATGGAAAGTGACAGAGATAGCCTTATCCTTACTCTGCCGGTATATGGTCCCCCGGTCAATCAAGCAATCCGATTTCCCCCCAACTCTGGACGACAATCCCGCAGTATCGACAGCCCAAACTTTCATCTCCCCGCCATTCCCAGCGGTGATACACCCCCTCTCATCCGGTGATAACGCCATGGTCCAGCACTCCCCATGATGCGCAACATGCGTCTCGACACAATGCTGCGTCGAGAGGTCCCACAACTTGATCAGCGTATCCTTCCCGGTACTAACCAGCCAACCCTCCGCACTCCCCCGATCCACTTCCTCAGGCCCCTTCAAAAACTCCACCTTTGTGACCTGATCTTTGTGCCCTTTAAGCCTATACAACCCCACCTCAGAGATCAGATCCCAGACAACTACATGCGCATCCTTCGACCCACTCGCAAGCCTAGTCCCAGCGTGATCAAACGCCAACGTAGAAACCGCCGAGCGATGCCCATTGAACGAGATAACCACCGTAGAAGTCTTGGAATCCCACAACCGGATCGACCCATCGGCATAGCCAACAGCGAAAACATCCTTGTCCGTCCGGGACTGCGCAATGGCCGAGACCTCCGCTTTGCATTTTCCGTCCCGCCAGCGCGAGAGGAGTTCTCCTTTTTTGATATCCCATATCAGCACTTCCTCGTTTGCGGGAGCGATCGCCCGGCCGGCGCTGGTTGTCTTGGTCTGTGCGGGGGCCGTTGCCTCGGCGGTCCAGACGGTGTTTGCTGTGCCTGAAGCTACGATACCAAAAGTTGAGGAGTGCTCGAATCGTCTATTTTAGCATCCAATTAGAGGGGAATCCGTCAGAAATGGCTGGGGTGAAATGGGAGAAGAAGGTACAAATATGATTTAACCATATCTCGAGCGATATTGGGGCGAGGTGGTACCCTGCGGAGGAAGTGAAGAAAGAAAGCGTCTTGGTGGTTCAATTCTCCGTTGGGTGGAAAAGAAATTTTTAAAGTTTATCTATAGCCAAGACATCCATCGCCGAGATTCGACCTAATCCCAACAGCCTCATCTTAAGCCCAAAGTCTCCCCCACTAAAGAAAAGTTCTCTCGTCCACCGTACCCATCCCCCCCAGCAAGCATGGGGAAACCACCACTACCAGACAAACCGCGCAAGAAAGCCTTCAGCGTCGGCCCCGCGAACCTACCCGATGGAACATACAAGCGAAAAGGTGCCTCCCCCCCCAAGATTACCGAAGAAGCAGAACTAACACACAAAACAGTCGAAAAAATCAAGAAATCTCTCATTCACAAAGCAAAAGTCAAGAAGTCGTTCGCGAGAACAATATCCGGGGATGCACCAGACACAGATCCCCATGCTATCCGTGCGAAACGGTTACTAGAAGAGGCCGCAGCCGAGCGGGAACGAGCCGAATCCGTGGAGCACAAAGATGGCGAGAATGGGGATACTATTGTAGCGACCACAGAAATGCATCCGGAGCGACAAGCAGTGTTAGATCAACCGGAGGTGACACGTGTCGAGGAGGACCCTAAGAATGTGGATAAGGGTGCTTGGAGAAAACGGGACAAGAAGAGGAAGACACCTACGTTTCTGAAGGAGGAGCGGGAGGCAGCCAGACTTCGGGAGGAACGGGAGGAGAAGGAGAGACAGATCAGGGCTAGGAAGGTTGCGATGGGCAAGTCGAGGAAGGAGAGGGCGCTCCGGAAGAAGGTTATGAGTGCTCGCACGGCGAAGGGGCAGCAGAAGCTTGGAAGGCAGAGTGCATTGTTGCTGGAGAAGGTTAAGGCCCAGGTCGGGGCGCGATCGTGATTGCGGTACTGGGATTGAAGTTTGAAGTTTGCATAGGGTCGGAGTTTTGTTTGCTTTCTTAATGATGCAGTTTTGTATTCTACGTTCATGGTGTCTACACTACCCAAGTATATAACGATCGAATCGATACGGTAACTCTCTAAGAGTTGTAAATTTCCACCGCTCATACCATCGTCTACATCCCTAAACTCCCTACAATGAATACTCACACAAAATCACTCGCCCCATCCTTCCATTGATTCACTAATAACCACACCCCACCACCCCACCACCCCACCTCTCTTAGCAGCACCACACCCCACACCCTGATAGGCGGCAAGTTAGGGAGCGTACTGTACGCTACCTATGATATATCCACACAAAGAGATACCCACCGGATATAAGCCCACCAGACCAGACCACGTCGGAGGCAATGCTCATCGGCACCGGCATGACAACATCAATGGTGTCGGCTGGGGAAATGATTTCTCTACCGGGTTTGTGTGTGACCTAGTAGCCCAGAAGCCCACAGGGCTGAGTGCCGAATGTATTCTGGGGCTATTTAATGCCGGCTAATACGAGGAAGGAGGGAGGGGAAGGGGGTGTTCAGCCTGAATAAAGTAAACCCGATAGGAACGAATAGTTATTGGTCATATTTTGGAGGCATAATAGTCCAATCCGGGGGCCTTTCTTCCTCCTCCCCTTCAGGAGGCAGGCACTAGCGTTCCGTGCACTATTGGATCCAGATCCATCCTCTAGCACTGTGCCGATCAAACTATCGTATAATATCACTCGTTGATGCTCGCCAGTGAGATTGGAACTGGTAATATGGCCACCTAGGGCTGGTATGTGCCATGTCGTATAAAATGATAGAAGTGGGGGGGGGGGTAAACACTAAATACCATATCTTGAAATGGGCGCATGGTTAGCGCTCGTTTCTTCCCCCCATGCCTCCGAAGGCTTACTTACTGCAACCGCACACAAGCATCTGATGGCCTTAGGCCTCTCATCCGTGACACGAGACCCCTTCAAAACCATTCTATATGCGTGGGTAAGTGTACCTCTTCTCATTCATGAACTGATATCCTTGTTACTCTGACCCAAGGACGGTATTTTGGGGGTGATCTGTGCTGAGTGCGTAGTTTTTTTATTTTATCGATATGCTTTCTCCTCGTATTAACTGTCGGGCTATCAGCCCCTCCTTGCTTAAATGTGAAGGGCTAGAAAAACTAGCTCTAACCAGAACCAATGGTTGATATTTCAGCCCAAATTAAAGTGCAGTTGGTAAATTAGGTTACTGGTAAGCTAATATATCTGCGCATTTGAGTCTGCCCTCTATAAAATTAGTATCATATGTCTAGATCAGTGCTAAATCGATTGAAAATTCTCTAAGCCCAGTGTTAGTTCCGGTCCCGGATGGATGGGATCACCATCGCTTATTCATCTCATAATATGTTACCGGTACTGTACCGGATGAATCCCCGTTAGTGATCTATGATTAGTATTATTTTGCGTCCGGATGTTTGCAGTTTGTCACAGCTACCCTTCTCGCATCTTCCTCGGCCTGATGGAAAGACTGGCATCAGAGAACACTCACGAGATTGCACCGGCGCTGGTACTGTACATGTACAGCCCTCGTCCCAGACAGGGATTAAGAGAAATGGTAAAAAAATCTGTGCGTACAGTTCAAGTATCCGGACGCCCATATCATACAAAATATACCGCTACCCTATTTTCGGGTACTCAACTGTACTCCTTGCCTGGAACGGGTATCGTCATCCATCTTCTCTCTCCTTGCTGCCGAATGTCATCATACCGACACTAGCACAGCACTGTACGAGTACAGCACATACACTGGTACAGTACTGTGCCTAGGCAGGGGCAATCAATCGAATCCACGCAAGGGTTTTCCAAAAGGTTATCCTTTCTCTCTCCATTCATGTACCTTTCCGCCCTGGGAAATCCGTTCCTGGGAGAAAGAAAAAAAAATGTTTCCCCCTTTTCTTTCTTTCTTTTCTTTTGTTCGGACCTACGATGAACTGACGGAAAAAGTCAAGACAAGACATGGTCTGGAAAGTGGAAACCGGAAGCGTAGGTAGGCGGATGCGGCGGATACAGCCGATTTTTTCGATTTTTTTTCTTCTTGTTCTCATGTATGTGGTTGAAAGGAAAACCCTCGACCCCCGGGTATTGTACTGTACCCGGAGGAAGCAAGCACAGGATATATAGAGAGCCCGACGTAGACTGCTCCAACCTGCTAGGCACGGATGATAGCTATATTGCAAAGTTACAGGGCCCTCGCGACTTTATCGGGAGGTCTTTGCTAAAGATAGTGAATGAAAAACACACATGTAACCCCCGGAAGGGGTGACCTTCTGAGACAAGCTGGACCATGTACTCGAGTACCGTATGATAAGTACTCGAGTACTAACTTTAGTGCCGGACTTGTATCGAACCCCCCCACTGGAACTTACGTTTGTATTTTGCGAATGACCTCTTGCTTGCTTGCTTTTCTATTGCTCCCTTGCTACTTTTTCAGTCTTACCTGACTTGGAGGGTGGGGGCACGCCCTTGATTCCTACCACTTTTCTGGCCGGGTGAGGTGAGGCAGTCAGGGAGGGAGGGAGGGAGGAGCTGAGGCAGTTGTGAATGAAGTGTTGATGGAACAAGATCTAGTGCCCTGGACTGGGAGCGCTGCACTGTGCTCTAGTGCCGCACCCTATAATGCGGTAAATTTACGCAACCGGGATCGTTGGGAATGGCCCCGCAAGGACAGGACAGTGTTGCTGGGAGGATTAGCAGTTGGCAAGGTATTGTAGAGTACATAGTCGCGCCCCGCCATCCTGGAAGACCAAAGAGTCCATCTGGCACAGCGAGTGATCTGGGGCAACGGGTCAGGTTTTGGTGCAAAGAAGTTCGCGACCCACAAGAGGCCCGCTCATACGAGATAGAGAGGTATCCGGATCCGGGGTAGTGGGGTGTGGCTGTAGGATGTTGACAGGGGTTCTTTTTTTAAAGAAAGTAAAAGAATGTTAAATTTCATGCTCTATTCCATGGGTTTCGGTATTTGAGTTATGGTGAGCATACCGTACCGGTATGCGTTACAATTAGTAGCATCCTATTGCACTTATATAACCCTCAGAATCTCAAGCTGCAGACGGTACCTTATTTTTCTGCTGTAAGCTGCAGGTAGAGTTTTGGGACCAACTTTCTTTTTTTTCCCTCTCTTCCTTTCTTTTTTTTTCACTTTGGCGTGTGGCCTGTGTGGTCTCTCACTCGTCTTTCCCGCATCATGTGCGTCGTCGATTTAGAGATCGGGAGATCTGATGGGAGGAGTTATCACAAGAGGAGGGAAGAAGTGAGGGAAAAGTCAGGAGCAAAAGGAGGTGGGGAAAAGGATGGATCTGAGATTATTACCCTATGCAATTCTCACTTGCTTTGGCGAGCACCGACCGGGTATATAGAAGGATTATAGCCAGAAGAAAGGTAATGATCCTGGCCCTAAGAAGAGTGACAGATCTTGGTGATCGTAAGAATACAGCGGGGTGCGGGGGGGGGAGAGAGGTGCCTGTTTCCTGTCTTGCCGTTGAATTGCTGCACGGTACTATGGGTTATTTACGGGTGGGTAGTTGTGAGGCACCCGGATTTGGGATCTTGTACTGTGCTCGTAGGGGATTGGTAAAGTTCAACGGACAGCACAGTGGTGGTGTGGTGGTGGGATTATGGGATAGAGAAGGAGACAAGGAGAGGCCAAAACGAGACGAAGCAAAGCAAGATGGGCATGCTTGATGTAGCTCTCTCCTTCTTGTCATTATTCCTAGAATATCCTTTCCCCCCCCTCCCGGTTATGAGGTTGTTTTGCGGGAGAAAGAGGCGAAAAACTCAGGCCTGACGAGTGGAGCCAGCAAGTACCAAGACAGCGAGCGCTCCCTCCCTGTCCCCCACTGCAATGTATGAAGATCACACGAAAAGCCTGGCACTGTTCTGTGGATTATCGTATTCCCCGCGATGCTTTACTTGATGCACGATTGGTACGGAGTTTATAGTCCTTGTGCTGCTGCTGCTGTACTGTACAGCATTTTACTCGTCCTGGTGCTTATTATTCTTGCAGTCCATCAGACTGAACTCTGTTGATGGGCATTTCTGTGACCGTAACTACCCTACCAAACTCGAGAACCATCATACATAGTAATTGTTGTCATGAGGGAAGGATTAACCAAAAGCTGTAAAACTTTACTCCATCTAACTTACGAGCTTTTTTTCTCTCTTTCCCCATTCCGTTCTGCCACTGCCCTCCGCTCCCCCCCCCCCCCACCACCCCATCAGGGACACCACCTCCCCCACCATGGCACCAATAACTAAAACTACACAGCCAGCTACCCTGACGTGCTCTCGCCTGCTTAGGACCACCCTACCATACATCTTCCCTCTTCCTTCCCTCTCCTCCTCCCTTCTTCTTCTTCTTCCCTCC
>Ga0307513_10000107_pt1 | contig 116685 bp, 97 predicted proteins | sample 15_EM_MG_FD_202174 | JGI IMG/M metagenome (GOLD analysis project Ga0307513, IMG submission 202174) | Populus trichocarpa ectomycorrhiza microbial communities from riparian zone in the Pacific Northwest, United States - 15_EM | ecosystem: Host-associated > Plants > Roots > Unclassified | place...
CGGACCCGATGGACGATGCGTTGGAAGCCCGCTCTCAACGCCTTCGCCATCACCTTCAGCGACCGATTCCCGGCCGCTGAAACCTACTGACCCACCCGCCGGAAACACCGTTAACGAGATAGTCCCGGGTCGCCGTCCCCGGCGTCGGCTAGCGAGCGCGGCGGCTCTCCGGTGGGCCGAGGTACGGCCCAGTGGTCGTCCTGGTGGTGGAGGCCTGGGTGAGGACCAGGTTCTGCAGGACGACGGTCGAGTCCACCATCCAGAACTTCAGGACGTGAGTCCCGGGCCGGGTGATCACATGTCGCGTAGTGGTCCGGTTGACGTTGTCGGAGGTGTTGCGTTCCCACTGCTTGTTCATCGTGGTGTCGTTGGCCCCGGTCGCCGACGTGACGTTGACGATCTGCGGGGCTGCGTCGTCGATGGAGATCGCGTATCGGAGTCCGTCGGGGTCCAGGACGCTGTTGCGCGGTGACAGGTACGCCGTGACGTCCACCGGGCCCGTTGTCGTCAGGGTGGTTGTGTACTCCAGGCGCGGGCTGTCCGGACCCGGCGTTCGAGAGGACGAGGTGACCGGCCAGGGCTCCATGCCGGCTCCGGTCCGGCCGATGCCGGGCAGCCGCCGCCACGACACCCCGTTCGCCCCGACCGCGGTCGTGTAGTGGTCGGCCTCGATCGACACGAAGCCCCCGGCTTCGACGAAACCTCGCAACTGTGAACGTTTCAGCCCCGGGTTGTTCACCACAGCCTGGACGATCACCGACGCGCCGTCAGGGCCGGTGACGGTGACCGGAACCCTTGTCGTGCCCACCGGCACGCGCTTCCAATCCACGCTGAAGGTGGCTCGCACCTGCTGCTGGACGCGGCCGGCCGGGCGGTCGACGTGCAACCAGGGCACCGCCGAGGTGATCCGGTAGTCGAACGGCTGGGTACCCCGATTGAACACCTCGACGTACTGCGCCGGGGCGCTCTGGTACTCGTCGAACGTCGGCAGCACCGGTTCGGTGTCGGTGCCCGGCCATGACCGGTCCGAGCCGTCGATGCCGACACCCATCGCGGCCCCGGCCGGGAGGTCGATCCGTTGAACGGCGGGGAAGATGACGTCGGGCAAAGCCTCGTTGTTGATCTCCGGCTGCTGCCACGGCGCGTTCGGGCCGTACCGGGCGACGTCCCCGTAGTCGATGTGCGGCTGGGTCTGGAAGTCCTTCCACTTCCCGTCGGCCAGAGTGGTGTTGTAGTAGGCGGACAGCGCCTGGTCATCGGCGAACCGGGCCTCGGTGGTGACTGCCAGCTCGTTGGTCAGGGCTCGGCCCTGCGCGGCGTAGAGGATGTTGGTGAATTCCGCCCGCCGCAGGGCGTACAGGTTGGCCGTGGCCTTGGTGGGATACAGCACCAGCTCGAAATACGCGTCCCGCTGGGCCGCCGGTAGGGTTCGGGCCAGCCGCTCGGCTTTCGCCGACAGCGCCTGCCATTCGGCGGTGACGACGTCCATCTCCCGGTAGTCGGTCAGGCTGAACGGGGTGGCCTGGTCGTCGTAGAGCACCGCGGTCGAATCGGTGGCAAGGTCTTTGCTCGGGTCCAGGCTGATCCTGCGGTTGAGCAGTTCCGGCTTACGTCGTGATTGAAGCTGCCCGTATTCGCTGAGCACGTCGGCGATTTCCGAGGCCCTGGTGGTACCGAAATTCTCAGCCGCGTAGGCCCGTTCCCAATCGCCGAGGTTCTCCAGCGGCCACCGACCGGGATTCCAGGCATAGTCGAGAAAGAACTGGGTGGGCAGTTCGGCACCCTTGAGGTCGCCGACATTGCTCACCCAGAGGCTGTGGTCACCGTAGGCGTAGGCCTGATGCAGCTGATCCCACAGGTTGGTCAGGTTGGTGGTGTCGACCCACTTGTAGTTGCGCCCGCCTCCGACGTAGTCGAAGTGGTAGTACAACCCGTACCCGCCCGAGCGCTTCTCCTCCGGCGACGGTAGCCGGCGGAGGTTGCCCCAGTTGTCGTCGGTGAAATTCACGATGACGTCGTCCGGCACCCGCAAACCCTTGTCCCAGTAGCGTTGGACCTCCTTGTAGAGCGACCAGACCTGCGGAATGGTCGTCACGTCCTTGCCGGTGACCTCGGCCAGGATCCGGCGTTGCGTCGCGATGATCTCCTGCATCAGTTCGATGCCGTCACCATCGGGCAGCCCGACGTCTCCGTTGCCGCGCATGCCGAGGGTGACAACACCCTCGTAGCCCTGGTCGACCATCCGCTGGATGCCGTCGCGCCAGTAGGCCTCGATCGCCGCCCGATTGCGGCGGAAGCTCCACTCACCGGTACCGCCGTAGGGGTCGTGACCGGGGGTGGTGATGGCTCCGGTGCTGTCCCGCACGGCCGCGACCGCGTGCCGGTTCCATTCCTCGATGCCGCGCATCATCGGCGCCTCGTGCGAGGTGCCCATCACGACGCCGTACCTGGTCGCCGTCGCGTGATTGGCCGGGTCGTCCTCGGCGAAGGCCCGGCCCCAGACCGCCGGCCACAGATAGTTCGCCCTCAGCCGCAGCATGGTCTCGAAAACCTTGGCGTAGAAGGCGGCGTTGAAGCCGCCGGGAAAGCCGGGGGCTTTGCCCGGGCCGAAGAACTGCGGTGCCCAGCGGCCGAGCGAGGGGTTTTCGTCATTGATGAAGAAGCCGCGGTACTTCACCACCGGAGTGCCCTGGGTGTGGCGCCCGGGCGTGACGTAGAGCGCGTTCTGGTGAGCAGGCTTCACATCGTCCCAGAAATACCAGGGCGAGACTCCAATCCCGCGGGAGACGTCGTACGTGCCGTAGATCGTTCCCCGCTGGTCACTACCGGCGATCACCAGCGCCTGCGCGACGCCAGGCACGGGGGCCGCCACGACCTGCTGCAGCGAGGTCTCCCACTTGCCCTTGATCCCGGAGACATCCAGCTTGCCGGCGGAGACCAGTCCGTCGATCAGGGGGCTTCGCCCGATCGTCCCGACCAGGACGACGGCGCTCCGGTTCGGGACGACGTCCAGCGACACTGCCGGCTTGACGCCACTGACGCGTTCCAGATCACTCTGCAGGTCGTCGACCACCCGGACGACGCCGGGAAAGTCGGTGGAACTCACCACGATCGACGCCGCGCTGCCGCGCTCGACGAGCGGAAACCGTCCCCGTCCTGGCCGGTTCGTGACGTAGGAGCCCGGATCGCTCGCCCGCACCGCCGGTGCTTCCGGCGCGGCGGCCGCTGCTGCGGGCGCCGGGCCTGCGGGGAGTGCCTCCGCCGGGCCGATCGCGGTGACGGTGGTGCCCAGCAGGGTGAGTACGGCGACGGCGAGCGCGACGACGGAAAGCCGCCGCCCCGGCTCAGATGGACGTCTCATCAGCAACTCCCAGGGTGGAGGTGGCGCTAACGGAAGAGCCGGCTCGGCACCGCGTCCGCCAGCACTTTGTAGCCCGCCGGGTTGAGGTGCAGGTGGTCGCCGACGTCCAGAGCCGACTGCAACTGCCGGGGTTGGGCCGGATCCCGGGTGACGGCGTCGAAATCGATGACGCTGTCGAAGTGGTGGCTGGTGCGGATCCACCGGTTGACCGCCTGCCGGGCGGCCTCGCGGTATCCGCCGGGGTCGTCGTAGCCCGCGTTGGCGCCGAACGGCAGCAGGGTCGCACCGAACACCTTGATCTCCTGCGCGTGGGCCCGGATGACGATCTGGTCGTAGGCGGCGATCAGGTCGGCCGCCACCTGCTGCTGTGCCTGCGGCGATGCCGGAGCGGTGCCGATGTCGTTGACCCCTTCGAAGACGATCATCGACCAAACCCCGCTCTGTGCCAGCACATCCCGATCGAATCGGGCCAAGGCGTTCGGGCCGAGCCCGTCGTTGAGCACCCGGTTGCCTCCGGCCGCCTGATTGAGGATCGCCACGCCGGCCGTCCTCGGGTCGGACTGCAGGCGGTCGATCAGCTGATCCGGCCAGCGGTTGTTCGCATCGGTGATCGAGCCTCGCCCGTCGGTCAGGGAGTCGCCCAGCATGACCGAGGCCGACATCCTGGGGCGAGCCTCCACCTCGATTCCGCTCAGGAAGTACCAGTGCGCCACCGACGCGGCCCCGGGCAGGTCCCCGTCGCCGACGTGGTCCCCGGCCAGCATGTACGAGGTGGTGCGGGAACCGGGGTGCGAGGTGATGTTGGTGGACGCCTGACCCTCGGCCAGGTAGATCGTCACGCTCAGGTTGGAGCGTGGCTTCAGGTCGAATGTCAGCGGATCAGAGACCATCTGGGCACCGACCGGGATCACCACCGAGCTCCGGCCGCCGAAGGTGACCGGCTGCGAGCTGCCCGGCTCGATGGCGCTGACTCCCGCCCGACCGCCGGCCGGCAGCGCCACGGAGACCTTGGTGATCGGCAGAGCGGCACCGCCGAAGGCGTTGGAGAACCGCAGCCGGAGCTTCCGGCCGCCGACCGACGCCCGGACGGTCTGGCGCAGGGTGCTGTCCGAGAACACGCTTTCCGCCTGGGTGAACGGGTCCGGGGGAAGGTTGCCCGGCTCGGTCAGTTGGGGCATCGACACCCACGTGTTCACCCACCGCGAACCTGACCAGGCACCCGTCGTTCCGGTCGCCGAGGCGGCGGAGCCGGCGGTGGCCTCTCCCCCGGCCCCGGCCAGGGTGTCGCCGAGTTGCGGGGCGGTGACGACCAGCGCCGTGAGGGCCCCGGCGGCGAGCAGCCGGATGATCCTCGATCCGTCCTTCATCGAGCCAGCGCCAGGTCGCGGCGCAACGCGTCGTAGGCCGGGCGCGGGACGAAGTTCTCGTCGTACAGGGCCGCTGCCCCCTGGCCTGGGAAGACCCCCGGTACCCACTGGTACTTGTCGGTGAATCCCCAGACGGTATATGAGACGCAGCGCGGGGTCAGCAGGCAGCTTTCCATCATCAGGCTGTAGCCGTTGGTCTGGGCCTGCAGTTCCGCGCTGTCCACCGGCAGGACGCTGCGGACGTCGGCCTCGGTGATCGCGGTTTCCACGCCCAGCCGGGCGAAACGTCGTAGGTTCTGCAGGACGTCGCCGGGCGCGTCGTACTGGGTGCCGAGGTGCCCCTGGAGGCCGACCCCCTGGACCGGCACCCCGGCCGAGCGCAGGCTCCGGACCAGGTCGAACACCGCGTCGCTCTTCGGGTTGATGCCCTCGATGTTGTAGTCGTTGTAGAAGAGGACGGCCTTGGGATCGGCCTGGTGCGCCCAGCGGAACGCGTCGGCGAGGTAACTCGGGCCGAGGACCCTCAGCCAGAGCGTGTCTCGAAGCGTGCCGTCGTCGTTGAAGGCCTCGTTGACCACGTCCCAGGCCCAGATCCGGCCGCGGAAGTGCCCGGCCTCGGTGAAGATGTGCTGACGCAGAATCTCTCTCAGCTCGGCCTTGGTCCAGGTGCCCGAGGTCAGCCAGGCCGGCAACTGGTTGTGCCAGACCAGGGTGTGGCCGCGGACCGTCTGCCGGTTCGCCCGAGCGAAGTCGACCAGCTGATCGGCGGCCGAGAAGTCGGACTTGCCGCGCTCGGGCTCGACGGCCTCCCACTTCATCACGTTCTCGGGGGTGACGCTGGAGAACTGCTGCGCGACCAGCGTGCGGTACGTGCTGTCCGCCTGCAGCGCTGCGGTGTCGACCGCCGTTCCGATGCGCAATCCGGTGTGCTGGGCCAGTTCCCGCAGGGTGGAGGTGGTCGGGTCGAGCCCGGCCGTGGCAGCGCCGGCCGATGCTGCACCGGCCCGCGCGGCCCCGGCGGTCGCGGTGTCGGTGGTGGCGATCGCGACGGCGACGGTGCTCAGAGCGGTCACGGCGGCGACGGCGATCGCGGCGGCCTTGGCCTGTGGCCTTCGTCGGAATCTCATTTTGTCGTCCCCTTCGACGGACCCAGCACGGCGTCTGAAAACATTTCAGGACATATCCGGAAGTTTTCAGCAAAGTATCCCCGCATTCCGACCCGGTCAAGAGGTCAGGCTTAGCGTCACGTCGGCTCTGGCTCGCCGCTGAGCTGCGCTTTTCCCACCGTTGCGGCCTGACCGGCAGAAACAGATCAAGATTGGCGCCGGATCGGCGCTCTTGGCGCTCGTGTCCTTCTCTGAAACACTCCGGCAATCTTGGAATGGTTCGGATCGCACCGACAAGGTCGCGATGATGCAGCTCCAGCATCGCCGGGCGCGGGGTCGCGGCAACGACTCGACGCCCGGGCGATGTCATCCGGGCGCTCCGGCACCGGCTCACCCGTCACGAAGGGAAGGACCCCCAGCGCTATCGTCGGCCCGCTTAAGATACGACCGTGACCGCAACCGACCCCGAGCTGCGCGGCAGCGGACGCGGCGAGCGGCTGACCGTCGCGGAGATCGCCCGGCTGGCCGGCGTGTCCTCTCCGACGGTGTCGCGGGTGATCAACGGGCACGCCGGGGTCGCGCTGGACACCAGGCAGCGGGTCGAGGCGGTCCTGCACGAGCACGGTTACCGCCGCCCCGAGCGCCCGGACCCAGTTCCGCTGCTGGATCTGGTGTTCCATGCCCTGGACAGCTTCTGGGCCCTCGAGATCATCCAGGGCGTCGAGCAGGTCGCCCAGGAGCACGGTCTGGCCGTGGTGCTCACCGAGATGCAGGGCCGGCTCACACCGGGGCAGGGGTGGATGGAGCAGGTGCTCTCCCGCCGGCCGACCGGGGTGATCGCGGCGCTGTCCGACCTGACCGTGCAACAGCAGTCCCAGCTCGCGACCCGGTCGATCCCGCTGGTGGTGCTCGATCCCACGGGCGAACCGCTGGACGAGACGCCGTCTGTGGGGGCGACGAACTACAGCGGCGCGATGGTCGCCACCCGGCACCTGCTCGGGCTCGGTCACCGCCGGATCGCGATGCTCGGCGGCAACCCGCAGTGGCCGTTCTGCCGGGCCCGGATGGATGGCTTTCGCGCGGCGATGGACACCGCCGGGGTTCCGGTCGATCCGGAACTGCTGCGGATCGGGCCGCTCTACGTCGAGGGCGGAGTCGAGGAAGGTGCGGCGTTGCTGCAGTTGGCGGATCCGCCGACGGCCATCCTGACCACCAACGACCTGCAGGCGCACGGGATTTACGAGGCCGCCCGGCGGGCGGGAGTGCGGATCCCGCAGGACCTGAGTGTGGTCGGTTTCGACGACCTGCCGTTCACCAAGTGGGCGGGACCGCCGATGACCACCATGCGCCAGCCGCTGGTCCGGATGGGGGCCACTGCCGCCCGGATGATCCTCGCGCTGGGCCGGGGCGAGACATTGCCGGAGCAGCGGGTTGTGCTGAGCACCGAACTGGTGGTCCGGCAGAGCACCGCCGCGCCGCCCGTTCGCTAGCCGGCCTCGACCGCGCGGCCCCCTCGCCGTTGTGCTCTGAAACATTCCGCGGCATACTTTGAAATATTCCAAGAGATTGATCGGCGCAGGCACCACGTCCTTCTTGCCGGACGGCGCGGTGTATCGGCCGAGACCTTTCACCACAGGTCAGCCAGCAGGACCGATCGCCAGGTCCCGCCAATCTCCCGAGGAGTACCCCATGAATCGCCGACTTCGACTGAAGAAGCTTCCCGTCATCGCCGTGATGACGCTCGCCGCGGCCACGGTCATCAGCGCCGCCGCGTTCACCGCCGAGCCTTCCATCGCCGCAGCCGCCTGCAATAACGGTTACGTGGCACTGACTTTCGACGACGGTCCGAACAGCAACACCAATACCCTGCTCAACGTGCTGAAGACCTCCGGGGTTCGAGCGACGTTCTTCAACATCGGGACGAACGCCAAGAACAATCCGTCACTGGTGACGGCCGAGAAGGCGGCCGGGATGTGGATCGGCAACCACAGCTGGACGCACCCGCACCTGACCCAGTTGAGCTCCGCCCAGATGGCCTCGGAGGTCTCCCAGACCCAGCAGGCGATCCAGCAGGTCACCGGCAGCGCGCCCCGGCTGTTCCGGCCGCCGTACGGGGAGACCAATGCCACCCTCAGGTCGGTCGAGTCCCAGTACGGCCTGACCGAAGTGCTCTGGTCGGTGGACTCCCAGGACTGGAACGGAGCCAGCACCAGCCAGATCGTGCAGGCCGCCGGGAATCTGCAGGCCGGTGGCGTGATTCTGATGCACGACGGGTACTCCACGACGAACGCCGCGATCCCGCAGATCGTTTCGAACCTGACCGGCCGGGGCCTGTGTGCCGGGATGATCTCCACCTCGACCGGCCGGGCGGTCGCTCCGGACGGGACCACGCCGCCGACGGGTAACCCGACCACGCCGCCGCCGACAAACCCGGGCAACTGCAACGCGACAGTGTCGGCCGGCCAGCAGTGGGGCGACCGGTTCAACCTCAACGTCGCGGTCAGCGGTGCCAGCAACTGGGTCGTCAGCCTCGCCCTCAACGGCGGCCAGAGCCTGCAGAACAGCTGGAACGCCTCCGTCAGCGGCACGAGCGGGACCCTCACCGCCAGACCGAACGGCAGCGGCAACAACTTCGGGGTAACGATCATGGCCAACGGCAACTGGACCTGGCCGACCGTCTCCTGCCGTGCCACCTGAGCCTGCCCGACCGACACTCACCGAGGTGAGCGGGTTCGGCGTCAACCCGACCGGGTTGCGGATGTACGTGTACCGGCCCGCCCAGCTGGCCGAGCGGCCGGCGATCCTGGTCGCGCTGCACAACTGCACGGAGTCCGGTCCGCTCTTCGCCTCCGGACCGGCGGCCGAATTCGTCTCGCTGGCCGACCGGCACGGCTACATCATGGTCTTTCCCACCGCGACCAGGGAGGGAAGTTGCTTCGACGTCTCCTCGCCCGCGTCCTTGCACCACGATGGCGGCGGCGAACCGGCCGGCGTCGTGTCTATGGTCAGGTACCTCCAGTCGCGGTACGACACTGGCGGGGTATTCGTCATCGGGCTCTCCTCCGGAGCGATCATGACCAACGTCCTACTGGGCTGCCATCCGGATGTTTTCGTCGCCGGTGCCGCGTTCGCCGGAGTCCCGTTCGGCGGCTTCGCCGGCCAGTCCGGCAACTGGAGCGACGAGTGCGCCCAGGGCCGGCTGATCCGAACGCCGCAGCAGTGGGGTGACGTCGTGCGGGCGGCGTTCCCCGGATATGCCGGTCGCTGGCCCCGGGTCCAGCTGTGGCACAGCACCACGGACGACATCCTGCACTACGCAAACCACACCGAGGCGATCAAACAGTGGACCGACGTGCACGCCGTGTCGACCCAGGCGGTCGACACGGCGCACCCGCGGCCCGGCTGGCGGCGCACCCGCTACGGGGACGCCGGTGACACCGCCGCGGTCGAGGCGATCAGTGTCACCGGCAGTCCGCACAACGTGCTGACCGCCGGGATGGCGCCCTGCACGCTCGCGTTCTTCGCGCTGGCTGACGGGCGTCACCGACCTGACCCCGGTGACAATCCGTTCATTGCCGAGCAGCGATGATCGGTAGGTGGAGAGCCGGCTTCGTGTCACACTGTCGTTCGCCCCCGAACGAAATGAGGAGCGCCGGTGAAAGCCCTTCGGCTCCTGCTCGTCCTGTCCGAGAACTGGACTCTCGTCTCGCCGCGTGACCTGCGCGGTCTGGTCCGGATGGCCGTCGACGCCGAGCAGGCGGGCATCGACGGGGTGATGCTGAGCGAGCATGTGGTGCTCGGCCGATCGGCGGCCGAACACGGCGTGATGGCCAACCCCCGGGAGTACGCCGCGCCCGGCAACCAGGACCCGGCGATGCCATGGCCGAGCTCGCTGATCCTGCTCGGCGCGATCGCCCAAGCCACGACGACGCTCCGGCTGGTGGCCGGCGCCGTCATCGCGCCACTACGCCATCCGCTGCTTCTGGCGAAGGATCTGGCGACCCTCGACGTTCTCTCCGAGGGCCGGCTGGTGGTGTTGCCGACGGTCAGCTGGCATCGCGACGAGTACGCCGCGCTCGGAGTCCCGTTCGAGCAGCGCGGCCGGATCCTGGATGAGCAGCTCGAGGTGTTGCACTCACTCTGGGGTCCCGGTCCCGTCAGCCATGAGGGCCGGTTCTTCCGTTTTGACGAGGTCTGGCTCGAGCCGCAGCCCTGGCGGCCCGAGGGGCCGGTGATGTGGTTCGGCGGGCAAGGCATGCATCCGCCGCTGCTGCGCCGGATCGTGCGCTACGGCAACGGAATCAACCCGTTCGGAGCTCTATCGGCGGAGGACCTGGCCCGGGTGCGGTCCGCGATGACGGCAGCCGGCCGCGGCCCGGACGAGCTCGAGCTGGTGGGTGGCATCAGGGGGACGTTCACCGGAGCGAACGACACGGCAGACATCGACCTCGCGCTGGAGGAGCTGCCGGCCCAGCTGGCCCAGGGCTACTCGACGATCTGTTTCAAGCCGTCGATGTTCGTCGGCTCCGCGGCCGAGGTCGGCCGGTTCTGCCGCGAGCTGGTGCGCAAGGTGGAGGCGATCGCGTCATGACCCGTGACGACGTACGACCCGTGACCGTGGTGTCGGGTGGCGGGAGCGGCATCGGCGCCGCGATCGCGTTAGCCGCCGCCGCGGCCGGCCATGCGGTCGTGATCTGCGGTCGCCGGCAGGAGAGCCTCGACCGTGTCGTCGCCTCCGCGGCGATTTGGGCGGTCGTCGCCGATGTGACCCGGCCGGCCGACGTCGAGCGCCTCGTCGCCCAGGTCATCGATCGGCACGGCCGGCTGGACCATGTCGTCGCCAATGCGGGGGTGATGCGCTCGGGCACCATCCTGGAGATGGCCCCTCAGGAATGGGACGAGGTCATCACCGGCAACCTCACGTCGGCCTACCTGCTGGCGCGCGCGACCATCCCGCACCTGCAGGCCGTCGGTGGCTCGCTCGTCGCAGTGTCGTCGATCGCCGGGCTGCGCGCATCGGCCGGCGCCGCGGCCTACGCGACCTCCAAAGCCGCGCTCACCATGCTCGCCCGCACGATCGCCGTCGACTTCGGGCCCTCGGGTATCCGCGCCAACGTGGTCTGTCCCGGCTGGGTGCGCACCGAGATGGCCGACGAGGAGATGCGCGAGTTCGGCGAGCCGCTCGGCCTGGACCGCGACGCGGCGTACGGGGAGGTCACCCGACTGGTACCGCAGGGACGCCCGGCGGAGCCGGCCGAGATCGCGGCGGCGGTGCTCTGGCTGCTGAGCCCGGCGGCGTCGTACGTCAACGGTGCGGCGCTGACCGTGGACGGCGGCACGACCATCGTCGACCCGGGCACGGTTGGCTTCGACTTCACCGTGTCCCCGCGACCGGCCTGAAGAATTTCGCCCGCAAAACCAGTGACGAGAGCCGTTGGGGGCGCTAGCCTCTGCCGCATCGTTCGGGCGCAAACGTTCTGACGCGTAGGTCACACCTCGGTTGATGGCAGGCCCCATTTCACGACGTGCTAGGAGGCAGGCATCGTGGCGGAAGACCAGGACGCACAGTACGAGCGGCTGGGGGGCCGTGGGCGCAAGCTCACCATCATTGACGCCATCGCGCAGTCCGTGGGCTTCATGGGTCCGGTCTTCTCGATCGCCTTCCTGGTTCCGCTGCTGGTCGGGATCATCTCGGCGACCGGCAAGGGCGGCGGCAACGCAGCACCGCTCTCGGTTCTGATCGCGGCGTTCGGAGTGCTGGCGCTCGGCTGGATCGTCGCGCAGTACACCCGCAAGATCCAGGCAGCGGGCTCGCTCTACGACTACGTCACGGATGGGCTCGGCTCGCGGCTCGGTGCCGCCTCGGGACTGCTCTACTACGTTGGCATCCTGGTCCTGGCCACCGGCCTGCTGGTGCTGATCGGCGGCACCATCCACGACACCCTGGTCAGCGAGTTCGGCCACGGCGTGCTCCCCGAGACCGGATGGGACCTGGTGTTGCTGGTGATCCTGGCCGCCGTGCTCTACCTGGGGGTCGCCCTGTCCACGCGGGCCCAGCTGACCCTGGCGCTGATCTCGATCACCGTCGTCCTGATCTTCTTCATCTACGTGATCATCAAGGTGGGCGGCGACAACAGCCTCGCCACAGCGTTCAAGCCGAGCTCCTCGCCGCAAGGCTGGAACGGCGTCTTCTTCGGCGTGCTCTACGGCGTGCTCCTCTTCACGGGTTTCGAGACATCGGCCAACTTGGCCGAGGAGACGGCACACCCCAAGCGCGACATCCCCAAGGCCGTGCTGATCTCAGTCATGGCGGTCGCCGGCTTCTACGTGATCGGCTCCTACGCAACGGTCGCCGGCTACCACTTCAGCCTCGACGCCCTCGGTGAGAACGCCGGAGCCCCGCTGTTCGGCTTGGCCGGGCCGGCCGCTGACGGCGGCTTCGGCTCGGTCGCGCTGCGCCGGATCATAGAGCTGGTGGTCATTTTCGACATGCTGGCGGTGCTCATCGGCTGCTCGGTAGCCGCCTCCCGGGGCTTCTTCGCGATGGCCCGTGACCATCGACTGCCCAAGCCGCTGGCCAAGGTCTCCAGCCGTGGGACCCCGTTAGCAGCCAGCACGTTCGTGCTCGCCTTCGCACTGCTCGTGATCATCGTGACCAAGTGGTGGACTGACCTCTTCGCACTGCCAGAGACCCCGCACTACGCCTCGATGTTCTACTGGGGATCCACTTTCGGGGGCTTCGCGCTCGCCACGATCTACTTCCTGATGTCGGTCGGCGCGCTGCGCGGCCTACGCGACGCCACCAGGCAATGGCTCAACTACACGGCTGCCGTCGTCGGCATCGTGATCACGCTGGCCGCGGTCTTCGGCTCGGTCTACAAGGTCACCGAGCCGACCATCTACGCGCCCTACACCGCCTTGGCCATCTTCGTGATCGGGCTGCTCCTGACGTGGGTCATGCCGGGACGCCCGTCGGCCAGCACCCAGTTCGGAGAACTGACGGAGTCCGAGCAGGGTCCCGTGAAGCTATGAGCTTTCGCGGTCTCGACCGTCAGTCGGCGAGTTCATCCAAGCGTCGCCGGAGTTCGGCCCGCTCGACCGCGTTGGTGCTCAGCTCGATCGCCCGCCGGTAGGCCTGCGCCGCACCGACCGGGTCACCGGTGCGGCGAAGCAGGTCCGCGTGGGTCGCGTGCAGCGGCTGGTAGCGCTGCACCATCGGATCCAACAGCAGCGGGGCGAGGGCTCGCAGGCCGGCCGCCGGCCCATCGGCGAAACCGATCGCGGCCGCTCGGTTGACCTGCACCACGGCGGACGGTGTATGGGCGGCTAGCGCCTCGTAGAGCGCGGCGATCTGGACCCAGTCGGTGCCGCCCTCCCCTACGCCCTGCACATGCAGGGCGGTGATCGCGGCCTGCAGTTGGTACGGCCCGGGACGGCGCAGTCCGACGGCGCGATCGAGGGATGCCTGGCCGACCTGCAGTAGGTCGGCGTCCCACCGCGCGGGGTCCTGGTCGGTCAAGCCGACGTAGCGTCCGGCCGCATCGACCCGTGCGTCGCGCCGGGCATGGTGCAGCTGCATGAGCGAGAGCAGACCCCACACCTCGGCGTCGCCGGGCAGCAGATCGGCCAGCAGCCGGCCCAGTCGCAGCGCTTCGCCGCACAGGCCGACCCGGAGGAGATTGTCGCCACTGCTGGCCGAGTAGCCCTCGTTGAAGATGAGATACACCGCCTGCAGGACGCCGCGCAGGCGCCCCGGCAACTCGGCGGCGGTCGGGACGCGGTACGGAATCCGTGCGTCCGCGATCTTTCGCTTCGCCCGGACGAGACGCTTGCCCATGGTCGGCTCGGCGACCAGAAAGGCGCGGGCGATCTCAGCCGTCGTCAGACCACCGAGAGTGCGCAACGTCAGGGCGACCCTGGCCGGCTGGTCCATCGCCGGATGGCAGCAGGTGAAGATCAACCGCAGTCGGTCGTCGACCAGCCCATCGTCATCGGCCATCTCCACGATCTCCTCCGCGCTGGACCCGGAATTGACGTCCGCGACCATCCCGCCGACCATCGTCGGGTCCGCGGCCAACAACGCCGTCCGGCCGGCCGCCGACCGGGCGCGGCGGACCCGATCCACCGCCCGGCGCCGGGCCGCCGTCAGCAGCCAGGCGCGAGGGCTGGCCGGCACGCCGTCGCGGGGCCACGCCGTCACGGCCGCGACGAACGCGTCCTGTACCGCGTCCTCCGCGATCTGGAAGTCACCGGCATAGCGGATCACCGTGGCGAGCACCGCGGCCCGGTCGTCGCGGAACGCCTGCTCCAGGGCCTCCGCCACCGTCATCGGTCGTCGCTGGTCGGCACCTCGCCGGCGGTCATTACGGGACGCACCTCGATCGAGCCGTACTCGGCCATCGGTAGCCGCGCCGCGGCGTCCAGCGCCACGTCGAGATTCGGGCAGTCCAGCAGGTAGTAGCCGGCCAGAATCTCCTTGGTCACCGCGAACGGCCCGTCCACGAGCTCCCGTTCACCGCCCCGGACCCGTACCGTCGTCGCCACGTCCACCGGCTTGAGCGCGTTGTTGGACAGGTACACGCCCGCTGCCCGCAGGTCGTCGGTGACCTCCTGCCACCGTGGCATTTCGGCCCAGCGGCGGGCCGCCTCGGCCTCGTCGCCGTCCGGCGCATACAGCAAGAGCAGATACTGTGACATCTGTTCTCCTTGTCTCGATGAGCCGCACGCTACGCGGCCGTTGTGGACAGACGCACGACTTTCCGCCGCCGAACCGTCAGCCGATCCCCAGGCGAGGACGGACCCACGCGGCCAACCGCGCGACCGCCTCGTCGGCCTCAGGGGCCCGACCCGCCATCATCTGAAACGTGTGTTGCTGGCCGTCGAACACGTCCAACCGGACCTGCACGCCGGCCCCACGGGCCCGCTCCGCGAACCGGCGCGAGTCGTCGAGCAGCATCTCCGCGCCACCCACCTGCAGATAGACGGGCGGCAGTCCGACCAGATCGGCGTACAGCGGGCTGACCCGAGGATCCGTGCTCTGCACGCCGGCCGGCAGGAACATGGCAATAAGGCCATCGATATTCATCGGTGTGTCGCCCCCGAACAGGACATCGGTGCCGCGGTTCGTCGCCAGCGACGGCCCGGTCGCGGCCAGGTCCACCCACGGCGAGAGCAGCAGCATCGCGGCCGGCAGCGGTCGGCCCTCGGCCCGCGCCCGCAGCGCCGTTGTCACGGCGAGGCCGCCACCGGCGGAGTCGCCGACGAACACGATCCGTCCGGCGTCGATGCCCGCCGAGTCCAACAGCCGGTGATACACAGCCGTGGCATCGTCGAGGGGAGCTGGGAACTGGTGCTCCGGCGTGCGGCGGTAGTCCACGCTCACCGCCCGTACGCCGGTGGCTTTGGCCAGGTGGGCAAACAGCTTGCGGTGCGTGAAGATCGAGCCGCCGACGAACCCACCGCCGTGCAGGCACAGCAGCACTCGGTCGGCCGATGCACCGTGCGGCTCGGCCCACAGCACGCGCAGCCCGTTCGCCTCGACCTCCCGATAGTCGACACCACCCGGCTCAGCGGTCACATCCCCCCAATGCTCGTCGATGTCCCGCAACTCCGGCAGCGTCAGCGGCGGATCCATCGCGGCGATCGCGTTGCTGCGCCGGTAATGCTCGACCAGCAGCTGTGACTGGAGACTGGGCATCGTGTCCTCCTCATCCACCCGGTCTCGGTCGTCCGGGCCTCACGGGACAGACGCGGCAGGCTGCGGATTTGGACACCGAACGGGATGTCCTCGGCTACGCAGTTCCGCGCACGCCCGTCGATGCGCTGCGCAGCCGCTTCGGGGGTGGTTCGGCGTGGTCGATTCCTTTTGGTGGTGGCCGGGGTCTACCTGGTGAGAGACGCGGCCGCGCGACGGGCCGGTCTCGATCACGTACGCCGAGAGAGGCTGATCGCCAATGAGCATTCCCGCGACCATGCGCGCGCTGCAGCAGACTTCCCTCAACGGCCCACAGGACATGCACCTGATCGCAGACGCGCCGGTGCCGAGCCCAGGCCCGGGCGAGGTCCTGATCCGGGTTATCGCCGCCGGCGTCAACTTCGCCGACCTCTCGAAGGCCCACGGTACGTTCCTGAACGGCCCGCGGCCACCGTACCTGGCCGGTTTCGAGGCTGCCGGTGAGCTCGTCGCGGTGGGCGAGGCGGTGACCGGCCGGCAGCCGGGGGCCCGCGTCGTCGGAGTCGGAAACGCCGCTTTCGCCGAATATATGGTGCTGCCCGCGGCCGCAGCGATGCCGGTGCCTCCCGGCTGGACGGAGCAGCAGGCGCTGGGCCTGGTCGTGAACTGGCCCACCGCGCTGGCCGCGCTCAAACCCCTGGGCGGTCTCGCCGCAGGGCAGACCGTGCTGATCCAGGCCGCGGCGGGCGCAACCGGCCAGGCCGCGGTCACGATGGCCAAGCATTACGGTGCGACGGTCATCGCCACCGCCTCGCCGGGCAAACACGAGACAGTCCTGGCATTGGGCGCCGATCACGTCCTGGACTCTCTCGGCGGCGACATCGCTGCCGAGGTGCGACGGCTGACCGGAGGCGCCGGTGCCGACGTGGTGCTGGAGTCGGCGGGCGGCGCCACCTTCGACACCAGCCTGGCCGCGGCCAAGCGGGTCACCGGCCGTGTCGTCGTCTACGGCGTGGCAGGCGGCGAAGCCTCCATCACCAACTGGGAGCTGGTCTACAAGCACCAGGTCCACGTCATCGGCTTCAACCTCGGCGTGCTGATCCAGGCCGCGCCGCAGATCTTCGGCGAGGTCATGGGTGAGCTGTCCGCGCTCATCGCCACCGGCGTGTTGACCCCCGGCCGGCCCACCGCGTACGAACTCGCCGACGGTCCGAAAGCGCTCACGGAACTGGAAGCCAGGGCCACCATCGGCAAACTGGCCTTACTGCCTTGACCGCAATCGTGGACCCCGCCCAGACGTGGTGCGGTACTAGGCTCGCGGCGTGACAGGGCCTCTGCGGGCGGCACCGAATCAAGACCGGTTCACTGCCGAGACCGAGCGGTTCCGCCGGGAGCTGTTGGCGCACTGCTACCGCATGGTCGGCTCGGCGCACGACGCCGAGGACTTGGTGCAGGAGACCTATCTGCGGGCGTGGCGGTCCTACTCCGGATTCGAGGGCCGGGCGTCGATTCGGTCCTGGCTCTACAAGATCGCCACCAACGTCTGCCTGACGGAGTTGAAGCCACGCCCGATCCGGGTACTGCCCTCGGGTCTGACCGGACCGTACGACGGACCCGATCGCCCGCCGAGTCTCTTTACCCCGGACGAGGTCTCGTGGCTGGAACCGCTGCCGGAGGGATGGATCACGCCGCCCGCCGACGATCCTGCCGCGGTGGTGATCGCGCGCGAGTCGCTGCGGCTGGCCCTCATCGCCAGCCTGCAGCACCTGCCCGCCCGGCAACGTGCGATCCTCATCCTGCGTGAAGTGCTGGCGTTCTCCGCGGCCGAGACCGCGGCGATCCTCGGCACCACCACTGCGGCGGTCAAGAGCGGTCTGCAGCGCGCCCGTGCCCGGCTGGACGAGTTGGAGCCAGAGCCCACGGAACTGCTCGAACCGACCGACCCACGGGCACGCGCGCTGCTCGACGGCTATATCGCGGCCTTCGAGCGCTCCGATGCCCACCTGCTCGAACAAGTGCTGCGCACCGACGCCACGCTGGAGGCGACGCCGTTCCGGGACTGGCAGGCGGGCCGGGCGATGTGCATCCACCTGCTGGACGCGTACGTGCTGGGCACACCGGGCGACTGGCGGATGATCGCGACTACTGCGAACGGCCAACCCACCGCCGTCGTCTACCACCGAGCCGCGGACGGCGCGCTCCGAGCCGACGGGGCCGTGGTGCTCGCGCCCACCGCCACCGGCGTCTCCCGCGTGGTCAAGTTCCACGATCCCGCGCTCGTCGCGATGTTCGGCTTCCCGGACGTGCTCGCGCACTGACCCACCAACCGGTACAGCCGGCGGTGGGGATTTCAGACGCGACCACCGTCCAGACGTAGGTCGATGCCATTCGCGAGCGGGTTCTCCAGCAGGAAGATGCTGCCGTCCACAATGTCGTGCATGGTGCCGAGGCGACCCGTCAGGGTCTGCTTGCGGGGGGCCTCCAGTCCCGCCGGATTCGCCGACCAGTAAGGACTGTCCTCGAGGTGGCCGGGGTGGATCGCGTTGACCCGCATTGGGGCGAGCTCAATGCTCATCGTCCGAACCAGGCCCGAGACTGCCCCGTTCATCGCGGTCACGGTGGTCGAGCCCGGGTACGGGTGGTACTTGGCCACGCCGCCGAAGAGCAGGATCGAGGCGTCCCGTGTCATCCGCAGATGGAGGGTACTGACGACCGTCGTGTAGCCGACGACCTTCGAGACAGCCAGTTCAGTGGCCGCGGCCACGTCGTACCCGACGACTCTGCTGGCGGCGCGCACGACGCCAATGATGGCGAGCCGGTCCACCCGCTCGACCTGGGCCAGGGCATCGCCGATCTCGCCCGGGCAGGCCAGATCGAGCGCCAGCCCGGTGACCGTTCCCGCCGCGTCCTTGGAGAGCTCAGCGGCCGCATCGGCAGCACGTTCGGCGTTGCGACCGGTGATGGCGACGTTCGCACCGCGCCGCGCGTACTCGGCCGCCAATTCCCGGCCGGTTCCCTGGGTGGCTCCAATGAGCACCACTGACTTCATGATTCAGCAACCACTTCTGTTGTGGAAACCGCGAAGAGCCCTTCGCGGGGAGATATTGTGATTGATCCGGAACAGGTTGTCCGGATCGAAGCTCGATTTGACGTCCCGAAGACGCGCGTAAGTCTCTGGCTCGTAGGCGCTTTCCGCGTCACCGGGGCCGATGTCGAAGTTGCCCAGAAAGTTCACTGCGTGGCCACCGGTCGACCACGGGGCCAGCGCCCGCTGCACCTCCTCGAGCGGGGCCCGGAACGTCTCCAGCATGTCGGGCGCGCCGACGGCGCCGACGAAGAGCTGGAAGCGCGCGTCCCGGTGACCCACCGCGCTGGGCACCGGCCCGGGGCGGCCGAGCGCCCCACCGAGGTGGCGGATCTCGATCGCCAGGACCGGAGTGTCAATGCCGGGGCCGGCCACGGCGAGCAGTGCGGCCGCCGCCGCCTCGGGAAAGTCGCGGAGCAGGGCCGAGGCCTCGTACACAGGCAGCGGTTCGAGCGGGTCGGCGTGGATCGTCGTGACCGCGTTGAAGGGCATCTCGGCCACCGTGTCGATCATCGCCGGGGCGGTCTGGCGCAGGTCCTTGATCAGCTGTTCGCCGTCCGGGGCCGACCCGAGGTAGGCGACGCGGACGTGCACGACGAATCGGTTGCGCAGCGGCTCGGGCACGAACTCCACATCCGGCATCCGCAGGAAGACGATCGAGACGCTCAGGTCGTCGGTGGCCTTCGCGACCACGCGGCGGTAGGCGTCCACCACCGCCGCGGCGTGCTCGCCGGCGAAGTACAGCCCACCGCAGTACAGCCGGGTGACCCGGACCAGGCCGAAAGTGAGGGCGGTGATGACGCCGAAGTTGCTCTTGCCGCCGCGGATAGCCCAGAACAGATCGGGCTCGGTGTCCGCGTCGATCTGGCGCACCTCCCCGTCGGCGGTGACGATCTGCGCCGCCGTGACGTGATCCGCGGCGAAACCGTAGGCGCGGCCCAGAGCGGGACTCAGACCGCCACCGAGGGTGTACCCGACCACACCGACGTTAGGTGAGGATCCGGCCAGCGGGGCCAGGCCCGCGGCAGCGGCCGCGTCGACAAGCGACTGCATCTCGACCGCGGCCCCGACGGTGGCACGCTGTGCCGGCGCGTCGATCCGGATGTCGTTCATCCGGCGCAGGTTGATCAGGACCGCGCCGTCGGCGGAGATCGTCGAACCGTGCCCGGTGGCCAACACCGCGATCGGCAGCTGCAGACCGGCGGCGAAGCGCACCGCGGCCTGGACATCGGCCACCGATGTGCCCCCCACGGCCACCAGCGGCCGGTGCCCGACCGCCAGGTTCCAGGCCGCGGTCTCGTCGCCGTACCCGTCCTCACCCGGGGTGAATACCGGTCCCTTCACCTGCTCGGCCAGCAGCTTCACATTGGCCTCGAAGGACTTCGTCGTACTGATTTCCGCGTGCACGGAACTACCTTTCGTCGAGGGGCAGCGATCCACGCCGCGCGGACGCCGACGGCGAGCCTGCCCAACAGGGATTGCCGAGCCGATCTGGCCGGGCATCACCAGCCTGCGGGCTCGAAAGGCACATCACGGTCGAACCTGATGCTGGGACCTATCGCGATCCGCGATACTCGCCCGGTGGACTTGCGTCAGCTTGAATACTTTGTGGCCGTCGCCGAAGAGGGCACTTTCACCCGCGGGGCCCGGCGGGTACGGGTGACCCAGTCCGCGGTCTCGGCCACGATCCAGAAGCTGGAACGCGAGCTCCGAACACCGCTCTTCATTCGGGAAGGAGCCACGACGTCACTGACCGCGGCCGGCTCGGCGCTGCTGCCGGAGGCCCGAGCCTTGCTCAGCGCGGAACGGCGGGCCCGTGAAACGGTCGATCAGGTCCGCGGCGGATTACGAGGCACCATCCGAATCGGAATGCTGACCTCGATCGGCAGCCGGCCATCGACCGCCGGCACTCTGGTCGTCGATCTACCCGCCATCCTCGGCCGCTTCCACGTCACCCATCCACTGGTGACCTTCCAGCTCCGCACGTCCCCGCAAGGGACGGCCGGGCATCTGGCCGACCTGGCCCGGGGCGCCCTGGATCTGGCCCTGGTCGCGACGATCGAGCAGCCCGAAGGGGTCCGTCTGCAACGGCTCGGCCACGTGCCCTGGTGCTTCGTCTGCCCCCGCCGGCATCCGCTGGCCGATGCCACGTCCGTGGCCCTGGAAGATCTCACCGACGAGAACTTCATCGATTTCCCGCGCGGCTGGGGCAACCGCACCCTGGTCGACCGGGCCTTCGCGACCGCCGGTCTGGTCCGCAACGTCCCGTTCGAGGCGGCCGATCAGATCACCGCTCTGGGGCTGGTCCGCAACGGCCTCGGGGTCACCTTCCTGCCCCGCCTCGGCAGCGAAGACGACGACCTCTCGGTCATCGACGTGAAAGGCGTGGATCTCGTCCTGCCGATCGCCTTGGGCACCCCCGCTGAGACCGAGCCGTCGGCAGCAACCACCGCCCTGACCACCCAGATCCTCCGGGCGGCCAGGCGGACGGCCCTCACAACCAATGGGTGACCTCGTCAGTGACCATTTCGGAGCCGGTCCGGGCAGCGTGAACCTGGCTTGTGTCCCGTCAGCCGTCGGACACCTGTTCTTCGGGCCCGTTCTGTTCGTCGCAGATGCAGCGCCGACCGCCAGTTTCGAGTTGGACGGCCGCCTGGGCGACGACAACTGCACGGCGAGTGCAGAAATCGGCGCCTTCCCGATGAGCTGCTGAACCGTCGCGGGGTTGCGGTGCTGTGGACGCGCTTCGCGTGCCGGGCGTAGATCGGGGCCGATCAACGGCATCAGCCAAGCCAGAGCCGCCACCTACCAAACTATAGCAAGGAATGCTATAGTCGTAGCATGTCCGATAAGAGCGATGTGCTGCGTGAGGTGATGCTCAAGACGGCCACCACGCAGTCTGAGCTGTCGCGTGTCAGCGGGGTGCGCCAGCCGAGCATCAGCCAGTTTCTGTCCGGCAAGGTCGACCTGAGCGACGAGCAGCTCGATCGGCTGCTGTCGTGCATGGGCTATCGGCTCGAAGTTGTCCGGCGACCGGTGATGCCCGAGCTCACTCGCTCCGAGCGGCGCTCCTGGCGACTGCATCGGCAGCTGGCGATGCATCTGACCCGATCGAGCATGGCTGAGTGGCGACCGACGATCGAGCACAACCTGGATCGGTTGCGGGGCAACGTGAAAGGCCAGCCGCATGTACGCAACCTCGAGCGCTGGCAGTTGCTTGTTGATCGCCGGGACGTGCCGGGGTTGCATCGTGTTCTCACGAGCCTGGATCGCGACTCCATCGAGATGCGCGAAGTCTCTCCGATGGGCGGGCTCCTCTCCCCCGACGAGCGTTCCGAAGTGCTGAGAATGGCGGGCTGATGCGTCGCGACCAGCTGGAGCACGCCATTCGGACCGCATGCCAGATCATCGGTCGACCAGAGGTGATCGTCGTCGGCTCCCAGTCGATCCTCGGCACCTTCCGGGAGGAGGAGCTTCCCGCCGACGCCACCATGTCGGTCGAGGTCGACATCCTCCCGATCGCCAACGGCAACGACGAGACCGCGCGGCTCGCAGACCTCATCGAAGGGGTCGCGGGGAAATTCTCACCCTTTGAGCAGCTGCACGGTTTCAGTATCGACGGCGTCGACTTGCAGACGTCTGCACTGCCTGAGGGTTGGCGCGATCGACTGGTCAAGGTGCAGAACGCGAACACGGCTGCCCCGACGGGGGCACCTCAGTTCACGGGATGGTGCCTGGACAAAGAGGACCTCTGCGTTGCGAAGTTATGCGCCCTTCGCGAGAAGGACCGCAACTTCGTCGCAGCACTGCTGGTCGCTGGTCTCGTCGACTCAGACGTGATCGCAGCACGACTGGGCATGCTGACCGAACGATCCCGGCCTAACGCCGAGCGTGCCGCCGCCTGGCTCGCATCCTGGGCCTAGGTTGCGCGTCCCCCTCTGGCGCCGACGCCTCAGGCGGACCGGCACTGGACACGACTGCGTCGCGAGCAGTCCGGCTCGCCGGTATCAGGGGATACAGCTGCCTCCTCCGTATATCCGAGATAGAGCTGATCCGCCGCACTCAATGATGAGCCGACGCGAGGTGAGTCCTGGTGGCTGACGTGTACGCAACAATCACCGATGCGGATCCCGTCCTCGTTTCGCGGATCGCCGACATCCTCGAGCTACGCGCCGCCGACCCGCAGCAGCGGGTCATGGCGGAGAAATACCTTGGCGACATCGCGTTTCCCGCTGGAGCGAGGGTGCTTGACCAGGGCTGCGGCACTGGTGCCCTCTCTCGTGTCCTGGCACGGTGGCCAGGCGTCGGCGAAGTGGTGGGCGTCGACCCCTCCCCGATCTTCTTGGCTCGCGCCAGCGGGATTGATCCGCCGGAAAACGTGACCTTCGTGGAGGGTGACTGCCGAGCGCTCGCCTTCGACGACCAGTCGTTCGACGTTGCCGTCTTCCACACCACGCTGTGTCACGTGCCGGAGCCCGAGCTGGCACTGCGAGAGGCCGCCCGGGTGTTGCGGCCGAACGGCTGGCTGGCCGTCTTCGATGGTGACTACGCGACCATTACCGTTGCGGTGACTCCGGCGGACCCGCTGCAGGCCTGTGTCGACGCCTGTGTAGCGTCCAGCGTGCACGACCCGTGGCTGGTACGGCGGCTGCCGGGACTGCTTGACGAGGCCGGGTTCGAGCTACGGCGCATGCGCAGCTACGGCTACGTCGAAACCGCAGCCGCCAGCTACATCCCGACGATCATCGACCGCGGCGCGGACGCGTTGGTCGCTGCTGGGCATGTCCACGCCGACACCGCCACCGCGCTCAAAGCTGAAGCGCGATACCGCATATCGTCCAATCGCTTCTTCGGGCACATCGCGTACGCCAGTCTCGTGGCGACCCGGCGGGCAGCTGAACCCGCCGACCGTAGGATCTGATCAATCCTGAAGAATCGAGCGAACCAAGCCAGCGCCGTGCCCCGACCAACGTTTCGGCACGGCAGCTCCCGAGACTGATCGGCTCAGCCATGCCGTTCCTCGCTGCGCAGGACGCGGACGTCCCATGGTCCGAGCATGAGCATCTCGCCGGGCGCGTGGGACTCCTTGGTGAACAGGTCGGTCACCTCGATACCGGTTGAAGCACTCGCGCCGTCCCAGCTCCAGTTGTGCAACGTGTGCACCCGGTTTCCCGCCTCGTCGGTCGAGGTCGAGACCGTGACGGACTCGTCGCTGGTCCATCCGCTGACCGGTTTGGGCGCCAGCCAGCGTGCCAGGTTCGCGGCGAGGTCCTGGTCCGGGACCGTGCCGACCATGGTGATCCGCCCGGCCCGGGTGGGCCTGGTGGTGACCGCCGCCCACCGGCCCAGGTGAGCGTGTCGGTAGCTGGCGAGAACCTCGGCGCCCTCCGCGACGAGCCCCTCGGCGAAGCCGGTAGCCGCGCCGCTCATGCTGCCGGTCACGCGGACCGGCGCAGCCAGCGACGCGATCTCGTCGTACCAGACGCCGGCGGTATCAGCGATCCTGGCCGGCGCTCGCTCGGTGCGCACCCGAGCTTCTACGTCCCCGTAGCCCGTGCGCGGACCGACGACGAGATGACCACCGGCCTGCGCGTAGGCGACGAGGAAGTCGAGGTCCTCGTCCGCCGCGGTGTAGAGCGCGGCAGCGACGAGCACGGGATAGAGCGCCGCGGCGTCGGCAGGGGTGAGCTCGCCGCCGCGCGAGGGCAACAGGTGTTGTGGGCGGACGAGCCGCTGTTGCCGCTGAGCGTCAAAGATGCCGCGGGAGAAGGCGGCCACGATGCTCCGATAGGAGTCCGGATCGAACGGTGAGCCTCCCGGCAGAGGCCCCTGTGTCGAGAGCGCGAACTTGCTGTCGGAGTCGTAAAGCACGGCGATGTCGTGGTCCGGTGTGGCGGTGGCGAAGGCCGAGCCGGCTTCGCGCAGCTCCTGCCCGATCTGGGCGATCTCGCCGTAAACGCGCCCCGGGATCCCGCTGTGCGGCAGGACACCGCCCCAGTGGGTCTCGGCCCCGTAGGGCAGCGTGTTCCAGTGCCAGTACTCGATCAAGCGTGCCCCGCGCGCGACCAGCAGCCAGGCGACCTGGCGCCATTGGCCGTCGAAAGGGGACTCGTTCATGGACGAGAAGCCGATCGAGCCGGCGTTGGTCTCGGTGACCATGAACGGCGCCTGCCTCGAGGAGTACATGAGATCCGCGAGCTGCGTTACCGCCCACGGGCCACGGACGACCCAGCCCATGGGTCCGGTGGAGCGCGGCAACGAGTTGGGATGCTCGAGAGACTCCGCCATCTCGTAGTAGGCGTTGCCGGCCGCCACGTCGATGACCTTGCTGAGCTCGACGTCCTCGATCCCCGGTTGGTCGTAGGAGATGCACGTCGTGATGAACCCGTGCCCGCTGGTGAGCTCGCGCACGATGCCGGCCTGCCAGTCGATGAACTCGGTGACCTGCTCCGCCTGGAAACGTCGCCAGGCGAGGTCGTACTGCGGTTGGACGTTGCCCTCGGGACGCCAGAGCTCGCTCCATCGGGAGAGCCGGTGCGACCAGTAGACGAGGCCCCACTCCTCGTTCAACACCTCAACGGTGCCGTAGCGCTGCCGCAGCCAGTTCACGAACCGCTCGAAGCTGTCAGTGTTGTACAGCAGGCGAAGGCCAGGTTCGTTGTCCACCTGATACCCGATGATGGCTGGGTGGTCCTTGTACCGGCCGATCACCTTGCGGATGACCCGCTCGGCATGGAAGCGGTACGCCGCATGGGCGAAGTTGACCTCCTGCCGGGCACCCCAGCCAACCCGGTGTCCGCTCGCGGTCTCGGCGGCGATCTCGGGGTACAGCCGGGTCAGCCACATCGGCACCGCGTAGGTTGGCGTACCCAGGATGACCCCGATGCCACGGCGTCGCGCAGCGTCCAGGACCGGTTCGAGCCAGTCGAGGTCGAACCGGCCCTCTTCCGGCTCCCAGCTGGACCAGACGGACTCGCCGACCCGGATCACGGAGAAGCCGGCATTTGCCATCAGGTCGAAGTCGGCCTCGATGTCGGGATGACGCTGGTACTCGGTGTAATACGCGGCACCGAACCTGATCACGGGAGCGGTCATCGGCGCCTCACTGGCTTCTCCCGGTGTAGCGCAAGTCCGCGAACGTGACCGTTCCGTGGCTGGTGTAGAGACCGGTCACCCGGCCCGTGAACGAGGCGCAGGTCTCGGCTGTCCAGTAGCGGCCGTCGAGTTCGGTGAGCAGCGCGCCTGCGGCGTAGAGCCGGATGCGGTCACCGCCCGTCGCCTCCGCACTGAATCCGAGTGCGGGTGGCGTTGTCTCGATGCGCAGTTCAACGTCCCCGGGGGGAACGTCCACCTGCCAGGACTGCGTCAAGCCGGCGATGTGCGCGCGGGCGGTGACGGTGGTACCTAGGGCCTCGAGGGCGAACCAGTGCAGTTCGTCGTAGCGGGACGCGAGCCCGCCAGACCCTGCCGATGCGTCCACCGTCGTCGAGAAGGTCGAGGTCAGGTGACGCTGGCGGCGGCCGAGGAAGTTCGGGTGCGCATCGTCCAACCCGGCGTTGCCGGTGATGGCCAATCGGCCGTCCTTGATCACCCCGATGGACTCGGGGGCGGCCCGGACGCCGAGCCAGCCCGGGTCATCCAGAGCGGACAGCTGGGCGAAGTCGAAGACCTCTTCGTCGACTTCTTCGTCGACATCGCCCCGCCGCGAGAGGTGGACCGGTTCCGCGTGCGGCCACCCGTCGACCCAGACGATGCTGGTGGCGAACGTCTCCCGTCCCAGCGGGGAGAAGGCCTGAGTCGCGCCGAGCGGGCGCATGCCGAGCATCACGAGCATGTCACCGTCGGGAGTCGAGACCAGGTCTGCGTGGCCGGTGTTCTGGATCGGCCGACTGGTGCCCTTCGCGCTCAGAAAGGGGTTGTGCGGGTGACCGGTGAACGGGCCCTCGGGAGAGGAACTCCGGGCGATACTGACGCTGTGCCCGCGCTCAGTGCCGCCCTCGGCGATCATCAGGTACCAGTGCTCGCCGCGGTGATAGAGGTGCGGGGCCTCCGGAAACTTCAGCCCGGTCCCGGACCAGAGGGAGCGCGGCGACTCGAGCGCCTTGCCCGCCTGAAGATCGACGCGCACCTGCTGAATGCCGAGGTGCCTGCCCAGCTCGGGTCCGCTCAAGATCAGCCCGGAGAAGGTCACGTACGCAGTGCCGTCCTCGTCCCAGGCCAGGTCGGGGTCGATGCCCTCGACCCCCTCGATGGTGATCCCGTCGCTCCACGGCCCGGCCGGGTCGGTGGCAGTGAACACGACGCAACCGCGCGTGCCGCCGGCGATGGTCACGATGACGTAGAAGACGCCGTCTCGATACCGGATGGTGGGCGCCCACACGCCCAGTCCGGTAGGGGCATCGCCGACCTCGACCTGCTCGGGCCGGGTGGCCACATTGCCGATGTGCTCCCATCCGAGCAGGTCGGTGCTCCGATACACGGGGATGCCGGGCAGGTACTCGAAGGTCGAGGTGACGACGTAGTACACGCCCTCCGCAGCGACGATGCTCGGGTCGGGGTTGAAACCCGGGATGAGCGGGTTCGACGCCTTCACGTCAACTCGATGGTGGCCTCGAGCGGCAGGTCGACCACGGAGGTGCCGACGCGTAACCGGTATTCACCCAGCTCGTGCTGCCAGCCGTCGGCCCAGTGGGCGAACAGTCGGGTGGGCACGTGCACCGTCACCCCGGTCGACATGCCCGAGGCCACCCGGACCGGCGCGTACCCCACCAGCCAGCGCACCGGGCGGTCGACCGACGAGTCGTGGCGCTCGGCATAGACCTGGACGACCTGCTTGCCGTCCCGTTCGCCACGGTTGGCCACCTCGACGCTCACCCGCACGGTGTCACCCACCGCAACCGAAGCCGGGGCATCGACGCCGATCAGTTCGATGTCCGTGTACCCCTGGCCGCTGCCGAACCAGTACGCCGGATGAGAGTCATGCTTGAGCCACGCGCGGTAGCCGATGTGGATGCCCTCGGCGTACTGGAGCACGCCGTCGCTCGCGGTCGTGCTGAGCACCGGAACGTCCTCTTCAGCCGCCGGCCAGGTGGTCGGCAGCCGCCCGCCGGGCTCGGCCACGCCGAGCAGGACGTCCGCCACGGCGTTGCCCATTTCCTGACCACCGAAGTAGCCGATGAGCACCGCGGCGACCTGGTCACGCCAGGGCAGCAGAACCGGCGCTCCGGCGTTGACGAGCACGACCGTGCGGGGGTTCGCGGCCACCACGGCCCGGACGAGATCGTCCTGGCGGCCAGGCAGCGCCAGGGTCGTCCGGTCATACCCCTCGGACTCGACAACCGAGTTGGTGCCGACGACGACCAGAGCAACGTCCGCCTGCGCGGCAGCGGCGGCCGCGGCGGAGATCAGGGCGTCCTCATCAACGGGAGCGGGTTCGGTGCCGAAGCGCAGCCACAGCACTCCCGCCAGCAGACCAGTGCGACCGCGCAGGTCGTACTCGAAGCGAATGTCGACGGGAGTGCCGGCGCTCAGGTTGACCTCGGCCGCAGCAGTCGGCGGAGCCATCAGGGCGGCGCCCAGGTCGGTGTGCTCGGACTGGAGGTTCTCGTCGAGCACGAGCTCCCCGTCGATGAACAGGCTGCCGTGGCCCACCGACGCGAAGCCGAACCGGACGGGTCCCGACTGGACCGGCGTGAAGCGGGTCGCCAGCTCGAGCGTGGTCGAGGTGCCGATCGGTGCGTCCCCGCCGAAGTAGACGAGCATGCTGGCCCGACGGTCTTCGGCATAGAGCTCGTCGCCGTTCGCGTCGAGGAACCGGGCTCGCAGGCCCGCTCCGCCCGTGGCCGGGTTGGTCATCTGCGCGAGCGGCAGCTCGATCACACCGTCCTGGACGATCGCGCCGCGCGAGTATGAAACGTCGACGCCCGGCAGTGCGGAGCTCAGGCCGGCGAGCGGGGAGATGGTGTACTCGGGCACGACGGTGGCGCTGCCACCTCCCTGCGTGCGCACGTTCGAGGCGTTGTCGCCGATGACCGCAACCGAACCCAGCTTGGACGCGTCCCACGGCAGTTCGCCGTTGTTGGACAGCAGTACGGTGCCCTCGATGGCCGCCTCACGGGCGAACGCGATGCCGTCCTCGACCCAGACCGGCTCGGTGGCCGGCGAGCCATCCAGTGCGCCGACGCGCTGAGCCAGCGTCAGGATGCGCGCCACCTTGCGGTCCACGACGGACTCGGGGATCGCGCCGGCCCGCACCGCCGCAACCAGGGCGTCGCCCCACGGCCCGTTCGGACCGGGCATGACCAGGTCCTGCGACGCCGTCGCGCTGTCCAGCGAACGGACCGCGACCCAGTCACTGATCACGACGCCGTCGAATCCCCATTCGCTGTTGAGTGGGGTTTCGAGCAGCTCGTTCTCGGTCGCGGTGACACCGTTGATCGAGTTGTAGGCGCTCATCACGAGCCAGGCGCCCGCCTCGGTGACCGCCTTTTCGAAGGCGAGCAGGTACAACTCGCGCAGGGCGCGGTCGCCCACCCGGACGTCCACGGTGAAGCGGTCATTCTCGCAGTCGTTGGCCACGTAATGCTTCGGGGTCGCACCGACGCCATTGTCCTGGACACCGCGCACATAGCTGGCAGCGAGGTCGCCGGTGAGCACCGGGTCCTCGCTGAAGCACTCGAAATGCCGCCCGCCCAGCGGGGATCGGTGCAGGTTGATCGTCGGACCGAGCACGACGTCGACGCCCTTGCGGCGTGCCTCGACGGCGGCCGCGGCACCGTAGCGACGCGCGATATTGGCGTCCCAGGAGGAGGCCAGCGCAGTCGCCGACGGCAGGTTCAGCGATGGGTCGCGCTCGTCCCAGATCTCGCCGCGGACGCCGGACGGACCGTCGGAGAAGAGGATTCGGCGCAGGCCGATCTTCTCGATCGGCCAGGAATTCCAGAAGTCACGTCCGGTGAGGAGGAGAACCTTCTCATCGAGCGTCAGCGCGGCAAGTGCGTCTGCAATCCTGTTGTCGGTAGTCGAAGCAGCGGTGTCCGTCATGTCTTTGGTTTCCTTCACGTCGGTCGAGACGATGGGGTGGCGCCCGGTCGCGCCCAGTCAGGCGATGGCGCCGGCTTGCGCGTCTTGTTCACGCTGGTTCTCCAGCAGGCGGCGGCGTTCGGCGCGGCGCTGTTCCTGCGCGACCGGGTCGGGTACGGGCGCGGCGAGCAACAGTCGCTGGGTGTAAGGGTGTTCGGGACGGGCGGTGACCTGGTCGCCGTCGCCCCATTCGACGATCTCGCCGCGGTACATGACCGCGACGCGGTGGCTCAGGTGCCGGACGACAGCGAGGTCGTGGGAGACGAACAGGTACGCAACCCCGGTCCGCTCCTGGATCTCCTTGAACAGGGCCAGGACGCGGGCCTGGGTGGACAGATCAAGGGCGGAGACCGGCTCGTCGCAGACGATCAGCTGCGGGTCGAGGGCCAGTGCTCGGGCGATGGCGATGCGCTGTCGCTGTCCCCCGCTGAACTCCCGAGGAAGCCGGTCGCCTGCGTCGGCGGGCAGGTGGACCTGGTCGAGCAGTTCCCGGACCCTTCGGGACGCGTCGGCCCGCGAGACCTTCCGGACGGTGAGCGGCTCGGTGAGGATCGCCTCGATGGTGAGCGCCGGGTTCAGGGAGGTGTACGGGTCCTGGAAAACGACCTGGATGTCGCTGGACAGCGTCCGTCGCTCAGCGCGGGACAGATGGCTGATGTCACGGCCCTTGTACCGGATGGCGCCGCCGGTGACCGGGGCGAGACCGAGCACGGCGCGACCGAGCGTGGTCTTCCCGGAGCCGGATTCGCCGACGAGGCCGACGGTCTCACCGGGGAGGATGTCCAAGGTGACGCCCTTGAGGGCCTTGAACGGTGTGCCGCGGAAGCCGCGGGCGGGGTACTCGACCTCGACATTGTCGATGTCGAGCAGGCGGTCAGTCATCTGCCGGCCTCCGTGGTGACGAGAGGCCCGCGCGGTTCCGCGTCCTCGAGAATCGCCGCGAACAGCGACTTGGTGTAGGGGTGGCGGGGGTCGGCGAACAGCGACCGGACCGGTCCGGTCTCCACGATCCGGCCGGCGGACATCACGGAGACCCGGTCGCACAGGTCGGCGACGACCCCGAAGTTGTGCGTGACGAGTAGCAGCCCCATCCCGAACTCGGCCTGCAGGTCGCGCAGCAGGTCGAGCACCTCGGCCTGCACGGTGACGTCGAGCGCGGTGGTCGGCTCGTCGGCGATGAGCAGGTCGGGCTTGCAGGACACGGCACCGGCGATCAGGACCCGTTGTGCCATACCGCCGGAGACCTGGTGCGGGTAGGCGTCGTAGGTGCGCTGCGGGTCGGGGATGCCGACGCGCTCGAGCAACTCCAGGGCGCGCTGCTTGGCTTGCGCCTTGCTGAGGCCGAGAACGATGCGCATCGGTTCGGTGAGCTGGCTGCCAATGGTGAATGCCGGGTCGAGGTTGGACATCGGCTCCTGCGGGATGTAGGCGATCTTGGCGCCGCGCAAGCGGGTCATTGCCTTCTCCGACAGCGTCGCCAGGTCGTCACCCTCGACGTTGATGTTCCCGGCCACGATCCGCCCGCCCGCCGGAAGCAGCCGCATGATCGCGAACGCTGTCTGCGTCTTGCCCGAGCCGGACTCGCCGATCAGGCCGTGGACCTCGCCGCGGCGGACGGTGAGCGAAACGTCGTGGACGACCATGGTGACCGAGCCGTCGGGCTGGTCGTAGCCGACGGCGAGCGCGCGGGTCTGCAGCAATTCGTCGCCCGGTTCGGCGGCGGGCTGGTCCCCGGGAACAACCGGCTCGTGCTGCACTGCCGCCGACCCCGCGGGCGCGGGCGCGGCGGGCGCCGCGGGACGGCGCCGGCGACGGCGCTTCGGTTTCTCGCTCCGCTCCAGCTCGTCGCGCAGGGAGTTCGCGAGCAGGGCCAGCGCCATACAGGTCAACCCGATGGCCAGGCTGGGCCACCACAGCTGCAGGGGGGCGGTGTAGATGTTGGTGAAGGCGTCGGTCAACATGCCGCCCCATGAGGGCCGGGACACATCCCCGAGCCCGAGGAAGTCGAGCCCGGCCTGGATCGCGATCGCGATGCCGGCGACGCCGGCGGCGAGGATGATCGCCGGGGCGCGTACCACGGTGAGGATGTGGCGCGAGATGATCCGGGCGTCGCTCAGACCGGCTACCCGGGCCGCGTCGACGTACAGCTCCTGCCGTACGGCCGCCACCGCGGCGTGGACGACGCGGTAGAAGGCCGGCGAGAGCAGGATGCCGAAGACGAACATCGTGCCGAACAACGACGGGCCGATCACGGCCCGGGCAGCAAGCAGCACCACGATGCCGGGAAGCGCCATCAGCAGGCTGGCCACCCAGGACGCCGCGCCGGCGAACCATTTTCCGTAGTAGCCGGACACCAGCCCGGCGGTGATGCCGATGGCGGCGGCCACAGCGACCGCCAGGGCGGCGCCCTCGATCGTGGGCCGGATCGCGAACAGCAGCCGGGAGAGGATGTCGTGGCCGGAGCCGTCCGCGCCGAGCAGGTAGGTGCCGCCGGGTTTGGCGAGGATGTCGTTGGCGGAGGCCTTGTTCGGGTCGTGCGGGGCCAAGAGCGGGGCGAACGCCCCGGCCAGCACGACCACGACCAGGAATCCGAGCGAGCCGATGCCGGTCGGGTTCCGCAGCAGGCGGCGGAACAGTGAGGCGTGCGCGGCCCGCTCCAGCGTGGCGACGGTGGGGACGGAGTCCGAGGAGAGAGTGGTGGTCATGATCCGACACGCACCTTCGGGTTCAGCCAGCCCTGCAGTAGGTCGACGGCGAGATTGAGGACAACGACGATGACCGCGGTGGCGATCACCAGGCCCATCACCAGCGGGACGTCGCCCTGGCTGGTGGCGCCGAGGATGACCTGGCCCAGGCCGGGGATCGCGAAGATCTGCTCGACGATGACGGCGCCGCCGAGGAGGCCGACGAACTGGACCGCAAGGACGGACAGCGCGGGCCCGGCCGCGTTACGCAGGACGTGTTTGTAGACGACCCGCGTCTCGGACAGTCCGCGGCTGCGGAGCGTGCGGACGTAGTCCTGTCGTAGGGCGTCGATCACCGAGCCGCGGATCTGTGCGGCGACGCCGGCGATGCTGGCGATGGCGAGCGCGACCACGGGCAGCGTGATCGACGACAGCCACTCGGTCGGCGAGTCGCCGAACGCCACGTAGCCGGTGGGCTTGAAGACGTGAGTGTTGATGGCGAAGAGGCTGACCAGGCCGAGCGCGACCAGGAACCCGGGGATCGCGAAGCCGAGGACGGACAGGACCTGCACTCCCCGGTCGACCGCTCCGCCGCGGGTCGCGGCGATGATTCCGAGCACCACGCCGACGACCGCGGTGATCAGCGTGGCCCCGATCACCAGCGTCAGGGTTACGGACAGCCGGCTGGTGATCGCCTCGACGACCTTCTGGCCGGTGAACCAGGAGTCCCCGAGGTCACCGCGAAGGGCATGGGACAGCCAGTCGCCGAACTGGGCCGGCAACGGACGGTCCAGCCCGAGCTCGTGCTGTTTCTGCTGCACGGTGGCCTCGGTGGCTTGTTGGCCGAGGATGCGGCGAGCGATGTTTCCGCTGCTGAAGTAGAGGAGGAAGAACGTGACGGTCGACAGCACCGCCACCAGGACGACGCCGGAGGCAACACGTCGCAGCACGAATCGAAGCACGCTGACCCCTTAATGCTGGAGCGGGTAACGAGGAGTGCGGGGCCGCCGCCCAAGGCGGTCGAGGCGGCGGCCCAGCACTCGAGACTGGATCAGCCCTTGGGGGTGATGTTCCAGAGGTAGGGGTACGCGTTGTCGGTTTGCTGCACGACGTTCGTCTTCTTGTCGGCGGCGAAATTGAGCGACACGCGGTACCACGGTGCGAACCAGGCCTGCTCCACCACATACCGGTTCAAATCCTTCGCGGCCGTGGCCGCCTCGGCATCGGAGCCGCTCTGGATCGTCTTCGCGAACGCGGCGATCTTCGGGTCGTCGACCTTGAACGGGTTGAACGTGGCGTTCTTGGTCATGGTGAAGTTGGCGATCTGCCAGGCGGTGGGGTCCTGCTGCAGCTGGAACCAGGCCATCGGGAACTTCGGGGCCAGGACAGCGGCGATCGCGTCGTTCAACGGCACCTGGGTGTAGTTCACGGTGATGCCAACGTCGCCGAGGTACTGCTTGATCAGGTCGTACACGGTGGTGCCACTGATCAGGATGATGGGCATGTTGATCGTCAGGCCGCTCCCGAATCCGGCCTCGGACAACAACTGCTTCGCCTTGGCCGGGTCATAGGGGTACGCGTTGTCCAGGGCGGCGTCGAAGCCCGGCGAGGACTTCGGGAAGAGCTGGCCGGTGATCGTGCCGTTGCCCTTGGCGACCGCCTTGAGCATGGCGTCGCGGTCGATGGCATAGTTGATCGCCTGGCGCACCTTGACGTTGCCGAGCGCCGGGCTCATCTTGCCCTCGCGGTCGAAGAGAATCAGGCCATGCCAGTCCAACTCATGCGGGACCAGCTGCAGGCCTGAGGCTTTGAGCTGATCGTTGGCGCTGTTGTCGAACAGGGACAGGCCGGAGACCTGGCCGCCCTTGAGCGCGTTCACCTGAGTGGAGATGTTCCCGTACACGTTGATCACCAGGTTGGCGTAGTGCTGCTGTTCCTTGGCCCAGTAGTTCGGGTTCTTCGTGTACGTGTACTTCGATCCGACCACCGTCTTGGCAGTGTCCAGGATGTACGGCCCGGAGCCGACTGGCTTGGTCTTGACATCAGGGGCGGTGAAAGCCTTCGGGCTCTCCTGGAGGCCGGCGTTCTGCGTCAGGTAGTTCAGCAGCGAGGGGTCCGGCTGGTTCAGAGTGATCTGCAGCGTCGCGGGGTCGACGGCCTTGGCGCCCTTCATGCTGGTCAGGAAGGACTTGTTCGGCGACGTCCCGGCGGCGAAGCGGGTGAGGTTCTGGGCCGCGACGTCGGCCGTGAACGGCGTCCCGTCGGTGAACGTCACATCCGTGCGCAGCTTCATCGTGAGCACCGTCTTGTCGGCGTTGTAAGACCAACTGGTGGCCAACCACGGCTCGATCTTGGCGTCCGGCGTAGCGTGCAGCAGCGTGTCGTACACCGCCTGCATGTAGGGCGAGACGTTGGCCCACTCGGCGTTGGCGGCGGCGTACGTCGCCGGCGGGAACACCGCGCCGAGCGTCAACGTGCCCGCGCCCGCACCGGCGTCACCGCCCCCGCCGTCGGAGCCGCCCCCACAGGCGGCCAGCGCCAGTGCCAGCGCAGCGACCACTCCAGCGAGAGTCGTTGTCCTCTTCTTGAGCACGGTCCTTGGTCCCTTCGTTGGGTTTTCCCCAAGCCGCCGAAGCGGGTGTGATGGAACGGTAAGCTAAAAACCGACCGAGCGCTAGGTATGTTTTTGATTCTTTCTGGCGTTACCCTTCAGCCATGACGACGCCCCGGAGCCTGCGCGGTTCCTATGCCAAGAGCGAAGGCCGGCGCCAAGAGATCGTGAGCGCGGCCGTAGAGGTGTTCTCCGCGACGGGTTTCCACAAGGGGTCCTTGCGCGAGGTGGCCGACCGGGTGGGGCTCAGCCAGGCCGGGCTCCTGCATCACTTCCCGAGCAAGGAACGCCTGTTAGAAGCCGTGCTGACCTGGCGTGACGACGATTCCGCCGAGCGCCTCGGTGCACCACTCCCCGAAGGGGTCGACCTGCTCCGGGGATACGTCCAGCTGGTCGAAAACAACACCCGCACACCGGAACTCATGGAGCTTCATACTCTGCTGTCGGCGGAGGGGACCTCTGCCGACCACCCGCTGCACGACTACTTCGTCAATCGCAACACCATGGTGCTCGGGCTGACGCTCAAGGCGCTCGAGCACGCCGAAGCACACGGACAGCTGCAACCGGACGTCGACTGCCACAGCGCAGCACGGTCGATCATCGCGCTCTGGGACGGCCTGCAGGTGCAGTGGCTGCTGCTCCACGGCGACTTCGACATCGCCTCCGACCTGCGGCGATACATCCAGACGCTGCTTACCGTCCAGCTATGACCGGTGCGTGGCAACGCAGCGAGGTGGTCCTCACCTCAGGTGCCACATACGCCAACCCGTACACCGAGTTGGACGTCTGGGCCGACTTTTGCGGTCCCGACGGGCTGACACTTCGTCGTCCGGCGTTCTACGACGGCTGCGGCACGTGGCGGGTCAGGTTCGCCGCGCCGTCACCCGGCGTCTGGCGGTGGGCGTCGGCCACCACGGTCGACGACCCCGGCCTCCATGCTGAGGGCGTTCTGGAGGTAGGACACGGACAGCATGGCAACCGCTTCCACCGGCATGGTTTCTGGCGGATGTCCCCCGGCGGGCGAAGCCTCGTGCATGCCGACGGCACGCCTGTCGTCCTGGTCGCCGACACGGTCTGGGCCCTGCCGTTCCGGGCCACCGAGGCCGATACCGCTGTCTATGCGGCCGATCGCCAGCGCAAGGGTTTCAACGCGGCCCTGCTCATGTCGATGCAGCCAGACATGAACGCCCGTGGGCCGCGGGAGCGAGGTGTCGACGAAGGATTCGACATCGCGTTCGAGGATCTCGCTGACGGTCACCTGACGGAGTTGAACGTCGGCTACTTTCAGACCCTCGACAAACTGCTTGACATCCTGATCGCGCACGAGATCGTTCCCGTCCTTCAACCGGTGTTCCAGGGCTTCGGCTGGAAGGGGTTGGACGTCGCGGGCACGGTCGTTCCGTCAGAGGAGTATGCGCGCTACTGCCGATACCTCGTAGCGCGTTATGGGGCCGCGCCGGTGATGTACCTCGTCGGAGCGGACGGTTGGGGAAGCGAGCCGCAGATCGAGGCAGGCGGCCAGGAGGTCCGCGCGTGGGACTGTTACCGGCAGCCGACCGGTATCCACTACAACCCGTCGTCGGACAACCGAGCCTTCCACGATGCCGACTGGCTGGACTTCCAGTGGTGCCAGACCGGCCACAGCGGGGCGCACGTCCCGGAACGGGTCGCGGACATGTGGCGCACAGCGCCGCCCAAGGGAGTGGCCAACGGAGAGCCGACGTACGAGCACACGCGCAGCGCTGCGACCGCACACGGTTGGTGGCAGGGCCACGAAGCATGGAGCAACCTGTGTGCCGGAGGCACCATGGGGGTCGTCTACGGCGCCGCCAACCTCTGGCAGTGGCGCCTGCACGCACGCGAGCGGGGTCACAGCGAGTACTTCCTCGGACCGCCCGGATCGTGGCGCGACGCCTTGGACTTTCCTGGGTCCACCTACGTCGGCCTCGTAGGCCGCATCCTCGACGGACTGCCCACCACGGACATGGAACCGGACTGGACCACCTTTCTCGCGCCTCGCGGCATCCGCGTGCCTGGCAAGCTGCAGATCACCTACCTCGAAGACGGCGGGCCGCTGTTCCCCATGAGTGAGGACGGCGTGCCACGGCGCTACCGCATCGTTGACCCGCGTACCGGCGAGACGGTCGAGGACGGGGAGCGCGAGCCCGGCAAATCGGTTGAGCCCACGGGAGCGGGGCCCCGGCTGGTGATCTTCCACAACGACCAAGGAGCGAAGCCACGGTGATCGGTGTCAGCCGCTCAGCACCGCACCGAAGACTTCCCGGATCGCCTCGAGGAACCCGTAACCGTAGTTGGTCCGTGGCGACGAGTCCCACCCGACCGTCACGTTCGGGTCGAACGGCACGCGGCTGAGACGTCACGGCAATATTTGCCGTTTGTTCGGTCTGGCCCCGGCCTTCAGGCCGGAGGCCATGCCGGCGATCTCGTCGGCGAGTTCCTGCACCCCCTCGACCCTGGCCGACTCGGCCGACTCGTCGGAGATCTCGGCGAACTCCCGGGCCGCGGTGGCGCCCAGTCCCCGGGTGACGAAGCGGATGTTGTCGGCCTTCATCTGCGCCACCTTGGTCAGCACCTGGTCCTTCGGGCTGAGATCACCGTCACCGAAAAGCGCTACCACCCGGTCACCGGTGAAGCCGTCGAGGATGCGGTGACAGCTTCTCAGCGGTTCGATCAGGTCGTTGCCGCCCGACGCCGAGGTGACCGGGGCGAGCAGGCGCAGGCTTCCGGCACCGTCCGCCTCCGGATCGCAGACCGACACCACGCGGGTATTCCAGAGCATGACGCCGACCTTGTAGTTCGCCTCCACGGCCTCGGCCACGAACCGCTGGGCGCCGCGCACCGCCTCCAGGATCGGCCTCCCGTGCATGGATCCGCTGACGTCGATCATCAACATCACCGTCCCGCCGTACTGCGCCTGCAGGTCCGGCAGGTACGGGCCGGTCGGGATCTGGGTCAGTCCGATCGAGCCGAAACTGCGTCTGATCCATCCAGTCACGTCATCAACCCCGGACCGCGATGAGGCCGACCGCTTCGGTGAGTCTTTCGGCCTCAACCGCGTCCACCACACCGTCCACGTACGCCTCCAGCGTCAGCTCCTTGCCGGATCTCGGTTCGCGCGCGATCACCGTCAACCGGCCGTCGACGGCGATCCTGATCGTGATCTGGATCATCGCTCCGGCCGGCAATGACCCCAGCCCGGTGAGTTCACCGTCGAGTACCCGCCGGTTGTGATCGGTCTCCGGCGACGCCAGCGGGCCGGCCTGCTCGTAGACCTGGATCCGCACCGACTGCTGATCCTTAATGATCGTGCCGTAGGACTCGGTCTTGCGGTCCACCGGCAGTTCGGTGTTCATCGCGACCAGGTGCTCGACGAAGCTGCGCTCCCCGCCAGCGGTGAAGCTGTCCTCGACCAGGATGCCCACCGCCCGTGGGGTGACCGGCACGATCTGCCCGGACCGGCCCGTGGCCGCCGATCCCCGGGCGGCGACGAGGGCGCCGAGTTCGGACGTGCCCAGGAGCTGATGGGCCCGCAGCGCGGCCCCTTTGGCGACGGCCAGGTCGGGATCGACGAGCCTCGGCAGCACCCCGACCAGTTCACCGAGTCGCAGGGCGAGCGCCGGGATCCGGCTCGATCCACCCACCATGATCATCTCGTCGACACCGGCCACTCCCTTTGAACGGGCCTGTTCGAGAACGCGTTTGATGATCTCGGTGGTGGCGTGGAAGAGGTCGGCGCAGGCGCCCTCCAGGTCGGCCCGGGACAGCGTGATCGTGACCCGATCGCTCGCGGTGCGGACGGCCAGGGCCCGGGTGGTCCGCGCGCTCAGGTCCTTCTTCGCCGCCTCGATGTCGATCAGCAGACTCCCGATCTTCGCGTCGTCGTCCACGATCTCGTCGTAATCCGCTTCGGGGAGGACCTTTTCCAGCCGTTCCAGGACCAGGTCGAGCATCCGCTGGTCGACGTCGGCACCGCCCAGCGCGCTGTGGCCGTCGGTAGCCACCACGGTGACCTTGCCGTCCGACACCCGCAACACGGTGGTGTCGAAGGTGCCGCCGCCGAGGTCGTACACCAGGATGCTGCGGTCCCCCGGACTGGTCAGCCCGTAGTGCACCGCCGCCGCGACCGGTTCGTCGAGAAGTTCGAGAACGTCCAGGCCGGCGATCCGCCCGGCCTGGGCGGTCGCCTCCCGTTCGGCGGTACCGAAGTAGGCCGGCACCGTGATCACGACCTGCGGCGGTGCCGATCCGCCGGACGAGCCGGTGGCCCCGGCAGTGAGTTGCCGCAGGATCAGGGCCGAGATCGATTCGGGGGTGTGGTCACGGTCCCGCAGCCGCAACGGAAAGTCGGTGCCCATCTGCCGTTTGATCAGGGCGACCCCATTGTCCGGGTCGATCGCGGCCAACTGGCGAGCCTCCTCACCGACCACGGCCTGACCGGAGGACTCGAAATAGACCACCGAGGGCGTCGTCTCCTGCCCGACGGCGTTGCGCAGCACGACCACCGCACCCTGCTGGTCGAGGGAGGCCACCACCGAGTTGGTCGTGCCGAGATCGATCCCGAGAACCGGTCGGGTCATGCGAACAGCACCTCCGTCTGCAGGGCGAACCAGGCCTGGACGTCGTCGGCGACCGGCCCCAGGGCGAGCAGCGGACCGCGGTGATCCAGCCCCAGCGCGATGGACAGGAACAGCAGCGCCGTCAGCAGCACGATGACGCTCCGGGACACGACGAAGCTGGTGGGTAGCCTCATCAGGCCACCTCACCTGCGGGCACCGGGTCCGCTCGGTCCGGCAACCGCACTCCCCGCGAGCTCAGCAGCCAGCGCAGAGCCACTCCCGGGTCGTTGCTCGGTGTGGTCCCGGACGTCGTCAGCGAGGCGACGGCGTAGTACCGCACCTCGGCGAACTCCTGCTTGGCCGCCAGCACGAGGTTGTGCAGGCCCATCTCGTAGAGCCACTCGGCCACCTGGTCGCTCCCGGACGGCAGCTCCACCGCGAGACCGGCCAGCAGATCGGCCCGCGAGACGATCACGGCCAGGCGTTGGGACTGCGGCTTGATCCCGCCGCCGCGCAGCCGGGACACCACCTCGCCGTAGGCCGACTCCGGGTCGCCGCCGGCCGCTCGGGCGAGGTTCGGCTCGGCGCCGGGGTTGCCCCGCAACCGGTCTCGTACCATGCCCACGGCGAACGGGTCGATGACGTAGACCAGGCCGTGGGCAGTGGCCAGGAAGCTCAGCTCGTCATGGCCGACGGCACTGCGGAAGCGCTCGCCGGCGGCGTCGAAGAGGTGCAGCAGAGCGCCCGTCGGACCCCTGCCGATCCGGCAACTGAGCGCCCGCGGCAAAGCCTCGGACGTCTTGTCTGTGTCCCGGCCCGAACGGATCAGGGCCAGCGCGCGCTCCCCCTGAACCCGGGACTCCTCGTCCGGGAAATCGATCGCCAGACCGGCACGCCGACCCTCGACGATCAGGCTGTCCAGAGCGGCGTAGAGGTAGCGGGTCTTGCCGGCCGAGACGTCACCGAAGATCGGGATGCGGACGTCGCGCACGGCAGCCGCCCCCAGTCGCAGCGGCTCCTGGCACCGCTGACAGACAGCAGTCAGCCGCCAGGCGGCGCGCACCACCGTCGTCGGCAACAATGCGCCACAGTCACACCGGCGGGCGAAGATGCCGAGCAGCCCCGGGCGGATGTCGCGATGCAGCGCTGAACAGCCGGGGCACCGATAGGCCGGGCGATCACTGACGTGGTAGCACTTCGGGCACGAGGCGTCAGCCCCCCGGATCCGGTCCCAGGAGAACTCGGCCAGGCGTTGCCCACCGACGGCAAGCCCGACTCCGGCCAGCGCCACCGCCGTGCTCCCCCAGACCAGCAGCGCGAACAGGAGGTTGCCGACGACGAGCAGCAGGCCGGCGGACACCACGACGGCCAGCGTGAGCACCGGGACGGGCAGCACGATCCACCAGCGGCGGACGTCACCGTGGCGGCCGCGCAGGAACGTGCCGATCCAGGCCTGCAGCAGCACTTGAAAGCAGGCCTGGGCCAGCCGGGCAACCTGAGCGCGATCGGCGTGGACCTGGCGCCAGAAGTAGATCGGCCAGGCCAGATCGGGCTCGAAACCGCCCACCGGGGTCGGATGGCGGCGAACCCGCGCGGCCCGCACCGCCGTCGGGTCGATCACGACCGAGGTCCGGCCGAACCCCCGGACCAAGGTGGTGACGAAGACGGCGAGCGCGATCAGCGCTCCGACCGCGGCGGCCCCGCCGAAAGCGGTTACCAGGACGGCGATCTGCTCCAACTCGGTCATCCGTTCTTCTCCCGCCGCCAGAGCCCTCGCCGGTGCGGGGCCTCGGTCGGCTGGACCAGCGCGATCCAGGTCTTGTGCAGTTCGGGCCGGAGTTGGGTGTACACCGGAGAGACGAACTGGTCGCGCTGGATCGCGTCCAACCGGTCCAGGTGAGCACGGATCTCGTCGATTATCGCGGTCCGCAACTCGTCGCCCACGACGTCGTACTGGAACCAGACCACCGCCCGGACCGCTGCTCGCACCTGCCGGGGACCGGCCAGCTCCAGCGCCCAGTACCGGAGGAACGGCAGCGACAGGTCCGCACCGAGCACGTCCAGGAACAGCGCGCCAAGCCAGTCGGTGGGTGCATCCAGCGCAGTTATGACCAACTCCGGCAGCCAGGCTCTGACGACCTGCGGGTCAATTGCCGGCGGCGCCACGAAGGCGGCGTGCAACCGGTCGCCCTGCCGCGCGGTCTTGACCGCGTCCGCAGCGACGACGAACTGGCGCATACGCTGATCGGACTGCCACAGCCGGAGCACCGTCGCCCCGGTCGGTGGACCGCTGCGGTGGTAGAGCGCGTCCAGGGCCGTCAGCAGCAGCAGGTTCGGCCGCTGGGCTCCGGCCTCGATCGCCCCCATCGCGAGCTCGGTGATCTTCGGCTCGAGGTGGGCGTCGTGGGGCAGCCGGGCCGCCATGACCATCGCCTCATGACCACCGATCAGGTTCCAGTCGAGCAGCGCCCTCTGCAGACCGGTCGGAGCCTCACCGCGATGCCCGGCCGGCAGTTGCGCGCCGATCGCCTGGCGCAGCCGAGCCTGACGATCGTCTGGATCGGCGCCGTCGTCGATCCAGGCCGCGCGTAGCTGCCAACTGAGGGGTTCGAAGAGGTCACCGTGGCGAGTGCTCAGGTGCCGCCACACCTGACGCAGCACCGGGACCAGAGCGGCCGGTGCGGCTCGGCCCAGGCGGTCCACCAGCTCGTCGTGCAGGATGTCCAGAATCTCGTCTCTCAGCGCCCATTCGTCGGGGCGGTACTCGTTTCGCGGGTTGGCCACCCAGCCGGATACGAAGCTGTGCAGCCGGTCGCGCAGCGGGCCCAGCGGGAGGCGGAGGCGGTGCCGCAGGGCGATCCGCAGCAGCGCGTCGGTGGCCCGATCGCTCGACTCGACCAAAATTGCCGACCCGACCAGGCTTTCGGCATCCCGCTGGTAGTCCAGCCCCAACTCGACCGGGTCGAGCGGTTCCGGCGGCGACACGAAGCCGGCCCGGGCTTCCTGCACCTCGGCCAGCAGCAGGGCGTGTCTGGTCGGGATGCGCTCGCCGCTCAGCCGCCCGGACGCGAAGGCCCGGTCGATCCAGCGCAGGGCATCGGCGTCCGGCCGGGCCTCCTGGATCCGCTCGGCCACCGCATCGCCGTGCGCGCGCAACTCGGCGTCGTCGGCCTGAGTCAGCCAGCGGACCAGCGGCCCGGGATCGACCAGCGGCTCTCCGGGCGCGGTGACAGCCCAGGCGGTCTGCCGGGCGTCGGCCTGGGCCTGCCGATCCGACCCGCCGAGCACCTCGGCCAGTTCCAAGGCGTCGACGACGTCGTAGGGGTCGTCGGTGCCGAGCAGCAACTGCACCCAGAAGGTGGCCCGCTCGCTCACCTCCTGCTCGTCCACGGCGCCGGTCCGGGTGTCGAGCACGAACCAGCGCTGGCCCTGTCCCGGCGCCAGGTGCGGGTGCAGGCTGCGCGGCACGCCGCAGACCCGCTGGTCGGCGTAGTTGAGATTGTTGACGAAGACCTTGAACGAGATGTCCACCGCCCGGCGGATCGGCAGCAGCAGGGTCGCCGCGGCGATCCAGACCAGCGCATCGTCGGGTTCGTCGGCGACCATCATCACCTGGGGGCCGTCGTCCCGCTCCAGCACGCTCAGCAGTCGGGCCAGCGGGAGCGCGCGGTCCGGAGCCTCGCTCAGCCAGCCGGCGATGGCGTCGCTGTCCAGTGGGCCGGGCTCGAGCAGGTCGGTGAACGCCGGGCAGTCGATGCTGTCCCAGGGCACCCCCCGCCAGTAGGCGGCCCGCCACAGTTGGGCCGGGCGGATCGAGCCGTACCGGTCGCCGTCGCGGGTCAGCAGGCAGTCAGCCAGGTGGTTGCCCGCGCGCCCGCCGGTGATCTCCTGGCCGAGGTAGCGGCTCTGTCCGGTGCCGTAGCCGGCGTCACTGGCGTGCGCGAAGCCTAGCGGGTAGGCCGCGACCGGCCGGTCCTGGGACGTCCAGGCCGCCTGGGTGGCGTAGAGCAACGAGCCGACGGCCATCCGGACCTGGTCCGGTTCGACGCCGCTGGACTGGGCCTGGACCTGGAACCCGTTGCCACCGCCCCGCCCGCCTCCGGCCGGGCAGTCGGTATACAGCATGCGCTCGAAGGTCGCGGTGCTCATGCGGACATCACGGTGCCCTCCTTGGACAGCAGCCACAGGATCGGATCCTCGACCCGGTGCGGGCGCACCCCGCCCTCGGCGACCGCTCGGTGCACGTAGTCCGGCTCGGCGCCCAGGGCCGAGACGGCGAAGAAGCGGAAGTCGTCATAGTTCAGCTGCAGGTGCAGGTCCAGGTCATCGGCGTCCCACCCGTGCAGCAGGGCCCGGACGTGCTCGTGCACGGCCTGGCCGTCGACCTCCTGGTAGACCGACGTCTGGGGAGGCTTGGCCATGATCGGGTTGGCCCGATCCAGCCCGCCGTAGAAAGCGTCGATCTTGGTGAAGACGACGGCCACCGGGATCTTGATCTTCCGAGGTCGGAGGGCCCACCGACTGCTCGTGCCCTCCATCTCGGTGCGCAGCAGTTCGGTGATCCGCGCGACCACCTCCAGCGGAGCACCGTCGGCGGTCTGCACCGCCTGAGCGGGCAGGTTCAGCTGCGCTCGCGCCCCCGGCAGCGCGAACGGGTCCAGCGCGATGATCAGGCCGTCGCAGACCGTGAGGTACTGCAAGGTGAAAGTGGTGTCCTGGTCGGTGAGATCCTCTCCGGCCGTGTCGACGAAGGACAGGATGGTGGAGCGCGACTGCAGGGCACCCAGCCGGCGCGTCGGCGGCGCCTGCCAGTGCAGGACCAGAGGCGAACGCCGCACCACGCCGTTCTGTTGGGTGCCCTCCGGCAGGCGGCGGCCCTCGAAGAGCAGGGCCTCCCGGTTGGCCTTGTAGGAGCTGACCCCGTCGGCCCCGTCGGGGCTGTCGGTGGCCATCCGCACGGCGGCCCCGAACCGCTTGCCGACCACCTCGCGCAGGTGCTTGACCTGAACGGTCATCAGCACCGTCTTGCCGCTGCCCTTCGAACCGACGATCCCGATCATCGGGCTGTCGGAACCGACGAAGTCGATCGGCACCGAGGTGTGACACTCCGGGCAGGCCCGCCGGGTGGCGCGCGCACCGCACTCCGGGCAGATCGGCTCGCCCCGACCGGCCGGAGCCGGAAAGGTCCGATAGGACAGCACTTTGCTGCCGGTCATGGCCTTTCGCTTCTCGTCCACCGCCAGCACGCATTCCTGGTTGCCGCGGTTCGAGCACTGGTAGGCCAGTCGCGAGGTGTCGACGCGACGAAAACAGAACGGGCACGCAGCCTTGGCCATCAGACCTCCTTGAGCTGGGCGACAGGCGGATCGAGCAGCCGGGCCCGACCACCTACGACGAAACCGCGCACCCAGTAAGGCCGGGAGAACGATCGGGGGACGCTGACCTGGTGGGTGAGCGGAACTCCGGGGGACAGTTCGAGGGGGACGTCAAGCAGGACCAGCGCGCCCTCGGCCGAGGTCGGCATCACCAGGCCGGGAGAGGCGATCACCCGTAGGTACACGTCCCGGCAGCCCTCGGGGCTGACGAACGTCAGCTTCTTCGTGCGTCCCCCGAAGGGACCCAGGGACATCGTGGAGCTGACCGAGTAGCTGATCTGGACGTCCGTGACGGCGTCGATGACGATCCCGGCCGGCGGTGAGGTGAAGGACGTCCCCTGGGCGTGGATCATGGCCCGGACCTCGACGGCGCAGGGTTCTCGGCCCAGCGGCACCCGAACGGCTCCCTTGGCCTCGTACTCGGCCCGGCCGATGGTCAGGAAGTCCTCGTCGCCATCCAGTGCCCAGCTGACCTCGGCCATCTGGGAGCTCTCGGGCCACCGCCAGGAGATCGTGGCGTAGTCGGCGAACGCGGTCGCCCTCAGCCCGGTCACCGGGTCGGTCACTCCCACGACGGTCGACTGGCCAACCACGGTGCCCGTCCCACCGGTGGAGAAAGGCACCAGATGGTGCACCCCGGGCGGCAGTTCGGCCTCGATTGCGAGTTCCGAGCGGCCGGTGCTGCGCCGCCCGGCGACCTCGGTCCCGAACCGGGCCACGTCGTCCGCGGACACCCAGGACCCGACCGGCCACGGGGCCGCGACCGCAGAACGCTGGATCCGCACGTCGGAGTTGTCGACCGGCGTCCAGGACACCCGCACCCGCACCTGCCCGGCGACCTGGACCGGCCGGGCCCGCAGTTTGGCGATCGGCCGGGCCTGCGATCGCGGGGTCGCGTTCACCGGCGTGGTCGACGAGCGCAACATCAGCCCGTCCAGACCCCGGTACAGCGCGGTCACCTCGAAGTGCAGGGCCTCGCCCTCGGCCAGGCCGGCGAGCCCGCAACTGTTGCCCCGAACCGGCAACCGGACCGGGGCCACCGACGTGCCGGGGCTGGTCCGCATCACCTCGACCTCCTCCACCGCCGGGTGGGTGGCCCAGTGCAGAGTGACCTCGCTCGGGCCGACCTCGGCCTTGAGGTCCAGGACCTCGGGCAGCAAGACGATGGACGCGGTACTCGGACGGGAACTGGGCCGTCCCGAGGTCTCGGCGAAGACGGCGTAGTGCACCGTCCGGGCGACCGGCGCGTGCCGGTGGGTGAGCGTGGTGGTGTCCTGCCGGGCCACCTGCTCACCGTCGGCGGGGGTCACCGGCAGGCCCTGGACCGAGCAGGTGATCAGGTAGGTGACGTCCTCGCCGGACCCGGAGCTCGGCTGCCAGCGCAGTTTCACCGACTCGCCGTCACCGGTCAACTGCAGCGCGCCCGGCGGCGGCAGAGGCAGGGTGGTCAAGGCCTCGCCGGCATGGTCGAGGCTGATGGCGGCGGCCTCGCGCAGCAGCACAGCCGCCCGGGCCTCGTCCGGGACGGCGCGGGCCTGCTCGGCCTGGGCCAGCACCTCGTCCAGCCGGGCCTTGGCCTCACTCACCCGGCGTTCGGCCAGCACCCGGTTCTCGGACTCCTCCGGGAGGGCGCGGGCGACCTGACCGGCCTCGTTCAGTCGCCCTTCGGCGAGCAGGTTCTCCACCTGCGCGATCCCGCGCCCTCCGACGGCGGCGCTCTGCTGCGCCAGCAGGATCGCGAGCACCGCCGCCTCGGTGGGCTCCAGACCCAGCTCGACCAGTTTCTTCTGGGTCGCGCCCATTCCGAGCGAGACGTAGCCCGAGACCAGCGAGACCAGGTGGTAAAGCGCGAGCCGATCGAGACCGACCCCGGTGCCGGCCGCATGCCGCAGCAGGTTGAGGGCGGCCTGAAGAGCGGTGTTGGCCGCCGAGTTTCCCCGGCGCTCGGCCTGATCGAGCTGGTTCTTCACGGCGACGGCGTCCAGCCGCAGGGACGGGTCGCCCAGACAGGCGTAGCGTTCCAGCAGGGTGAACGGCCCCGAATCCGGGTGCAGTAGCGCCGGAAGGGTCGGCGCCGCACAGGCGTTGAGGTATTCCCCCAGGTGCTTGAACTGCGTAGAGCCGATCTCCGGGCCCTCTGGCAGGGCGATCTCGTCGATCACGGTGAGACCGGCCTGCGCGGCTGCCTCCAGGCCGCTGGCCGGTTGCAGTCCCAGCTTCAGCGTGAAGTCGTCCACGATGCTGCGGGTCACCACGCTGAGCTGGCCGTACCCCTCGCGCAGATATCCGGCCATCTCGCCGACCCGGATCCGAGCCGCGTCGCCGGCGGCCGACGCGCGCTGCTGCCACCAGGCCGGCTTCAGCAGGGCGTCGCCGAACTGCTGCTTCAGCCGTTCGTCCTCGGTCTTGCACAGCTTGCACACCTGCGCGTAGGAGGACGAGGTCGAGACCCCGTTCCAGTAGGCCCGGACCGCTTTGATCTGGGCCGTGATGTCGACCTCGGTGGCGGGCAGGGTCAGGGCGTACCGCTGCAGCAGGTCATCGACCGGCAGCGAGGTCACCCTCCGCCGGGGCTTGAGGTAGTCGGAGACGTAGCTGTCCTTGTTGAAACGCATCGGACTACGTGCTGGCCCGCAGGCCGGCGACGTTCGCCTTGGCCTCGGCGAACTGCGCGTCGTCGAGCAGTTGGATCTTGGCCTCGACCTGGACTTTGCGGCCGCTGGTGGCCTCGGTCGCGGTCACCCTGACCACGCCCTCGTCGTCCACATTGAAGTCGATGCTCAGCGGACTGCCGGCCGGGAGCGCGAATTGGCGCATCTGCTCCAGCTTTCCCCGCTTGAGCAGCCGGTTCTCGTGCATCTCGCGGCCGGCGACGGCACCGGCCTGCTCCCAGATCTCGACCGGGATGATGTCCTGGTCGGCCACCACCGTGGCGGCCAGATAGGGATCCGGTGGAGTGAAGGGAATCTGGGTCTGGGCCGCGACCAGGTGCTCCACATAGGTCGGGAGCGGGTCCAGCTCCCGCCAGTTCGGGACGGATTCGTCGACGAGCTTGATCCCGATCGCCTTGGGAAGCACGTTCACCACCGTGCGGTTGCCGAGGTCGACCGCCTGGGCCGGATCCAGACCGCCCATCCCCTGGCGTATCGCGTACTCCTGCTCCAGGGTCAGGTCCTCGACCGCGATCGGCTCCGCCGCCGGACCGTCACCCTGGTCGGCCGCGCTTCTGGCGTCGATCGGGTCGATGATCTCGCGGACCACCTTGCCCGCGGCGTACAGGGCCGCACCCTTGGCGACGGCCAGATCGGGATCGGCCAGCTTGGCCGGCCACGAGAAGGCACCGTCGACCGCGGCCTTGATCGCCGGCATCCAGCAGGAACCGCCGACCAGCAGGATCCCGTCGATCTCCGCCTGCACCCCGGGGTACAGCTCCTCGACCTCGGCCAGGGTGCGCCGGGTGATGTCGATGGTCTGCTGCACCAGGTGCGCGGTCAGTTGCTCGAACTGGGCCCGGGTGATCGAGATCTTGGCCGAACCGCCGCTCTGCCGGATCACCAGGGTGCGGGTCTCGGCGTGGCTGAGGTCCTTCTTGGTCTTCTCAGCCAGGTTCCAGATGTCCTGCATGGCCTGGTCGTCGTCGCGCAGGGACTCGTCACCGACCTGGCTGCCGACCTCGGCGACGAGATGGTCGAACAGCGCCTCGTCCCAGTTCGCGCCGCCGAGGAAGTGGTTGCCGCCGACCGCCAGGACCTCGATCTTCGTGGTCCCGATCCGCAGGATGGAGACGTCGAAGGTGCCGCCACCGAGGTCGTAGACCACCACCGTCTTGCCGTCGGCCTCACCACCCAGGCCGTAGGACAGGGCCGCCGCCACCGGCTCCGGGACGATGCCGACGATGTCCAGACCGGCGATCTCCCCGGCCTGCCGGGTGGCCTGCTTCTCCAGCATGCCGAAGTACGCCGGGACGGTGATCACCACCTTGCCCATCGTGTGGCCCCCGGTCTGCACGTCACCGGCCAGGGCCTGCAGGATGAGCGCGGAGATCGCCGGCGCGGTGTAGGTCTTGTCGAAGAAGGTCTTGCTGTAGTCCGCGTTCCCCATCTCGCGTTTCACCAGGGAGACCACGCTGTCGGGGCTGATCACCGACGACTCCTTGGCTACCTGACCGACGACGACGTTGGAGTCGCTCTCGAAGTAGACGACCGACGCGGTGGTGTCGGAGTTGGTGGTGTTGCGGACCACGGTCGGGCGCCCGACGTCGTCGACGTAGGCGACCGCCGAGTAGGTCGTGCCCAGATCGATGCCGAAGACGCCTTGCTTGAGATCGCTCACTGTTCGCTCCCTTTCCTGGTCCACTCCGGCGACGACTTACTGCCGTCCGGGTTTCCGTCCTGGGTCTGATCGAGGTCCAGCACGGCCGGCTCCGGCAGCCGGATCGTCCGGACCGCCGGGACGTATACCGTCACCTCGGCCGCCGAGATCGACAGATCCGTCTCCAGGTCGCGATACCCGCTCTTGCGCACCGTGGCGACGCACCCGACCAGGACACCGTCCTCGGTCGGGGTCTTGCCGACCGCCCGCTGGCTGCGCGGTGCGAAGGCCTCGCTCGGTTCCGGCTGGTAGATGACGACGCCGTTGTCGGCCAGGGCGATCTCCATCGAATCGGCATAACTGCGCAGCAGGGACGCGGCCTGGTCCGGGCCGAAGTCGTCCGGCAACTGGGCGGCCTGGCGCAGCAGGTCGTCCCGCAGCCGGCACACCTCGGTCAGCAGGGGGCGCAGCATGCTGCGCCGCTCACCGCGGCGCAGCTGCTCCAGCTCGGCGTGCATCCGGTCGATCACGCCTTCGCGGTGCTCGGCTCGGGCGTGGTACTTGCGCGAGTCCTCGGCCAGCTGCTGCACGGCCGCCGTGGAGGCGGCCAGGGCATCGACCCAGTGGTCCGTCGTCCCCTCCATCGGATCGGGCTCCTCGGCGGGCACCTCACCGATTTCGGCGGGCCCTTCGTCGATTTCGGCGGGCCGGTTGTCGAGTTCGGCGGGCACCTCGTCGTGGACCGCCTCGACCAGGGCAGGTTGGTGGGCGGACGGCGGAATCGTGGTCATGTCCGGTGCTCCGTTCCAGGAGAGACGAAATAGTCAGCCTTGGTGTCGGTTTCGCTAGTGCAGCACCGTGGTGGTCACGGAGCGGTCATGAGTGATGAACTTGGCCAGGCAATCGGCGGGCTTGAGCTTGGCCCGCCGGCACCAGCGCAGCGCCTGCTTCCCGGTCGCGTAACGCTGCGGTGCGACACTCACGTAGTAGCCGTTGGACTTGAAGACGTAGTCGTCCGAGCGGAGCAACAGAGCGCCGTACTTCTTCTGCAGCCGCTGATGGTTCTGCAGGATCCGGGCCGCGCCGAGCGAGCCTGCAGCCCCGCCGGCCGTCGTCTTCGAGGCCAGCTGCGGCACCCAGTGGTCGACCAGCCGGCTCTCCACCTTCTTGTGGTCCCGTGAAACCAGCTGCTGCAAGGACATACTCGAGCGCGACGAGGTAGTGGTGGGGCGTTCGGGGTCTGCCGCCCGCTGGTCCTGGGCGGCGTCCATCCCCCACAGCAGCACCGCCAGCACCCCGACGCCCATCACGATCCCGGCCAGAACCTGCCCCCAGACGATCTCGTCGCTGCCCGACGTCGCCATCAGCACTCTCCATGATTCCGGTCTCCGGGCGCAGCCAGCCCTCCGGTGTGTCCCGGTGGCCCGTTCGGATTCGACTCGAGTTCGACCGTACTGCCGTGCGCAGCGCCGGAAGGGGCGCTCACCGATCTAGGCGGACTACTGTCCATAATCTGTCGCATTTCGCCGACCCGCCGGGCCGAAACACCGCCGGATCGGCCATGATCACTGTCCGGTAAGCCGGGGCGAGGCGATGACGATCACGAAATCCGCGGTCCGGATCTGGTTTCGGGCCCACCGCGACCAGGCCTGCCGGTGCGCCTCGAAGTAGCGGTCGACCTCGGCGTCGATACCGCACTCGACGCGCAGGAAACCGACCAGCTCCAACACCGATAGCCGGTGCCGGTAGGCCGTCGCGGCCCGCGGGCCGTCGATCGGCGCGAAGTTGTGGACGACGAACTCCTCGTCGAGGATCACGGAGACGCGGGTCCACCCGTCCCTAGCCGGGAATCCGTTCCGGCGTCCGGGGCGGGCCGGCCGTCTGGCGGGGCGGTGATCCCGTTCAGCGAGTGGACCAATCGGTTCAGCCGTTCCCGGACGAACGACGGTGCCGGCGCCGAGTGCGACGAGGTCCCGATCCGGGTGATCCGGTCCGGTCCGATCAACTCCAGTTCGACCGTCACGGCTTCCAGTTCGTCCTCGTCACCGACTGCGGCCGCATGCTCCAGAGCGGTCAGCAGGGCACTGACGTGCTGCCAGCCGACCTCGGACATCCGCCAGTCGAAGATCTCCGAAACCTTGGCCTTGGCCTCGGCCCGCAGTACGGCACCCTGTTGCATCGTCCCTCCAGATCTCGAGTTCCCAGGATAGGCAACTGCCTCCCTCGGACCACTGACACAAGTCCGACAGATCCGCGACAGACCGCCACCGGGACAGGTAGGACCGATGGAATGGACCCGTGGCGTCCCGCCGAACGTGGTTCAGGTTCCTCGCCGTCCTGGCGGCTGGTCTTGGCTTTGGGTACCTAGCGCTGGTCGCGGTCCTGGTCGGGTTCGGGCAGAGCCTGCCGACCGCCGCCGGGTGGTCGGTGCCGCCGCTGCTGCTGAGCGCCGGCACCGCCGTCCTCACCGCCGGTCTGGCCTGGGGTGGGTGGGCGCCCACGCAACGACAGCAGCGACTGCAGGCGCTGCTCTGGGCGACGCTGCCGGGCCTGGTCAGCGCCATCATGCTGCACGCACTCGGACTCCGGCCACCGATGGCCATACTCGCGGGTCTGCTGATCGGCCTGGTCGGCTGGCTCCCCTATCGACGACTGGCGGTGAACGCGGTGTCCAACAGCAGCCCCATCATCAAGGCCCCGGCCTCGGCCTCGGCGTCGGACATGGAGATCCAGATCTCCGCCACCCGGCGGAAGCTCAGCGATCCCAGCCTGCCGCCGGCCCAGCGGGCCATCGTCAAGTTCCAGTTGGCGTCGGCGCTGATGGATCGGGAGGTGACCACCGACAATCCCGACGCCCCGCTCGAGGCCGCCCAGATCCTGACCGAGCTGCTCGCGGACAACGAACTGGACCTGCCGACCCAGTACCTGGCCGCCCAGCAGCTCAGCGGCACCAAGAACATGCTGGCCGCGGTCGGCGGTCGCGAGGACGGCTGGCCGCAGGCGCTGGACCAGCAACTGGCCCTGGCCCGGCAGCAATCGGCCGGAGCCTCGCGGGATGCCGCCGTGATGCATTCCTACGAGGATCGCGCGCAGTTACACATGTTCCGGCTGTCCCGGATCGACCAGAGCCGGGACGTCCAGCCACCTGAGTGGGACGTGGAGCTGACCGCGGTGCTCGACTGTCTGGAGCGAGCCCTGAAGGTGGCGCCCGCAGGGGCAGAGATGATCCCGCACCTGACCATGGAGCTCGGCAGCTACACCACGTTCCGCGACCCCGAGCGGGGCCTCGAGTTGATGCGCCAGGCGTACGAACAGGCCCGCCAACGTCCGCTGGCTCGACGCGAAGCCGTGCAGTACGCCCTCGCGATGCATCTGAAGCTGCGCGGTCAGGCACTGGCCGAGATGGCCGAGGACAAAGAGGAACTGGACGAGGCGGTCGCCGATCTGGACGAGGCGGAGCGGTTGGCCACCGAGATCGCCGAGCACGGTCATATGATGGACGGCCACGCGGCCGGGATCCTGGCCGAGATCAGCCAGTTCCGGGCGCAGCGGCAGCGGTCATGACCCCGTTTCCGGAGCTGGGCAAGGGGAAGCATCCGGTCCGGGATGCCGGGTACTGGTACCGGGTCGCCTACGAGCGGCACCGGCTCAGCTCGGTCATCGAAGCCTCCGCGGCCGCCCAGACCTGGGCCGACTGGGCCACGGCCGAGGTCGACGGAGGCCGGATCGACGGCATCGACCAGGCCGCCGAGGCGCACCGGGCCGTGGTCGAGCAGTTCTCCCGGGAACTGGCGCGGCGCACCGACCCGGAGGAGATCCGTCGGCACGCGGCCCGCATGCAGGGGGTGGCGGCGGAGGCGGGCTACTGGCTCGGTCGCGCCGGCCGGGTCCGGGAGGCCGTCGCGGTGGTCGAGTCCGCGCGGGCGGTACTGCTGACCACCCGGGTGCAGCGCCTGCCCGAGGACCTCCGGGGCCGTCTGGTCCGGGCCGGCCGGGCCGAGCTCTTCGATCGGTACCAGGAGGCCGAGCAGGCCCTGGACACCGCGGAACACCGCGGCTACGACCCTGCTGCTCGCCTGAGCCCTCCCGCCGGGACCGGCATCGAGCGGGTCTTCCCACCGGAACGTCTGGCCTGGAGCCGATTTCAGGCCGTCCGGCAGGATGTCGGGAAGGTCCTGGGAATCACCACGGCGGACGAGGACGGACCCGAATGGAACGCCGCCGACGGGCGGCTGGTCTACCTGGCCGCCGCTCGCCGGGGTGGGTACGCCGTCATCCTGGAAGCGGTCGAACCGCGATTGGTGGCGTTGCCGGAGCTCACCGCCACCCGCCTCGACGACGCCGTCGATCGCTTCCGGAACCTGATGGAGAAGGACATCGAGAACGGCGAGGCCTGGTCGGCGTTGCTGCGCTGGCTCGGCACGGCCGCGATGGACGCCGTGGTGGCCGGTCTCAGCGGCGATGACCTGGTGATCGTCCCGGTCGGTGGGCTCGGGGTGCTGCCCCTGCATGCGGCGATCCTGTCCGGCACACCGCTGCGCCACGCCCTCGACGTGGCCGACATCCGATACGCACCGAACGCCCGGCTCGCGATCGAGGCGATCCGTCACGCCGGCCCGGAGCTGCCCGGTTCGGCGCTGGTGGTGGGGGTGAATCGGCCACCGGGCATCGAGGACTGGCAGGCGCTGCGGCATGCGGAGCAGGAGGCGGACGTGATCAGCACGACGCTGGCCGGTCGTAGCCGGCGCCCGCAGCCGGCCACGCTGGCTGCGGTCCTGGCGGCCCTCGACTCCACCGACGTATGGCATTTCGCCTGTCACGGCTTCGCCGACCCGACGGATCCCCTGGACAGCGCCATCTACCTGGCCGACGAGCCGTTACGGCTGCGGCATCTGCTCAGCCGCCCGGCCGGCCGGCAGCGGCTGGCCCTGCTGTCGGCCTGCCAGACCAACGTTCCGGATTCCCGCCGCCTGGACGAGGTGATCGGATTCCCGGGAGCCCTGATGCGGGCGGGCGTTTCCGGGGTGATCGCGTCGCTGTGGACCGTCGGGGACACCTCGACCGTGGTTCTGATGCAGCGGTTCTACGAGATCTGGCTGACCGGGGTGAACCCGCACACCGCGCTCTGCCGGGCCCAGCGCTGGCTGCGCACGGCCACGCTGGCCGAGATCCAGCCCCTGCTGCCCGGAGCCAGGGCCACCACCCGCACCGGCCCCCCGCAGGGCCGGTGGGCGACCCAGCCGTATGCCGAAAGCCCCTGGAAATGGGCTGCCTTCACCTACACCGGCGCCTGAGTGATGGCAGAACTTTGTGGAGGCGGAGATGACATCGAACCTGGGAACCGACCTGGCCGGGACCCTGCCACCAGCCTGGCTACGTGAGGTGGAGACCTCGGGCCTGTGGTGGTGCCAGCAGCGGATCGGTTACGTCGACGGCGAGGACGTCTCAGCCGACGTGGCGGCGAAGGGCAGCAAATGTACGACAGAAGCGATCAATCTCGCTGGCGCCCCGAATCGTTCTTACAGTGGAAGCAGCCGGCCGCCCCTCTTGCGATCGGTTCCTGTAGGCGATCATCCTCCGGGAAGCGGTGGGTGAGCTGGGCGAATCGGCGTGAGACTGACAGACCTTGGACGGGCCAGGTCCTCCTGGAGGCCAGCGTCGGCGAAACGGTAGGCGATTGCGGACTCCAGAAGCACCCGCCCGCCGGGGCCGCCTGGAGAACCTGCGCCGGTCTCGGACGCGTGGTCCTCGCGCGGGGGTAGCCTCCGCGCCCCTAGGGGGCGTATCTTTTTATTCGTAAACTATCTTTATAGATAGTTTTTCTGACGCCGTTCATCTGGTTGCGGCTGTGCAACTCCCACTTCCGGAGTCGATGGTCCCCGTAGACGAGAGGTAGTCCATGATCAGAACGCGTTTGCTACCGGTGATAGTTGCCCTTTGCACAGCCGTGGCGGCTATCGCCGCGGTCCTCCCGATGACGGCGGCGAGCGCCGCGGAGAGCTGCGTCGCCGCGTACTCAAGCACCCAGGTCTACACCGGCGGCCAGAGGGCCTCGTTCAATACGCACAACTGGACAGCCAAATGGTGGACCCAGGGCGAAACGCCGAGCACCGGCGGCTCCGGCGTCTGGCAGGACAACGGCACCTGCAGTGGCGGGAGCGGCGGCGGCAGCAGCTGCAACTACCCGAACTGGGTGGCCGGCCAGTCCTACTCCGTGGGTGCGATCGTCCGCTACACCAACGGGCAGTACTACCAGGCCACGCACGACAACCCCGGCTACGACCCGACGATCAGTACGTGGTTCTGGTCGCCGTATTCCTGCACCGGAGGCGGCGGAGGCGGCGGTTCCGGTGGGTTCGTCGTCAGTGAGGCCCAGTTCAACCAGATGTTCCCGTCGCGCAACGGCTTCTACACGTACCAGGGCCTGGTCACCGCGTTGGGGAAGTACTCGTCCTTCGCCACCACCGGCGGCGACACCGTGGCGAAGCAGGAGGCAGCGGCATTCCTGGCCAACGTCAGCCACGAGACCAGCGGGCTGTTCTACATCGATGAGGTCAACCAGGCGGTCTGGGGAACGTACTGCGACCGGTCCCAGTCGTACGGTTGCCCGGCCGGGCAGACCGCGTACCACGGCCGCGGCCCGATCCAGCTGAGCTGGAACTTCAACTACTACGCGGCCGGTAACGCGCTCGGCATCGATCTACTGAACAATCCGAACCTGGTAGCCACTAACGCGGCCGTCTCCTGGGAGACCGGCCTCTGGTACTGGATGACCGGTACCGGCAATGCCGGCACCACGTCGCACAACGCCATCGTCAACGGCCAGGGCTTCGGCACCACGATCCGAGCCATCAACAGCATCGAATGCAACGGCGGCAACACCGCCCAGATGCAGGACCGCGTGAACCTCTACAACCGCTTCACCTCCATCCTCGGCGTCAGTCCAGGCGGAAACCTCACCTGCTAGATCGCGATTCAGGGGGCCGGCAGAACGCTGGCCCCCTGAACCACGAAACCGTCAAGACGTAAGCTGACTGCCATGACTGACCTGCCCGTCCTTGACGCGGTCGAGCAGAGGGTGCTCGGAAGTCTGTTGGAGAAACAGGTCACGGTACCCGCGACGTACCCGCTCACGCTCAACGCGCTGAGGGCTGCGTGTAATCAGGCGTCGAGTCGCGAGCCGGTGATGGACCTGGACGACCACACGGTAGAGACAACCGCGCGGGCTCTGCGCGATCGTGGTCTGTTACGGATCGTCTGGGCCGACGTCGGTCGTCGGGTGCTGAAGTACCACCAGACCCTTGATGAGGTGCTGGATCTGACGGTCGACGAACGCGCCCTGGTCACAGTCCTGCTGCTGCGCGGCGCCCAGGCACCCGGCGAGTTGAGATCGCGAACTGAGCGGCTGCACTCGTTCGCCGACCGCGCCGCAGTCGAGACCTGCCTGCATCGGCTGTCCGAGCGAGAGAAGCCGCTCGTACGTGAGCTGGAACGCCGGCCCGGCCAGCAGGACCTTCGCTGGGTGCACCTGCTCGGAGCGGTCCAGCCGGCCGCTGGCTCATCCGCGTCCGCGGACGGGTCGGCCGTCGAACGCGAACGCCCTCTCGCCGATGGTGCTGCGGCCCGCGACCAGCGGGTCCTTAGCACCTACACGGCTGTGGCCCAGAACTACGCCGAGACGCTCGGCGCCGAGCTCGAGGACCTGCGGTTCGAACGCTGGCTGCTGGACAGGGTCGTCGCCGAGGCCGGTGCCCGACCCATCGTCGACGCCGGATGTGGGCCGGGACACGTGACCGCGTACCTGGCGGCTGCAGGTGCCAACGCGCGTGGCCTCGACCTCACCCCCGCAATGGTCGAACAGGCACGAAACCGTTTTCCTGGCCTGCGTTTCGACGTGGGCGATCTCGGCCAGCTGATTCGTCCCGAGAACGCGGACGGCTGGGGCGCCGTGCTCGGCTGGTACTCCCTCATCCATCTCGCCGACTCGGAGTTCCCCGCGGCCGTCGCCGCACTGGCGCGCCCGCTCACCCCGGGTGGCGTCCTGGTTCTGGCCACTCATGCCGGACGCGAGGTAAAGAAGCTGACGTCGTGGTTCGGCCACGACGTCGAACTTGACGTCGTCCTGCACGACCCAGCCCAGGTCGTCGCCGCGGTCACCGCAGCAGGATTACAGGACGTCGAGTGGTATCTACGAGGCCCCATCGCCGCCCGTCAAGAGACCACAGACCGGTTGTATGTGCTGGCCCGACGCCCCAACCTCTGACCGAAAATGCCGCACAATCGATGAGGCCACCAGGGCCACACCCACCGCGCCGCCCCTCGCGGAAGGTCGATGGTTTACAAGCGAGCGCCTCGCAGAGTGGCGATCGCCTGAATCGTCGCGTAAGCACGCCACTCTAGTTCGGCCGCAGGAGAGTACATCGTGTAGTCGACGGTCCAGCCGCCGTCGGGCTGTTGCTGGGCGGCCAGCCGGGCCAGGTCCGCCGTGATGGCGTTCGCGGTGAACGACATCCTGGAGGGGGCATCCGTGTGCGGTGTGAAATCCAGCAGGTGCAGCGCCTCGCCCTCCGCGCCCCCGGTTACGGGGGTCGGGCCGTCGCTGACCACGTAGGGAATGAGCCGATCGATCAGCGCACGAGCCTGAGAGTCATGGCCAGTCACAGCGTCGAGGAAACGCATCGCGAACATCACCTCGTAGGCGTGCGGGGTGTCGACGATCTGATCAATCCTGTCCAGGCAGTACGCGGTGGCGGTGGCGAGCCATGAATGTTCCGCGATGTCGGCACGTTGCCGGGCAAGGCGGTGGGCCTGGGCGGCGAGCTGCGTCGTCATCTGTAAGGACGACACCGTCGCGTCGGCATCCACCCAGTGCTTTGCGCTGCCCGCGGTGTCGGAGTTCGGTAGGCCGAACGGCACACCCCCGTCGGGCAGCGTGTATCCGGAAAGCCAATCGCACAGCTGCACAGGACGTCGGCTCTTCGTGTCTCGAATGTCGGCAAGGACCTCCAAGGCGTGCATGGCCGCCACAGGTTGACTTGTTGCCGACCGCTGGTCAGGTTCCAGCGCCCAGCCATAGCCGCCATCCGGGTTGCGGTAGGCATCCAGCGCAGCGAGCACGTCGTCCGGCGCGCCGGCGCCCAGCAGCAGGCGCAGTCGTCGCCGGTCCAGGACGCGCCCACGGGTTGCCACGAATGAGACCGCCGCGTCGAGATCCATCTTCATGCTCGCATTCTCGCCTGAGCACGATGCGAGCAACCACCGTCGTTCAGGTACGGTCGCATGGTGCGAGAGCTGCAAGCCCAGATCATCCGTGACCTCAACGTCGAACCGTCGATCGAGCCTCGTGATCAGGTTCGCCGCCGGGTCGACTTCCTCAAGGAGTACCTGCGGACCACGGGTGCGGCCGGCTACCTCCTCGCTGTCAGCGGCGGTCAGGATTCCTCACTCGCCGGGAAGCTCGCCCAGTTGGCGGTGGAGGAAGTACGGGCAGCGGGCGATGAAGCCGTGTTCTTCGCCGTGCGGATGCCGCACGGTGAACAAGCCGATGAGGACGACGCGCAACTTGCACTCGAGTTCATTCAGCCCGATCGTCGGCTGACTTTCAACATCGAACGCGCGGTCGCCGGGTTCAGCGAGGAGTTCCGTGACGCTACGGGCGAGCCACTGCTCGACTTCACTCGCGGGAATGTGAAGGCGCGGTCGCGGATGGTCGGGCAGTACGCGATTGCCGGCCAGTTCGGTTTGCTCGTGATCGGCACCGACCACGCCGCCGAGGCCGTCATGGGCTTCTTCACCAAGTTCGGGGATGGCGGAGCTGACGTGCTCCCGCTCGCTGGGCTGTCGAAACGCCAGGGGGGCGCGCTACTCAAGTACCTTGGTTCGCCCGACCGTCTTTGGCTGAAGAACCCCACGGCCGACCTGCTCGACCACGACCCGGGCCGGACCGACGAGGCAGAGCTGGGTCTCTCCTATCGCGAGATCGACGACTTCCTCGAGGCAAAGAACGTGACCGTCGAGGTCGCGGAGGCGATTGAGCAGCGCTACGTGTCGACTGCACACAAGAGGCAGCCGCCGGTGGCGATGTCCGAGGAATGGTGGAAACGCTGCTGACCACTCGCACGGTCATCTGAGCTTCGCAATCCCTCGCAGCAGGCACCTAACGTCCGCAACCCGCAGATCAGGATGGCTCCCCGCCCATGAGCCGTGCTGACGAGTCGGCCCCGGGTTTCAGGAAGATCTCGATCACCGGCACCTCCACCGCCGGCTGCCGGACGGGCAGCCGCAGGGTCAGCGATCCGGGCGGACCGGCTTCCGGTGAGGTCGCGTACGCCTGCTGATTCGGATCCGAAACCTCTTGCTGCACTTCGGAACCGTCGTGCAGGAACTGGGCGTACCGCACCTTGCCGGCCAGCCCGGACAGGTGCACGGTCTCGAACGGCCAGGCGAACAGGTGCAGGTACAAGCGGTCACCACGCTGGGTGTAGCGGCAGTCCGGGGGCGGGCTGAACCGGCTCGGGCCCGCCTCGTGGATCGACCGGCCGTGCTGGCGCATCCACCGGCCGATCCCCTCCAGGGTCTCCCGCGCGGTCGGGTCGATCTCGCCGCGGGCCGTCGGACCGACATTGAGCAGCAGGTTCCCGTCCTTGGACACGGTGTCGACCAGCATGCGCAAGAGCAGCGGGACCGACTTGAAGTCCTGGTTGTCGCGGTCGTAACCCCAGCTGCCGTTGAGCGTCTGGCATGCCTCCCAGAGCACCGGAACGCCGTTTCGGGTCAGCGGTTCCAGCGGCTGGTACTGCTCCGGCGTGACAAAGTCGCCGGGCAGCCCGGAGCGGTCGTTGACCAGGATGCCGGGTTGTAGCTGGCGCACGATCGCCAGCAGTTCCTCGCTCCCCCAGTCGGCGGCGCCCTTTCCGCCCCACACCGGCACCCCGTCGTGCACGTGATCGGTGTAGGAGAAGTCGAGCCACAGCTCCTGCAGGTCTGGATACCGGGTGAGCAGGTCGCGCACCTGCCCGTGCAGGTATCGCCGGTAGGCAGCCGGGTTCCGTACCGCCTGAAGCTCTGGGGTGATGCTGTCCCGGAGCGGATGCAGCCCGTCGACGGGAAAGTCCGGGTGATGCCAGTCGATCAGGGAGTGGTAAAGCCCGAGCCCAAGGCCACGCTCCCGGACGGCGGCGGCCAACGGAGCCAGGAGATCCCGCCCCCACGGTGTCTTGGTGGCCTTGTAGTCGGTCGCGTCGCTGTCCCAGAGGCAGAAGCCGTCGTGGTGTTTGGTGGTGACCACGACGTACCGCATCCCGGCCTGCTCGGCCAGCGCGACCCAGTCCCGGGGATCGTAGAGATCCGGGCAGAAATGCTTGAAGTACTGCTCGTACTGCTCGTTTGTCGTCCGCTCCCGATGCCGCATCCACTCGTTGCGGGCCGCCATGGCGTACAGGCCCCAATGGATGAACAGCCCGAACCGTCTCTCGCGGAACGGCTTCGCCTGAGCCAGCTGATACGGATCGCTCATCAGGCAGTGCCTTTCGGTGACGGTAGCGGCAGCGGTGCGAGGTTACCCGCGCACCGCGCCCTTGGTGGCGTCGGCGATGAAGTTGCGGGCGAACAGGATGAACACGATGAGAATGGGGATCACCGACATCAACGCCCCGGTCAGGACCATGGCGTAGTCCTGCCGGCCGTGGCCCACGTTCAGCTGCGACAGCGTCACCTGCAACGTCAGCCGGTCCGGATCCACCAGCACGATGAGCGGCCAGATGTAGTCGTTCCAGGCGGCGATGAAGGTGTAGATGCCGAGGAAGGCGAGGCCGGGGCGGACCGTCGGCAGGGCGACGTGCCAGTACTGCCGCAGGAAGCCGCAGCCGTCGATCTTGGCCGCATCCAGGAGTTCGTTCGGCACCGCGTTCCGCATGTACTGGCGCATCCAGAAGATCCCAAAAGCGTTGGCCGTGGCCGGCAGGATCAGCGCCTTGAGGGTCCCGACCAGGCCCAGCTTCACCATGATCATGAACTCGGGGATGTAGGCGAGTTGCTGGGGCAGCATGAACAGGACCAGAAGCAGGCCGAACAGGGCCCGGCTGCCGGGGAAGTCGAACTTGGCGAAGGTGAATGCGGCCAGGGAATCGAAGAAGAGCACCAGCAGGGTGATCGACACCGCAACGATCAGGGTGTTGAGCATCGATCCGAAGAGGTCAACGGCATCGAGGACGTGACGGGCGTTGGTGAGGAGCTGCGATCCGAAGGTGAGCTTCGGCGGGAACTGGTTCATGTCCCGGGTGGTGTTGGTGGCCATCACGACCATCCAGTAGAACGGGAAGAGGAACGTGACCACACCGGCCATGAGCACCAGGTGCAGGCCGAAGCCGGAAATGCGGCTGCGCAACACGACGGCTCCCTTCAGTCCTCGTGACGCGCAACGATGCGCCAGTTGATGACGGCGAAGACGAGAATCACGAGGAAGGCCGACCAGGCGATCGCCGCGCCGTAGCCGTAGTCGTGGACGTCAAAAGCCTGATGGTAGAAGTACAGGATCATGGTGAGACCGGCCTGGCCGGGGCCACCGGAGTTGGGGTTGATCGAGGCGTTGCTGCCGAAGAGGATCTGCGGCTCGGTGAAACTCTGCATGCCGGTGACGGTGGAGATCACCACCGTGAACAAGATCACCGGCCGCAACAGCGGGATCGTGATCCGCCAGAAGATCTGGATCGGCCCGGCGCCGTCGATCTTCGCGGCCTCGTACAGATCGGTCGGGATCGCCTGCAGCCCGGCCAGGTAGATGATCGCGTTGTAGCCGGTCCACTGCCAGGACATCAGCAACGCGATCACGATCTTGATCGCCCACGTGTTGCTGAGCCAGCCGATCAACGGCAGGTGCAGCCCGTGCATCACCGCGTTCACCAGACCGAACTGGCTGAACACCGCGAAGAAGAAGATCGAAATGGCCACCAGTGAGGTGACATTGGGGACGAAGTAGGCCAAACGGTAGAACGAGGACAGCCGGAGGGCGGCGTTGAGCATCGCCGCCAGAACCAGCGCCAGGAGCAGCATCGGCACCGTGGAGAGCACCCAGATGATCAGGGTGTTCTTCAGCGAAAGCCAGAACGTGGGGTCCTTGACCAGGAACCGGAACTGCTGCAACCCGACGTACTGGATGTCCCCCAGCCCGTCCCAGCGGTGAAATGCCAGATAGAGGGAGAACAGCACCGGTCCGAGCATGAAGACGCCGAAGATGACGAAGAACGGTGCGATCGCCAGATATTGGGGCCAGAACGACCAGATTCGGCGGATCCGGCCGGGCCGCGCACGAGTCCCACCGCGAGGGGCAGCGGGCATTGCGGCGGAACTCGTACGTGCGGAGGCCACGGGTCAGCTCACGCCCTGACGCTGCGCGATCTGCTTTGCCTGGCTGACCGCATCGGCCCAGGCCGCGTCCGCGTTCTTGGCCGACGTCTCGAGGCCGGACAGGGCGGAGAAGTAGGGCGCCGAGACGGCCGCGTCGGCGGGCGCCTCGTAGGCGATCGGAATCTTCTCCGCCTGCGGGCTGAACACGTCGATGGTCACCTGGCCACCGAAGAAGGCGTCGCCGGAGGTGAGAGCGGGCATCTTGTAAGTGGCCGGCGAGGAGGGGAAAAGCGCGGCGTCGGTGAAACCCTTGGCCTGATTCTGCGGATCCAGGATCCAGGTGAGGATCTGGAAGGCGGTCTTCGGGTCCGTGGAGGCCTTCGGGATCGCCAGGAATGAGCCGCCGATGTTGGCCGGACCGCCCGGGTTGGCCGCCACCCGCCACTTGCCGGCGGTGTCCGGTGCAGCGTCGCTGAGGTCCAGGGCGTGCCAGGCGGCCCCGATCTCAGTGGCCAGGGTGCCGTTACCGATCGCCTGCTTCCAGCTCTCATCGTTAATCTTGGCGTCGACGCCGAGGGTCATGGCCTTGACGGCGGTGTCCCAGGCGGTCCGGATGTGGTCCTGGTCGCCGATGAAGTGATTGCTCTCGTCGATGAACCGCTTGGTGCCCTGGCCGACGATCATCTGGAAGATCGAGCCGATGTTGTTGATCAGGAAGGATTTCGGGTAAGCCTTCTGAATCTTGGCGCCGACCTCGAAGTAGCCATCCCAGGTAGCCACCAGGGCACCGACTTCCGCCGGCTCGGTCGGCAGCCCGGCCTTGGCGAACATGTCCTTTCGGTAGAACATCCCGGTCGGCCCGATGTCGATCGGGAACCCGATCAGCTTGCCGTCGGACGTGCTGCCCTGCTTCCACTTCCACGGCAGGTACTGCGAAGCCAGCTTGTCTGCGCCCAACGTGTTGAGGTCCACGAACTTGTTCGCGTTGGGCAGGATCGAGGCGATGTCCTCGCCCTTGATCCCGGTGATGTCCGGGACGAACTTGCCGGCGGCGATTGTGGTGACCAGCTTCTGCCGGAAATCGCCGTCGATCTTCTGGGTCTTGAGCTTGGCGTTCGGGAACTGAGTGATCGCGGCTTCAACCACCTTGTCGGACAGGCCCCCACCCCAGTACCACAGCGAGAGGGACTCGCTCTTTGTGCTCGAGCTGGTTGTTGACGACGACCCGCAGGCCGTGAGAGCGCCGGTGGTGGCGCCCGCCATGCCGAGCATGCCGACCTGCAACATCCGTCTACGCGAGATCTCCACAGTTCCTCCTGCTTCTCAAAGGGGTGGTGCGTGGGGTGGTTCGGGTAGGACGTCGTCCAGGAAGGCGTACTCCCGGCGCAGGTCCGACAGGCCCGGAACGGTGCGCAACCGCTGCCACCAGCCGGCGATCCCGGCCCACCCGGGTGCGGCCGGTGCGCCACCGAGGCGCTCGACGGACAACGCGGCGGCCAGGTTGGCAAAGCGCAGGCGATCGGCGAGCGGCCACTTCCACAGCGTCGCCGCGACCAGGCTGGCCCCGAAGACGTCGCCGGCTCCGGTCGGATCGACGACGTCCATCCGCAGGCCGGTCACCACGGCGTACTCGCCCGAGTCGGCATCCAGCGCCATCGCGCCGTCCGGGCCACAGGTGACCACCGCCAGCGGGACGAGTTCGGCCAGCCGGGACAGCGCCGCCTCCGGCGTGTCGGTGCGGGTGTAGCTCATCGCCTCGTGCGCGTTGGGCATGAACGCGTGACAGCACGCCAGCTGCTCGAACAGGTCGATGGTCCATTCCTGCGAGGGGTCCCAGCCGACGTCCGCGAAGACCAGGCTGCCATTCGCCCGGGCCAGCCCGGGCCACGCCAGAGCCTGCTGGCCGAGGTGGACAACGCTGGCCCGGCTGGTCGGCGGCCGGCCGACCAGTTCGTCCAGCGCAACCGGCGGCTCCTGGCCATGGGTGACCAGCGCGCGGTCGCCGCCATAGGCCAGCGAGACGGTGACCGGCAGGTCCCAGCCCTCGAACCGGGTTGACCTGGACAGGTCGATCCCCTCGTCCTCGGCCAGGGTCTGCCAGCAGTGCCGGCCGTACACGTCGTCACCGAAGGCAGCGGCCAGCGAGGTGCTGAGGCCGAACCGGCTCAAGGTCACGGCGAAGTTCGCGATCCCGCCCGGGCCCGACCCCATGCCACTGGTCCACACCTCGGCGCCGAGCGTCGGGGGCTGGGCCAGACCGGTGAAGACCAGGTCGTGGAACAGCAGGCCGGAGAGGAAGACATCGAGACTCTCATCCGCTGCTGGCACGGCCGTTCTCCTTCCCGATCTTCTGATGACTGTCTTTGAGCGACTGAAGGCTGAGATCGCCAGAGTCGATCAGATGGCGGGTACTGTACGCCCGACCATGACCTTCTGTGCAAGAGTTTGGCAGATAACGATCAGGATATGCATGGCCTTGATTGAGATTGAGCGATAGAGTCCACCCATGCTCCCGGAACGACGCCACGAAATGATCCTCCGCGAACTGCGCGCAGACGGGCCGTCGACGGTCGGCGCCCTGGCTGCGCGGCTGGACGTCAGCGAGGCCACCATCCGGCGTGACCTGATCGAGCTCGACAAGGAGGGCCTGCTCCGGCGGGTCTACGGCGGGGCCGCACCTCTGGTCGACCGCGACGAGCCGTTCACGCATGTCGCGGCGGTCCGCGCGGCGGAGAAGGACGCGATCGCGCTCGCCTGTGCGGACCTGGTGACCGAAGGTGAGACCGTCCTGCTCGACATCGGCACCACCTCCCATCTGGTGGCCCGGCGATTGCGCGGGCGATCCCTCACGGTGATCACCAGCAGCCTGGCCGTGATAGAGGAACTGCAGGACGAGGAGGACATCCAGATCATGGTGCTGGGCGGCGTCCTGCGCCGCGAATATCGTTCGCTGGTGGGGTTTCTGACCGAGGACAACCTGCGCCAGGTGCACGCGGACCGGCTGTTCCTGGGGACCAGCGGGGTGCGCCCGAACGGTCAGGTGATGGATACCACCGTGGTCGAGGTGCCGGTCAAGCGAGCCATGATCGCCGCCAGCGACCGGGTGGTCCTGGTCGCCGACGTGGGCAAGTTCCCGGGCACCGGGATGGCCCGGGTGTGCGGACCGGGTGAACTGGACGTCGTGGTGACCAACGCGCCGATCCACGCCGAGACCGGGGCGGCCCTGCGGGACGGCGGGGTCACGGTGATCGAGGCGACGCTGTCCGGCCAGAGCGGCGCCCAACCCACCGCCGCCGAGGATCTGAGCCCCGCCGATCTCAGCGCGGTTGAGCCCGGCGATCGGCTGAGCCTTCGATGAGGCTCACCATCCTGGGCGGTGGCGGTTTTCGTGTCCCGCTGATCTACCGAGCCCTGCTCGCCGACCGCGGCCCCGGACGGGTCACCGACCTCACCCTGCACGACCTCGACGTCCCCCGGCTGGACGCGATCGCTCGGGTACTGCGCGCCCAGGCCGAGGGGATTCCCGACGCACCGCAGATCCGGGTCACCACCGACCTGGACAACGCCCTGCGCGGAACCGATTTCGTCTTCAGCGCGATCCGGGTGCACGGGCTCAGCGGCCGCGCCGTCGACGAGCAGGTGGCTCTGGACGAGGGCGTGGTCGGCCAGGAAACCGTCGGGGCCGGAGGCATCTCCTACGGCTTGCGGACCGTCCCGGTGGCGCTCGACATCGCCCGCCGGATCGCCGCCGTCGCCCCGCAGGCCTGGGTGATCAACTTTACCAACCCGGCCGGTATGGTCACCGAGGCGATGTCCCAATACCTCGGCGACCGGGTGATCGGCATCTGCGACTCCCCGGTCGGCCTCGGCCGCCGAGTTTCCCGGGCGCTCGGCATCGATCCGGCCACCGCCTGCCTGGACTACGCCGGCCTCAACCACCTCGGCTGGCTGCGGGGCCTCCGGGTCGACGGTGAGGACCTGCTCCCCCGACTGCTCGCCGACGACGCGGCGATCAACCGCTTCGAGGAGGGCCGCTTGTTCGGCGCCGACTGGCTGCGCACCCTGGGTGCCGTCCCGAACGAGTACCTGCACTACTACTACTTCAACCGGGAGGCGGTCACCGCCGCCCGAGCGGCCCAGCAGACCCGAGGCGCCTTCCTGCGCGAGCAGCAGCAGCGCTTCTACACGATCATGACCGCCGAGAGCACCTCCCCGCTGGAAGCCTGGGACAACACCCGGCTCGAGCGGGAGTCCACCTACATGGCGGAGAATCGAGAGGCGGCCGGTACCGGCGAGCGCGACTGGTTCGACCTCGAGTCCGGCGGTTACGAGCAGGTGGCGCTGCAGCTGATGCGGGCCATCGCTCTCGACGAGCGGACGACATTGATCCTGAACGTCCGAAATCGCCGCACCCTTCCCGTTCTGGACGCCGACGCGGTGGTGGAGGTGCCCTGTTTCGTGGACGCCAACGGTCCGCGTCCGCTCGCCACCGATCCGCTGCCGGACCACGCGGCCGGGCTGGTGATGGCGGTGAAAGCGGTGGAACGGGCGGTCATCGAGGCCGCCGGCACGGGCTCGCGGGCGGCCGCGCTGCGGGCGTTCGCGATCCATCCGCTGGTGGACTCGGTCACCGTAGCGGGCCGGCTGCTCGAGTCCTACCAGCACCGGCTTCCCGAGCTGAGCTACCTGAAGGCCTAGCCTCTGAAAGCCGAGCCACCAGAACACCAAACCACCAGAAGGCCGAGCCACCCCGAACCCCAGGTACGTCGGTTACCGAGAGAGGGAACCATGCACGACGACAGGCAACTCGTCGAGGACCGGGTGGATCGGGTCCTGCGCCAGCGAATCCGCCCGGCCGTGTACGCGGCCACCCAGCCGCTGCAGCTGGAGGTATGGCACGTTCCGGACGAACCGGTCCCAGTCGCCGAGGCGCTGACCGCGACCTACTCCCCCTTCGCCCTCGGCGAGCAGTGGGGCCGGCCGTGGTCGACGAGCTGGATTCGGGCCAGCGGCACGGTACCGGCGGAATGGGCCGGTCGCCGGGTGGAGGCCGTCTTCGACCTCGGCTTCGTCGGCGACTGGCCGGGCAACCAGGCCGAGGCCCTGGTCCACGATCTCTCCGGACGCCCGATCAAAGCAGTCAACCCGCAGAACCAGTACATCCCGATCGCCAATCCGAGCTCGGGCGGCGAGCCGGTGGCGCTGCTGCTCGAGGCGGCCGCCAATCCCGACATCCTGGCCAACGACTTTCTGCCCACGCCGCTGGGCGACAAGACGACGGCCGGCGACGCACCGCTGTACCGGATGGGACGGGCCGACCTCGCCGTCCTGGACGAGAACGTCTGGCACCTGATGCTCGACGTCGAAGTGCTCAGCGAGCTGATGCGCGAGCTGGCCCTGACCGAACCGCGCCGGCACGAGATCCTGCGCGCCCTGGAGCGGTCCCTCGACGTCCTCGACCTGCAGGACATCGCCGGTACCGCGGTCGCGGCCCGGGCCCTGCTCGGCGACGTCCTCGCCCGGCCCGCGAACGCCAGCGCGCACACCATCTCGGCGGTCGGCCACGCGCACATCGACAGCGCTTGGCTGTGGCCGTTGCGCGAGACAAAGCGCAAGACCGCGCGGACGTTCTCCAACGTGACCACGCTGGCCGGCGAGTACCCGGAGTTCGTCTTCGCCTGCTCGCAGGCCCAGCAGTACGCCTGGGTGAAGGAGCACTATCCCGAGGTCTTCGCCCGGATCCAGGACGCCGTGAAGGCAGGGCAATGGATACCGGTCGGCGGGATGTGGGTGGAGGCGGACGGCAACCTGCCGGGCAGCGAGGCGCTGGCCCGCCAGCTCATCCACGGCAAGCGGTTCTTCCTGGAGGAGTTCGGCGTCGAGTGCGACGGGGTCTGGCTACCGGATTCGTTCGGGTACACCGCCGCCTACCCGCAACTGGCCCGGCTGGCCGGCATGCGCTGGTTCCTCACCCAGAAGCTGTCCTGGAACCAGACGAATCGTCTGCCGCACCACACGTTCTGGTGGGAGGGCATCGACGGCAGCCGGGTCTTCACCCACTTCCCGTCGGCGGACACCTACAACGGCACCCTGGAAGGCTCCGAGCTCGCGCATGCGGCTCGCAACTACGCGGACAAGGGAGGCGGGCGCCGGTCGTTGCTGCCGTTCGGTCACGGCGACGGCGGCGGCGGTCCGACCCGGGAGATGCTGGAGCGGGCTCGCCGGGTACGCGACCTAGAGGGATCGCCCCGGGTGGTGATCGAGGATCCGAACACCTTCTTCCGGGTCGCCGAGGAGGAGTACCCGAACGCACCGGTCTGGTCCGGCGAGCTCTACCTGGAACTGCACCGGGCCACCTACACCAGCCAGGCCCGTACCAAGGCCGGGAACCGGCGCAGCGAGCACCTGCTGCGGGAGGCCGAGCTGTGGGCCGCGACGGCCGCCGTGTACACCGGCTTTGAATACCCGTACCAGGTGCTGGATGAACTCTGGAAGACGTTGCTGCTCAACCAGTTCCACGACATCCTGCCAGGCAGCTCGATCGCCTGGGTGCATCGCGAAGCCGAGGCGACCTACGCCCGGATGCGAGTCGAGCTGGAAACCCTGATCGCCGCTGCGACCGTCGCCCTGGCCGGTAGAACCGACACCGAGACTCCCACGGAAGCCTGGGTTTTCAACACCAGCCCCCGCGAGCGCACCGAAGTTGTCGGGGACGGTCCGGCGGCTCGGCTGGTCAGCGTGCCCGGTTCGGGGGTCGCCCGCCTCGGTGCGCCGCTGCCCCAACCGGAACCGGCCGGGCCACGGGAACCGGCCGCGGTCAGCGTCACCGACCGACTGCTGGACAACGGCCTGGTCCGGGTCGAACTGGATGACGACGGCCTGTTCACCTCGGTCCGCGACCTGATCGCCGATCGCGAGGTGCTCGCGCCGGGCAGCCGCGGCAACCTCCTGCAGTTGCATCCGGACCTGCCCAATCACTGGGACGCCTGGGACATTGACCGGCACTACCGGCGCCAGTGCGTGGACCTCACCGATGCCGACAGCATCGAGGTGGTGACGGCCGGCCCGCTGGTCGGGGCCATCCGGGTGCAGCGCTCCTTCGGCTCCTCCCGGATCACCCAGATCATCCGGTTGACCGCGGGCAGCCGCCGGATCGAGGTGCAGACCCAGATCGACTGGCACGAGACCGAGAAGATCCTGAAGGCCGCCTTCCCACTAGACGTGCACGCCGAGCGTTCCAGCGCCCAGATCCAGTTCGGGCACGTGCAACGCCCGACCCACACCAACACCAGCTGGGACGTCGCCCGTTTCGAGGTCTATGCGCACCGCTGGGTGCACGTTGGCGAGAGCGGGTACGGGGTAGCGGTGCTGAACGACGCGACGTACGGGCACGACGTGACCCGGGCAAGCCGGCCCGCGGGTGGCACCACCACCACCGTTCGGCTCAGCCTGGTCCGGGCCCCGCGCAGCCCCGATCCGCACGCGGACCAGGGCGAGCACCGATTCAGCTACGCACTGCTGCCCGGCGCCGAGGTCGGCGACGCGGTGACCGAGGGCTATGCCCTCAACCTGCCTCTGCGCGTCGTCCCCGGTTCCGGGACGCCGACGCCGAAACCGCTCGTGAGCCTGACCGGAACGGCGGTGGCGATCGAGGCGATCAAGCTGGCGGACGACCGCTCCGGCGATGTTGTTGTCCGGCTGTACGAGTGTCTCGGCGGTCGAGCCCGCACCCGGCTGACGACCGGATTCGCGGTGGCCACGGCTCGGGTGGTGGATCTCCTGGAACGACCGCTGAACGAACCCGGGCTCGACGGATTGGGGTTGGACGTCGATCCGCAGCAGGGCGTGGCGCTGACGCTGCGACCGTTCCAGGTACTCACCGTCCGACTGTCGAGGAACTGAACCGTGACAGGCACGCCCTTGGTTGAGCAACTCTCACCGGGCCAGGACGATCCCTTACGGCCGGAGCGGCTGGCGCCCCGGGCGACCTTCAGCTCGGACGCACCACAGCTCCGGCTGGACGGACCGTTTCGCTTCCGGCTCGCCCGTGGGCTGGAGGACGTCTGTGACGGCTTCCAGGACAACACCTTCGACGACAGCGACTGGGACACCCTGGAGGTCCCGGCGCACTGGCAACTGCACGGCCACGGCACCCCGGCCTACACCAACGTGGATCTGCCGTTCCCGGTCGATCCGCCGTTCGTCCCGGACGAGAACCCGACCGGAGAGTACCGTCGGGTCTTCGACCTCCCCCCGGGGTGGCCACCGGGCCGAGCGCTGCTCCGCTTCGAGGGCGTCGACTCCTGCTTCACTGTGTGGCTCAACGGATTCCAACTCGGCGCCAGCTCCGGCAGCCGGCTGCCGTCGGAGTTCGACGCGGGGGCCCGGCTACGGGACGAGGGAAACGTGCTCGCCGTCCGGGTGCACCAGTGGTCCTCGGGCAGCTACCTGGAGGACCAGGACATGTGGTGGCTGTCCGGGATCTTCCGGTCGGTCACCCTGCTCGCCCGCCCGGAAGGTGGCCTGGGCGACCTGTTTGTGCACGCCGACTACGACCACACCGACGGCTCGGGGAGGCTACGGATCGAGACCGACGTTCCGGCGCTGCTCACCGTGGCCGACCTCGGCTTGGTCGACGTCCCGGCGGCGGGTCCGCACCGGCTGCCCCGGGTCGAGCCGTGGACCGCGGAGACGCCGCACCTGTACAACGCCGTCCTGAGCATCCCCGGCCCCGCGGGCCGGACCGCCGAGCGGATCAGCCTGCGGATCGGCTTCCGCCGGGTGGCGGTGGTGGACGGCCTGCTCACCGTCAACGGCCAGGCCCTGCTGCTGAAGGGGGTGAACCGGCACGAGTGGCATCCCGAACACGGTCGGGCCCTGCCGCTGGAGATCATGCGTCAGGACGTGCTGTTGATGAAGCAGCACAACGTGAACGCCGTCCGGACCAGTCACTATCCGCCGCACCCGGTCTTTCTCGACCTGTGCGACGAGCTCGGTCTCTGGGTGGTCGACGAATGCGACCTGGAGACACACGGTTTCGAGGAGCTCGACTGGCGCGGGAACCCCACTGACGACAAGCGCTGGGAACCCGAATTGCTGGAGCGGATCCGGCGGACCGTCGAGCGGGACAAGAACCATCCCAGCGTGATCCTCTGGTCCCTCGGCAACGAGTCCGGAAACGAGCCCGGGACCGGGCGCAACCTGGAATTGATGGCCCGCTGGACGCAACGCCGCGATCCTGGCCGGGGAGTGCACTATGAGGGTGACCGGGAAGGCCGGTACGTCGACGTCTACAGCCTGATGTACACCTCGCATGCGGAGGTCGAGGCGATCGGACGGTACGAGGAGCCGGCGCTGCCCGATCCCGCACTGGACGCCCGCCGGCGCAGGCTGCCGTTCATCCTCTGCGAGTACGGGCACGCGATGGGGGTCGGACCGGGCGGCCTGCGCGAGTACCAGGAGCTGTTCCGGGCCTACCCGCGCTGCCAGGGCGGCTTCATCTGGGAGTGGATCGACCACGGCATCGCGGCCCGGACGCCGCAGGGCGAGCCCTACTACGCCTACGGCGGCGATTTCGGCGAGCCACTGCACGACGGGAACTTCTGCGCCGACGGGCTGCTCTTCCCCGACCGCACTCCGTCCCCCGGGTTGCTGGAACTGAAGAAGGTGCTCGAGCCGCTGGCCATCACCTTCGACCCGGTGGGTGCCCTGTCGGTGGCGAACCGCCAGACCTTCCGGGACAGCGCCGGAATCGACCTCGTCGCCACCCTGGAGGTCGACGGCCGACCCGTCACCTCCGCCGTCCTGGATCTGCCGGAGATCCCCGCCGGGGCCGAGGTAGCCGTCCCGCTGCCTTCAGACCTACTTGCGGGCAAGCGCTTTCAGCACCTGGCCGGGGAAGCCTGGCTGACTGTCAGCGCCGTCCTGGCCGCCGATGAGCCCTGGGCCCCGGCCGGTCACGAATTGGCCTGGGCCCAGCTGCAGGTGCACACCGCGGTCCGCGAACCGGAGCGCAGGGCGCCGCGCGCAGCCGGCCGCCAGCGGCAGAGCCTCGATCGCCGAGACCTGCGGCGGATCGGGCCGGGCCGGTTCGACCCCCGAACCGGGCAGCTGGTCGAGCTTGCCGGGATCGACCTGGAGCCGCCCCGACTGGACCTCTGGCGGGCCCCAACCGACAACGACCGCGGGAACAACGACCCGGATGCCATCGCCTGGCATTGGCGGCGGATCGGCTTGCACCGGCTGCGGCACCGGCTGCTCGCGGTCCGGTGGCAGGACGACGCGGTGGTGGTGCAGACCCGGGTGGGGGCTGCGGCGAGCGACCTCAGCATCGACGCCACCTATCGCTGGCGCGGCACCGGTGACCGGCTCGATCTCCAGCTCGACGTCCAGCCCCGAGGCCCCTGGCCGGGGCCGATCCCCCGGCTCGGGATCCGGACCAGTCTTCCGGCCCGCCTGGACCAGGTCACCTGGTTCGGACGCGGACCGGCCGAGGCGTACCCGGACGTGTCCGAGGCGGCCCGGGTGGGACGGTTCGCCCGGACGGTGGACCAGTTGCAGACGCCCTACCTGCGACCGCAGGAGAACGGCAGCCGGATCGACGTCCGCTGGGCCCGGATCACGGATCAGGAAGGTGCCGGCCTGCTCGTCGAGGGCGGGCCGGTCTTCGCGTTCAGCGCCCGGCGGTGGAGCACGGAGCAACTGGACGACGCCCGGCACCCGCCGGACCTGCGGGCGACCGATCGGGTGCACCTGCACCTGGACCTGGCCCAGCACGGGATCGGGACGGCTGCCTGCGGACCGGGACCGCTTCCCCGCTACGCCCTGCTTCCCGAGCGGCGCAGCCTGCGGCTCGCACTGTCCGAAACCCAGCCGCCAGAGCGCTGATGAACGAGCGCGTCAGCGCGGGGCGAGCCAGCGCGCACCCCTTCCGGACCCTAAATGTGGATCTTTCGGCTCTGAATAAACCCCTGACCTGCAAAGGTGCTGGTGGGCCGAACAGGACACCACGCGAACCGTTGATCGTGGTGCCGGGGGCGCCACTACCTGGGCTGATGCCCGGCGGACAGACACGCGGTGGTGCCTGACCGTCGGGATGGACGAGACGAACTAGGGGATTCCTGACACCGCCGGGCGGCGGTAGATGCCGTGCCACCAGGTCAGGGCCAGATCGCGCGCCAACGCCGCGTCGTCGCCGGGATCCCCGACGGTGATGTGATCGAAGAATGCCCGCTCGCCGCCGGCGATGATGACCCGGCCGGCGCTCACCGCGTCGATGTCAGTCGGTGTAAGACCGGCATCCTGCTGGTCCCGGGCCCCTTCGGCGCCGTCTGATGGCCTCCAGGGCGAGACGATGGTGAAGACGGTGGCCACTACTGCCTCGGCGAGCCGCGTGATCAGGTCGGTCTTGTCGATGAAGTGGCAGGCACGTACATGACCGCGCGCTTACCCCTTGAAATCCGATGCGTAGACACCCGGCCCGAATGCCGGGCGCCCGGTCTCTAGGACCTCGGCCAGCACGGCGGCCGGCAGCAGGTGCAGATGTTCACGGAACTCCGCAGTGACCATCAGCCTCGCAAGGGCCCGCGTGGCCGTCTGCTCGTCACCGAACTCACGCGCCCTGTCCACAATTAGCCTCAGCAGACCGGGCGGCCTGGGGTCGCGGTCGAAGGCCAGTGCCGGGAATCCTGCGTGGCACAGCTCGGCGGCCGTCACCCGGGATCGCGCCGTTTCCGCAAGCCGGATGGCCGTCGCCTCCTCGCCGAACAATTTGGCTGCCCTGCTCGGCTGAGGTTCAGTGCTGTTTGGGGTTCCGTGCTAATGGGACATGGGAGGGCTCGCGTCGACCGCGCGTTGATATCGCTCGGCCAGCTTGCGGAGCGCGTCGATCAACTCCGGCGAGTCCACGATCTCAAAATCCGCGTCCAGCAATCCTAGATGGAGCGCCAGCAACTCAGGATGATCTGAGCCGGCTTCGAAGGCACACCGGTCGTCGCTCAGCGGCTCGACGTCCACCGGGATCGGCAGTTTGGCGCGAACCTGCGCCGCAGGTAGGCGCACGATCACCCGTGCCCGGTAGCGCCAGGTAGCCTCACCGATCCCACGTGCCAGCTGTGCCATGACCTCCTGGTCGGGTGGCAGCTCACGAGGGGTGAAGCGAGGCCCCGTCGGTGTCCGCAGCTCCAGTCGGTCGACCCGGAAAGTGCGCCAGGCGTCCCGATCCAGGTCCCAGGCCAGCAGGTACCAGCGTCGTCGGTCGTTGACCAGGCGGTACGGCTCCACCGAGCGACGGGCGACGGCCCCCGAATGTGTCCGGTACTCAAACCGGAGCCGTTCCTGGTTGCGACACGCGATGGCGATCATGGTCAGCACATCCGGATCCACCTGCGGGCCTCTCGATGGCATCGGCAGGGTGTGCGACTGGAACGCGCTGACTCGATACCGCAGCCGCGATGGCAGCACCTGCTGCAGCTTCGCCAGCGCACGCACCGAGGTCTCCTCGATGCCGGTGATCGAGCCGCTCGCGACGCTCCGCAATCCGATCGCGACCGCCACAGCCTCTTCGTCGTCGAGCAGCAGGGGCGGCAGCGTGGCGCCCGCGCCGAGACGGTACCCGCCGGCCACGCCCGGTCGTGCCTCGACCGGGTAGCCGAGCCCCCGCAGCCGTTCCATGTCGTTGCGGATTGTGCGCGTGGTGACGTCGAGTCGGCTCGACAGTTCGGCACTGGTCCAGTCCCGCCTGGTCTGCAGCAGCGACAACAGGCGCAGGAGCCGCGCGGACGTTTTCATCATTCTTCGATCCTGTCCGGTATCTCGGAACAATCCTTTCCGCAATTGTCCGTAGTTTCTCCCCGGTTGCACCGAACCCGATTGCACCGGCCAGGAGAACGCCATGACTGACGACATCCACCCCTTCCGCATCGAGATTCCCGACTCCGACCTCGACCACTTGCACGAGCGGCTGACCATCGCTCGGTGGCCCACCGAGTTGCCCGGCATCGGGTGGGCCCGCGGCGTGCCGCTGGATCATCTCAAGGAGCTCGCCGAGTACTGGCGCACGCGCTACGACTGGCGGGCCGAGGAGGCAAAACTCAACGAGCACCCCCAGTTCATCACCGAGATCGACGACCAGCGGATTCATTTTCTGCACGTCAGGTCCGACCGATCGGACGCGAAGCCGCTGCTGATCACCCACGGCTTCCCCAGCTCAGTCGCCGAGTTCCGGCACGTCATCGAGCCGCTGGTGAACCCGGCCGAAGGCCCGGCGTTCCACGTTGTCGCTCCGTCCCTTCCCGGCTACGGCTTCTCGACTCCGCTGGGCAGCACCGGCTGGTCGATGGGGCGCACCGCGCGGGCCTGGGTCGAGCTGATGCGCCGGCTCGGATATCAGCGATACGGCGTGCACGGCGGCGACATCGGCGCCGGCGTATCCGGCCTGGTTGCCGGCCTCGACGGCCCTCACGTCATCGGCGTGCACGTGGTGACCGACCCCCTGACCGCCGCGAGCGTGGCCACCTTCATGCCGGGGATGGCCGAGCGACTCGACGCGGAGGACCCTGTCGACAAGCTGATCCTGGATCGAATGGAGGAGTTCGCGAAGGAAGGTTCCGGCTATCTGGCGATCCAGAACAGCAGGCCGCAGACCATCGGCTACGGCCTGGTCGACTCGCCACTGCTGCAGCTGGCCTGGATCGCGGAGAAGTTCGAGGCCTGGACGGACCTACCGATCGACCGCGACCAGATGCTCACCACCGTCAGCATTTACTGGTTCACCAGGTCGGGCGCCAGCGCCGCGCACACCTTGTACGAGCAGGCGCACTCCTCGGACTGGGGCGCACCGCCGGCCGTACCGCAGGGATTCGCGGTCTTCGGCGCTGACGAGACGGTACGCAAACTGGTCCCTACGCCGCCCGGTGTGCACTGGAGCGAGTTCGACCGTGGCGGGCACTTTCCGGCGATGGAGGCCCCGATCCAACTGGCAGCGGACCTGCGGGCCTTCTTCGGACCGCTGCCGTGACGCTCGCCCGGCGCGCGACTTGGCTGTCCAGGAGGATTGCGGTGCGCCGTGGAGCTTTCCGTTCCGGAACACTGTCGTGTCCGTGCACGCTGAGAGGTCGAAGCAGCACAGTCACCGCTTGGCGTGGTCCCATCTTCGACACGCCTACGTCGACCCACCCGTGCGGCAACGGCACCAGCCAGCGAACCCAGAACTCCATGATTGCAGCCAGTTTCGGATGGATCGCCGCTAGAAGCCCGACCATTTGGCCGCCGGCTGGAGCTCGCATTCAACCGGCTCGGGTCCGAGAACCCGCTGGGTACAGGCCGTCCAAGGCCTGCCCGCGCTGGTGGTCGAGGACGGTCAGGCGGTCTTCGTCCAGGATCCGCCGGGTGGTGATCCGGTCCGGGTAACAGCGCATGAACATGTTGGTGAAATGCGTCCCGTAGTGGATGTACTCCTCCCCCGCCGGCTCGTCGAGCGGGCGTACGCAGGTCTGGAAGTTGGGTTCGTGGAAGTACGCCATCGCGAATCGCTCCCGCTCGGCCAGCCTGACCTTGTGCGGGGTGGACAGCAGGATGCCGCCGGTCAGGAACTGGAGGATGTCGCCCGGGAAGACGGTCAGCACGCTGGGCACCGGCCGCACGTACGTCCACGGCTCCTCGTCCTCGAACATGCCGGCGGAGCTCTCGTCGTCCAACCAGTTGCGCTGGCGGTGCTCGCCCTCGACCGGCGGGCGGACGTAGAGGCCACCCACGTCGTCCTGGGCGGCGATCACCAGCAGCCCGTAGTCGGTGTGGGCGCCGATGCCGCGGGCGGTCTGCGCCGAATGCGCGGGGAAGCGCAGCACCCGCATGTGGTGCCACCCGTCCTGGGTCAGGCGGGTCAACGCGGCCTTGTCCTCCAGGCCGAGGCCGAGCGCAGTGAGTTCCAGCAGCGTCTCGCCGATCTCGCCGAGCCGGGTCATGAACGCCCGCATCGCGCGTTCGTACTCCTCGTCCGGCCATGGCACCGGGCCATGACCGGGCCAGCGCCCGCGCACGCGGGCGTCGTGCTCAGGCACGTCCTTGCAGACGGTGAAGATCTCGGAGTAGTCGGCCTCACCCGCCGTCACCTCCTCACCGGAAGCGATATATCCGCTGTACGTCAGATCACTGACATGCTTGGTCTTGTAGTCCGAGGACATGCCGAAGAAGCGTCGGCTGGCCGCATAGGCGTCTTCGGTGACCAGGTCCTGGATCGGGTCGGTGGCCACCTGAAGGATCCCGTCGGCCTGCCACGCCTGAATCAGTTCCCGCCCCAGGCGCTCGTCGGCGTCCGATCCGGTGAGATGCTCCGGTAGCCGGAATGTTCGAAGCTCGCTCATTTCGTCTCCCTCTCGTCAGGACCGCGAGCGGCGATAGGCGGGAGTCCCGAGCGTCGAGGGTCCGGCAAGGCAACGCGAGGGCGCCGGGGTTCGCTCTAGAGCTCCGTCCCCATGGCGTCCTGCCATGGTCGGCTGCGGCCAGGTCCGATCCTGGCTCAAGCCGCCTGCGTTTCGGTAGGGCCCGAGCGACCGACGGCCCGTCCTAGGCGGTGAATGGCGCATGCCAACCGTGTTTCGGCCGGACCGAGCGACCAGCGGCCCGTCCTGAGCGATGACCGGTACCTACGGCAGCACCGCTACACCTCCGTCGCGTCGGTCGGCGACTCCTACGACAACGCTCTGACCCGCCATCGCGAGGCCTCCCACGGGGGCTCGAAAGCGAGCGTCACTCGGTGCTTCGCATTGGTCTTGAGCATGGAGACCGTCTTCCAGGTCACGGCGTCGCCCACCCGGACCTGAATTCGTACCGGTCGTTTGCCCGGACCGGAAACGGTTATGTCGTACCTGATCTTGGACGGGCGGGACTGCTTGGTGGTCCGTGCGGACAGCTCGGTGATCGTTGTCTTCTTTGTCGCGCTCGTCTCTTGTGATGATGCTCGAACCGGCGTCGTCGACGGCAGCTGGGTGGACGACAGAGTCATGCCACGTACCTCCATGACAACAACCGCACGGTGGTGATGCAGGACGTGGTGGCACTCAACATGCTGGAGCGGATCATCGCGGGCGAGCCCGCCTGCTGCCAGGAGCTGTCGATCAACATCGACACCGGCGCCCTGGCTGCGCGTCGGATCCTCGCCCGACTCCGCGCCGACGAGCCTGCGCAGGCGCTCCCGGCCGCCGTGGCCGTGTCCGGATGACGGGGCCCACCCTGACGCTGGACCCGCCGAAGGGGCAGCGGTTGCGCGTCGTGTGGCAGCCAGGCATCGACACGCTCATCGGCGTGTGCCACTGCGGTGAGCGCGAGCACCACGGCAGGTTTGCGGTCCAGAGCTGGCGCCGCCGTAGTCTCCGACGGGTGCTGACTCATCCGTAGTCCATCCTCAGTGTGTTGTGATTTCTACCGACGGGCATCGCGTCAGGCCAGCGCGTTGGGAGCAGTCCAACGCCCGAGGTTTCGGTGCGGCCGGTTCGCTCAGGTTCGCCTGGCTGCGGGCCGGGTCCGGGGGACGATGCGGCGATCCCCGGAGGTGACCATCGCGTGAATCGGTGTGGCGCTGACGCGCAGGAGCGCGGCGAGGCCCTGGCGGCCCTGCTGGCGGGCGAGTTTCGGCCCGAGAGTGATCATCAGCGCGGTGAGCGCCGGCATCGGACGCCCGAAGAGCGTAATTTCTCTGATCCGTGCCTGGTCGTCCAGGCGTAGCACTTGCGCTTCCTCGAACGGCTGGGATGCCACCCGCGCCCGGTAGACCAGCGCGTACGTGTCGCCCTGGCCGGTCTCGGTGTGGAAACGGATGTCCTCGACCGCGGTGAACGCCGCGGTCAGGAAGTCGCGCAGCTGATCGGTTCCCTCGAGGCGGAACTGATCGGTGAGCGGCGACGCCAGGACGATGTCCGGGCTCAGGCAGGCGAGCGCTGCTTCGGCGTCACCGCTTTCGCTGGCGGTGCGCCAGCGCGCGATGGTCGTGGCGGCGGAGTGTGAGCTGTCGAGCACGGGTCTCTCCCGGTGTGAAAGGCGCGTCTGGTTTCGGATGGGTGGGGCGGGTGTCCGCCGTTGAGGTTGCGTTTGGGGGCGAGCAGGTGTCAGCCGGTCAGCTGGTTCATCTTGCGGATCTGGCTGTCGAACGCCCGGGCTGGAACGAAACGGCGTAGTGTGCTGGCCCGTCCGGCCAGAGTGCCCGCGGTGTAGCGCAGTTTCGGCTTCGCCTCCGTCACCGCCGTGACGATCACCTTGGCGACCACGGCCGGGTCGTCGCCGTCCTTGATCGCCGCTGCCATCACCCGGTCGAAGGTTTCCCGCTGCTGCGCGTAGACCTGCAGAGGCAGGTCGGGCTTCGTGGCATTGGCCTCGAAACCGGTTCTGGTATAGGCGGGTTCGACGAGCAGTACCCGGACCCCGTACTGGCGGACCTCGTGGTCCAGAGACTGGGAGTAGCCCTCGATCGCGTGCTTGGAGGCGCCGTAAACGGCCATATAGGGCGCGGGGATGAACCCCTGCACGGACGAGAGGTTGACGATCCGCCCCCGTCCCCGGGCTCGCATGTGGGGCAGGACCTCCTTCACCATCCGCATCACGCCGAAAACGTTGATGTCGAAGACCGCCTGGGCCTGCGCGATGGAACTTTCCTCGGCCGCGCCGATCGAGCCGATACCGGCGTTGTTGACCAGGACGTCGATCTGTCCGAACCGCTCGATCACCTGCTGGACCGTGGCAGCGGCCGAGGTGTCACTGGCCACATCCAGATCGAGGAACGTCACACCGGCGAGCGGGGTCACCCGCGAGGTGTCTCGGCTGGTCCCGACCACGTCGAAACCCGCCTCGACCAGAGCGAGCGCGGTTGCCCGCCCGATACCGGATGACGCACCTGTCACGAGTGCCACCGGGCGATTTGTCGTCATCATGAACTCCGAGTTCGACGTGTGTTGTGATTTCCTACCGACAAGTCGCAACCGTAGGGCAGTGAGTTGGAAATGGCAACACACCGAGTTAGGCTGTCGTGATGACCGATCCTGACCCGCACCCCGGCTTCCGTCTGGCCGACCAGCCCTTGGGCGTCCGTCCCTGCTCACTCGCCGCCGCCCTGGACATCCTCGGCGAGCGGTGGTCACTCCTTGCCTTACGCGAGATCGGCTACGGCGTGCATCGATTCGCCCGCATCGCCGGCTACACCGGCGCCTCCCGCGACATCCTCGCCGACCGACTCCGCAAACTGGAGGCCGCCGACGTCATCGAACGCCGGCCCTACAGCGAGCACCCACCCCGCCACGAATACCACTTCACCGAGGCCGGCCAGGAACTGTTCCCGGTCATCCTCGGACTCGCCAAATGGGGCGACAAATGGGCGGTGGACTCCCCGGCCCTCACCCGCAAACACTCCTGCGGACAACCGGTCCAGGTCGATCTGGTCTGCCATCACTGCGGCCGGCCCATTACCCGCGACACCATGCATGTCGAACCTGCCGGTACCTGACCGACGGCCGGCCAGGCCATTACCACATAACGGCCACCTTGGACCGAACCGGGCGATACGCGGCGGGACCGTCGGGGAAGCTAGAGCCCGTCCTAGACCGTCCCGACGCAGGGAGGGCGGCTGGTGACCAACCATCGCGCGCACAAGGGCCGTCGGCAGGAACCTGCGGAAGGCGTCCTCCGCGTGCGACGAATGGTCTCTCGATGAGCCGAGCAGGCCGACCTCATTCTCGAGCTGCACCATGATGACGGTTTGGTCATCGAAGTCCTCGATGAAGGACATCAGCGCGAGAAAGGCGTTCCGATCGAGGTCGGTCGGTCCGAGTGTCTCCACGGCGACCTGACCCGAGTCGATGAGGGTTTACAGCTCTTGCTGGCATTTCCAACTCAACCGGATATGGTCGTAGGTCAGGGGCCAGGTGGCGGATGGCGTTCCGTCTCACACCCAACCTCACCGGCGCATCGTTCCGTTAGAGCCCAGATCTACCGAGGCACCAGGCGATGTCACGGAGCTGCGTCGGCTCCAGTAGCTGTCGCATCCACTTCCAGGGGCACAATGTCGGTTCGCAACCAGGTTTCGTAGTAGTCGTAGGGCTCAAGCGTCTTATCCCAAGTGGTGGATCGAATGCGCAGCAGGGGAGTCTGCGCAGCGATTTCGAGATGAGCCGCGATCCTCGGGGGCGCGGCCGTTGCGTGTATGACGCGGCGCGCACCGGCGGCCACGTAGCCGGCGGCCTGCAGCGCGGCGGTTAGTGACGAACTGCCGTCTCGCACGCCGGCTGCCGCGGAGACGATCGGCGAGACTGTCGGCGGGGTCCAGTTGGTGCTGAACAGGACGAGTTCGTTTCCCACTCGGCGGATGCGTTCCAGCACAAAACCCATCGAACCGCGGGGAACGCGCAGGGCGGTTGTTGCCTCATCCGGTAGGCGCCGTTCGCCGGAACTCACCACGGTAGTGCTCACGCGAGGGTTGCCATATCCGATGCCGTTCTCGAGGAAACCCCCGAGTCCTTCGATGAGCCAGCCTTGTGGCGCTTCCGGAGGCGCCACGAAGTAGCCACGGCGTGCGACCTTCTGGGTATACCCGTTTGACTCCAGCAGGTCCAGCGCCTGACGAACGGTGGCGCGAGACAGACCGAAGGTTCTATGCAGCTCGCTTTCGCCGGGGAGTCGCTCACCCTGCTTAAGCTCTCCGCCACGGATGCGGTCGAGCAGGACCTCATAGAGCTGCTCGTAGTAGGGCACGGGAGAGGTGCGCTCGATGACCTTCATGACACCTTCCCGTTGGATGGTACGCATTGTACGGACAGAAAACGACTCGCGTCATCCGGCGGCCTGGTCAGCGATCAGGGTTTCACCCGATTGTCGACGCCGAAGCCCAGTGCCTTTCGGGCGGCCCAGTGCTGATCCATGATCACGTTCTCGCTCGTCGCTCTCGGGACTTCGTGAAGTTTCGGCGTCCAATCGGCGAACTCCCCGGTCAGCGCGGCTACAGCCTGCGAGGCAGCACCGGTTGCCACGTACTCGCCCGGTTCGGGGACGAGCAGTGGGACGTCGACGATATGCGTCAGCACCTGCTGCACTGCTGGACTTTTCGCGGCACCGCCAATCAAGAGGAGCCGGTTCACCGAAACGCCGCAGGCCTTTGTGGCCTCAACCAGGACGACTTGGCTGGCCACCATGCCCTCGATCGCCGCACGCGCGAAGTTCTCGCGGGTGAAGTTCACCAGCGAGGCGCCATGAAGCGAAGCTCTGGCATGCGGGAGGTTGGGTGTGCGTTCACCCTCGAAATAGGGCAGCAGCGTGAGTCCGCCGGCGCCGACCGGGGCAGCGAGCGCAAGCGTCGAGAGTTCCTTATGGCTGCAATCCAGGACTGTGGCCGCTGCGTCAAGGTCACGAGCGGCATTCAACGTGGCTGCCAGGGGCAGATGGTCGCCCGTCGCGTCTGCGTAGCTGCACACGACACCCGAATAGTCATGAACCGGGGTTCTGCTTCGGCTGTACACGACGCCGGACGTGCCAAGCGACATCACCGCGTCACCAACCTGGAGTTTCAGGGCCAGCGCGGCTGCGGCGTTATCTCCGCTGCCGGCGGCGACGGCAATGCCGCCAGGGACACCGACCAGGCCTCCTCCGGTGACACCCGCGCGGTCCTTGGGCCTGAGCACCCGGGGCACGATCGCGATCCTGCCCAGTGCGTGCTCGAACAAGTCGAGGCAATAGTCCTCCGCCTCACCGGACCAATACCCTGTGCCGCTGGCTTCGGAACGATCCGTGACAAGCATGTCGAAGTTGGCCCGACCGGGACCGAACCCCATCAGGCGCCACGTGAGCCAGTCATGGACCACGGCAACAGCAGCCGTGCGGCGCGCGCTCTCCGGATCGGTATCGCGCAGCCAGCGCAGCTTGACGACGGTGTCCGACAGCGTGATCGGCAGGCCGGTCCGCCGAACCCACTCACCGAATCCGACCTCGGCATTCAAGGAGACGACTTGCGGGGAGGAGCCGGTGTCGTTCCAGAGCGGGGAATCCCGGACGACCTCACCCTGACCATCCAGGAACACCGGGGTGTGCTGCTGCCCGCTGACGGATAGCGCGGAGACGTCCTCGAGTCCGCCGGCGCGTTCCACCGCAAGCAGCAGTGCATCCCACCAAGCATTCGGATCGACGATCGTTCCGGACGGATGCTGCGCCCTGCCCTCACGAACAATGGCACCAGTGGTGAGGTTGCGGATCTCGACCTTGCAACTCTGGGTGGACGAGTCGATGCCCGCGACGAGTGTCACCACGACAGCTTCCCCAGACTTTCCATCGTGGGCTGGATGCCTGCATACCATTCCTGGAGCCGTGCGTGGCGTGCCTGATCCGCCTCGATCACGGTCGGGCGACAGGAGGTCCAGTCGCTCAACTCAGAAGATGCCAGCGCTTGGGCTCCTCGCGACACGACTTCGGGAAACTCAGACACGCTCAGGTCCGCGCCGAGCACGTCGGCCTTGAGATGCAACCAGAGCCGGTTCTCGCTGACCGGACCGATCACCTTGATGACCGAGGCCTTGGCCGGGAAGAGCTCCAAGACCTTGCGGAACTGGATCGCCAGGCCTAGAAAGCAGCCGAAGACAATGTCTTCCGCGCGTACGTCGCTGCTGATGTTCGCAATCACGCCACGGGCAGTCGATGACTTTTCCGGCGGGGGGCTTCCTCGGAACTGGGGCACTACAACGGGAATCCTCGCCAGGTCGATCCCTCCGGATAGATACCGCTCACTGAGCGCAGCAACGCAGGTCGAAAGCATTGACTCCGACATACCGAGCATGCCCTGGAGTGTTGCGAACGCTGAGCCTCCGGTCGGTATTGACGCGAAAAGGGTGTAGGCCGAGGCATCACACGCGATGCCGTTGGCTAGCATCATTTCAGCCGAGTAGTGGTCAAGGCTCGGCTGATCCTGCAGCAGGAGCACGCCTTCGGTGGTACCGGTGGAGTTGAGGAACTCTCCCTGACGAAGGCCGGCCCCGACGGCGCCCACCATGTGGTCGTGGCCAACCACGTGAACGCTCACCACTGTCGGCAGCTTCATCTGTTGAGCAAACTCCGCAGACACCGTCTCACCCTGGCCAGCTGTGTGAAGCTCGGGAAAGAGGCTCGTGCCGATTCCGGCGAGCTGGCACATGTCCGACGACCAGGTCCCGGAGCCGAGGTCCAGCGCCATGGTTCGGCTTGCCAGCGAGTACTCTGCCCAGCGTCGCCCCGTCATGAATGCGGCCACATACTCGGAAACGTTGAGCCACTTCAGATCATCCGCCACAGGATTTGAATGTGCCACCGCCCAAGCAACTTTCGACAAGGCGTAGTTGGCGTTGGCGGGCAGACCGGTGACTCGGTAGACGTGCGCCCGCGCTTCGCTGCTCAGGCTTTCGATCAGGGCAGATCCCCGGTGGTCGTGCCAGAGAATCATCGGTGAGTGGAGCTGGAGGTCGGGCCCGACGAGGCCTCCGGACTCGCCGACGCCGGCGACGGCGATCCGCTCGACGGAGAGCCTATGGCGATCGTCCAGGTGCTTGATGAATCGGACGATCACGGCCATCAACGCGTCCACGTTGTAGATAACGCCCCAAGCGTCCGTCACGGTCGGTGTGGGCTGCTTCTCCGAGGCGAGTTGGTTACCGTCACGGTCGAAGAAGCCGAGCTTGATCCTCGTCGTGCCGATGTCGATGGTGATCGTTGGCTCCATGTTCCTCACCCCTTCTGCCCGCCAGGCTGACGCTGATCCGATGCCGCCGCGAAAATCAGGTGCCAAGTTCCGGATTGAGCATGCGGATTCGCCGTTCGACCACGCTGGTGATCGAATCCACGGCCGCTTTCGACACGCGGATGAGGGAATGTTCATGAGGATCGGCGACATAGGCCTCGCCGAATGCCCGGATCATGGCATTCCGCAGATCGCTGGCGACATTCACCTTGACAACCCCGTAACGGCTGAGCGCGCCCAATTGTTCAGGAGGGAGCCCCGATCCGCCGTGGATGACGAGCGGGACCGTGCTGGCCTCCTGAATCTGCCGCAGCAGACCAATATCGAGCCGGGCATCGGGTGCGTACCCATGGACGTTGCCGACGGACACCGCGAGCAGGTCGCAGCCGATCGCGCGGACGAACCCCGGCACCTGGGCGAGGTCTGTCATGTCCTCCCGCTCCGGCCCCTGGTCGTCTTCCTTGCCGCCGATGCTGCCGAGCTCTACTTCCAGCGAGAACTCGGCGGGGCACAGTGACCGCGCCTCAACCGACAGTGAGACGTTCTCCTCGTAGCCGTAACCAGAGGCATCCATCATGATCGAGGTAAATCCAGCGGCCAGGGCGGCACGCACATCCGCAAGGGTTCGGCCGTGGTCCAGGTGGAGCGCGACGGGGACATCGACGTCCGTGAGCCTGCGGCTCACCATCTCGTAGATGTAGTCGTATCCGGACAGCACGGCGTTGGTGGGTGCAACCTGAATGAAGGTGGGAACGGCAGTGTTCTCGATAGCCTGGACGATACCCATCGTCGTTTCGAGATTCGTCGTATTGAACGCCCCGGCGACCAGTTCTTTTGACCTGCATTCCTCGATGACCTCTAGTCCGCTGACCAGACCCATGACACAACCCTTCGTTGATCGGTGGCGCGCAGATCCACGCCGTACGCCCTAGTCGCCTCGTGCCCGCCCGGCGCCGCCGAGGGATGAGGCATTCTTCAGTCCGACGGGATGACGTGGACCTTGATGGCCTCGGGTGATGCCGCCGCGGCGAGCGCGTGCGCATAGTCCTTCAGCGGTAGCCGATGAGTCACCAGCATCGACAACGGTTCGGCGAGGTCGGGAGCCAGCTCGGTGGCTGGGCCGTACTGGTCGGCCAAGCTGTTGGAACCGAGAATCGTCAGTTCCTTCTCGAAGACGTTGAAGGGCGAAAGGGACACTCGAGCGCTTGCGGGCGTCACCCCCATCTGAAGGAACGTCCCACGGATAGCCAAGCGGCTCAGGGCATCGGTGATGGCGGACAGATTGCCACTGGCCTCGATGACAACCTCTGCTCCGCCTTGGAGGTCCAGCTCGGCGGAGTCGGCAGCCGCGGCGTGGACTCCTATCTGTATGGCGGCATTTCGGCGGATCGCGAACGGTTCCACGACCTGGATGCGCGATGCGCCCTGGGCCCGGCTCACCGCTGCGGCAATCAGGCCGATCGAGCCGGCTCCGTAGATCAGAACATCCTTGCCAGTCACCGTATCGAGCCGGTCCAGAGCATGCAGGACGCAGGCCAGGGGCTCGACCAGCGCGCCAACGGTCGGGCTGAGTCCACGCGGCAGCTTGTAGACCACCTGGGCAGGCACTGCGACGAGTTCGGCGCAGGCGCCGTCCCGGGTGACGCCGACGGGCTCCAGCGTCTGGCAGAGGTTTGTGATCCCGGCCTTGCACCAATGGCAGCGTCCGCAGCTCACGTTGGGATCGACGCCGACCAGATCGCCCTCCGTGAATCTTTGGACGTTGCGCCCGACTGCCGTTATGACGCCGGCGAACTCGTGGCCCGGCACCACCGGGTACCGGCCGGTGGCGTAGGTGCCCTCGACCAAGTGCAGGTCGGTCCCGCAGATCCCCACGGCCGCAGGCGCGATGAGGACGTCATTGGCGCCGATCTTTGGCGTGGGAACGTCCTGGAGGTCGATCCCGCCCGTCCCGTCAAGGACGACCGCCTGCATCACTTCACTGCCCCGAATAGAAGACCGCGGACGAGACTGCGCTGGCACAGCCAGCCCAGAATGACCACAGGGATGCTGACGACGGTCGCGACCGCTGCCACCTGAGCCGTGTAGAGCTCGCCGAACGAGAGGAACTTCTGCATGAACAACGGCAGCGTCGACGTCGTGGTGGTGAGGTTGACCGCGTAAAAGTACTCGTTCCAGGAGAACACGCAGCACAGCAGCGCGGTGGACCACAAGCCCGGCCGGATCAGCGGCAGGATGATCGTCCACATGGTGCGGGTCCGGCTCGCTCCGTCCATCGCCGCCGCCTCCAGGATGTCGATCGGGATCTCCTGCAGGAACGAGCGCAGCATCCACACCGCCAGGGGCAGGTTCAGTCCCAGGTGCATGATGATCAGCAGCGGAAGCGTGTTCAGCAGGTTCAGTTCCTGGGCGATGATGTAGATCGGCACGATGCCCGCCGCGACCGGCATCATTTTCGTCGAGATGAAGAAGAACAGCACGTCCTGCGCTTTCGCGATCGGGCGCACGGAGAGCGAGTAGGCCGCCGGAAGGGCCAGCACGAGCACGATAATCGTGGAGATCACCGCGACCGCGATCGAGTTGCCCGCATAGGCCCAGAAGCCCTGCCCGAAGGCACCCCGGTAGTGCTCGAGGGTGGGCGTGAAGATCAGTTTCGGGGTCGGCGAGGCGGCGTCGGTCTCGGTCTGGAAGCTCTTCAGCAGCATGTAGGCCACCGGGGAGAACAGCAGCAAGCTGCCGCCCCAGCCGAGGACGGCCGTCCCGAACGAAGCCCGGTCGCGATCCCGGCGACGCTGGACCGGTTTCCCCGGTCCCGTCGTTCCCCGGCCGGATCGGGTTGCGGTACGGGAGATCTCGACGGTACTCATCGGCGTCCCTCCGCCTGGAAGATTCCCGAAAGCAGGCGCAGCGCGGGCATCGCCAGAGCGATGGTCAGCACCAGCGCGACCAGGCCGTACGCCGAGGCGGTGCCGAAGTCGAACGCGTTGAACGCCCGCAGATAGACGTAGTAGGTGATGTTGGTGGTGGCGTAGGCCGGACCGCCCGCGGTCAGCAGCGCGATCTCGCCGAACGTCTGGATGATGTTCATCGACAGCAGCAGGGCGCTCAGCTCAATGAACGGCCGCAGGTGCGGCAACATCAGATAGCGGAACTGCTGCCGCCAACGAGCGCCGTCGACCTCTGCGGCTTCGAGCTGGTCGTCCGGCATGGCCTGCAGGCCGGCCAGGAGCACCAGCATCGCGAACGGTGTCCAACGCCAGGCGGTGATCAGGATGATCGCCGTCATCGGTTGCTCGCTCAGCCAGTTCACCCGGCCGAGGCCGATCAGGTCGGTCATCCAGCCGAGGATCCCGAACGAGGGGTCGAAAACGGCGCTGCGCCAGAACAGGGCCACGGCCACGGGCATCACGAAGAACGGGGTGATGGCGAGTGTCCGGGCGACGCCGCGGCCGGGGAACCTCTTCTGCAGGGTGAGGGCCAGCAGCAGGCCGAGGGCCAGGCAGGCGATGGTGCTGACCCCGGTGAGCACGAGGGTGTTCCAGATCGACTTCCAGAACACGTCGTCGGAGACCGTGCTGCGGAAGTTGTCGAGGCCCGCGAAAGTGCGGGGCGTCCCGTTGAGCAGATTCCAGTTCTGGAACGAGTAGAAGATCGTCAGAAGGAACGGAATCTGGGTCAGAACAATGGTGAACACCAGAGCCGGCAGCAGCGGGCCACGACGGGTCCAGCGCTCGCGCATGCCGGCCTGTCGGGAAACCACCGGCACGGGGACCGGTTGCATTGTGGACGTCATCGTCTCAATCCCTTTCGTAGGGCGGGTGGGATCCGGCCCGGCAGGCGGGCCGGACCCCGACGCGCTACTTCGGATAGCCGGCCTTGGTGATGACCTGGGTCGTGTAGTCCTGGCTCTTCTGCAGCGCCTGCTCGACCGACTGCGAGCCGCTGATCGCGCCGGCCACCTGCTGGGAGACGTAGTCGCCGATGTCGACGAACTCCGGGATCTGCACGTACTGCACCCCGCAGCAGTAGGGGACCTTCTCGACGGTCGGTTGCTTGGGGTTGGCCGAATCGATCGAGGCCAGGGTGAGGTCAGCGTATGAGGATGCCGCCTTCTGGTACTCCGGAATGGCGTAGGTAGAGGTCCGTGAACCGGGCGGGACCGCGTCCCAGCCGGCCTTCTCACCCGCAAGCTTGATGTAGTCCTTGCTCGTCGCCCAGGAGATGAACTTCCAGGCGGCGTCCTTGTTCTTGCTGGACTGGGTGATCCCTAGACCCCACGACCACAGCCAGCCGGAGGCAGCGGTCTTCTCGGTCGGCGCCATCGCGAAGCCGAGGTTCTTCGCCACCTCGGGCGTCGCCTGCTGCAGTGCCGATCCGGCGAAAACCGTGTCGTCATACCACATTGCGGTCTTGCCCTGGGTGATCTGCTGCAGGCAGCCCTCCCAGCCGTCCTTGGCCGCGTCCGGCTGGCCGTGCGCGCGCAGCAGGTCGACGTAGAACTTGACCGCCTGGGTGGTCTGCGGGGACGTCAGCTGGGGCTTCCAGCTCTCGTCGAACCAGCGCCCGCCGAAGGTGTTGATTACTGTGGTCAGCGAGGCGAGGTTCTGGCCCCAGCCTGGCAGGCCGCGCAGGCAGATGCCGGAGACCCCTCCGGCCTTGTCGTCCATTTTTGCCGCGTACTGCGCCACCTGGTCCCAGGTCGGCTTCTGCGGCATGGTGATGCCGGCCTTCTTCGCGAGATCCTTGCGGTAGAAGAGGAATGACGAGGAGCCGTAGAACGGGGCGGCGTAGAGCTTGCCGTCCGCCGAGACGATGTCTTTGATCGGGCCGAGCACGTCAGCGGCATCCCAGGCGGAATCCTTGGCTACGTAGTCGTCCAACGGCACAATCCAGCCGTTCTTGGCCCAGATTGGCACCTCGTAGGCACCGATCATGGCCACGTCGTACTGGCCGGCCTTGGTCGCGACGTCCTTGGTTACGGCGGGGCGCAGTTCGTTCTCCGGCAGCGTGGTGAACTTGACGTTGATCCCGGGGTTCTTGGCCTTGAAGTCGGAGATCAGCGACTCCGCCGTCTTCATCTGCGGGTTGGCGGCCAGTGCCACGGTGATGGTGGCGTTCTTAGCATCGCCCCCGCCGCTCGCGGCGGGATCTGAACAGGCGACGAGGCTGATCAGGGCGGTCACGCTCAACGCGATCACACCAAGGCCTCGTTGCCTCGTGCTGTGGAGCGACATAGTCGTCCTCTCAAGTGTTGTCGCCTGCACCTCCCGCAGGACGCAGGGAGGAGCTCGCACGGACCCCTTTGCAGGCGTATTCAGGTCAGCGTCGTTTGGTGACGACTGTCTGCGATGCCCTGCAACCGCGTCGTGCGGTGGTGCCGGGGCCGGATGGCCACCTGCGGAATGACCCGGGATGCCAGCTACTACAGATGGTGACCTGGCCTCCAGAGCAGGTCTTACGGCGGACCGAAGACCGAGTTCTGTACGTACAAGACGTACAGAACGAACAGTAAGGACTGTACGTCTAGGGTTGAGGTGAAGCAAGGGTTTCGTTACCCGCAATGCGACGAGATGGCGAGGCCTCAAGGTGCGCGCGATCGAGCGGAAGCCAACCTCTGCTTTGGCGCGCAAGCTGGCGGGGTCGCGGTTGCGTATTCGGTCTTGTCGCCAAACAGCGCGCCGCCCGCATCGCCTCCGGGCTCGTGTAGCTCAGATCAGTCGGAGCGCAGGATGCCCGCGGGAATCGCGGGCCTTCTCGGGTCCGTCCCCGATCCGCTCCCGCCGCTCCTGCCGCGCCCTCCGAGCGAAATCGAGGCCCGCCTCGAGGTAATCAGGCCGAACCTGCCGCCTCGCATAGAGCGGTCGGTGCAGCAGATCGCGCGCGCGTCGAGGTCGGCGAGCGCAGGTCAGTCGGGCGTAGAAGCGACGATCTCCGAGGAGTGCCGGGCCAGCGGGGTGACGTCGATCGTCATGAACAGGAATAGCGGCAGGCCCCAGAGGATCTCGTGCAGTTCGTCGTTGTCCTCGACGTCGAAGATCGACAGGTTCGCGTACTGGCCGACCAGTCGCCAGATGTGGCACCACGTGCCGGTCCGCTGAAGCTCCTGGCTGTAGGCCTTTTCGCGGGCCAGGAGATCTTCACGGTCGGCGGGATCGAGGTCGGCAGGGAGGACGACCTCCATCCGGACCGCGAACAGCATCAGGCGGGATCGAGGACGAAGTCGTACTCGACGTCGATCCCGGTGCCGTCGGCGCTCGGCGTCGGTGCCAGCATCAGCTCGGGCTTGACCGCGGCGGCGATGTCGTCGTCGTTGTGCGGGTCACCGGGGAAATAGAGCTGAGTAGTGATCAACTGGTGTCCGGGTGCCGACACCTTGAGGTGCAGGTGGGCCGGACGCCAGGCGTGCCAGTCGGCGGCCCGGATCAGCGCGCCCGTCGCGCCGTCGGTGGGGATCTGGTAGGGCGCCGGCTGGATGGTGTAGATGGAGAAGTGGCCGGTCGCGTCGCTGGTGATGCGTCCGCGGAGGTTCCACTGCGGGATGTCCGGCGCGAACTGGGCGTAGTAACCCTCGTCGTCGCAGTGCCAGATGTCGATGGTGGACCCGGCCAGCGGCGTGCCGTCCACGGCTTTGACCTGCCCGTGGAAGGTGAGCGGGGTTCCCTTCTCCTCCGGGCGCATGGGCAACGTGGCCTCTGCCCCGAACTCGGGAGCGCCAGGAGCGTAGAACGGGCCCTCGATGGTCCCCTTGCTGCCCTCGCGGGTCGCCCCGGCCACCTCCTCGACCGCGTGCTCGACGAAGACGTCGAGGAACAGCGGCCACTCGCCGTCGGCACCGACCTGGATCAGCCATGACTTCAGCGCGTCGTACTCGGCGTAGGTCACCTGGTGCCGGCGGATCGTGCTGTGCACCGCCTCGAGGACCTCGCGGGCCAGTCGGCTCACCCGCTCCGGTGATGCGTCGACGGCCACCGCCTTGTCGAGCCGAAACCGCTCGGTGGCGGAGGCGCCGGTCGCCGCAGCAGTGGCCCTCTGCTCTGCCGTCCCATCCATGGTCGTCATCGTCCTGTCCCTTCGTTGGGGTGGTTTCGGCGTCGCTCAGCGGTCCGCGCGGTAATGCGAGAGCTTGTCCATATCGATGCCGATGCCGAGTCCTGGCGCCTCGCGGACGCGCAGCCAGCCGTCGCGGATCTGCAGCGGTTCGGTGAGCAGATCGTCGTCCATGTCGAGGAAGTTCGACAGTTCGCCAGCTCGGCGAGACGTGGCGGGAAAGGCCGCGCCGAAGGCCACGCTGCACAGCGAGCCGATCTGGCCGTCGATCTGGTTTCCCAGCACGACCTCGGCGCCAAGACCCTCGCAGAGCGCGAGGATGCGCTGCGCTCCGGTGAAGCCGCTGCGGGCGGTCTTGATGCTGATGCCGTTGGCGGAGCCGCCGAGCAGCTCGCGCGTCACTTCGGCCGGTGTGGTGGCACTTTCATCGGCAATGACCGGGATCGGGCTCTGCTGGACCAGCCAGCGCCGGCCGAGAACGTCGTCGGCCGGGCACAGCTCCTCCGCGAAGAGTAGGTCCAGGTCGTCCATCGCGCGCAAGGCCCGGGCCGAGTCCGAGGCACTCCAGCCGCGGTTGCCGTCGATGTAGAGCTCCGCGTCGTCCCCGAGTGCCTCGCGCAGGGCCCGGCAGACGGCGACGTCCAGTCCGATGGGCCGGCGCCCGACCTTGACCTTGAACGTGGTGATCCCGAACGCGCCGCGCATGCGGAGGGCCTCGGCGACCATCTCCATCGGTTCGGCGAAGCCCAGCATGTGCGCGACCCGCATGCGGTCACCGTGCCCGCCGAGCAGGTCAGTGACGGGAACGCCGAGCGATTGGCCGATCACATCCCACAGCGCCATGTCGATCGCGGCCTTGGCGGTCGGGTTACCGATGGTGCGGTTGAGCCGTTCGTGGACCAGTTCCCGCTGCAGCGGTGCAAGGCCGATGATCTGAGGGCTGAAGATATCGTCGATGACAGCGACGATGGACTGCTGAGTCTCGCCGTAGGTGAACGGTCGCGCCGGCGCCTCGGCGGTCCCGACCAGGCCGTCGTCGACGTGTACCCGGACAAGCACGTGTTCGGCGACGGAGACCTCTCCTGAGGCGAATCGCAACGGTTTTCGGTACGGAATCGCAAACGGGATCGCCTCGACCCGGGAAATCTTCATTTCGCTCCTCGTCCAGGCCGTCTCCGTCGTCGAGCGCCTGGGACGAGTGTCACACCGGCGACTATGCGCTGTGAAATATCGAATTGGTCTTGATTAGGAGGCCAAGCCTCTTAATCGAGCTTCTTGCTTCGGCCGCCGACCAGCACCTCGGCCAGGGCACGGACTCGCTCGACGTGGGGAGACTTCTCGTCCCTGCGAGTGGCGATCGCGAGCTCAACGTCTGGCTGCGGCCCGACGAGCGGAAGGTATTGCGCACCAGTGATCTTCAGGTTCCGCACCGACGCCGGCACGAGGGCCACACCGAGGCCGGCGGCGACGAACGACACCAGGGTGGAGGTCTCACCGACCTCCTGCACTCGCGCCGGGCTGAAGCCGGATTGGCCGCAGGCGTCGATGACCGCGTCGTAGACCACCGAGCGGTGATGCGACGGGTACGTGATGAATGGTTCGTCCCGAAGATCCTGCAGCTTGATCCTGGCTCTTTGGGCAAGCCGATGGTGCTCGGGCAGTACTGCGATCAGGGCCTCGCGACGGAGTACCCGTACGTCGAGGACCGTGCTGCGCACCGGCGGACGCAGGAAGCCCAGATCCAGCGAACCGTCGAGGAGGGACGCAACCTGGTCGGGGGTCAGCATTTCGCCGCGCAGGTCGAGATCCAGCCCCGGCAGCTGGGCGCGCAGGACCCGGGTCAATGACGGCAGGAGCTCGTAGGTCGCCGACCCAGTGAACCCGATCGCCACCCGGCCCAGTCGACCCTCGGCGACGAGCCCCGCCTCGGCGACGGCAGCGTCCATCGCCGCGAGGATCTCGCGGGCTCGCTGCAGGAATTGGCGCCCGGCAGGGGTGAGCTGCACCTTGCGGGTGGTCCGCTCCAGCAGGGTGACACCCACTTCCGCCTCCAGCAGCTTGATCTGCTGCGACAGCGGTGGCTGGGCCATGCTGAGCCGGGCAGCCGCTCGGCCGAAGTGCCCCTCCTCGGCGACCGCGACAAAGTACTGGATCCGGCGCAGCTCCACGGCGCGACGCTAGCCCCCTTCCGGGCCACGGGCTACGCGCCTCGCACGATGAGTTCAACTCGATCTGGCCAGCGACCGGACGGCGACGCTAGGCAAGCGCCAGGGTCGTGAACAACCGTGGGTCGCCGGACGAGGCACCGACAAAGAGCTCGACGTCGCCCTGTGCTCGGGCCCAATCGTGTGCGTCGACGTCCCAGTAGGACGCAGCACGCGCGGGAATGGTGAGGTGGACCCGCTCGGAATGGCCGGGGGCGACCCGAACCTTGCGGTAGGCGGCGAGTCGGCGCGACGGCGTGGGCACGGGCACGGGTAGCCGCCCGAGATAGACCTGGATCACCTCCGACCCGTAGCGAGTTCCGGTATTGGTGACGGTCACCGTGAGGCACGCGAGGTCATCGCCGTTGCCGGGACTGATCTCGAGGTCGTCGTAGGCGAACGTGGTGTAGGAGAGGCCATGCCCGAACGGGAACAGGGGGTCCAGACCGTGCTGGGCGTAGCCGCGATAACCGACGAAGACTCCGTCGGCATACTCGACCCGGCCACCGATCCCCGGGTAGTGCCGTGGGTCCCTGACGGGGGTGTGGGCCAGGTCTCGGGGAAAGGTCAGCGGTAGCCGGCCGCCGGGGTCGACGTCGCCGAACAGGACACGGGCGAGCGCCTCCCCCTGGGCCTGCCCGGGATACCAGGCCTGAAGGACAGCGGCCGCCCCGTCGATCCACCCGCTCATGTCAACGGGCGCGCCGGTCATGACGACGACCACTGTGCGAGGGTTGGCGGCGACAACCGCCCGGACGAGGTCATCCTGTCCGTTGGGCAGATGCAGGTGAGGTCGGTCGGCTTGTTCGGACTCGTAGTCCCGGACGACCACGACGGCGACCTCGGCGCTGGCCGCCAGCGCCGCCGCCGATGCCACGGACGGCGAGACGACGCCTGCGGGTGGACGCCAACCGAGGCGGACCTGGGCTCCGGTGAGGAAACCCTGCTCAGGCGAGGCGGCGGCGTAGTCCATTCGCAACCGGTAGCGCTTTCCGGCGGCGAGCGGGACCTCGACGTCGTGCATCTCGGGCTCGGCAGTGCTTCCCTGCAGCGTCAACTGGCCGTAGGGGTACACCGGCTCGACCGGGCGGGTAGCACTGTCGCCGATGAGCTCGCCGGAACTGATCAGGACGCTGTCGTCGAGGGACAGCTCGAAAGCTCCCAGAGCGGTGACCGTCATGGTGTACCGGCCGTCGGCCGGCACGCTGAGGTCGCCCGTCCAGCGCACGGAGATCTGGCCGTTGAGGTCGCCGGGAAGCTTGTCGATCCGGGCCGAGGAGGCGTTGAAACCCTCGAAGTTGAAGAATCCGAGGTTGAGGTCGATCTGAGGGTCGACCCGCTCGAGGAACGGGTCGCCCGAGAATGTGAGGTTGGTCCAGTACTGGGCCCGGAGCCCGCGCTGCACCTGCTCGGCGTCGCTGTCGGGGAAGCATAGGTCCGACGGCCACGGATCAGGTCCCGGCAGGAGCGCGCCGGGGGTGACGCCGTCGGTTCCGTAGGCCCAGCCGGTCTGGACGTCGTCGCCGAGACGACGCACGATCGCCTCCAGCGGGCCGATCTGAAGGGTCGGCTTGACCAGCGAACTGCCGCCGCCCTGCACGGAAGCGGAGTCGATGTCGGGGCCGATGATCGCGATCGACCTCAGCGCCGCGGCGTCAAGGGGAAGGAGGCCGTTGTTGTGCAGCAGCACGGTCCCTTCCTCCGCGACCTGCCGGGCCAGCGCGTGGTGCCTCTCCCTCGGGAACGACGCCACGGAAGGGCTCCGGTCCAGCTGTCCCAGACCGACCAGGGGGGTCAGGATGCGCCGGACCATCGTGTCGAGGACTGCGGGGTTCACCCGGCCATCGTGGACGGCCGCAGCCAAATGCTCCCCCCAGTGACCGGCCGCTGGCTGCTCCTGGTCGAGACCGGCGTTGGCGGAAGGAGCGGTGCTGTGGTTCGCGCCGTAGTCGCTCATCACCCAGCCGCGGAAACCGAACTGCTCGCGCAGAATCGTGGTGAGCAGTTCGGCGTTCTCGCAGACGTAGTCGCCGTTGACCCGGTTGAAAGCGGCCATCGCCGAGGCGACTTCGCCGTCCTGCACGACCGCTTCGAACGGCGGCAGGTAGATCTCCATCAGAGCTCGCTCGTCGATGACGGCGTCGATGGTGGCTCGCTGGTACTCCTGATTGTTGACGGCGTAGTGCTTGACGCAGGCCTGAACGGGGTGGGACTGGATGCCGCGCGCCACGGCAACGCCCATGTCCGAGGTCAGGAGGGGATCCTCGCCGAACGACTCGAAAGTGCGACCGGCGAGCGGTACCCGGGCGATGTCGACGGCCGGAGCGAGCGAGACGTTGTGGCCGGAGGCGAGGCACTCGGCACCGATCACGTCGCCGTAGCGATGGGCCAGCTCCGAATCCCAGGTTGCGGCAAGGCCAATCGGTGCCGGTAGCGACGTGGCCCGCCCGTCGTGGACATCGCCACGGTTGATCCGGACGCCCGCGGGACCGTCCGCCATCTGCAGCGCGGGAATTCCCAGCCGTTCCAGCGGCGCACTGTAGAAGCCATAGTTGAAGTTGAGGTCACCGGTGACGAAAATGACCTTCTCCTCCACGGTCATGGCCGAGACGAGCATCTCGACCTGCTTTTCGACCTGCTCATCGACCCAACTCGGGTTGTTCATGACCACGGCTATCGAACCTTTCGGAGGGGGATGATGGCCAACGCGCCGATCCCGGCGAAGATGGCTGCCGCGCTGAAGAGCGAGACGAAGTTCGCCGGTCCGGCGATCGCCAGGAACAACGGAGCGACCGAGGGTGCGAGCGACTGGGGACCGGCGCTGGCGATGTTGAAAACCCCGAGGTCCCGCGCCGCGGTCTCCGGACTGGGCAGGACGTCGGTGACCAGCGCCAGGTCGACGGCGATGTAGATCCCCTGGCCGGCGCCGGAGATCGCCATCCCGACGAGGAATGTCCCGTAGTTCGGGGCGAGGGCGATGACCGCCAGGGCGACCGAATAGATCACGGCGGAGACGAAGACGAACGCCTTGCGCCGTCGGATGCGGTCGGAGATCGGCCCGGCGATGAAGCTCACCACGATCAGCACCGCGGACTGCACGAGGATGGCGCGAAAGACCAGGTCCCCGACCCGGCTATCAGCGACGTTGAGGTGGTCAAGCAAGTAGGGCACCTGATAGGTGAGCAGGAACGACAGGCCCATGAAGAGCAGGAAGCGACTCAGCCAAGCCCAGGAGAAATCAGGAGCCGTGCGGGGGTTGACGTAGAAGCTGCGCGCGAACTCGCCGACGGTGTACTTCGGCACGCTGCCCTTCGCGATCCGCTTGTCCGGAAGGACCGCAACCAGTAAGAGCACGAGTGCGGCGGCGATCAGTCCCGGCACGAGAAACTTCAGGAACGCGCCGTCAACCCCCGCAACGATGTACGTACCCACAATTGCCGCCACCGGAATCCCCACCCCGAGAAATGCCGACGCGAGCCCCCGCTGGCTGACGGGCACCTGGTCGGGCAGCACGGCGATGAGCGCCGCTAGCGTGGCGTTGAACGAGACCTGAGTGATACACCACCCCACCAGCACCATGCCCACGCTTGATGCGGTCGCAACGATGCCGAGCCCGATCAGCGCACCGATCACGCCGCCGATCAGCCACGGGCGTCGCCGACCGAGCCGGCTGGTGGTCCGGTCGCTCAGCTTCCCGAAGAGGGGGTTGCCGACCAGGGCGAACAACGCACCGACCCCGAGCACCAGCGACAGGTTCCCCGAAAGGCTGCCCTTGCCGAAGTCGGTCAGTTTGAGCGCCATGGTGACGATGATCGGTGTCAGCAGGCCCAGGAAGATTCCCATGTAGGCCAGGGCCAGGATGATCAGGAATCCGATGCCTACGCGTTCGGTGGGCTCGGCCTGGGGTTCGGCTGTGTACGGCGCGGTCTGGGACATCGGCGCACGCTCCTGAATCAGAGACATCAAAAAGGAGAACCTGCTGACTCGTGTCACTGACACGAGTCAGTGATTGGACGGTACGTCAGAGACCGGCGACCCACAAGCAGTTGGGGAGTCGAACATCACAATCGAGAAAATCTCAGGGACGCCAACGGTGCGCCTTGGGCGCCGTCAGGGATGGCGGGGCTACAGGTCGTTCGGTCCCGCCGGCAGCTACGCGCTGTGACGCCGGACGAGTTCGACGGTCCCGGTCGGCGTGGGCACGGAGGTCTGCACGCCGTTGATCGACCCCACGACGAGAGCCGCCAAGCGGTTGGCGTAGTCGGTGAAGTCAGTCCGGACCGTAGTCAGCGGCGGATCCGCGAACACGGCGGTCGGGATGTCGTCGACACCGATTACGGCCAGCGTGGTCGGCACGGCCACTCCGAGCGACCTGGCGGCAGCGAGCAGCCCGATGGCGGTCTCGTCGTTGTAGGCGCAGACGGCCGTGATGGGAGGCTCCGCCCCGGCCCAGGCCGAGGCGGCCAAGGTCGCGGACTCGATGTCCAGAGCCACCGTCCGAACGTCCGGCTCCCGGAGACCGGCGGCTCGACATGCCTCGCGAACCCCGGCCAACCGTGGCTCGGCGAACCTGCGCAAGCGTTCGTCGGCCGGATACGCGAACCCGATCCGCGTGTGACCGGTGGCCATCAGATGCTCCGCCTGCACCGTGCCAAACCTCATGTTGGGCAGGGTGATCCCGACCAAGCCGTCATCGACGGACTGATAGACGACCTCCGCCACGGGAACGCCGAGATCGCGCACGTCGGCCAGGTCGGCGGACCCGAAGGCATCCAAACTGACGATCGCCACCGGGGCGATAGCCTGCCAAACCTCACGCAGCGGCCGTTCGTGAGGGGTGGTCGGATGTACCACGAACGTGAACCCGTGGCGCGCGAACGCGGTGGACAGCGTGGGAAGAAAGGAGCCCAGGGTGTCACCGACGGGAAAGTCCGGCAGCAGGCACAGCACCAAGTCCGTCCGGCCACGCCGCAACGCTCGTGCCGCCGCGGACGGGCGGTACCCGAGTTCCTCCGCCGCCGCGAGAACACGCTGGCGGGTAGCATCGGAAATCTTCTGATGTGGGTGGCTATTGAGCACGTAGCTCACGGTGGAACGAGCGACCCCGGCGACCCGCGCCACATCGGCGCTCGTGCTGCGTCGCGCGTGCTCCGGCACCCAGACTCCCGATGATCTTTCGCCCTCAACCCCCCGAGTCTACGAGCGCCTCAACTCGGCCAAGCCTTCGCCCCCTTCGGACCTGGAATTCTGAAGGACCGGTGAGTTCGATGTCCACGGGTACCGGCATATCCGTGCTGGGATCTCACCGACGCCGCAAATCCGGACACCGGTGAGATACCGCTGCTTCGCATCTCGCGGGTGCACCCCCATTCACCGACATTCATTGGTGGATCCGGGCTGAGGGATAGTTCTGCACGAGAATGGCCCCTGAACTGCGCCTTCGCGAGCTAGGGCCATTCTCATCGCCTTCCAACCACCATTGAGCGGGCGCTCGGTCAGTCGCCGGAGACTTGCACGAGCTTCCACTGCTGGTTGAGGGAACCGTCCGCAGTCCATTGGACGGCGTAGGCGCCATTGGCGGTCGAACCGCTCTGGATACCGAGATCCAGGGTGCTGTTCGCGTTTTGGATCGTGTAGTACGACCCGGAGACGGCCAGCGTCCACTGCTCGTCGGTGACCCCGGTGTTGGTCCACTGCACCGCCTGGGCACCCACGGCGAGGCCGCCGGAGGCGATACCAAGCATCTTGCCGCTGCCCTGGTTGGCGAGGGCGAGGATCACCTTGCCGCTGGAGAGCGGGCCCAGCGATCACGTGTACTTCGCCGGCGTGGAACACCGGAAGAAGGCAAACCCCCGGCCATTGTCGTGTTTGCCGCCCATCACATGTATCGGCCGCCAGTAACCTCAGCCACCGTGCCGGTCATGTACGAAGACAGGTCGGAAGCGTAGAAGAGCGCCACCGAGGCGACCTCCTCGGGGTCGCCGGCGCGCTGCATCGGGATCTCTGCCATCTTCTGGTCCCACGCTTTCTTCGGCATGGCCTCGGTCATGGCGGTGCGGATGAGCCCGGGCTGGATGACGTTGACGCGCACACCGAGATGAGCGACTTCCTTGGCGGCGGCCTTTGAGAGCCCGACGATTCCGGCCTTGGCGGCGGAGTAGTTGGTCTGGCCGATGAAGCCGACCTTCGCGGAGATGGACGACAGGTTGATGATCGATCCACCGCCGTTTTCACGCATGATTCCGGCTGCCAGGCGCGTGCCGTTCCAGCAGCCGCGCAGATGTACGTCGATGACGTCGTCGAACTGCTCCTCGCTCATCTTCCGCATGGTTGCGTCGCGGGTGATCCCGGCGTTGTTGACCATGATGTCGAGCGAGCCGAAGACTGAGACCGCAGAGTCGAGCAACCTTTCGATGTCGGCTGACGAGACGACGTTGCATGCCATTCCCACTGCCTCGGTCGCGAGCGAGGCCGCTGCGTCCTTGGCTCTGGTCTCGTCGAGGTCACCGATGACGATCCGGGCTCCGTGATCGGCGAACGTTCGTGCGATCGCAAGACCGATCCCCTGTGCCGCTCCGGTGATGACCGCGGTTCGTCCTGCCAGCATCTGCCCGCTCTCCTGGGTCATGTCGCCGCCACCGGGCTGGGCGCGGGTGCCTGATAGGCCAGTTGCGCGGATAGGGCACGGTCGATCTCGCTGTCGTCCAAGCCGGCCTCACGCAGCAGCGCGACGGTGTGCTGCCCGAGCGCAGGCACGTCGCCCATCCGTGCCTCGATGTCCTGGAACGTGGCTGGCGGCAGCAGTGCCGGAACCGCCGTGTGCTCGGTCTCGACGGTGCGCCATCGGTCGCGGGCGCGCAGCTGCGGATGGTCGACGACATCGGCGGTGTCCTTCACCTGCGCTGCCGGGACACCGGCGCGGGCCAGCCTCTCGGTGAGCTCGGCACTGGGCCACGCCGCTGTGAGCTCGGACAACATGGCATCGCAGAGCGTGCGGTTGGCGACTCGCGCGACGTTCGTCGCGAACCGTGGGTCGTGCGCGAGCTGCGGCGCCTCCAGCACGTCACGCACCAATCTTCGCCAGCCCTGGTCGTTCTGGACGCCGATGAGGATCTGGCCATCTGCGGTGGGAAATGCGTCGTACGGCGCGATGGAGCTGTGGCTGAGGCCCATCCGCGGCGGTTGGGCACCGGTGTACATCTGGGTGTAGAGGGCGTAGCCCATCCACTCGACCGTCGCCTCCAGCATCGATACCTCAATGGTGGCACCCTCTCCCGTGCGCCAGCGCCGTAGCAACGCTGCGAGGACGGCCTGGGTGCAGTACATCCCGGCGGCGATGTCGGAGGTCGGAATCCCGGTCTTGACTGCTGTTTCGGGGGTACCGGTGATCGCGATGAGCCCGGCCTCGGCCTGGATGAGCATGTCGTACGCCTTGCGCTGCTCCATCGGCCCGCCGGACCCGAATCCGGAGAGGTTGACGACCACCAGCCCGTCGTGCCCGGCCCTCAGCTGCTCTGCCCCGAGGCCGAGTCGTTCGGCCGCGCCCGGGGCGAGGTTCTGCAGGAAGACGTCGGCCTGATCGATCAGGCGACGCACGACGTCGCGGCCCGTCGTCGATTTCAGGTCGACCGCCAGCGACTCCTTGCCGCGATTGAGCCAGACGAAGTGGGCGCCGGTGCCTTCGACGACGTGGTCGTAGCCGCGCGCGAAGTCGCCGCCCTCGGTTCGCTCGATCTTCACGACCCTGGCCCCGAGGTCGGCGAGCTGCCGGGTTGCCAGCGGGGCCGCGACCGCTTGCTCCACCGCGACGACGGTGATCCCCTCGAGCGGAAGTGTCGTCATCCCGCCTGCTTGCGCGCGGCCCGGACGAGCCCGCCGCCGATGATCAGCCGCTGGATCTCGCTGGTGCCCTCGTACAGGCGCAGGAGCCTGACATCGCGGTAGATACGCTCGACCGGCACCTCGCGCATGTAGCCGGTGCCGCCGTGGATCTGGACGGCAAGGTCGGCAGCCCGCCCGGCCATCTCGGTGCAGAAGAGCTTGGCTGCGGAGGGTGCGATCCGGCGGTCCTTGCCGGTGACGTAGGCGCGGGCCGCCTCACGGACCAGCGCTCGGCCGGCCATGACACCGGTCTGCTGGTCGGCGATCATCGCCTGGACGAGTTGGAAGTCCCCGATGGGTGTTCCGCCCTGGGTTGCCGAGGAGGCGTACGAGACCGATTCGTCGAGGGCCCGCTGGGCACAGCCGACAGCGAGACCGGCCATGTGAATCCGGCCGCGGGCGAGGGAGGTCATCGCCGCGCGGTAGCCCACCTCAGGCGACGCGCCCACCAAGGCCTCCGGTCCGACCCGGACCTGGGTGAACGTGACATCGGCAGTCCTTGAGCCCTCCTGGCCCATCTTGGCGTCCTTCGCGCCCACCTCGATGCCGTCCGCGTCGGCGGGAACCAGGAACACCGCAATGTCGTTGCCGCGCTCCGACTGCGACGGGGCTTTGGCGAACACCACGAACAAGCCCGCGTCCGTGGCGTTGGTGATGAACCGCTTACTTCCGTCGAGGATCCAGCTCTGGCCGTCAGGGGTCGCGGAGGTTCGCAGACCGGCGGGGTCCGAGCCTGCGCCGGGCTCGGTCAGCGCGAACGAGGCGACGACCTCGCCCGACGCCATGCCGGGCAACCAGGCCGCCTTCTGTTCGTCCGTACCGAACCCGACCAGCACCTGGCCGGCGATCCCGTTGTTCGTGCCGAACATCGATCGCAGAGAGAGGGAGGTGTACCCCAGCGCCATGGCGACTTCTACATCCTGGACCAGGTCCAGGCCGAGTCCGCCCCACTCCTGCGGGATCGCATATCCGAACAGGCCCATCTCGGCGGCTTGAGTACGCAGGTCCTCCGGGATCGCATCCGTCGTCATGATCTCGAGCTCGCGAGGCATCACGCGTTGACGGACGAAGCCGGCGATTTGCTTGAGGACGTCCGTGAAGACGTCGTCGGGGACGTCGGGATTCCCGGAATACATGGACCCAGTCTGAGATGCGGATTGATGCGCGTCCAATACTAAGTAGTGTGGTCTGTCATACCCTTGAGGTATCATCGCTGGAGGTCGAGGCGAGGTGGGTCGGGATGGACGTGGTGCAGCTTCGGGCGTTCCTCGCTGTGGCCGAGGAGCTGCACTTCGGCCGGGCGGCGGAACGCCTGCACATGGCGCAGCCGCCGCTGAGCCGGACGATCCAGCACCTCGAGAAAGAGCTCGGCACCCGGTTGTTCGACCGCAACACTCGTACGGTGCGGCTCACCGCGGCAGGGCATGCGCTCGTCACTCCCGCTCGAAACGTCATGGAGTCGCTGCGCCGGGCCGAAGCCTCGGTACGCGCCGCCAGTCAGGGGGACGTGGGGCTGGTACGCATTGCCTTCGCCGGCGTGTCGACCTATCCCCTCGTGGCGCGGCTGGCGCGCTCCGTTCGGTCGAAGAAGCCGGGGATCCAGCTGGAGCTGTCCAGCCAGAACTTCGCTCAGCCGGTGATGAAGAAGCTGATCCGCGGTGACACCGACATCGCTTTGGGACGCTGGGACGTCACTCCCGCCGAGGTGTCGGCCAGGGTGGTCATGTCAGACTCCCTGGTCATCGCGATGCCGGACACCCACGCCCGCGCAGGTTCACGCAGCATCTCGATCGACAAGCTCGCCGACGAGTCCTTCGTGTCGCTTCCGCCGTACGAAGGCTCCGTCCTGCCGGACCGCCTGCGCCGCCTGGCTCGGGCCAGCGGGTTCGTGGCCGACGTGGTCCAGGTGGCGCCCGACACCCAAGCAGCGCTCGCTCTGGTCGGTGCCGAGGTCGGCTGCCATCTGACCCTGGCCTCGGTGGCCCGCAACGTCACGGACCCGCACGTCGTCTTCGTCCCGCTGGACGAATCCTCGCCAGATGTGGACATGCGCGCCGCCTGGCGCACCGATGACGAGGAACCAGCGCTGCGCGCGGTACTCGACGAACTCTTCGAGGTCTGCGCTTCACCGGTGGTCTGACCCCTGCGGCACTTGGCGTCGAGCCGGGCACCGCTCAGGCTGGTGCGTACACCACGACGAGATTTCCCCAGGGATCCTGGACGACCGCGCGCACCTCATGAGGCCCCCGTTCCGCCTCACGAAGCACGGCTCCCCCGGCGGCAACGACCTGCCGCAGCGCCGCTGCGACATCAGCCACCTTGACCACTGGTGCTGCTCGTCCGTCCGTGACGTCCTCGGCCGGCCCGGCGAGGGCCAACGTCACCGCGCCGGCATCGAGCGCGGCAAACCGATCCCCGTCGGTGAACTTCGCGGCAAAGCCGAACGCTGCCCCGTAGAACTGCATGGCCGCGGCCACGTCGCCGACAGGCTGCACGACCTGCTTCAACTGGGCGTCCTGGTCATCCATGTCCTTCAGCCTGCGTGACAGCTGCGCCCGGTGCGGTGTTCCACATCGGAACACCGCTGGTTCTTGACGGCCTGTGACAGTCACCACAGAGCCACAGCGACCTCAGGAGTGGCGACGATCAACGAGGAGCTGCAATGTCTTTGAAGTTCGGGACCTTCATGGCCCCCTTCCACTGCCCGGTGGGGCTGGACCCGACCGCGGCCTACGAACGTGACCTCGAAGTGCTCCAGCACATGGACAAGCTCGGCTTCGAGGAGGCATGGATCGGCGAGCACCACTCGTGTGGGCACGAACTGATCCCCGACCCGATGATCTTCATTGCGTGGGCTGCCACCCAGACTCGGCACATCAAGCTGGGCACCGGCGTCCTGTCCCTGCCCTACCACAACCCGCTCTGGGTGGCCGATCGTGCGCTGTTCCTCGATCGCCTGCTGCGCGGCCGCTTCATGCTCGGCCTCGGGCCGGGCGCGCTGCCGACCGACGCCAACATGATCGGCCTCTCGCTCGAGGAGCAGCGCGGAGCGTTCGAGGAAGACGTCGACGTCCTGATGGCCATCCTGCGGGGCGAGAAGGTCACCGCGAAGACCAACCGCTACAACCTGGTCGACGCACAGACCCAGTTCGCGCCGTACAGCGACTTCGACATCGTCGTGGCCGCCATCGCCTCTCCCACCGGACCGCGGGCCGCGGCGAAGAACGGCGCCGGGCTGTTGTCCGTCGGAGCCACCGCGAAGGGCGGCTTCGACGCCCTGGCCCTGCACTGGGATGTCATGGAGGAGCGCGCCCCCAAGTTCGGGCACACCCCGGAACGCTCGAAGTGGCGCCTGGCCGGCCCGATGCACCTCGCGGAGACCCGCGAGCAGGCGATCGAGGACGTCAAATACGGGCTGGACGACTGGTGCGACTACACCCAGAACGTCCTGGCCGCACCCCACTTCCGTGCTGCCGGAAAGACATTCGAGGAGCGCGTCGACTGGGTCAACGAGACGGGCCTTGGGGTCATCGGCACCGTCGAGGACGCCATCGCCCAGGTCGAGCGGCTCGAGAAGCAGTCCGGCGGGTTCGGCGCCTACCTGCTCATCCACCAGGAGTGGGCGCGCCACGATGCCACGCTCAAGAGCTACGAACTGTTCGCGAACCACGTCAAGCCGCGCTTCCAGAACAGCACCCGCCGACTCCAGAAAGCCTCGGACTACGCCGTGTCCCGGTGGCAGGAATTCGACCAGCGCCAGGCCGACGCCATCCAGGCGGCGACCGACCGGCACGCGCAGGAGCAGGCAAAGGCCTGATTCGTCATCCGGGGTGGGGTCCTCTACGGAAGGCCCCACCCCAAACCGGGCCTGATGGCCGCCGTTCATCCATGCTGTCGCCCAGGGAGGCGCCATGACCCCGACGTCCCGGCCCGCATCGTCCATACCCACGTTTGGACTCTGGTACGACCTGCGCAACCCGCCGCAGTGGCACACGCCGCTCGGACCCCTGTACCGCGAAAGCGTCGATCAGGCCGTCTGGGCAGAGTCGCTCGGCTTCGGCTCGTGCTGGGTGAGCGAGCACCACTTCACCGAAGACAATTACGCCTCGTCGCCACTCACCGTCGCAGCGACCATCGCCGCGCGAGCCACGACCATGCGCGTCGGCACCAACATCATCGTCGCCAGCCTGCACAACCCGGTACGCCTGGCCGAGGACGCGACCGCACTGGCGCTGCTCACGGGCGACCGCTTCGACCTTGGCGTCGGGCTGGGCTATCACGCCTCGGAGTTCGAGGCGTTCGGGCGTGTCCTCAAGCAGCGCCCTAGCCTGTTCGAGGACGCCATCGCGATCCTCAGGCAGTCCTGGACCGGCGGTGATCAGGGGTACACCGGCAAGCGGCTCTCGTCGCCCGCCCAGTCCGTTACGCCTGTCCCCGAGACGACGCCCAAGCTGCTGATCGGAGCCCAGTCAGAGCCAGGCATCGACCGAGCGGCCCGCCTGGGTGACGGCGTGATCACCCTGGCCAACGACCACTGCCAGGTCTACATGGACGCCGTCGTACGCCACGGCAAGGACCCCGCCGAGGCACGGATCTACGCCAGCCAGTGGAGCATCGTCGCCGACGACCCGGAACGGGTCTGGTCGCAGATCAGCGAGCACGTCCGCTACCAGCTCAACAAGTACATCGAGTGGGGATCCTTCGAAGGGCCTGGTCAGCCGACATCTTTCCCCGACGCCCAATCCATCCTGGACAGTGGCTTCTACCGCCTGATGGACGCCTCGATGGCGGTCGACGAGCTGGTCCGTCTGGCCACGACCTACCCGATCAAGGACTTCCACTACTGGGCCCAGTTCCCCGGAGAGTCCATCGAGTCCGGATCCGAACGCATCCAGTACCTCGCCGACAAGGTCATCCCCGAGGTCACCAACAAGCTCTCAGGGCACTGACAGCGGCCAGGAAGGGGCCTGTCCATGATCCGCATGCAACCCGTCACGACCGCCGAACAACTTCGCCGCGCCTTCGGCAGCTTCCCCTCGGGAGTCGCTGCCATCTGTGCGCGCGTCAACAAGGTGCCTGTGGGAATGGCGGCCAGCTCGTTCACTTCCGTTTCCGTCGAGCCACCGCTCGTCTCCGTCTGCATCCAGAAGACGTCCTCGACGTGGCCGGTCCTGCGCGAACGCGGCCGGCTGGGACTCAGCGTGCTCGGCCAGCACCACGACCAGGCAGTTCGTCAGCTCGCGAGCAAGACGGGCGACCGGTTCGCCGGCGTGGAGTGGGACGCCGGGCCCTACGACAGCCTCTTCATCCGCGGCTCGAGCGCCTGGTTGGAGGTCTCACTCTTCAAAGAGGTGCAGGCCGGCGACCACATCATCGCGCTGCTCGAGGTTCATGGTCTCGACACGGCCGAGCACACGTTGCCCCTCATCTTCCACGGCAGCAAGTTCCACAAGATGGTCGACAACCGGCCTGCCCCGGCGGAGGACCTGCTGCCCGGCCGATGCTGATCCGGTGCGGATTGCCCGCCTGCTCACAGGGAGCTCTCGTCGCCGTCCAGGTTGAAGTGCCTCAGGCGGCGGTACAGCGTCGTGCGCCCGATGCCGAGCAGGTCGGCCGCCTCGGACTTGTTCCCATCCGAGGCAGCGAGAGCTCTGATGATTGCTTCCCGTTCAGCCGTCTCCAGCATGCTCAGCTGTCGCCGCGAAGGAGCCTGCTGAAGGCGCTGCGGAAGGTGACGTCGCTGGATCACTGAACCGGGAACCTCCCGCACCAGGACCGACACGACCTCCACCAGCTCCGCGATGTTCCCCGGCCAGCTCCACTGCATCAAGGACTGCAGGGCCGCCGGGGACATCGTGTGCCGCCGGTAGGGATCCACCTGATCCAGAACCCGCTTCACCAGCCCCGGTATCCGCTCCGGAGTACGGGAAAGCGGCTCGAGCACGGTGTGAGCACCCAGGGCGTCGATCAACAGACGGGCTCTGTCCGAAGACCGCTCACGGGACGCCGTCAGAAGCAGCCAACTCGAACGCTTTCCCACCAGGCAGGCTGAACGATGCTCAGCCACGAGGACCTCGAGCTGCGCGAAGCCGTCCGCGGCGAGCCTGTCCACATCTCGGATCAGCAGATCACTGCCATCCTCCAACCGCTGCGCCCAGCTCTCCCAGTCGCTCTGAGAGGCAGGGGTACAGACCTCGGGCTGCGACTGCTTGTGCAGGCCCATCGCCACGGTCGCCCGTCCAGAGCCAGGCGGCCCTTCCACCAACGCGACACCGCCACGTCGCTGCACGGGTGCTCCGACGGCAACGGGCGGAACAACTGGCGCGGAGATCGCCAGCTCGGCCAGCGCTGCCAAGGTCGGCTCCGCGTCGTCGAAGTGGAGGACGTAGTGCGCTCGCGGTCCGTCCATCACCCGCCGGGCCGAGACCCTGAGGCTGGTGCCGGCCAGCGTGAGATCAGCGACCTGGCCGCCCGAGGACCAGTTGTGGGAGGTGAGCAATTCCCACAACATCACGTGGGAGCTGACGTTCACGTAGGGCAGCCCCGGAGTGTTCGCGAGCATCGACTCGTGATCCATGACCACGGTGGGGCGCTTCGAATTCGTGTAGCGCATGAAGGACATGGCCAGCGCCAGGTCTTCGGGTCGCGACGTACTCCTCAGCCGCTCCTCGATCTGCTGACCGATCTCCCGGGTCAGGGAAAGCATGAGTGGATTCGCCTGGGCGTTGTTGGCGCTCAGGGAGATGGACCCGATCACCGAGCCGCCCGGCGCCGAGACCGAGGTCGCGGCGCACGTCAAACCCGCGAGCAGATCATTGAAGTGCTGGCTACCAGAAATGTAGACAGAACCTTTTTCCGCTATCGACGTCCCCAGGCCGTTGGTTCCGACGGAGTCCTCGGAGTAGTCAAAGCCCTCGGCCGCGTGGACTTTGTCCAACCTTCGCCGGACGCTGCTGTCGCTGGCTCGGCGCATGACGATGCTGCCGCTGCGGTCGCTGAGCAGCAGGGTGGTGCCGGTGTCCGCGAGCTGGGACTGCCAGCGATCGAGGATCGGTGCGGCAGCCCGGCAGAGCAGCGAGTCGGTGTCAACCTCCTGGTAGCGGGCCGCCGGTGCGTCGCCCGGCACGCTGCCACTGATCGCTCGTCGCCAGCTGCGCACGATGAGGTCGGGCACCACACCGTCGGCCTGGATGTCACCGCGCAGACCGACGCGCATCAGTTCGTACCGCAGGTCGCGCACCAGGTCCGGCATGTCAGTGACTCCTTCGTCGCCCCCCTCAGCGTGCCTGACTGTGACGCGCATCTCCAATACATAATCAGGTGCCTATTCATACCACCAGGACATCAATACTTGAACCGCTGATGGAGGCGGGTGTTCCACATAGGAACACCCGCGATCGGCCGACGCTCTCGATGATGGCCTGGTCCACCAGTGACAGGCGCCACACGTCGACACGAGGAGCCAGCTCCGATGACCACGTTCGCGACGGTGAACCCGACGACCGGAGAACTCGTTCAGGAGTTCGAGCCGCTCACCGATGAGGGGGTCACCGCCTCGCTCCTGGCCGCCGAACGGGCGTACCGATCCTGGTCGCGCAGGATCATCGAGGACAGGGCAGCCGTCCTCGCGCGCCTGGCCGACGCGTACCGCCGGCATGCTCGTGATCTTGCGAGACTGATGACCTTGGAGATGGGCAAGCCGATCGCTCAGGCCCTCGGCGAGGTCGAGCTGGCGGCCTCCATCTACGAGTACTACGCCAAGAAGGGGCCGCCTCTGCTGGCCGACGAGGAGCTCGACATCGCCGGCAGTGGCCGCGCGCTCGTCCGCACCGCCCCGATCGGGCCGCTGCTGGGCGTGATGCCCTGGAACTTTCCCTACTATCAGGCCGCCCGGTTTGTCGCGCCGAACCTCTTGCTCGGCAACACCATCCTGCTCAAGCACGCGCCCAACTGCCCACAACAGTCGCTGCGGATGGAAGAGCTGGCCCTGGACTCCGGAGCGCCACCGGGCGTCTACCAGAACGTCTTCGCCTCCAACGACCAGGTCGCGGACATGATCGCCAGCCCCGAGGTCCAGGGGGTTTCCCTGACCGGATCGGAGCGAGCCGGTAAGGCCATCGGTGAACTGGCCGGCCGGCATCTCAAGAAGTGCGTCCTGGAGCTGGGTGGGTCGGATCCGTTCATTGTCCTGCCCGACGCCGATCTCGACGTCGCCGTTCCAGCCGCCGTAGCGGGACGATTCGGCAACGCAGGCCAGGTGTGCACCTCCTCCAAGCGCTTCATCGTCGACGAAACCGTGTTCGACCGGTTCCTCGACCGCTTTCTCGCCGGCGCGGCCGACTGGACATCCAGCGACCCCACCTTGCCGGAGAGCCGCCTCGGACCACTGTCCTCGGTCGCGGCCCGCGACGAACTGGTCGGCCAGGTCCAGGACGCCATCGAGAAGGGCGCGCTGCTGCATCTCGGTGGCGAGGTGCCCGACGGGCCAGGTGCCTGGTACCCGGCAACGGTGCTCTCCGGAGTGACCCCGACAATGCGTGCCTACCGGGAGGAGCTCTTTGGGCCGGTGGCCGTGCTTTACAGCGTGGCGTCGGTCGAGGAGGCGATCAAGTTGGCCAACGATTCGCCCTACGGGCTCGCAGGCGCGGTCTTCACCAGTGACGGCGATCTCGCCGACCGGATCGCCGACCGGCTGGAGGTCGGCATGGTGGGCCTCAATACGACCGTGAAGAGCGCACCCGACCTGCCCTTCGGAGGCGTGAAGAATTCCGGCATCGGCCGCGAGCTGGCCCGGTTCGGCGTGGATGAGTTCGCCAACAAGAAGCTCATCCGCCTCGCCTAGACAACCACCACACGCCAGGACGGATCCGATGTGCGCTGCCGTCTACCGCGGCTACCACCAGCCCAGCTCCACCTGCCGCGCCGCAGAAGCGATCCACCGTCAGTCTTTTCATCGGTCGTGAAAAGGATTGCCTAGGGGATGTTGTCGATCGCGGAGCCCCGGACCGCAGAAACCGGAGCGTCGCCTTCCCGAGCCATCGCAATGAAAATTGCCTCGTCGATACACAATCTAAGGCTCACTGATACTCGTGCCGCATCAGTGTTCGCAGGATTGGGCGAGTTAAGCCCTGTTCCACATCGGAACAGCCGCCAGCGTGCGTTCCTATAGATCATTGCCTCGCGGCGCAGAGTGACCGGCGCCACACCCTCAGAGCCGAGGAGCGAAGCCACGATGACCACTCTCGCCACCGTGATTCCCGCACGCGAGGTGCTCGTGTGCGAGCCCTCACCACTCAAAGAGGAGGTACGCACTTCGCTCCCAGTGGGGATCTCGTGTGGGGCGGTCGGCCCTCCCAGCAGGAGCGCCAAAAATACTGCACCAGAATAGATTTACGACAGCGATTGCATGGCAATGATCGCGGCGAAACCGTTCACCTCACCGAAATCCGCTATCCGTCATCCTTCCTTGGAGGTCGTCATGCGTGCAGCCGTCTACTACGGAAATCACAAACTCGAGGTCAAGGACGTACCGGAGCCCACGCCCGGTGACGGGCAGGTGAAGATCAAGGTCAGCCGCAACGGGATCTGTGGCACCGACCTGCACGAGTACTACGACGGCCCGATCTTCATCTCTCCCTCCGATCCGCACCCGCTCACCGGCAAGGCGATGCCGGTGATCATCGGCCACGAGTTCTCCGGGGTCGTCACCGACGTCGGCGCGGGAGTCACCCGGATCAGCGAGGGCGACCGGGTCACCATCGAACCCATCTATCGCTGCGGAGAATGCCGGCCGTGCCGGACCGGCCACTACAACCTGTGCAACTCCGTCGGTTTCCACGGACTAATGGCCGACGGCGGCATGGCCGAGTACACCGTGGTCCCCGAGAACCAGATCCACAGGCTCCCCGACACTGTCTCCCTCGAAATGGGCGCGCTAGTCGAGCCGATGTCGGTCGCCTACCACGCTGCGGCACTCGCCGAGGTCAACGACCAGAGCCGAGCTCTGATCTTCGGAGCCGGACCCATCGGCATCGGCCTCTGGTTCGCCCTGCGCGGCATGGGACTGACCGAGATCGACGTCGTGGAACCCTCGCCCACGCGACGCTCCTCCATCGAGGCGCTAGGCGCACGCACCCTTGACCCCACGACCCAGAACGTCACCGAAATCGTCATGGAGCAAACGGGCGGCAACGGCGTCGACGCAGCCTTCGACGCCGCCGGCGTCGCGCCCGCTGTGGAGTCGGCCCTGGCCAGCCTTGGCGAACGCCGCCCGCTCATCAGCGTCGCGATCTACGAAAAGCCACTCCCCACCCCACTTATCAATCTGGTGCTCAGGGAGCGGCGGATCCAGGGAACCATCTGCTACACGGCCGCCGACTATCAGGCCGTCATCGACCTCATGGCCCAAGGCCACTACGACACCACCGGCTGGGTCGACACCATCCCGCTCAGCAACGTCGTAGCCGACGGCTACGAAGAACTGCACGCCGGAAGGCGCATGAAGCTCCTCGTCGACCCCACGGCCTGACCACCCCGAAACACGTCTCCGCATCAGCTCGGGACAGCCCCTTTCAGCACTCGCCAGAGGAGAAGTACATGATTGACGCAAACCGCGGTGACGACGTTTCCCTGAGAGGCGCCGCCATGCAGAGCCGCCTCAGACGGGGTTCACCCGCCGCGCAGGTAGGCCGAAAGGTTCGTCCCCGGTGGCGAGCAGCCGTGGTCGTGGCCCTGACCGCCGCCGCCATGGGGTTGTCTGCTTGTGGCAGCGGCGGATCGAGCTCGGCATCCTCTGACGTGCAAGGCTCCGGGACGACCAAGGGAAACGGAGCCCTCCTGATGGTTTTCATGCCATCGACCAGCAACGTCTACCTGAAGGCCGCAGCCGGGGCGATCAAGACCGAGGCCGCTTCGCTCAACTACAAAGTCAAGATCGTCGAAAACAACTGGGACCAGACCGAGCAGGACCAACAGGTGCAGCAGTGGCTGGGCACCGGTGAGAAGGCATCGGCGGTGCTCTTCTGGCCCGCCTCCGCGGCAGCGGCCACCAACTCGATCCGGCAGCTCGCGGCCAAGGCACCCGTCTTCCAGTGGAACCAGGCCATCCAGAAGGACGCCGAGAAGTACGTCACCGCCTACGCTGGTGTCAGCGATATCGGCATTGGCAAGCAGGCCGGCGAGAACGCCCTTGCAGCGCTGGACAAGGCCAAAGCCGACGGCATGCAGTTCCATGGACCAGGCGGCAAACCGAACCTCCTGGAGATCCGCTTCACAGCAGGATACGCAGCGGGCGACGACCGTCACACGGCCTTCGTCGACGCCACGAAGGACGCTTTCAATGTCCTCGCGGTCGAGCCAACGCCAACCGTCGATGCTCAGGGCGGATTCGCCGCTGCCAGCCAGGTGGTCCCTCAACATCTCAAGGACGGCATCGACTTCGTCTACGCCCACAGCAACGACGTCGGCAACGGCGTGGTCCAGGCTCTCGAGCAGAACGGCCTCAAGCCCGGCAAGGACGTGATCGTTATCGCCGGCACGTCCTCGGGTGACCTGACCAACCTGCGGTCCAAGAAGATCTGGTCGGCCACTCTGCAGCCGCCGGTGATCGAGGGGACGTTGATCGTCGACACCGCGGCGCGCTATCTGGCCTCCGGAAAGCTGCAGGATGGCGACTTCACGCTTCCCGAGGATGCGAACAAGCCCGAGCTCAGTACCGACTCGCCGTATCACCAGACCTTCATGATGAATCCGGAGGTCACATCGGCGAACATCGACACTCTCAAGATCTGGGGGCTGTCCTTCGCTCAGATGAACTAAACCGCGCTTGGGCGGGGAGTCCACCCGACTCCCCGCCTCCCGGTCGAGCCGGCTCAAGGCTCGCTCCAATCAGGTCCCCTTTGAGCGAGGCCTCGTGCGATGTCTCATGCTCTTCGTAGCGATGGCAAGGAGCCACGATGGACGACCAGGTCGCACTACGACTCGCGGTCACCGGCATCACCAAGTCATATGGCGCTTTCGCTGCTCTCCAAGACGTCTCGTTCGAGCTGCGCGCCGGTGAGATCATGGCGCTCCTCGGTGAGAACGGTGCTGGCAAGAGCACGCTGGTCAAGATCCTTTCGGGGCTCGTCACCCCCGATAGTGGAGATCTGCTCATCGACGGCGCGACGGTCGAGATCTCGAGCGTCGCCTCGTCGCAGGCCGCCGGGATCGCCGTCGTCCAGCAGGAGTACAGCTCTGTCGGAACGATGACTGTCGCCGAGAACCTGGTCATTGGTCAACACAACTCCCCGTGGCTATGGAGTCCCAAGCGGCTGGTCCGCAACGCGCGCGAGCTCCTCGGCCGAGTAGGACTGGAACACGTCGACCCTCGCACCGACGTACGACGACTATCCGTAGCCGAAATGCAACTGCTGGAGATCGCTCGGGTCTTAGCGCGCGACGCCAAGATCATCATCTTCGACGAGCCGACCGCCGCCCTTAGCGACCTCGACATCAGCCGTGTCCTGACGACCGCCCAGCGGCTGGCCTCCGAGGGCGTGAGCATTGTCTATGTCACCCATCGCCTCGGGGAGGTCTTCGAGATCGCCGACCGTGTAACCATTTTCAGGAACGGGCGCAGCGGAGAGCCGATGGAGGTCGCGGGTCTCGACGTGGACACGGTCGTCACCAAGATGATCGGGCGCGAACTCGGGCACCTCTACCCAACCAAGGCATCGAAACTCGGCGACGTGGCGCTGGAGACGCGACAGCTACTCTGCTCCGGCTTGCGAGCGCCCGTTGACCTGACTGTCCGCCGGGGCGAAATCCTCGGCATCACCGGCCAGCTCGGCTCCGGCGCAGCCAGTGCGATGGAGGCGCTGGCCGGAATCCGACCAGTCCTGGCCGGTGACATCCTTCGCAACGGCACGCCGGTGACGATGCGAAGCCGGCGTGCCGGGATCCGAGTCGGCATTGCCTACTGCTCCGCGGATCGCAAGCGCGACGGCATCTACGCGGCAGCCTCCACACGTAGCAACCTGTCATCACCATGGCTCGGCTCACTCTCCCGCGGCGGCTTCCTTCCGGGGCGGGCCGAGACCGCCGCCACTCAAGACCTAGCCCAGAAGTTCGCGATCGATGTATCCCGGCTCGACGTCCGAGTGTCGGCCCTTTCCGGCGGAAATCAACAGAAGGTGGCCGTCGGCAAGTGGTCGGGCATCCACCCGGACGTCCTCTTGGTAGAAGAGCCCACCCGTGGCGTCGACGTGGGGGCTCGGGCGGACATCTACAGGACCCTGCGGACGCTCGCTGAATCCGGGCTCGCCGTCGTTGTGAGCTCTTCGGACACCAACGAGGTTCTCGGCCTGTGCGACACCATCGCCACCTTCTACCACGGTCAGCCCACGGCGATTCGTCCGGCGGCGGACTGGTCCGAACACGATCTCGTCCGAGAGGTCATGCACCGAGAGGAGGTGACGGCGTGACCGTCGCCCATGTCACGGCACCGAGGACTGGCGTTGATCATTGGCAGGCCAAGGCCGGACGAACCATCGCCGGTTACGCCCTCCCCCTCATCACTGTCGTGGTCATCGTTGTCTCCAGCTTGACAACCGACGGTTTCGCTGAGGCCACGAACTTTCGGGCGATTCTCATCAGCACAGCAATCACGGGAATCGCTGCCGTGGGGATGACCGCGATCACCTTGACGGGGAACTTCTTCTCGCTGGGCATCGGGCCCACGATCATCCTGTCGGGCATCAGCTTCCTCGCCCTTTCCGAGAGGACAGGTTCAGCCTGGCCAGCCATTGCGCTGACGTTGTTGCTCGCCATCGCCATCGGAGTGATCCAAGCCCTGATCGTCAGCGCGGGCCTGAACCCGGTCATCACGACGCTCGCCTTCGGCGCAATCATCTATGGCTGCGTCGCGATCGGCAGCGACGGAGAGGTCGTGACCGCGGGGCCGGTACAGATCACCTGGCTCGCCACCACTCGCCTCGCCGGGCTACCGCTTCCCGTCATCGTCTTCGGCCTGCTCACCTTGGCCGCCAGCGTGCTGACCTCCCACACGGTCATGGGCCGACGCATGGCACTTCTCGGCATGAACAGAGACACCGCACTGACGAGCGGCATCTCGGTGGTCGCCGCGACTCTCGCCGCATTCATCATCATGTCGATAGGCGCTGGACTTGCCGGGGTCTTCTCGGCGGCTCAACTCCGTCAGATGCAGGCCAACGACCTGCCGACGCTGACCATGGACGTCATT